>Ga0315905_10005118_pt1 | contig 13359 bp, 14 predicted proteins | sample LakEriMetagenome_5_FD_203522 | JGI IMG/M metagenome (GOLD analysis project Ga0315905, IMG submission 203522) | Freshwater fungal communities from buoy surface, Lake Erie, Ohio, United States - Buoy 4 MA121 | ecosystem: Environmental > Aquatic > Freshwater > Lake | place: USA: Lake Erie, Ohio... | reverse complement strand
AGCCGGGTGTCGATGAAGCTAGGGTAGGACGAGTCTTCCTCGAAGGGGACGACGCTGTAGCCGAGGTCATTGGCTTCGTGGAAGAAGACGCGGCCGGAGCGTGAGTGGGCCCATGCCCAGATGTTGTTGAGGCCTGCTCCGATGATGCGGGTGTCGGAGCCGTCAGGTTTCATGGAGGCGATGAGGGTTTTGTTGAAATCGAAGGCGCGGCCTGAGGCGTCGGTGATGCGGCCGTTATTGAGGACCCCCTGGGAATAGACGATGCGGTTGCCGGGCATGCGGGTGAGCTGGTGGGGGAGCGTGTGGGTGTCCTGGATGCCGAAGCCTTTGACGAGGGATTTGCGGGAGTCGGCGCGGCCGTCGTGGTTAGTGTCTTCGAGGAAGAGGATTTCGGGGCCCTGGGCGACGAAGGCGCCGTTGCGGTGGGGGAGGACGGACATGGGCATGACCATGCCATCGGCGAAGGTGCGGACCTTGTGAGGGCCGGGGGCGAGGGGTTGGTCGATGACGACGATGCGGTCGGGTCCGGGTTGATCCCAGACGCCGGGGTCCTGGTCGCGCGGGTAGGCGGTGGCGGTGACTGACCAGAGCCTGCCGTGGTCGTCGAAGGTGGCCATGACGGGTTTCGGGAGACCGGATTCCTCGCTGGCGACGAGTTCGATGGAGAAGCCGTCGGGGAGGGAGAACGTGGCGAGCTGGGCGGCGGGGGTGAGGGCGGGAGCGGCGTCGGCGTTGCCGGTTTTGAGAGGTGGAGGGTTGGCGGGTGCGGGAGGGTTGGCTGGGCGGAGTTTGGGGCCGAGGGAGGTGACTGGGCCGGCGGAGGTTGGGGCGGCGACGAGGTAGTCGAGGCCGAGCATGTAGCCTTTGAGGGCGGCTGGGTTGGCGGCGGTGACGCGGATGGCGAGTCGGTGTTCGCCGGCGGAGAGGGCGACGGGTTTGCCGAGGGGGATGGTGCCGGTGTGGATGACGCCATTGTTGAAGCAGTCGATGGGGCCGGCGAGCGGTTGTCCGTCGAGGGAGAATTCGAAGATGCCGTAGTCGATGGCTTTGGTGAGGCCGGCGGCGAGGTGGTAGGTGTCGGTGGCGGGGATGGGGAGGGCGAGTTCGAGGACGTCGCCTGGGGAGGCTCCGGTCCACCAGAGGTGGGAATTGCCGCTCCATGCGCCATCGCCGTAGGGTTTGAGGTCCTGGGGGGCGGCGCTGCCGGATTTCTGGAGGATTTTGAGGGATTCGCCTTCGAGGATAGTGGGGGCGGGCGCGGGTGCGGCGGCGAGGAGAGAGCCGGGGAGGAGGAGCGTGGCGAGAAGGAGGGCGGGGCGCATGAGGAGGGGAGAGTGCGGGTTTTTGTGGAAAAGGGAAGACAAGAGAAAGGCCCGCGTGTGGTGTTGCGGGGCGAGTGGACAGAGTAAGGGAAGGGCAGGACGGTGTGAGACACTGCCGTGCTGAAAGGAGCTGGAATGGGAGAATTGTGGTTCGGCAGGCGTGATGCAGGGCTGGAGGGCGCTGGAGGGTTGGCGGCGTGAGTTTCAGGTCATGAGAGGGTTATCGTCAGAGGCGGGATTTCATTCAGGGCCTTCGGGTGGTTGAGGGGATCAGTGTGGTGATTTGGGAGGCGATCCATGGCCATGGGCCGAAGCCGGAGTCGAGATTGATGTGGGCGGTTTCGTCCGGGAGGAGGTGGGTCTGGAGGCGGAGGGGAGAGCCGTAGGTGGATGCGGCACCGGAGGGGCAAAAGGGGTCTGCGGCGGAGCAGATGAGGAGAGCGTCCGGCGTTGTGCTATGGAGGAGAGTAGGGTTGAGGGGGACTGGGAAGAAGGGCTGGAGAGGAGCGGGCGAGGCGTCCTTGGAGGGAGGGGCGACGAGGAAGAGCTTCCGAGTGCGGGTGTGCGGGTGGCGTTGGAGGTAGTGGAGCCAGAGGATGGTGCCGATCGAGTGGCAGACGACGATGGGGGGAGCGGTGATGGGATTGAGCGTGTCGTGGAGGGTGTCGAGCCAGTCGTGGAGATTGGGGTGAGTGGGGTTTGGGAGGAGCGGGAAGTGGACGCGATGGGCTGAGGCGGCGAGGGTGGAGGCGAGCCAGTGCTGCCAGTGGCCGGGCGGGGAGCCGTTCCAGCCGTGGACGATGACGACGTCGGGGACGTTGCGCTGGGAGGGAGGGATCATGTGATGGTTTCGAGGGGGGGTCGGCGCGGCTGCCTCAGGCGGTCCAACTGCCGTCGTAGTTTATGACGTGCTGGAAGCCGAGGAGTTGGGTGAGGACGAACGATGTGTGGCTGGAGCGTTCACGGATGCGGCAGTAGACGATGATGTCGTCGTGCGGGGAGAGGCCCATGCTGGAGCGAGGGCGGCGAATTGATCTCCGCGGATGAGGTCGCCGGAGTCGAGGTCGCGGCGCCAGTCAAGTTCGTGAGCGCCGGGGATGTAGGTTGAGGCGTAGGCGTCGGGGTTGCTGCTGCATTCGATGACGACGAAGCGGTCCGATCCGGCTCGTGCGGCGAGCCATGCGGTGGAGACGAGGGCGTTGCGGGAGAGGTCTGGGAGGGGATCGCGCGGCAGCCTGCCGGTTTCGGAGCGGATCATTTGCATAAAGTATATTCTCATGATAGGAATTTGGGGGGGGTCAAGTGGTTTGGCGGGGAGGGTGGGCTCGCCTGGGGAGGGAGGCGCGGACAATAGGGAACAAGAAGACAGACCTCTTTGTTTGGATGGCTGCAGGAATGGGAGGCGTGGATTAAGGGACAGACCTCTGAAAGGGGTGCTGAATGGGGTGGTGGGGCGGATGAAGAGACCGGATTTTGGGGAGGGGGCGTGGTGGGCCGCGTTGGTCGGGTTACGGGGAGGCGTGAATAATGAGACAGACCTCTAGATGGGGGGGGCGCGACGCCCTGCGCATGGTCTACCGCCCACCGCAGCCGAAATCACGGACACCGTTGTGGGTCGGACAAAAAGACAGGCCTCTGGATGGGGGAGACCGATCTGGTGGGAGGGAGGGGGGATGCTGTGAGGGTCAGGGGGGAGACGGGGCGGCTTTGCGGCGGCGGGCGTCTTCGGGTTCGTCATCGGAGTCGGAGCCGCCGTAGCCGATGACTTCGACGGTGAAGAGGGAGGGGGAGGGGTCTGGGGCGGGTGGGGTGTTGCGGGAGGTGGCGGAGTTGGTGGAATTGGCGGCGGCGTTGGAGTTGGCTCCGGCGGTATTGGCGGCGGAGGTGAGGCCGGAGACGTTGGGGGCGGAGGCGGAGGAGACGGGGGTGCCGGTGGAGGTGCCTGAGACGGAGATATTGGCGGCGTTGAGGACCTGAGTGGCGGCGATGGTGAGGTTGCCGGAGGAGCGGATGCCGGCGTCGCCGGCGTCGACGAAGCCGGCTGGGGCGATGAGGTCGACGTCGCCTGGGTGGACGCCCTGGACGGCGGTGAGGACGCCGATGCCGCCGCCGGTGGCGAGGCCGGCGAGGTCGGTCTGGACGGCGCCGCTTTGGGGGTCGATGAGGACGCGGGTGGGAGGGGCGCTGCGGACGGTACGGGCGGAGCTGCCGGCGGCGATGTTGCCTGCGGAGGACCAGATGATCTGGCTACCGCCGCGGAGGGTGAAGATGCGGCCGATGCCGACGCTGACGTCGTCGCGGGTGAAGATGTGGATGGGGCCGCCGGATTCGGTGACGATACCTGGTGGGGCGAGGGGGTTGCCGATGGTGGTGTCGGCCATGGAGAGCCCGCCGCCTGGGTTGAGGAGGGAGATGGCTCCGCCGTTGCGGGTGCGGATGTCGCGGCTGCGGGTGAGGATGGTGCCGGAGGCTGGGTTGGGGAAGAGAGAGGCGATGGCGGCGAAGCCGCAGGGGTAGCCTGGGGATGTGCCGGAGGCTTGGGTGCGGCCGGCGTCGCGGAGGGTGAGGAAGAAGATTTCGAGGGCGGCGCGGCGTTGGGATTCGGGGTCGAGGGAATCGAGGGGGAGTCCGCCGGTGATGGAGGAAATTTCGGAGGAATAGAGTTGGCTGGAGGCGAGGAGGGAGGAGAAGTCGAGGAGACTGTTGTCGAGGCTGGTGGCTGGGCCGATGCCTGCGGCGGCGATGAGGTCGGCTCCTGAGAAGGGGAGCCATGGGTTGCGGGCGTTGCCGATGCTGGTGATGCCTGTGCCTGTGCCGTCGGGGTTGGCGGCGACGGTGCCGAGGTCGAGGTTTCTGGCGGCGAGGACCTCGAGCGTGCCGGGGCCGCTGATCTGGAGGTCTCCGGCGAGCGGGAGGGCGTCGGTGTTCGGGAGATTGCCGGGGAGATTGGCGGCGGCGCGGAGAGGAGAGCTGGCGTTGGCTGGGACGATGTCGCGGGCGGCGGAGACGATGGAGAAGTCCGAGGGGGTGAGGTTCTGGAGGTAGAGGGCGACGTCGGTGAGGTCGCGGCCGGCGTGGATGCGTGAGGGTTTGGGGGCGAAGAGGGAGAGACCGGAGATGTCGCCGGAGACGGCGAAGAGGCGCACTGGGTTAGGGTCGCCGGAGTGGAGGAGGCCGGGTGCGTGGAGGGCTTGTTTGGTCTGGAGGACGGCGGAGGTGGTGCCGGATTCTGAGAAGAGGGCGTCGATGCCGGCGAAGAAGAGCGGGCGGCGGGTGGTGACGGCCTGGGCCTGGGGGGTGGTGTAGCCGAGCGGGTTGAGGGTGTTAGGGACGTCGAGCGGGTTGGCGTCGGAGAGATTGATGGTGGAGAGCCCCCATGACTGCTGGAGGGTGCCGACGGAGACGAGCCCGTTGGGTTGGAGCCCGAGGAGACTGCCGGAGGCGAGGAGGGAGAGATTGCCGCGTGGGGCTGGGGAGAGAGTTAGACTGCCGGAGAGGAGGACATCGCCGTTCCATGCGGCGGCGTCGAGCGAGCCGGGCATGAGGGAGGCGATGGTTTTGTAGCGGATGATTTCGTCGATGCCGGCTTCATTGAGACGGAGCCATGGTTTGGCGCGAGCGGCGGTGTCGGTGCCGAGCATGAGTTTGTTCGCGGACCAGAGGTAGAGGAGTGGGTCGGCGGAACCGGCGGACTGGAGGAAGGGAGTGGCTTCCGAGCGGATGGTGACGGATCCGCCGAGCGAGGCGACGCGGATGGAGGCGTCGGTGCTGAAGGAGGAGAGCCATGATTTGTACCATGTGGAATTGCCGAGACCTGCGGGGAGGAGGAACGGGTTGGCGACGGGGCCGAGGAGGACATTGCCTCGGGCGGAGACATCGAAGGAAGCCTTGCCTGCGAAGAGCGTGGTGGGGAGCTGGGTAAATGGGCTGGCCTGGCCAACGGCGATGCTGCTAGGGGAGAGGACCGAGCGGGTGGCGTTGGTGAGGATGTCGCCGCCTGCGGAGAGCGAGGCGCGGGCGGCGACGGAGACGGGGCCGCGGAAGCCCCACCTCAGGACGGGATCGGGAGGCAACACTACCGGGACCGGTGAGAGCCGGGTGCGGATCCTGAGCATTCCGAGATTGAGCCACTTAGGAGGGAATGAGGTCGGCAATTTTCGGCAGCGGCACCGAAATTATGGCAATCCACCATAAGTTTTTGGCGGCAACCATAACCACGGCAAAAACTACCGTTTCGGTTCATTGCAGACGATTGTTGCTCTCGGAGCTTGCGGCGGCCATTGGAGTTGGGGAGCGCGCGGTGGACCGCAATGGCGATCCCGGCGGGGGCGGCAGGCCGAGTTCGGTGAGGAAGGCGTTGTGTTTCTCGCGGGCGGCGGTGATGGCGGCTTCGATGGCCCCGCGCAGATGGTCGGCGATGCTCCAGAGCGTGTTGCCGAGTTGTTTCTGGTTGGTGTCGGTCATCGGGCTGTGTCGGCGTGAACTACCGAGGATTCCTTGGCAGTTGGTGGCAAATTCAAAAGGATGGTGATTCGGGGCTTCACGATTCGGTTGGTGGTTTCGGCAAGCGGCCAGCCTGCTTCTCCAGCTTCTTTGCGTCGGCTTTGACGCGCCGCTCCAGTTTTTTGATATCTTCCTCGGGCGGCAGGGCTTCCGGTTTGATGCCGCGCTGACCCAGCATCTGGCGCACGCTGGTGTTGTTCTGCACATGCTCCTTCGTGATGGCGGGCTCCCCGCGCAGGTCGGCCTGCTGCACGTTGTGGTTGGTCATCTCCGTCGCCAGATTCTTTGCGGCAATGGTCAGCGTCGGCAGAAAGTCCGCCAGCGGACGCGACTGTGTGATGCCAAACTTATCCTTCATGGCCTGTGTGGCGTGGCCACCGAAGAGGGCGGCGTCGCCTTTCGAGCGGATACGTCCGAAGCCTGCATCGTCCACACCACGCTCGAAAATATTGTCTGACAGGGCTTTTTCAGAAGCGCGCAGCTTTTCGCGGGCTTCCAGCCGGTGAAGTAAACTCAGGCGTTCCTCAATCAGCTCCAGCTTGCGCGTCTGGACGGCAAAGTAGCTCTGGGCAAAGGCAATCGGCTCTTTGCGCGGGTCTCCGTTCTGGGCGATCAGGTAGCACGCGTACCGGGTCAGCATGAAGTCCTCAATCTCGCGCTGCCCGCCCTTCCCGAGGGCGATCATTTTCGTGATGCCACGAAAATGATGCCCGACCTCGTAACCCGTTGTTTTACAGGACTCGATGGCGCGCTGGATGGCGGTCAGGAAGTTCTCCCATCGGGCGTAGCCGAGGGGTTCCTGCAAATCCCGGGCGAACCAGAACTCCAGGTCGGCCGCTTCGGGGTGAGTTTGGGCCAGCGAGTCGAACTGGCTTTGCATCTGAAGAATGAGTTCCTTGTTCATGGGCTAGCTCATGTCGGTTCCTCCGGTGATGGGAAAAGCTGCTGAATCAGGCCTTTCTTGTGGGTCTTGAGGGCTTCGAGCTTTTGGGTTTCGGCGGTGATCAGGGTGTCGAGGTGGGTGCGAGCGATGGGGGGACGTTGAAGGTAACGGGGTAACGGGGTAACGGGGTTGGTTGCGGTGGGGTTGGTTGGGATTATTCCCAGTCCCATGAGGTGAGGGAGTGGTGGCCGGAGAGGTCGCGGTAGATGAGGACGTTGGCGGTGCGGCCGCGGCGGGATTCGGAGACGCGGAGCCAGAGGCGGTAGTTCATGCCTGCGACGACCTGCTGGGTGGCTTCGCGGATGGAGAGGAGGTGGACTGGGGAGTTGCCTGGTTGGGCGTTGCGGAGGGAGATGGCGGCCTGGGCGGCGGCGATGATTTCGGGGTCGGTGGAGAGGGCTGGGCGGTAGCTGCCGGGCATGGGGCCGGGCCAGCGGAGGCAGGCGGCGGGGGAGAGGAGGAGGGAAGCGGCGACGAGGAAGGGGAGGGGCTTCATGGGAGGGAGCGGGAGGGAGGAATGGGTTGCGAAGGGTGGTGTGGAGGGAGGAGGTCGGCAAGCGAGGGGAGGGGAAGTGAATTTCCTGGTTGCCTGATGTAGATTAGTCGTTGAGGGGTGGGTGAATGAAACTGACGAAACGGGGCGAGTATGCGTTGCGCACGCTGATCCGGTTGGGCGTGGCGGCCCGGACGGGGTCGCCGATTGTGTCGGTGTCGCGGTTGGCGGAGCAGGAGAGGATACCGGCGAAGTTTCTGGAGAACATTCTGGCTGATTTGAAGGCTGAGGGGTACGTGGAGGGGATACGTGGGAAGAGTGGGGGAGCGAGGCTGGTGTGTGATCCGGCGGAGACGAAGATGGGGGAGTTGGTGAGGTTTCTGGATGGGAAGCTGGCGCCGATTGGTTGTGCGAGTGAGACGGCGTATGAGCCGTGCACGTGTCCGGATGCGGATCACTGCGGGTTGAGGATGCTGATGATTGATGTGAGGAATGCGATTGCGGGGATATTGGATCGGTATTCGCTGGGGGATGTGGTGACGGTGACGCTGAGCAAGCTGGAGCGGGACGGGATGGCTCCGGTGGCGGTGGCAGCGCCGGTGAAGGCGAAGGCGAAGGCGGTGAGGAAGCCGCCGGGGCAGCCGCGGCATGCGGATCCGGACGATGGATTTCTGGCGGGGTTGATCAACAATCTGGGGCACCTCAAGCCGGGGAAATGAACAGCTGACTGGACGAACCGGAGGCGAAATGAAGATCAGACAACCATGTGTGGATGAGGACCGGACGACCGGGGCAGCTGCGCAATCGAGAGACTAACACTATGAACCGCCGCCGATTTCTGACTGTTTCCACGCTTGGTGCTGCCGGGGTGTCGTCCTGTGCGAAGAAGCCGGTGGCTCCGGATGCGCCGGTGAGGTTCGGGCATTTTCCGAATGTGACGCATGTGCAGGGGTTGGTGGCGCATCAGATGAGCCGGTTGGGGAGGGGATGGTATGAGCAGCGGCTGGGGGTGCCTGTGGAGTGGTTTACGTACAATGCGGGGCCGTCGGCGACGGAGGCGATCCTGGGTGGTGGGCTGGATGTGACGTATATCGGGCCGAGTCCGGTTCTGAATGCGTATGCGCGGACGAAGGGGAAGGATGTGAGGATTCTGGCGGGAGCGGCGAATGGAGGGAGTTCGATTGTGGTGAGGAAGGGAGTGACGGTGGGGGCGGCTGGGGATTTGAGGGGCAAGCGGATCGGGACGCCGCAGTTAGGGAACACGCAGGATGTGCAGTTGCGGGCGCTGCTGGCGGCGAACGGGATCAAGGTGACGCAGACGGGGGGTGAGGCGACGATTCTGCCGGTGCAGAATGCGGATCTGCTGGCGATGTTCCAGGCTGGATCGCTGGATGCGGCGTGGGCACCGGAGCCGTTTGCGAGTGTGCTGGAGCTGGAGGCTGGGGCGGTGAATTTCCTGAAGGACATGGAGACGAACGTGACGATGCTGGTGTGCGGGGCGGAGTTTCTGAGCGGGCGTGCGGCGTTGGCTGAGAAGCTGGCGGCGGCGCACCGGGAGCTGACGGAATGGATTCAGGCGAATGCGGCGGAGGCGAGGGAGCTGATTGTGGCGGAGTTGACGGCGCTGACGACGCGGGCGCCGAAGGCGGCGGTGCTGGACCATGCGCTGGCGCGGGTGGTGCTGACGAATGAGGTGTCGCGGGTGTCGCTGGAGAAGATGGTGGAGAACGCGAAGGCTGCGGGGTTCATCCGGGAATTTCCGGCGTTGGAGCCGCTGCTGGCAGCAGTCAAATCATCCTGAGTTATGACGATTGAAGATGAACTGCACAATGCTGCGCCGGCGAAGCTGACGGTGGACCGGGTGACGAAAGTGTACCGCGGGAAGCGTCAGGATGTGAAGGCGCTGGATGATGTTAGTCTGACGGTTGGGGAGGGGGAGTTTGTGTGTCTGCTGGGGCCGAGCGGTTGCGGGAAGAGTACTCTTTTGAATCTGATCGCGGGGCTGGAGCAGCCGGATGCGGGCGTGTTGTCGGCGGATGGGGAAGAGATTACCGGGCCTGGGAGGCAGCGAGGGGTGATGTTTCAGGAGCACGCGTTGTTTCCGTGGCTGGATGTGACGCAGAACGTGCTGTTCGGGTTGAATCTGAAGCCGAATCTGAGTGACGAGGATCGACGGGGGGTGGCGCGAGCGTTTCTGGAGATTGTGGGTCTGACGCCGTTTGCGAATTCGGGGATTCACGAGCTTTCCGGGGGGATGAAGCAGCGGGTGGCGCTGGCGCGGGCGCTGGCGCCGAATCCGCAGGTATTGTGCATGGACGAGCCGTTTGCGGCGCTGGATGCGATGACGCGGGAGCAGTTGTATGATGATCTGCAGAAGATTCAGCAGCAGAGGAGGAAGACGGTGGTGTTTGTGACGCACAATGTGCGGGAGGCGGTGTGTCTGGGGGACCGGGTACTGTTGTTCACGCCGAGGCCTGGGAGGATTCGTGCGGAGTTCCGGATTGATCTGCCGCGGCCGAGGAACATCAATGATGTGGCGGTGGCGCAGCTGGCGACGACGATCACGGCGGAACTGAAGCGCCTGCTGAAGGCGGAGACTGTATGAAAGGGAATCTGACAAATACTGGAGCGGCGGTGCGGGCGGGAGCCGGCAGCGGACGTGATGCGTGGGTGGCGGTGGTGCAGGCGCTGGTGTTTTTCGGGGTGGTGGCGGGGGCTTGGGAGGCTGGGTCGCGTGCGGGGTGGTGGAATCCTGTGCTGATTCCTGCGCCGTCGGATATTATCCGTTATATCGGGGAGGCGCTAGGGAAGGGTGAGCTGCAGAGTGCGTGTTTTGTGACGATGAGGCGGCTGCTGTTCGGGTATGCGGTGGGGATTCTGCTGGGGATTCCGCTGGGACTGCTGACGGCGCGGTTCCGATTTGCGGCGAACACGTTAGGGGTGCTGGCGCTGGGATTGCAGACCCTGCCGAGTGTGTGCTGGGTGCCGCTGTCGATACTGTGGTTTCACAGTAATCCGGAGGGGGCGATGCTGTTTATTGTGGTGATGGGGACCTTGTGGGCGGTGCTGCTGGCGACGGATCACGGGATCCGGCAGATACCGCCGATTTACCGGAGGGCGGCGGCGACGATGGGGTCGAAGGGGTTTCATCTGCTGTGGCACGTGCTGCTGCCGGCGAGCCTGCCGCATCTGGTGAGTGGTGCGAAGCAGGGGTGGGCGTTTGCGTGGCGGTCGCTGATGGCTGCGGAGATTTATGTGGCGATCAGCACTGGGTACGGGTTGGGGCACCTGCTGCATTTCGGGCGCGAGCTGCATGCGATGGACCAGGTGGCTGCGGTGATGCTGGTGATTATTGTGATTGGGTTTGCGGCGGACAAGGCGTTGTTTTCGCCGTGGGAGCGGTTTCTGCGGCGGCGCTGGGGGCTGACGGTTTGAAGGCTGGCGCGAAGGTGCTTGGCAGAGGAGATCGTGTGGAGTATGCCGGGAGGAATCACTGACTGATGCGCATTTCCCGAAAAGCCGAGTATGCCCTGCGAGCCCTGACGGCGATGGCGCGCAAGCCTGCGGCGTCGACGTCGCAGATTGAGGAACTGGCTGCGGCGGAGCGGATCCCGGTGAAGTTTCTGGAGCAGATTCTGCTGACGCTGAAGCGTGCGGGGTTGCTGCGGAGTCGGCGCGGGGTTGGGGGAGGGTATCAACTGGAGCGGCCGCCGGAGGGGATTTCGGTTGGGGAGATCGTGACGGCGATTGACGGGCCGTTTGAGCCGATGCCGTGTGCTGGAGAGGCGGTGCGGCGGAGTGGGGTGTGTGCGTGCGGGGTTGCGGGTGGGTGCGGGGTTGGTAGGGTATTCCGGGATTTGCAGACGGCGGTGAACCAGCAGTTGTCAGGGACCAGTCTGGCGGATGTGGTGGCCCGGGAGCCCGCAGGCGGGGAGATGGTTTTCGAGATCTGAGGGATAGGCGACGGAGATGAGGGAGAGTCCGGCGGCGGGTGCGAGGTGATGGTTTTTGCGAGTGGAGGGGTTGAGGAGGAGGGATTCGAGCCATGCGAGGGATTCGCGGCCGGTGGCGACGCGGATGGCGGCTCCGGTGAGGAGGCGGACCATGCGGTAGAGGAAGCCGTTGCCAGACCATGTGAGGGAGAGGTCGGGGCCGGAGGTGGAGAGGGAGGCGGAGTGGATGGTGCGGATGGTGTCGGCGTCGGAGCGCGGGTCACCGCGGAAGGCGGCGAAGGCAGCGAAGTCGTGGGTGCCGGTGAGGAGACGGGTGGCGGATTCGAGGAGTGAGAGGTCGAGGGCGTGGGGGACGTGCCATGCGCGATTGTGGATGAGGGGAGGGAGGACTGGGGCGTTCCAGAGGTGATAGCGGTAGGTTTTGCCGATGGCGTCGAAGCGTGAGTGGAAGGCAGGGGAGGTGGCGGCGGCGGCCATGATGCGGATTTCCGGGGGCAGGTGGACATTGAGGGCGCGGAGCCATGCGGAGGGGTCCATGCGGCAGGAATCGGGGACGTCGAAGTGGGCGACCTGGCCAATGGCGTGGACGCCGGCGTCGGTGCGGCCGCTGCCGTGGATGGAGACCGGCTGGGCGAGGATGGTGGTGGCGGCGGCTTCGAGGACGTCCTGGATGGTGCGGCCGCCGGGTTGGGATTGCCAGCCGCGGAAGGGAGTGCCGTCGTAGGCGATGGTTAGGCGGAGCCGCATCAGGATTGGGGACGCTGGGTGAAGAGATCGCGGACGGCTCCTGGTCTGGTGGCGTTGATGTAGAGCCCTGCGATGAGGGCGGCGAGGCCGCAGAACCAGAAGACTTCTTCGGGTGGGCGGTGGAGCGCGCCGAAGACGGCCTGGACGCCAGAGGAGATGAGGATGCCGATCCATGAGACGAGATTGGCGGTGCCCTGGACGGCACCTTTTTCTGCGGGTGCGGGGCGGTGCTGGAGGACGGCGGCGATGGGGACGATGAAGAGACCGCCGCCGAGGCCGAGGGTGGCGAGGGCGATGGCGAATGGGGAGACGGTGACGCCGTGCCAGCCGAGGACGATGCTGCTGAGGGCCATGATGGCGGCTCCGATGGGGACGAGACCGTATTCGATGCGGCCGCGGCTGAGGTAGCCGGCGGCACCGCTGCCTGCGGCGATACCGATGCTGAGGGCCATGCTGAGGTAGCTGATCTGGCGGGGGGAGAAGTGGAAGGCGTGTTCGGCGAAGATGGGGAGGTTGAGGCCGATGAGTGCGGCGACGAACCAGAAGGCGGTGTTGCCCCAATTGGCACGCATGAGGTCGCGGTCGCGGGACATGGAGCGGAGCTGACGCCAGAGTTCGGCTAGGAAATTAGGGTGGAGCGGTTTGGCGGGGTCGGCTGGGGGGACTGGGGAGATGAAGAAGCTGGCGATCCAGCCGGAGACGGCGATGGCGGCGAGGATCCAGCCGGGGGTGGCGTTGCCTGGGCCGAAGGATTCGGCGAGTTCGCCTGCGGCGTAGATGCCGCCGATGATGCCGAGGAAGGTGAGGAGTTCGAGGATACCGTTGCCCCAGCTTAGTTTGGAGGGTGGGAGGATTTCGGGGAGGATGCCGTATTTGGAGGGGCCGAAGATGGCGCTGTGGACGCCCATGAGGCAGATGGCGAAGAGCTGCATGGTGAGTTGGCCGGAGCCGAGGGCCCATGCGGCGATGAGCATGATGATGATTTCGGCGGATTTGACCCACTGCATGACGGAGCGTTTGCTGCAGCGGTCTGCGAGCCAGCCTCCGAACATGCTGAAGAGGATGAAGGGGAGGGCGAAGGCTGCTCCGGCTTTGGCGGAGAGGGCGACTTCCTTATCGTGGCCGAGCTGGAGGGCGAGGACGAGGTAGATGACGAGTTGTTTGAGGGCGTTGTCGCTGAAGGCACCCTGGGTTTGGGTGAACATGAGAGCCCAGAAGCCGCGTTTCCAGGGCTGGGCTGGGACGGAGGTGGCGGGAGAAGACATGGTGAGCGGAAAGTGGTGGGATGGATCAGGCGGCTTTGGGGAAGCGGCGTTTGAGGACGTGGTGGGTGGGGATGTACACCAGACCGGTGAGTGCTGCCAGCCATGTTGCGAGGTAGAGGGTTGGGGGCATGAA
>Ga0315905_10005117_pt1 | contig 13360 bp, 11 predicted proteins | sample LakEriMetagenome_5_FD_203522 | JGI IMG/M metagenome (GOLD analysis project Ga0315905, IMG submission 203522) | Freshwater fungal communities from buoy surface, Lake Erie, Ohio, United States - Buoy 4 MA121 | ecosystem: Environmental > Aquatic > Freshwater > Lake | place: USA: Lake Erie, Ohio... | reverse complement strand
GCGAAGACACCCTGCGCCCCTGCCTGCGCATGCTCGATGCCCTCGAAGAGCTCGACGACGTGCGCAGTGTGACCTCCAATCTCGAGGCCGATGAGGATCTCTTGATTGCGGTGATGGAGTGAGGGGTCGATGCGTTCCAGTCGCGACAACACACCGGCTAGCAAGGCCAGCGGATTCGGTAGGCGCTGTTGCGTCCGGCGCCGATCGGTTCGAGGGCTTGCTTGGCCACCAGGTCAGCCAGGTCGCGCCAGGCGGTGGCCCGGCTGGCGTGGGTAAGGCCGATGGGCTTGCGCAGGCTGAGGCCGCCCGCGAAGCCTTCGGGCTCGGCATCAAGCAGGCGGTTGAGAAGTTTCTGCTGGCGGGCATTGAAGACGCTGTGGCGGTGGTGCCACCAGTAGGCGGCCTTGCGGCGCACGGCGTCGATCACGGCCTGGTTGAGCTGGGCGGCGGCGATCAGCTGCTCCAGAAACCAGATCGGCCAGTGGGTGAGATCGAGATCGCCCCGCTGGCAATGCTCCAGCACGGCGTAGTAACCCTTCCGCTCGCGCAGGATCTGGGCCGAAAGACCCAGGGCGCGGCCCGTCAGCACCTCACGGCTGGCACCTGGCCAGGGTCGAGCTGTTCGCCTTCGATGGCGGCGGTGCCCAGGCTTTCGCGGCCCAGCAGGGCCGACACCGCTTCCTGGGCCAGGGGTGTTTCCAAGGCACGAATCCGCTCCAGCAGTTGCTCACGGGCCTGGTGGGCCTGATCGAGCAGGGGCTGCAAGCGCTCCGCATCCCAGCGGAACTGGGGCTATTCGGGCTGCTGCCAGATCCAGGAAGGGGCCATGGCTTCAGGCTAATCGCTTCATGGGGTGAAGCGATTAGGGGGGTGGTTTTCGCTTCACGGCGGTGGGCTCGAAGTGCACGGCGGCGAGCAGGCCAATAGCTCTCAGAGGGTTGTCATTTAACTAGATAAGGGCTTGTTGAGGAACCAGAACCACTGCGGGGCAGTTGATTCCAGCGACCATCACGCGATAAATTGGAATGGAATCAGCCGATTTTGGCTTAGGGAAGCTCTGGCCAACAAGGCCGTGATACACAGCTTGCGCTCCGAATTGTTCCAGATGTACGTTTTTAGCGCAGGTTGAAGAAAAATACGCCTGATTCTAATGATTTTTGGTGAATCTGCCCTCCTTTTTAGGCCTATCTGGCCCGAAATGACACGCCACTCCCTTGGTCATGGTCTGCATAGCAACTGATGACGCACCAGGAATAGGTTCGTAAGGGCCGCCAACACGTTCACCTTGCAGCGATTCTTGAGCATGCCGCGGAATCGGGTCTTCTGAAAGCCGAACTGACGCTTCATCACGCGAAATGGGTGCTCAACTTTTGCACGGATGTGAGCCTTTGCGGTCTCGATCAGGTCATCTACTCGCCCCTCTGGTGTATCGGGTAGAGCGCGACGCTTTCCTGGGCGCATGGCAACCCGAAAGCCGATACCCCTGCCTTCCATCTCGGCACGCTTCTCGATGCCCTGGTAGCCAGCGTCGGCGTAAACCACCTTTTCTTCGCCGTGCAGGAGATCCGCTGCTGGGGTCAGGTCGTGCACATTGGCGGCGGTGGTTTCCACCGAGTGGATCAGACCTGTGTCTTTGTCAACGCCGATGTGGACTTTCATTCCGAAATACCACTGGTTGCCCTTTTTCGTCTGGTGCATCTCAGGATCCCGCTCCCTCTTCTCGTTCTTGGTGGAGCTGGGTGCCGCGATCAAGGTGGCATCGATGATCGTGCCCTGCTTCATGGCCATGCCGTTGGCTTTGAGGTGGGTTTTGACCACCTCAAAGATCTGTAAGCCGAGATCATGCTTCTCCAGCAGGTGCCGGAACGTCAGAATCGTGGTCTCATCAGGGATCCGATCGCTGATCATGTCGATCCCTGCGAAACGACGCATCGTCGGCACCTCGATCAGCGCATCCTCCATGGCTGGATCGCTGAGCTCATACCACTGCTGCAGAAGATGGATTCGCAGCATGGTTTTCAGCGGATAGGGCGGCCGCCCACCCTTGGAGCTGGTCTTGTGATAGTGGGGCTCGATCAGATCAATCAGAGCTTTCCATGGCACAACGACCTCCATCTCCGCAAGGAAGCGCTCGCGTCTGGTGCGTTTTTTTGCAGTGGTCTGCTCGTAATCTCCGAAGCCAAGCTGCTTGCTGCCCATCAACCCAGTCCATACCTGCAATCACAGGCCAATTTTCGCGCAGGTGGGCTGGGTTTTCCAGTCTCTCCTTAGCCGTGTCCCAAGCCGATTGGTAGTCCTTGATGACGGTCAGATCATATAGACAGTTCTCAAGCAACACCCAGCAAATGATTAAACCCTTTTTTTCTGCAGCCTCAAGAAGCACCGGTAATTCAGAGCTGGCAATGAATTCTGAGGCGAGGAAAGCTTTGCTGACGAGTAACAACGCTACCTTTGCAGCGGCCAGGGCATCTTTGATTTCCTCTCTCCATTTTGAACCCGGCTGGATCTGCGTGTCGTCCCATAAATTTAATTGTCCTGAGCGGATTGCGGGTGCCAACGCCTCCTTGATCTGCTCCAGCCATTTTTTGTCAGTGTGGCTGTAGGAAATGAAGATCCCCTCTCGGGAAGTGGAAGTTAGTGATGCAGGCGTCGACACTGTTGAAATTTGCTGTAGGTTAGCATGCAAACGGGTGTCGATCTCAGAGATATAATCCTCAAGTCGGAAATCAGGATGCTGCAGCACCTTCACTAGATAACGTTTCCAGATACGGGTGTCTAATGGATTCGGGTATTGCTGGATTGCCCACCAGGGCTTGCCACTCTCTTTGATCTTTTCCTGCCAGAGACGGCGCAGGATGACCCGTTGATTCCAAAGGCTCAAGCTATAGCCAAGAAACCATATATTCGTGTCATCCGCTCGTAATACTCGAAGCACGGAGCTTGGGATCATCTCTGCGATTCCTCGATGGGACAGATAATCAATGTAGTGATCTTCCGTGATCTGGAAGGAGCCACTGGCATAGCCTCCATAGAGCTTGAGGATCACGGGCCGTTCTGCCATATCAAGTTCGGAGTAGGTATTGGGGTCTTCAATGTCAATGCGCTTTTCACTCTGGGTCTGATGCTGAAAGTGCCCGCCCTGGCTGTCGCCAATGAAGCTCACCAGGTCGATCGGCTCCTTGGCGTCTGCAAAAGCTCGTTCCAGGGCATTGTCAAAACAAGTTGTCACAATCAAAGGATAGGTGGGAGTCGCGGTTCTGCTCCGCAGCAAAGATGGCAAGGATGCCAGAAATCGGTGGAGTGTATTCGGTTGATATTTCTTCTCAAAAAGCGAACTCAGCGCGGCATCAAGCTCCGCTTCTCCATCCTCGCCAGTGGCCAAGTACTGTGATACGTTTTCAACCGGGAGTCGTAATTTGGCGCCTCTTGTGCGCAGGGGGCATCCATCCGGCAGCTGCCCAAGTTCATTCATGCCATCAAACGGGCAAGCCAGCTCACGGTGATAGCCAGGTCCGATCTCCTCGCTGAAGCTATCCAGATAAATCGCCAGTTCTTGATTGCTTGGCGGAAATGAGGAATTGATCGACCAGGGCTCCTCCAAGCCGTAAGCTCCTTTGGGTCGATCGCAGAGGTTGATGTCTGATCCCAGGAAGGGAACGACTTTTCCGGCCAGAATCGCCTCCACAATCTTGCGAACGTGAAGCTTCCAAAGCGGATCATCAGCAACGGAGCCTGGCATGTCAGTCGCTCACTCCTGGGGTGTCACGAAGAACCTCATTTTGACCCAGATCCATCAAGAAATCAAGCAAGGGAGGCAGGCTTCCACTGCTATGCGGTACGTCGGGTCGGATCACAAATGCGCCTGACTCCTTACGAATTTAAGTATAAGACTGCCGCCTGGATGTGGAGGTAGCGTTATATCTTCATTCATTGCAACACAGCACTGGGCAACGCAACACTGAGCACGGCCACAGTGGGCACCACGCCGCCGTACAGCGCAACATTGGGAGTCATGGACACCGGCAGGGTTGGGGGCCATCGGCCGTGGCTGATGACCCAACTGGCCAAGCGCCCTACCCTGAAGACGGACATGGGCGCTCCAGCGCCGCCACTACATGATAAATCCTCTGCTAAGGAGGCCCATGGCCAGGCCGGGTTTCCAGCCGTGGGTGGTGGGGGGGAGCACGATCCTGGCGATTGCGGCACTTGCGCTGTTGTTGTGGCAGCAGGAAGCGCGGAAGAAAGGTGACACCTTGCTCAAGAGCCAAACTGCCCCGGTGATCCGCAAAAACCTAGAGGTGAAGGTGACGGCCAGCGGGTTCATTCGCCCCCTCACGCCTGTGAACATCAGCCCCAAGCAGCCGGGCCGCATCAGCGCGATCGATGTGGATCAGGGCGATCGGGTGAAGGCGGGCCAGTTGCTAGCCCGCATGGACGACAGCAACTTGCGCGGTGAGCTGCTGCGGGCCCAAGGGACCCTGGCGGCGGCTGAGGCCAACTTGCAAAAGATGAAGGCGGGCAGTCGGCCTGAGGAGATCCGCCAGGCGCGGGAAAACCTGCAGGACGCGGAGGCCCAGATGATTGCCATCCAGTCGGCCTATCGCAGCAACCTCCAGCTGTTTGAAGCCGGCGCGATTGGTCGCGTCAGTTTTGATGCCAGCCGTTCGCAATACCTCTCCATCCAGGAGCGCATCAATGCCCTGAAGGCCCAACTCGACTTGGTGGAAGCTGGTTTTCGTCGAGAGGACATCGCGGCCGCCCGCGCCCAGGTGACACAAGCCAAGGGCGCGCTGCAAACGATCCAAACCCAGATCGACGACACGTCTATTCGGGCCCCCTTTGACGGGGTGATCGCCCAGAAATATGCCGATGTTGGTGCCTTTGTAACTCCCACCACCTCGGCGAGCGCCACCAGTTCGGCCACGTCCTCTTCGATCTTTGCCCTGGCTGGAGACCTCGAAGGCATCGCCAACGTCTCGGAAACCGCCATCGGCGCGATCTATCGCGACCAGCCCGTCTCCCTGCAGGTGGATGCCTTCCCTGGCCGCACCTTTCACGGCAAGGTTCGCCTGATCGCTCCGGAGTCGGTGGTGGTGCAAAACGTGACCAGTTTCCAGGTGAGGATCCGGTTGGAGGACCCAGACCGGGCCAAGCTGCTCTCCGGCATGAACTTCACCGCCGGCTTCCAGGTGGGTCGCCACCCGAATGCCCTGCTGATCCCCACTCCAGCGATCGTGAGCCAAGAGCAGGGCACTGGGGTATTCGTGCTGGGGCCAAACCGCCAACCCCAGTTTCAGCCGATCAGGGTTGGGGCCACGGTGGGCAGCCATTCGGAGGTGCTCTCGGGCTTGAAGGAGGGGGAAAGAATCTTCATCACCTTCCCGGGCCGGCGGGCCCCGAACGACAAGCCGGTGCGTTCCAACTCCCCCTTCCAGCAGCCGCAGGGCGGCGCCGGCCGGATTCGCTGAGAGTGGATACATGGCTCTCACCTCCCTTCCCCCTCCCTTGCCCGCTGCGCCAGCTCCGTGGGCCCCTGGGATGCCGCTTCGCTCCCGTACCAACCGGCGATTGGCCCAGTTGGCCGAATCCGTGCCCCTGGCCTGGGAATCGCTGGCGGCCAATCGGCTGCGCTCCCTGCTCACCATGCTGGGAGTGATCATCGGCATCGCCGCCGTGATTGCGATGGTGACCATTGGCCGGGGAGCCCAAACTCAAACGGTGAACCAGCTCAAATCCCTGGGCTCCAACCTCATTTTCATCCAGAGCGGCGTGGCCACCACCGGCAGCCCCGCCTCCCAGGGGGCCGGCTCGGCGAAAACCCTCACTTGGGACGACGCCAAGGCCATCGCCAGCTCCAGCCCCGCCGCGGCGACCGTGGCGCCGGTGTTGAACCAGCGGGCCCAGGTGGTGTTCGCCGAGCGGAACACCAGCACCTTTGTGGTGGGCACTACCCCGGACTATGTGACGGTGCGCGATTTCCTTCCCCTCACCGGCCGGTTCTTCAACCAGGCCGATCTCAACCGTGCTGATCGGGTGGCCGTGCTCGGGCAGACGGTGGTGGACAGCTTGGGGCTGAATGCCCAGAGTGCCCTGCAGCAGACCGTGCGCATCCAGGGGGAACCCTTCACCGTGATCGGCACGCTGGAATACAAGGGCGTGAATTCCTTCCGCGACATGGATGATCAGGTGATGATCCCCCTGACCACCATGGCCAGCCGCATTGTGGGGGTGAATGCGATCAGTGGCATTGCCCTCGACAGCATCTCGGTGTCGGCCAAGCAGCCTGAGCTGATGGATGCCGCCCAGTTTCAGATCGGCAATCTGCTCCGCCGGCGCCACAGGATCGTGCCGCCGCGGCAGGACGATTTCATCATTCGCAATCAAGCCGATCTGGTGAGCGCTTCCACCTCGGTGGCCAAGGTGTTCACTGCGCTGCTGGGGGGCTCGGCCGCCATCTCCCTGATCGTGGGAGGCATCGGCATCATGAACATCATGTTGGTGTCCGTGAGTGAACGCACGCGGGAGATCGGCATCCGCCGGGCCATTGGCGCCCGCAGCTCCGACATCCTGCAGCAGTTTTTGATCGAGTCGGTGGTGCTCTCCTTCTGCGGCGGCGTGGCGGGCGTGGGCCTCGGGGTGGTGGCTTCGGCCCTGATCAATGCGGCTTTCGGCTGGCGTGTGGGGATCTCCGTGGATGCGGTGCTGATCTCGTTGTTGTTTTGCATGGCGATCGGTGTGTTCTTCGGCTCCTATCCGGCCCGCAAGGCGGCGCGGCTAGAGCCGATCACCGCCCTGCGCAGCACCTAGCCATGCTCCAGCTCGAACACATCGGCAAGGTGTATCCACTCGGCGAGTCGACGGTGCCGATTCTGCGCGACATCAACCTCACCATTTTGCGGGGGGACTACACGGCGATCATGGGGGCCTCAGGATCAGGGAAATCCACTCTGATGAACATTCTGGGATGCCTAGAACCCCCCAGTGAAGGGCGCTATTACTTCGACGGCCGAGAGGTGACCACCCTCACTGATGATGAACGCACGGACCTGCGCAATTTCCGCATTGGTTTTGTGTTTCAGCAGTTCAATCTGCTCAGCCGGCAGAGCGCTCTGGAGAATGTGATGTTGCCGATGGTGTATGCCGGCTATAGCCGCCGCGAGCGGCGGGAGCGGGCCCGCTGGATGCTGGAGCGTGTGGGCCTGGCCGAACGGCTCGACCATTTGCCCAGCCAACTCTCAGGCGGGCAGCAGCAGCGGGTCGCCATCGCCCGCGCCCTCGTTAACCAGCCGGAGCTGGTGCTGGCGGATGAACCCACCGGCGCCCTTGATTCACGCACCGGCCGCGAGGTGATGGATCTGATCGGCGAGTTGCATCAAGATGGCATCACGATCGTGCTGGTGACCCACGATGCCGCCGTAGCCGAGCGCAGCCAGCGGATCGTGCGCATCGAGGATGGGCGGACCCTGGCTGCGGCCGGCGAGCCAGCGGTGACATGTTCACAGACAATCGATCCAGGCTGAGATCGAAGGCCACCTTCGCCCGAAAGGTCCGGAATCCACCTACGACCGCGGTGGCTAATGTCGACGCAGACGGCTGTAGGAGACGCTTTTCTTGCCTTCCGAGCGCAGGGTCCAATACTTCATCGATGCGAGCCAATCGATAGCATCATTGCCGAACTAGGAGCCATTGGCGACGCAGCCATGATCATTACAACCCTGGCTTACCCACCTTCAGCGACGCCGAGATCTCCAGCACGATTCGGGCTGTGGCCTCATCGATACCGCCAGGCGCCCGCACCTTGACCTCCAGGGACATCTCGATCTCGACCTCCGGCAGCGCCTGAAGGTGCGACAGTGGCGGCGGCGGCAGCGGTTGGGGGATCAGCCCTGGCCCGCCAGCATTGCCAGCGTTATCGATGCCCAGCCCTGTTCCACCACCCCCATCCACTTCTGGCTCCGACGCCTGCAGTTTCCGCTCCTATTCAGCCCGCCGATCCGCCTCGATCTGGACGGCCGCTACCCCGTCTTTCACAACCAGGCTCGTCAAAGACGCCGAGCCAGTATTGGCACCCTGCTGGGGTCTCAAGCAGCTGTAGCGCCCAGTGCCCTCATCGCAGCCATCGGCTAGGTGGAAAGTGGCTTCACCGGTGAGTGGGGTTTGGGGGTTCACCAGGGCATTGAGGATCACCTGATCTGTGGCGACACGGTGCAGATTGAAGCACTTGCGGCTCCAGTCATCGAGGTCATGGACCTGACTGTCTTCTGTTGACGGCAGCTCCGGCAGTGATAGCGCCTGTGGCGACGCCGATACACAAGACCTTGCTACTGCTATCCACATCGGGGACAGCGGAATCCATCTGGCCAGCGGGCGTGCCCTATGGCTGCCTCTCATTATTCCTCAGTGCCAAACAGCTCAAAGAACTGCGAAAGTGATTTGACGGGTTGGAACTGGATCCGATTCATGGATATGACACCAGGCTTGGTACATTTGAACCAACCTGGCCCGAAGGGCGGCCGCGGAGTTCCCTGCCAAGTCAAAAAATTAATTTATGTTAAAACATTGCGATATCCATCCAATGTTAAATCAAGCGTGCTTATATTAATAAGCAATGGGTCCTAGACTCAATACTGCAACGACTTCTGGCGCTTGGTAAAATGCGAACTAGTGCATTCATAAGCTATAGCCATGAGGACAGTAAATGGTTAAAAAAGCTGGAAATAATGCTCGCTCCCTTAAGTAATCAAGGCCTCAAAATATGGAGCGATGAAAATATTAAGCCAGGTGGACTATGGAAAGAAGATATCAAAGCTGCTTTGGCAGACGCCAAAGTAGCTGTGTTGCTGGTAAGCCCTAATTTCCTTGCGTCAAGTTTTATACATAATATGGAACTGCCTCCTTTATTGAATGCAGCCAAGGCAGAAGGACTAACTATTCTGTGGATTCCAATTGAAGAGTGTTTTTACGAAAAAACTGTTATCGGAGACTATCAAGCAGCCTTTAACCCCAAGCGGCCGTTGGCTAGTCTGAGCGGAGCCCGGGTCAGTGAAGCTTTAAAGGAAATTTGCACTGTCATTGCGAGCGCTATGGATTCTGGCTTAGAACAAACCCTGCCTACTAGTAGTTTTGTTAGCGAGAATGTCAACCTTGACAACCATTTAGATGATATCCATGAAACGCCACTAAACAAGCCTCCAATTCCCGAAAATAATTTACCAGATGTAACGATAATCTCCTATGGAGGCTCTCCCTATGTAGTGCGCACAAAAGAAGAAGATCTTTGTAAAAAAGCAATCAGTAAATCAGGCAATTTGGTTAGAATTAAATCACCCGATAAAATGGGTAAGTCCAAAATGATGACACGAATATTGAAGTTTGCCGAAAGCAACGGCTATCGAACGGTTAAAATTAATCTTCGCGAGGAAATTGATCAATCAATCATTTACGATAAAGACAGTAATATATTCCTGAGCTGGTTTTGTGAATCCATTGCCGAACAGCTTCATATTAGTGCAGTACCTGATCAAAACTGGAGTCCAAACCGAGCACCGGCACAAAATTGTTCTCGCTATCTTGAAAAGATAGTTCTGCCTGACTCCCCGGATCCATTACTGCTAGCCATTGATAATTTTGATTGTATTTTTGAACATGAATTTATCATGACTGATCTTTCGGGATTACTTCGCGCCTGGTTTGAAAAAGCTAATGGTTCACCACAGTTCGAAAAGTTAAGGCAACTCATTGTCTATTCACAAGAATCCTACGCGATAAAAGATATTAATCAGTCCCCATTAAATATTGGTGTATCAATTGAAATTGGCGAGTTTAATGCGGAACAAATTATAGCCCTTGCTAAGGCCTACGGGATTTACAGTTGGTCTGAGAAGAATACGGACGAATTAATGGCTATGATTGGAGGCCATCCCTATCTTGTACAAATTGCCCTTGATACTATTGCAAATGGTCAAACACTGTCCGAACTTCTACGAACAGCAGCGACAGAAGAAGGGGTATTTTATCAGCATCTATACGAGCATTTTCTCCACTTGGAAGAAAATGTAGATCTTTATGAAGCCATGAAAAAAGTTGTATCTCAAGCCGAGCCGGTACGCCTGGATGTCAAAGAAACTTTCAAGTTAGATGGCATGGGTTTAATTAAGCGCAAGGGCAATAATATCGTATCGCGCTGCAATCTTTACCAGTTGTATCTTGGTGATCGGATGAAGCCATGACTGAAAATCAAAGTGAGAAGGAACAGACCGCAATTGAATCATCTTTCTTGCATATTGGCGGTAGTGTCGGCGTTGGAGAAGCTTGTTATATTGAAAGAAAAGCTGATCAAGATCTTTATGAGAGCTTGAAGCGGAGAGAGTGTTGCTGCATCTTTAATTCGCGTCAAATGGGTAAATCAAGTCTTAGAGTTCATATGATCGATAAGTTGCAACATGAAGGCTTTTATTGTGTCACGATTGATCCCCAAACAATAGGAGTTAACTCAACTCAGGAACAGTGGTACGGTAGTGTAGCCACTAGTCTGATTGATGGCTTTGGTTTAGATGATAGCTTTGATCTTGATGATTGGATTTCCGAACATCAACACCTTTCGCCTATTGCTTGGTTAGATGCAGTCTTGAGCAAGGTTTTGCTCACTGAGATATCGGCACCAATTGTTATCTTTGTAGAGGAAATTGACCGCCTACGTAGCCTGTCATTTTCGATAGATGATTTCTTCCTGCTGATCCGTTCGTGCTATGAGAGACGGGCACTTGATGCTAAATATAATCGACTTAACTTTGTTTTGATTGGGGTTACTACGCCGCGTGATTTAATTCGTAGCAATGATCACTCCAATTTTAATATCGGCCGTGAGATTGAACTGGCAGGTTTTCGCCTTGATGAAGCGAGTGCTTTCCTTGAGGGCATGCGTGGCTTGGTGCCAGACCCCAAAGCAGTGCTTTCCGAAGTGCTTAGTTGGACAGGTGGCCAACCCTTCCTCACCCAAAAATTGCTTGGCATTACCCTGCAGTACTTGGATCATGCTGCAGTCACGAACTCTGACAATCTTGCTGAACAGATTAGAAATATTGTTCAATCAAAGGTCATTGATAACTGGGAAAGTCAGGATCAACCCGAGCACCTTAGAACCCTTCAGGATCGTATTCTTCTGATTGATGAAGGGGACAAAGGTGTGCTTTTAGGTCTTTACAAACAGATCCTTGAGAACGGATCAATTGTGTCTGATGATAATGACGATGAAATACGCCTAAGGTTGACAGGGCTTGTTGTGAAAGACAAGGGTCGATTGCGGATTTATAATCCTATTTATAAGCTAGTCTTTGATCTTGATTGGGCTGAAACTTCGTTAGCCTCACTGAGGCCTAAGCTTTATGATGAGCTATTAAGGCGTTGGTGTGAGAATAATGGCCATTCTAATTCCAGTTCTTTTCTCTTAACCGGTGACGCTCTCAAGGAAGCCCAAAATTGGTTTGAAGGTAAGCGCAAGAGTAAGGATGATGAGAATTTCCTTGCACAAAGTCAAAAAGCCCAGGACAAGTTGACAACTTCTCGGTTAAGTCATCTCACGAGTGGATTAGTTATTGGGGCTTTTTGTGCAGCGATGTTTGCACATGGTTCTAATCTTCTTAGGAGGCAAGCAGTACAGCAAGAAGCTGCAACCGATGTTCGGCGGTTAATTGGTGAATCAAGACGATCGCAAGAACGTGGTTATCCTGATGAGTCATTAGAAAGTGCCATTCGAGCAGTTAGCAAATTAAAGAATTCAAATGATGATGCTCTTTTGACTACTGAAGCCAACCTTAATCTTGCACATCTAACTAGTATCTATCGTCCGCGGCTGTGCAGGTGGAGTGCCAATCCAAATGCGAATGGTCCAATTTCGGCGACTGCCCTCGCTCCTTGGAATGATTCCCAACAAAGATTGATTGCCTCGGTGGCCGAAAATCAGGACCCTCTTGTCTGGAAGTATAATATAGATTCCAGCCAACGAACTTGCAAACGTGAACCGCTAAATCTGTCTGTGCCGACTGATAAACAGACTTCTGGAACCACCAGAAGTTTGCTTTTTAGTCAGGATGGGCTGAGGCTAGCCGGCATAACTAGTACCAGGGACAATGTCTTTGTTCGTGTTTGGGATCTAGGCCTTAACCCAGCTAATCGACTTGTACTTAATCTGAAGAGAAGTCGTGCCTTAAGTGAAAGACAGCCTCGCCTCCTAGCAATCACTCCCGATAACACATACCTAGTGATGGGGAGTATTCCTGGACAGCAAATTGAAATCATTGATCTAAACTCAAAAACTTCCCTTTCTTTTAAGGATAAGGTAACAAGCTTATCCATTAGGCCGTCACTGCTTCCACGCCCCAATCAATTAGCTTGGGTTACTTACGATGGACTCTTGAAAATTGTAAGTATACCTTCTCGAGAGATTCAACGTAGTTATATAACTCCTATGCAAAATAGACCTTTGACAGCGTATAGTCGTGGTGGTCGTTATCTGGCAGTAGCTGCTACTTGTGCGGACGATTTTCGTGCCAATGGAGGAGCAAGAGGCAAAGACAAAGAGTATATTTCTTTGTACGACTTAAATTCCGGTCAAGAGAGCCCGTCGATTGTCAATGATGTACGCCTGAAGATAAAGGATAAGCCATTAAACTGTATGGATTTACCATTGACTTCTGCGGTTAATACCATCACATTTCTTGCCAAAGATATTGATATCAGCAACAGCGCAAACAAGCCCATTCTCGCTACCACGCGTCGGGATGGCGCGATTCGTCTATGGTCTGTTTCCAAGCAGAATCAAGGCGATAGCAAGCTTTTGGTTCTTACGGATTTGATCAATGCCGGTAGGCGTGATAACACAAACTCACCCAATATACGTGTTAGCCCCAACGGTGACTTTTATATTGCAACAAATGTAAGAAATATGATTAATATCCGTTCGCCGTTAAGTGCTTCGTCAGACTCTCCTGGTAAAAGTCACCCATTTCTTTATGATTTAAAACCGAAGCAGAGTGGCGTAAGGCCAGTTAATACCATTAGTTTCAGTGATGATTCAAAGCATATGGCATTAACATATGCTAATTTAGGCAAGTCGGATAGTGTTAGGATTTTTTCACTACCCATGAATACGGAAAGTGAACCGTATGATGTGCCGGATGGTAAATTGCCCTTAACCGGATGGATCTTTGATCAACAGAAACGTATAATCAAGCCAGGCAGCTATTCTAAGTTTAATAAAAACTGTGACTTATATGCGATCGGAGACAGGCTGAGCAGCTTCGGACTTACTAATGGCAACCTCAATAAGCTTCTCTTTTTCGATAAGAATGCTAAACGGTGT
>Ga0315905_10005116_pt1 | contig 13361 bp, 8 predicted proteins | sample LakEriMetagenome_5_FD_203522 | JGI IMG/M metagenome (GOLD analysis project Ga0315905, IMG submission 203522) | Freshwater fungal communities from buoy surface, Lake Erie, Ohio, United States - Buoy 4 MA121 | ecosystem: Environmental > Aquatic > Freshwater > Lake | place: USA: Lake Erie, Ohio... | reverse complement strand
CTCAGACTCGGCGCTCCCTCGTTGTAGATGGTGTTGATGCCTTGCACAGGAACCGCTGTTTGCCATTCTGTATTCACTTTTTTACTCAAGTAAAAATCCTCTTGATGTCCAGAAAAAGCCTCTTTATCTGGTACATCTCTGGTGATCAGGAGGGTCTGTTCGTCGATCGTTAGACAGGGGTAGTATTCATTGAGGGCGGTATTCACACCGGGTCCAAGGTTGATGGGTGTAAACGGCTTGGGATGCGCTTTTGCATCTTTGGCAAACACACAACTGCTCAAGATGAGTTGGGCTCGTTTCTCTTCTTCCGCTGAATTCTTGGGCATGGGAATATACTTGGTGATCGCTTTTTCAGCCTCGTCGTAATGGCCCAAATAGAAATGAGCTTCTGCGAGCATCATCCAACCTGGCGTGTAATATTTGGGGTCGATGGCGAGAGCCACTTCGAGCGGAACAATGGCTTTTTCTGTTTGACGGTTTTCATCGTATACCTGAGCTAACATGAACTGCGCCTCTATGAATTGGGGTTCTTTGATCACCAGTTCTTCGAGCAATTGAATGGTATTGCGCAAATCCTTGCGTTGATAAAACGCTTGTGCTTCTTCCAATTGCGCAATCGCTCTTTTATTGGAAATGGTATAGGATTTCTTTGGCTGAGCGCACCCTTGCAGTTGGATAAGCAAGAAAGCCATTAACAGAAAAGTTTGCGCAAGAGGTTGAATCAATTTCATAGATGATTTTTTTCGGTTCAGGCAATAGCCAAGAATCTTGCCGAATTAACGAAGCTTTTTGGATTTTAGTGGGTCAAACCCAAAATGAAATACCCATCGCAATGTGAATTCTCGGACATTCCAATCTGCCAATGGATTTCGCTTATGCAAGTTATTCTGTATCGGCTCCAAATCCTGCAATACATGCTTAAAGCATAGATACTTCCTTAGCGAGTGGGCAACTTCTTTCGGACTTCATTTGGATTTGGAGGCTGACAATAAAGTTAAACTAGATTGTTGGATGGGATGGCTTATTTTTGACACATGACCAAGCAGCAGACCAATACCCTGTCTGAGGAGAACTACCTCAAATTGATTTATCATTTATCGCAGCAGCAACCCGGAAGGGTGGCCACAAGTACTATTGCCGCTGGCATGGAGATTAGTGCTGCGTCTGTGACAGAAAAATTGCAGCGCATGGCCAATAAGAACCTCATCGATTACGAGAAGTCGAAGGGGGTATTGCTCACGTCGGACGGTATGCGCGTCGCGATTCGAGTGGTGCGCAAACACCGCATTTGGGAAACATTTTTGGTCAAATCCCTTCGGTTTGGGTGGCACGAGGTGCACGCCATTGCAGAACAGCTAGAGCATATCGATTCGGATGTGCTGGTGGACCGCATTGATGAACTCTTGCAATACCCAAAATTTGATCCACATGGTGAGCCAATACCCGATGCACAAGGGGTGATTTTTCAGTCCTGTTTCAAGGAACTTATTTCGATCGGTGTAGGTACATCTTGTCGTATCACAGGGGTCAAAGTTGATAGCGAAGCTTTTCTCAAGTTGTTCGAGGGACTTGGTCTGTCTATCGGGGCCAAAATCATGATCGAAAGCATTGAAGCATTTGATGGAAGTCACTCGGTGATTTGCAATGACCGAATGCACATTCGGTTGAGTCGTGAAGTCGCTAACAACGTATTGGTGACGATCAATGACCGATGCTGTGCGTTTGAATCACGCAATTTTCAATGTCCTTAATGTTCCTAAATTCTGATCTGGCACGTGTATGCGCAATCCTTTAAAGTTAACTTTTTTGATGATGTGTTTGGTGCAGCTATGCCAAGCGCAAGTATATTTTCTCAATGGTGATGCAGTCGCTGCAGGCGATGATTGTTATGCATTGACGAGTGAGTTGAATTATCAGAATGGAACCGTGTGGTATGGTGACCAGGTGGATTTGCTTCAGCCTTTTGCGATCCAATTTAAAATGAACCTTGGCGCCTTGGACGGGACGGGTGCAGACGGTATTTGTTTTGTCCTTCAAACAGTGGGCACCTCGGCGATTGGTATCAACGGCGGCGGTATGGGCTATCTCAATTTTGGAACCTCGTTGGGAATTGAATTTGATACCTGGCAAAATGGAGAATACGATGACCCCGGTTACGACCACATTGCCATTGAGCGCAATGGGGATATTGACCACAACTCCAGCAACAATATCGCAGGGCCAGTGCAAGCGGATGTGTTCGATCAGAACATAGAAGACGGCGAAGATCATGTGGTACGCATCGAATGGGAACCATCACTGCAACGTATCCGCGTCTATTTTGACTGTGTGTTCAGACTGCAAGGCGACGTAGATATTGTAAATACAATATTTGGAGGCAATTCCCTAGTCTATTGGGGCTTTACGGCGGCCACGGGTGGTGCATTCAACAATCAAAGTGTATGCTTGCAACCCAATATTTTAAACGTAGGAAGTGAGATCGTAATATGCCAAGGCATGCAACCCACTTTAGGAGTTGGCAGTTCCATCGATGGACAGTATACTTGGACGCCGCCTGATTATTTGAGCGATCCGTCTGCTGCCACCCCTGTTACTTCTACACCCTCTGACATTACCTACACAGTGACGTATGTGGATCTTTGCGGCGATTCCATTGCTCAAGATATTTTTGTGAATGTGGAGACCCTCGCGGTGACAGGCACTCCTCAGGATATCCTGAATTGCGATAATGAACAGATCGTGGTTGTCATGGAGTCGAATATCCCACTGCAAACAGCTTTTGAAGTCACGGATGCCAATGGGGTGATCGTGGCGCAGAATGCCAATATCACCACATGGCTTGCCACCGAGCCAGGGGAATATCAAATTACGGCATCCATTGATAATATGTGCACTTCAGAAGCAACAGTGACCGTTGAAGCAGATTTTGCGCAATTGCAACTGGATGCTGGTGAAGAAATTCAATTGGATTGCAATACACCCAGTGCATTTACGGCTGCTTCGTCTGACGGAGTTGGCGTTACATACAATTGGCTGCAAAATGGTTTGGCATTGAGCAACGACAATACACTTCAATTGCCGATCGCCACAGCAGGCACATATCTGCTCACGGCAGTGCACCCCACGAGCGCATGTTGGAGCATCGATACGCTTCTGGTGACCGCGGACTTTCAGGACCCTAGCGTTGTGATCCCTGCGCAAGATACCTTGACGTGTCTCAACCCATCGGTAGAAATATCAAATGTCATCGTCAATGCGGCACACGCTTACAATGTGTCTTGGACCCATGAAATGGCTGCCTCCATCGAAGGTCCCAATACCTTGACGCCGCAGGTAAGCGAGCCGGGCTTTTATCAAGTGGAGGTGGTTGATGTATCCAATGGATGCAGTCAAGTGGCCTCGATCGAAGTGTTGGCCGATGATTTAGAGCCCATTCAAGCCGATCGCTTGCGTTTTCCCAATGTCATTTCCCCCAATCAAGATGGACAAAACGCAGTATGGCGTGTGTTTCTCATTGATGATGCCGAACTTACACAAGAAGCCATCTTTAAGGACTACGAATTGATCATCAGAGATCGATGGGGCAAGGAGGTAGCGACATGCACAAGTCCAAGTCAATTTTGGAATGCTTCGGAAGTGTCAGAGGGTGTGTTTTTTTATACTCTCACTTACACGCTCCTTTGTGGCGATGGCGAACCGACTCAAGTTGAGGGTTATGTGCATGTAATGCGATGATTACAAGTCTTTGTGTGCGGAGGTGAGAAGTCATATTTTGACTATATTCGCCTAACTATGTCCAATCACATGACACAGATAATAAAACCTTTGTTGGTACTGTTGTGGTCCTTCGGATATCACGCAATGCACTCTCAAACGATTTCCGATTGCTTGGGTGCGGTCAATTTGTGTGAGTCGTTTTATTTTGAAGAACAAGCGCCACTCAATACGGGTGATATTGGTGAATTTACAGGAACGTGCAATCAGTTTATCGAGTGGAACAGCGTGTGGTACACATTTACTGTCCAAAGCGATGGCAATCTGAGTTTTGTACTTACGCCCAATGATTTGAATGATGACTACGATTGGGGGTTGTTTGATATCACGGTCGGTGGGTGTGATGGCATTACGGCGCAAGATGGCAGTTCGCCAGAAGTAAGTTGCAATTCGTGGGGCACGCTCACTCCACCCAATGGAGCCACAGGAATCAGCACCTCTCTGGGCGGTTTGAGCAATAGCTCGGGACCTGGAGATCAATTTGGTCCGCCATTTAATTCTGATCTGCCGGTCACTGCGGGTCACACCTTTGCATTGGTGGTGATGAATTGGACGGGGTCGAGTAATGGTTATTCCATCGATTTTGCAGAGAGCACAGCCGCATTATTTGATGCAATTCCTCCATCCATGATCGATGCACAATTGGATTGCAACAATCAAACATTGACTATCGCTTTCTCAGAGGATGTTTTGATCAATACTGCTCAGAATTTGGATTTCGAGATTACGGGCCCAAGCGGTGTGAGCGTCAATGCGGTTCAACCCTTGAATGCCGAAGCGCTGGGTGATCAATTGAACTTGATCTTTACGGAGCCGATCGTGGCGCCGGGTACCTATCAATTGATTGTCACAGATGTATCAGGTTTGATCGAAGATCCCTGCGGCAATACAGCCCCAGATACCATTGATTTCGAGGTACAGATTCCAGTGTCTGTTGCTTACGAAACCACTCCCGCTTGCAACGGCATCAATGGGACATTCACGTTGACACAGTTCATCAATGCGACAAGTCCATTGCAAACTACCCTCAATGGGATGGATGTGCCATTCAACGAGCCGATGTTACTCAATGCAGGCGATTATACGTTGAGTGTAAGCGATGCCTTGGGGTGTGGCTTTACGCAGCTGGTCAGCATACCAAATGAAATACTTTTTTTGGATATCATCGATGCGGATACATTGACGTGCTTCAGTCCAACAGGTTCTTTTGAAATACAAACCAATACCACAGCTTCCAATGTATCCTATGCTTGGACGGCCACAGATGGTTTGCTTTCGGCCAACAATGTGCTGTATCCGATTGTGTCAAGTCCGGGTGTGTACACCTGCACAGTGACGACTGTACCGAATGGTTGTTCGGTGTCCGATACCTATGAGGTCATTTCGTCTGAAGTATATACTATTGACGAAAGCCAGATCATTTTCCCCAACATTATTTCGCCCAACAGTGACAACCTAAATGATGCGTGGGCGCCGCGATTGCAGGGTAATCCCGATTATGACATGACTTCTTTGTTTGATATCTATGACTTGCACATCTATGACCGCTGGGGCAAAGAAGTGTTTGAAGGCAACGCTGGTAGAGTATGGATGCCCAGTCAAGAGCAGCGAGGAGTCTATTTTTATACCTTGACCTATCGCGTGGAATGCGGTGAGGGAGCCGAATCAAAGGTGGAAGGCACAATTCAGATAGTCGAATGAACATTCGGTTATTCATATGTGGGATGCTTCTTGTGAGCATTGTGGCTTGTCGAAAGTCAGAAGAGGAAGATCCCGTGGATGTCCCTGAAGTGGTCATTCAGTATCCTGATTTGCCCAATAAATTATACAACTATACGTCCTTTACATGGCCAGGTCATTTCGATATGGATGGCTTGGGCAACATGGGTGGTGAGCCCGATGACAACCCCACCACCGATGCAGGCGCGACGCTGGGAAGGGTATTGTTTTATGATAAAAATCTTAGTATCAATCGAACGATTAGTTGTGGCAGTTGCCACCAACAATCGCATGGTTTTGCAGACCCCAATCCCAAGAGTGTCGGGCATGGAGGGGGATTCACCAAACGAAATGCTTCGCATCTAGTGAATTTGGTATACGGCGAACATTTTTTTTGGGATGGACTTTCGCCCAGTTTAGAGCAACAGGTACTGATGCCCATTCAGGACAATGTGGAAATGGGTTTGACCTTGGGACAAATGGTCAGCCGCTTGCAATCGTTGCCCTATTATCCTTCGCTCTTTGCAGCGGCCTTTGGAAGTGAACAAATCACGGCCAATCGAACAGCCCATGCATTGGCTCAGTTTGTGCGATCCATCGTTAGTTACCAGACACGCTATGACCAAGCAGTAGCCAATGATTTTACCAGTTTCATACCGCTGGAGTGGGAGGGTAAAAGTATTTTTTTCAATACCGACACCAAATGCGATCAATGTCATACCACGGCTAATTTTTTTAGCAACGACCGCATGAACGATGGCTTGGATATGCAATATCTCGATCCTGGTTTAGGTGGATTGACGATGAATGCAGCTGACAACGGTAAATTTAAAGTACCCAGCTTGCGCAATGTGATGCTCACCGCACCGTATATGCATGATGGTCGTTTTGCGACCATTGAGGAAGTGATTGGTCATTACAGCGACGGGGTGCAGGCGCATCCAAATTTGGATATGCGCCTTACTTTGGAAGGTGTCACTGGAGGTACGCCAGCTCACCAGGGTTTTTCGCCTGATCAGGTGGTAGCACTCAAGGCCTTTCTGGCCACGCTCACCGATGAAGTGATGATCAATGATCCCAAATATTCCGATCCTTTTCAATAAGACTTCATCGAAACCACCGACTGGAGAATCCCAATTCATGGGCACAAATGACGCGTTTAGAGAATTTTTGATTATATTTGAACTTCAGTGCTTTCTTGATTGACACGGTTTAAGCTGTTGAAAAAGGAAACACCCTATAACCTTAACAAATTCGTGTCCATGCTTCGTTGCCTGGTGTTCAGTCTACTTTTTCATTGTGCTTCGTGCCTGTGCGCGCAACATCCCGTGTTGCATTGGTATAATTTAAGATCGGCCTCTCCCTTGGATCCAGCGGCAGGCAAGTTGGCATTGACACGCATGAAACAAGTGACTACAGATACTATTTCCACGTTTACAGACCGTGGAGATTATTTTCAATTGGCTACCAAAACACCGATCGATTGGCAGCTTTTCAATCAAACCATGAGCGACGCGGGTTATTTCATTGCGGATATCACACGGGGCGAAATCCACCATGAGGAATTTGTCAAAATGAGCTGGACCTACCAACAAGCCAATTATCTGCTTCAGCATCCCGCGGCCCTCGAAAGCGTTCAGCCAGAGGATCCAGTGGTGCTAACCATGGAGGAATTTCAGGCATTGAATCCAGCACAACAGAGCATCACCTTATCTCATTCCAATTACTTTGTCATCAAAGAATGAGGCGTCTTCTGACATATCTGTTGGTGTTCCTTTCGGCGTTTTGTTCGGTTAGGCTTGATGCGCAATGCGCCAATAATAATGTTCTAGCTGGCGATCTTACGCCTGCTGCTGTGGGTGTTCCCGTTTCGTTGGCTCTTCAAGGTGGTAGCTACGTCACAACAACTGTATGTGCGGGTGCATCCTATACGTTTTCAACCTGTGGCGATGTAGATTTTGATACACAGATCACCTTGTACAACAACACCGGAGGCGCCTCTCTTGGTTATAATGATGATGGTTGCGGTGTGCAATCCACCATCACTTGGATCGCTGCCTTTACTGGAACATTGAGAGTATTGGTGGATCAGTACAATTGCGCTAATTCAACAGTTGGTGTGCTTACCACGCTCACGATCACGCAGAATACAGCATGCGGTACGGCCGTTGCACCACCCAACGATGGCTGCGCCGGAGCTCTTCCGATCGCGTGTGGACAAACCATTACGGGTAGCACTGCGGATGCCACGCCCGAAGCCATTGTGGCTGGTTGTGGCAATGCGACTTCTGCGTCGGAGTGGTATGTTTTTACAGGAAATGGGCAGATTATTACCGCCAGTTTATGTGGCAGTGCCTACAATACCCACATCAGTGTGCTGACAGGCACTTGCGCAGGCACCTTGACGTGTGTTGTTTTCAACAATGATTTTTGTGGCGCGCAGAGCCAAGTGACGTTCGCCTCCGTGGTGGGCACGCAATATTATATACGTGTATCAGGCAATGGATCGGCATCGGGCAATTATACACTCAGTCTGACCTGTTCCATTCCAGTTGCCAACGATGGCTGCGCAGGTGCACTTCCGATCGCGTGTGGACAAACCATCACGGGCAGCACCACCGATGCCACGCCCGAAGCCATTGTGGCTGGTTGTGGCAATGCGACCTCTGCCTCGGAGTGGTATGTGTTCACTGGCAATGGACAAAGTATAATTGCTAGTTTATGTGGTAGTGCTTATGATACCCAAATCAGTGTGCTAACGGGGACGTGCCCAGGCACCTTGACGTGTGTTGCTTACAACGATGATTTTTGCGGTTTGCAGAGCCAAGTGACGTTTGCCTCCGTGGGTGGCACGCAGTATTATATCCGTGTATCAGGCATTGGAACGGCGTCGGGCAATTACACACTCAATGTGACCTGTTCCAGTCCAGTTGCCAACGATGGCTGCGCAGGTGCACTTCCGATTGCGTGTGGACAAACCATCACGGGTAGCACCACGGATGCCACGCCCGAAGCCATTGTGGCTGGCTGTGGCAATGCGACCTCTGCTTCGGAATGGTACGTATTCACGGGCAATGGGCAGAACGTAATTGCTAGTTTATGCGGCAGTGCTTATGATACCCAAATCAGTGTGCTAACGGGGACGTGCGCGGGTACTTTGACCTGTGTGGCTTACAACGATGATTTTTGTGGCTTGCAAAGTCAAGTCAATTTTACTTCCGTGACGGGTACGCAATATTATATCCGCGTATCTGGTTTTGGGAGCGGAGCAGGCAATTATACCTTGGCATTGACCTGCACGGTTCCATTGCCCAACGATGGTTGCGCAGGTGCGCTCCCGATTTTATGTGGGCAAACGATTGCGGGCTCTACATTGGGTGCCACGGGCGAAATCACGGCTGCAGGTTGTGGCAATGCGAATTCCCCTACCCTGTGGTATACATTCATCGGCACGGGTCAATTGACCACGGTAAGTTTGTGCGGCAGCGCCTATGATACGCAATTAGCGGTATTGACAGGAGATTGCAGCGGTCCGCAGCTCTGCGCAGCATTTAGTGATGACCAATGTGGAGTCCAATCACAAGTTACATTTTCATCCGTTTTGGGGGTGATTTATTACATTCGAGTCGGTGGTTTTGGCAATGCATCAGGGGCTTTCACTCTGAGCGTTTCCTGTGTGACCGAAACAGGAAATGATCCGTGTTCAGGCGCCTTGCCGATTGACTGTGGTCAGACGGTTTCGGGTAATACTACGGGCTTTAACCCCGATGCATTTCCTGCGGGTTGCGGCTTAGCTGGTTTTGCAGGCGCATGGTATACGTTTGTGGGCGATGGAAGTGTGGTAGACCTGAGCACATGCGTGGCGACTGCATTTGATACACAGATCAGCGTATTCAATGGTGATTGTGCTGGTCTGAATTGCATTGGTACCAACGACCAATTCTGCGGCGATCAGTCCCAAGTCTCCTTCTTGACAGCGGCTGGCACCACGTATTATGTGCTTGTACATGGATTGGCTGATGCGGGCAGTTATAATCTTTCTATGACGTGCAATCCATACACCCCTACACCTCAGGAGTGTCAGGGAGCGAGCACGGTTTGCAACGACCAACAATTCAATGGAAATTCCCTCGGTTTCGGTTTCAATCAAGAATTGAACACCGCCAACAGCGGATGTTTGTTCGAAGAAAACCAATCGTCGTGGTATGTGTTTTCTCCTATTACAACTGGCACAATTGCATTTACAATCAATCCTACGCCCATTGTGGATTATGACTTTGCAATTTGGGGGCCCTTTGTAAGCGCACCTTGCCCACCTGTGGGAGATCCGGTACGCTGTTCTTTTAGCGGTTTGACTTCTGCTACAGGTTTGGGCAATGGTGCAACCGATTTTACAGAAGGAGCTGGCGGTGACGCTTGGGTGGCGCCCATCACGGTCACAGCCGCAGACATCAATCAGTTTTACGTCATGGTATTGGATAATTTTTCAAGCACATCTACGCCTTTTGTATTTGACTGGGCTTTGTCGGGCGGTGTAACTTTGGATTGTACGATCCAGTTGCCTGTCACTTATCTAGAATGGACTGGTGCAGCAAAAGGCGCGCACAATCAATTGTGGTGGAGCACTGCTACTGAGTCCATGAACGAACTCTTTGCAGTGGAGCGCAGTGCGGACAATTTGCACTTCGAGCATGTTGGATCCGTGGCAGGCAATGGAACCACGCTGTCGGCGCATGCTTACGAGTGGCTAGACCGCAAGCCATTACCAGGCACCAACTATTATCGTTTGCGACAAGTGGATTGGAATGGGCAATCGAACTACTCCGATGTCCTCGCCATCGAACGGCCTTCTTATTTTGCATTGGTTCCCAATCCTGCAGAGGATGTGGTGAAGGTCATGTGGACAGCGGATGAAATGCCTGACTGTGAGATTGAATTGAATGACCTTTGTGGCCGAACGATCGTTCGGTTGAAGCGCGATGCATTGGATCAGTCCACGGCGATGGAATTGTCGGTAGAACATCTGTCTCCGGGTACCTACATCGTCACGATGCGCTCAACGCAAGGTCAAGTGTTGCAACAAGGACGATTGGTTGTCCAATAGTCAATTCCTCTAAGGTCTATCCGATGTGATGTGAGCGACTCGCGCATTGTTGGCGAAAACGTTGAATCATAGATCGGACTTCATCACAATTGCCCGCATTGCATTTGTGTCTGCTGCATAAAATTTTGATTCCATCAATAATCCACTATATTAGCGTACACGAAAACCTGTTATGCCTTTTAATTCAGTATTCGGTTGGATCATCAAAAAGCGCATTCATCAGATCGAACTTTTCAAAAAGTATCCGATGGAAGTGCAACAAGAGTTATTGCGAAGCTTGGTGGATCAAGCAGCGATGACTCGTTTTGGGGTGGAACATAATTTCCCGAATATTCATTCGGTTGCTGAATTTAAACGAGCCGTGCCCATCCGAAATTATGAGGCGTTTTTACCCTACATCGATTCATTGCGTGAAGGACAGCAGAACGTGTTGTGGCCATCGAAGCTCAAGTGGTTTGCCAAAAGCAGCGGCACCACCGATGCTAGGAGCAAATTTATTCCAGTATCTTCAGAGGCCTTGGAAGAGTGTCACTACAAAGGCGGCAAAGATTTGTTGGCCATGTATATGGATCAGCGTCCCCATGCCAAAATATACAATGGCAAGACCTTGGTGGTAGGCGGTTCATCGCGCGTAAATACGTTCAGTGATGATGGTTATACAGGGGATCTCTCTGCGATCATCATTCGCAATCTGCCCATTTGGGTGGAACTGCGTCGCACACCGAGCAAAGAGATTGCGCTGCTAGATAATTGGGAAGAGAAGATAGAGCGCATGGCGGAGTCCACTTCTTTGGAAGATGTAAGCACCTTGGTAGGTGTGCCAAGTTGGACCATGCTTTTGCTCAAACGCATCATGGAGCTGCGTGGTGCTGAAACTATTTTTGATGTCTGGCCTAATTTGGAGTTGTACATGCATGGGGGAGTGAGCTTCAAACCATATCGAGCAGAGTTTGAAAAGATTGCCCCGGGCAACCAATTGAATTATGTAGAGACCTACAACGCGAGTGAAGGTTTTTTTGGAATCCAAGATCGCATCGGAGCCGATGACTTATTGTTGATGTTGGACTATGGAATCTATTATGAATTCATGCCCATGTCGGAGTACGGCAAACCCCATCCGCGTACCTTGGAATTGCAAGATGTGGAAGTGGGCGAAAACTATGCGATTGTGATTTCCACCAATGCAGGATTGTGGCGCTATTTGGTAGGAGATACCGTACGCTTCACAAGCAAGGTTCCTTATCGTATACAGATCACGGGTCGCACGCGTCATTATATCAATGCCTTTGGAGAAGAAGTGATGGTAGATAATGCAGATTGTGCCATTGAAGCCGCCTGCAAAGCCACGGGTGCAACCATTGCGGACTATACCGTAGCTCCTCAGTACATGCGCCAAGGCGCGAGCGGTCACCATCAGTGGCTCATTGAATTTATACAAGAACCGAGCAGTCATTCGGTTTTTGCTAAGGTGCTTGATGATACCTTGCGCGCGATCAATTCAGATTACGATGCCAAGCGCACCAATGATTATATTTTATCTGCGCCGGACGTAATGGTGGCTCCCAAAGGAACATATTACAATTGGCTCAAACGAGCCAACAAACTGGGTGGACAAAACAAAGTCCCGCGTTTGAGCAATGAGCGCCATTACATGGACGAGTTGCTCGCCCTGATTGCGGAAGAGGAGCATGCATTCGCATGCGTCGAAGGACAATCCTTTCTACACAAATGAATGGAACGATGATCGTCGTCGCATTCGCACAACCGCTCCAGCGTCTATTTTAGGAATATGAGAATGCGACAAATTTGGTTCGGTTAGGCATTCAAAAAGATGGTTACAAAAGCATCATAATCCATCACAATCGATATATTTGGAAAACCTGTATGATGTGCCGACTTAAATATATGATCGCGGTGAGCGCTATGTGCGTTTGTATTGCAATGACAGCCACCGATGGTTGGGTGTTGCAATCCACGCTCGCGGTCAACTGCAATGCCGTGGAAGTCGATGCATTGGACAATGTCTATTTTTTATTTGATGATCATTTGGAATTGCGCCGTTCACAAGATCTAGAGGTGAGGCGTATATCCTTATTGGAGTATGGCAGTGCGTATATCTTGGACGTGACCAATCCTTTGAAACCCTTTCTTTTTTTTGCAAGTCAAGGTGTCGTTATTTATTTGGACAATATGCTGAGTCCACAGGGACAAGCGATTCACCTACAAGAGATGGGACTCGAACAAATCGAAGTCATGGCAGGTTCGCGGGGTGATCATTTTTGGTTGTGGGACGCTGCACAAAATGAGCTGCTGCGAGTGGATCAACAATTTCAGATTCGATTGCGCACGGGCAATCTCGCAGCCCGTTTGGGCAAGGCATTGCGTGTGCAACGGATCATTGAGAGTGAGCAGGATGTAATGTTACAAACCACAGGAGGTGACTTGATCTTGTTGGATATATATGGAACGTACAAAACAAATGTAACCATGAAGGCGCAGCAACAAGTGAGCGCCCATGCCAGTGCATTGACATGGATAGGAGGGGATAGTTTACATGTCTTGAGTCTTTTGAATTTAGAAGAGACCACAGAGATATTACCCTTAGCTGCCCAGGGACAGGCTTTTTTACGTGGCAAGCGCGTGTATTTGTATGATGGTTCGTTGCTTCGATGTTACATGCGAGAATGAAGGTGAATAATGAGGGAGAACTATTCTTGTTCGACTAAGAATCGGTTCTCGGCGACGAAATGACACCTCGCAGATA
>Ga0315905_10005115_pt1 | contig 13361 bp, 9 predicted proteins | sample LakEriMetagenome_5_FD_203522 | JGI IMG/M metagenome (GOLD analysis project Ga0315905, IMG submission 203522) | Freshwater fungal communities from buoy surface, Lake Erie, Ohio, United States - Buoy 4 MA121 | ecosystem: Environmental > Aquatic > Freshwater > Lake | place: USA: Lake Erie, Ohio... | reverse complement strand
CTCTCCGATCCCAGTCTGCATGGTACGGTGACCGTCTACGCGAACGGCGGCATCGAATTTGTCCCCGATCCGACCGATTCCTACTGGACTCTCGAGGAGGGTGAAGAGGCCCCCGAATCATTCTCCTTCCAGTACCAGATCTCGGACGGGCTCGATACCGAGTGGCATCGGGTGTATCTCACGCACGGGCTGTACCACCGGGGAGCCGCCCCCGACAACCGCCAGGCCGGCAATCGGATGTATCTGCTGACTGGCGGCACCTACCCCGACTCTCTGGCTGATGCCAAGACCCGGTTCTTCACTCAAGGGAGCGCGGGGGGAGACATCGTCATGCTGGCCCAGGGGATCGATCCTTACGATCTCCAGTACCGAACCGATCTCGTCTTTGACGAATACGCCCAGGGAACGGCCCGCTCGGTCACCACCCTGAACATCACCCTGCGTGAGCAGGCGAACGACCCCCGACTGGCCCGCTTCATCAATGGGGCCGACGCCCTGTGGATGTGGGGTGGGGCCCAGTCGTTCTATACCTCGAATTGGGTCGGCACCCTCGTCGGTTCCAGTCTGAGTCGGGCCGCCTCCAACTCAGTGGCGATCGGGGGAGACAGCGCCGGCATGGCCGTCCTGGGGCAGTCGGCCTATGTCGACCTGCCGTTCGACTCCGTCCGCAGCACCTTCGCCACCCAGCGTCCGATGGACGAACGGATCAACGTCTTGCGGCAGGGGACCGGTGGACTGCCGTTCGCGGCCCTGTCGAATGGCAGCCGGTCTCCCTTCGACGGCATGATCTTCGATACCCATTTCTCGTACCGCGACCGCATGGGCCGGTTGATTACCTTCGCGGCCCGCTCGCGCACGATGGGAGTGGGAGTCGATGAGGACACCGCACTGCTGATCGAACCCGCCCCGCGCAATGACTGGCGGTGGACTGTCTACGGCGATGGTGCCGTGTATGTCGTGGGTCAGACCCGCCAGTTCCGCGGGCTCCAGGCGGTCACTGGTTGGACGCTGCAGACTTCCCGCCTCACCACCGGTGAACTGGGGGTGATCCGCCTTGATCCCACCAACACCGCAGGAGGCATCCTGCGGTCACGCGTATTGACGCTCGCCCCCAGCTATCGCCTCAAGGTCACTGCCGGGACCGTATTCAACACCAACAATGGGGGCGACCTCTACTCACTGTTCGTTCCCCAGGGTTTCCCATCGAACCGGCAAACGCTGTTCGGTAACAACAATGCCGGCAACCTGTACGGGTAATCGTCGCGCGATTTCCCGCTGACTTTCCCTGCCGGCACACGCTTCACCCGGCCCCCTCGGTCGCTCCCGTCTTCCCACGGGATAGGCCAGGGAGCCGGGTGTCTGCGTTTTGGCTCGCGTGATGGCTTGCCTCCCGCGGGCTGGTCAACACCGGTTGGCATTTGCGAAATCCCCGCGGGCACGACATCATCCGGGCTGCGGTTTGCCCCTCGTCCCGTCGGTTCCGAGAGCCAGCGATGTCTGTCGCGCGAATTCCTGCCTGTCCATCTCTGCTCGCGATCGTGCTGGCTGCCCTCGCCGGCGGGCTCTGCGAGTCGTCGAGCCCTGCCGCCGAACCACTCGCCTGGCGTCGCGAAACCGTCGCCGCTCCCTGGCAGCCGCGCGACTCGCAAGGGGAAGTGGTGTTTCAGGATCGGGTCTGGATCTTCGGCGGCTGGTTCGACTCGTTCCAGGCCCCGCCGCGCGATGTCTGGAGCTCGACCGATGGCCGGGAGTGGAAACTGGTCACCGCCCAGGCCCCCTGGAAACACAGCGATCTGCCGATGACCCTCACCTTTCAGGACCAGATCTGGTTCCTGGGGGGCTGGTACAACGGACGACTCCCCGGGTACTCGGCCTCGGCTGAAGTCTGGTCATCACGCAACGGAGCCGACTGGCAACAGGCGACCCCCGCCGCCGGTTGGACGCCCCGTATTGCCGCGGGGGCCGTGGTCTTCCAGAACAAGATGTGGATTCTGGGAGGCACTGAAAACTACTACTTCGGCGATGATTCCAGCCTGAAAAACGATGTCTGGTCTTCGTCCGACGGCAAAACCTGGGAATGCGTCACTCCGGCCGCCGGTTGGGCTCCCCGGGCGTATCACCAGGCCGCCGTCCTCAACGATCGCATCTACGTCTTCGGAGGGGGGAACTACGTCCCGGGCTACAAGGCGTTCCACGACGTGTGGAGTTCGGCCGACGGCAGGAACTGGACTCGCGAGACCGAGGCGGCTCCCTGGTCCGCCCGGCTGTGGTTCTCGACCGCCACCTACCGCGACCGCATCTGGGTGTTGGGGGGCTGGTCGAACAATCCCTCGAAGAACTGGGGAGATGCCTGGTACTCGGCAGACGGCAAGACGTGGCATCAGTTGGAAACGAGCCGTTCCTGGAAGGAACGCCACGAACACTCGGCGTATGTCTTTCAGGACCGGCTGTGGATCGCCGGAGGACATGCCACCCCCCTCTCGGCCGAAGTCTGGTCCATCGACATTCCCGCCGATTCCCTCAACAAGTAACTCCCTTCCACCACTTCCCCTCTTTCCGGAGAACTCGCCATGACCGCGCTCCCCCGACGGGATTTTCTGCAGACTTCCGGCTTGGCGCCATTGGCCGCTCTGGCACCGCTGGGGGCCGCCCGCACGGCATCGGCCGCCCCCAACGACAAGGTGGTGGTGGCGATCATCGGGCTGGGAGGTCAGGGGCGCGGACATGTGAAATCTTACGCCAGCCTGCCGAATGTCGAGGTGGCTTATCTGTGCGACGTCGACGACAAGCGGCGGGCCGAAGCGGGAGAGATCGTTCCCTCCGCGAAGCAGGTGGCCGATCTACGGACCGTTCTCGACGACAAGGCGGTCGATGCCGTCTCGATCGCCACACCCGATCATTGGCACACCCCGGCCGCCCTGCTGGCCCTGCAGGCGGGGAAGCATGTCTATGTCGAAAAGCCGTGCTCCCACAACGTGCGCGAGGGGCGGTGGCTGGTTGAGGCGGCCCGCAGCACGGGCAAGCTGGTGCAGCACGGCACCCAAAGCCGGTCGGCTCCCTTCCTCAAGGCGGCCATCCAATTGCTGCGCGACGGGGTGATTGGTCCCGTCGTGGTGGCCCGTGCCTGGAACGTGCAGTTCCGCCCCCCCATTGGCAAATCGCAGCCGGGAACACCCCCGGCCGGGTTTGATTACGATACCTGGGTCGGACCCGCCCCGTTCGTTCCCTTCCAGCCCAACCGGCATCACTACACCTGGCATTGGTGGTACGATTTTGGGACGGGAGACGCCGGGAATGACGGCGTGCACGAGATCGACATCGCCCGTTGGGGACTGGGGGTCGAGACGCATCCCAGCCGCATCGCCGCCGTCGGCGGAAAGTACATCCACGACGATGACCAACAGCACCCGGACACGCTGACCGCCGCCTTCGAGTACCCCGCCGACGGCCAGCCCGGGAAGCCCCGGCAACTCATTTTCGAGATGAGGCTGTGGAGCCGGTATTACCCCAACAACATCGACAACGGCAACGAGTTCCTGGGGACCAATGGACGGATGCTGCTGACCAAGCGGGGAAAATGCGAAGTGTTCAACGTGAAGGGGGAACGGCAGAACGTGTCGCTTCCCGAAGACAAGTCGGTCGGTATCACCCCGCACCAACTGAATTTCGTTGAGGCGATCCGGGGAAATGCGACCCTGGCGGCCGACGCCCTCACCGGGCATCTCTCGTCGACCCTGCCGCACCTCGGCAATCTGGCTTGCCGCCTGGGTCGCAGCTTCAACTTCGATCCCGAACGTGAACAGATCGCCGGGGACGACGAGGCGAACATCTTGCTGGGGCGGACCTATCGGACCGAACACTGGGGCACGCCCCGGCTGGCCCAGGCCCGATGAGGACCGCGTGAGCCTGCGATTTCACTCCTTCTTTCTGCCCCCTTTCTCCGCTGCCGCATGCCCCGCATCCTTTTGGCCGAGTGCAAACAGGAAGTCTCCACCTTCAATCCCGGGCGAAGCGCCTACGAAGATTTCCGGATTGTCCGTAAGCGGGCGCTGCTGGATCATCACCGCCGTGTGCGGGAAGAGGTCGGCGGAGCCCTGAGCGTGCTCGACCAGACCCCGGCGGTCGAACTGGTCCCCGCGTTCGGCGCCAGCGCCAACACCTCGGGAGGAGTTCTCACCCGGGCCGGGTTCGAACGCCTCGCCCGGGAGTTTCTCGAAGACATTGCGGCAGCGGGAAAAGTCGACGGGGCGTTCTTCTCGCTGCACGGGGCGATGGAGGCGGAAGGAGAACTTGATCCCGAAGGCCACCTGCTGCAGGAGGCGCGGAAGATCCTGGGGGAACAGATTCCCTTTGTGGTGACGCTGGATCTGCATGGGATCCTGACCGATCGCATGCTGCGGCACACCGATGTGACCGTCGCCTATCACACCTATCCCCACGTCGATTTCTTCGAGACGGGAGTGCGCGGCGCCCGGGCCCTGTTGCGTGTTCTGAACGGCGGGCTGAAGCCGGTCACCGCGCGGGTCAAGATTCCCGCGCTGGTGCGCGGCGATGAATTGATCACCGAGACGGGCTCGATCCGTCACAGTGTGAACCGGGCGAAGGAGATCGAGACCCTGCCCCAGGCCCTCTCGGCCGCCGTGATGTGGGGCAACCCGTTCACCGACGTGCCCGAATTGCGGACCAACAGTTTCGTCGTGCTGGACAAAAAGCCGGACGAAGCCCAGCGGCTGGCGCTGGAATTGGCGGGACTGTTCTGGGAACACCACGAATCCATGCAGGTGCCGCTGACCGGCGTGGCCGACAGCATCCGCCAGGCGGCGGGTGTCACGCAGGGGACCGTGATTCTCAAAGACGCCGCCGACGCCACCAGCTCGGGCGCATCGGGAGACAGTAACGCGATCCTGCGTGAGATTGTGCGTCAGGGTTACCCGGGGCGGGCGCTGGTCCCCATGGTCGACGCGCCGGCTGTCCGCGCCGCCTTCGCCGCCGGGGTGGGGGCCACCATCCAAACCACCGTCGGCGGAACGGTCGACCCGGGTCGGTTCCAGCCGCTGCCCGTCACGGCCCGCGTCAAAATGCTGTCGGATGGCCAGTTTCGCAGCGAGTCGTTTGGCTGGCCCTGGTTCTCGGGAGATACCGCCGTTCTCGAAGTGGGCCCGATCACGCTGCTGGTGGGGAGCCGGCCGGTCAGCCTGTTCGATCGCTCGTGGTTCCTCGCCCACGGCCTCGACCCGCGGAAGTTCGACCTGGTGATTGTGAAATCTCCCCATTGCGAACACCACATGTTTTCCGAGTGGTGCGCTCGGGAGATCAACGTCGACGCTCCGGGGTCCACCAGTGCCAACGTCCGCGGCCTGGGCCACACCCGCTGTGCCCGCCCCATGTTCCCGCTCGACGCCGAGATCCCGTTCCACCCCGTGGCGGACCTGTTTCAACGGGGTTGAGACACGGGCCTGAGTAGGACCCTGGTGTGCCCCAGGCAGTTCGCGGAAAGATTCTCCGGCGCTCAACTGCCCGGGCTGGGCGTCAACCAGTTCGGGATGGCGGGTTGCAGGCTTGGGGCCGCGGTATTGTGCCGTTCGGTCAGGCAGTCCAACCGTAGCGGCCGCTCACTCTTCGTCGTCGAAATCGGCCCCGAAATCGACCGGCTCATCCCCGGAGAGAATCACCTCGGGCGAATCTTCGAATTCATCGGTCGGTTCCTCTCCCGCCGGGCCGCTGCCATTGCGGGACCGGTAGTACACCTTGATCGGCACTTCGGCGAACGGCAACTGGTCGCGGAAGACCCCCAGCAGGTACCGCCGCCAACTCTTGTCGACCACCTTGGGATCGTTGCACTTCACCACGATGGTGGGGGGCTCGGTCGCCACCTGGGTGGCGTAATAGATGCGGGCTTCACGGTTGGCCCGCATGGGTGGGTGATTGCGGACCACCGCCTGCCGCACCAGCTGGTTCAGCCGGCTGGTCGAGACCCGCATGCGGGCCTGCTTGGCGATCGACTGGGCGAGGTTGATCAGCCGCTTCACGCTCATCGGCTCTTTCGCGGTGATGAAGGCGATCGGCGCGAACCCCAGGGTCCCGAAACAGTGCTGGATATACTGCGTCCATTTCTCGGTGGTCATCTCGGCTTCCTGCCCCAGATCCCACTTGTTGACCACGAAGATGCACGGCTTGTATTCCTCGGCAATCTCACCCACGAGTTGCTTGTCGACCATTGAAATGGTCTGCGAGGCGTCGAGGAACATCAGCACCACGTCGGCCCGACGGACGCTGCGCAGCGAGCGGGTCAGGCTGTAGAACTCGATGTCGTTCGCGAGACTCTTTTTCTTGCGGACCCCGGGGGTGTCAATCGCGACGAACCGTTTGTCGTCGAGATCAAAGCGGATGTCGACGCTGTCGCGGGTGGTGCCCGCCACCTCGCTCACAATCATCCGCTCGGTTTGCGCCAGGGCGTTGATGAAGGTGCTCTTCCCCACGTTCCGCCGCCCTACGATCGCCAGCTTCAGCTCGGGGTCGGCGCTGATCTTCTCCCCCTCGATGTCCTCGTCCTCGGCCGGAGGAGGCAAAAGATCGAGAATCTTCATCAGCAGCCGGTCGCGATTCCGCTCGGCGGTCACGCTGGTGGCGACCATCGGGACATCCATCAGGGCGAAGAACTCGGGGGCCATCCCCTCGTACTTCTCGCTGTCGGCCTTGTTGACGACCAGCAGCACCCTCTTCCCAAGGGGCCGCAGCCGCCGGGCGACTTCATGGTCGAGTGGCACCACCCCCGCCTGGGCATCGACGACGAACAGGATCAGGTCGGCCTGCTCGAGCCCCGCCTGGATCTGTCGTTCGATGTCGGCACTCAGATCGTCGCTGTCGACAATGCCGATCCCCCCGGTGTCGACCAGCTCGAAGTACCGCTCGCCCGCCTGCATGAGGTAGGTCACGCGGTCGCGGGTCACCCCGGCCGTGGGATCCACAATCGAGATCCGCTTCCGCGCCAGCCAGTTCATGAGTGAACTTTTGCCGACGTTCGGACGACCAACAATCACAACCTGCGGGAGAGACATGAACTCACAACCTGTCAAAAATGCGGCGGAATCGTGATTGTACGCCGACTGGTCTCCGCTTTACAGTACGGGCCCGTCTGGCCCTCCGTTTCGCCAATTCGCCCATGCTGCTCCCTCCCGCCAAAGAGTTCGAGCTCGAACTGACCCGCTGGGGTCCGAATTCGACCGCAGGCGTCCCCTCGCTGGCCGATTCCAAAGGGTATTGCCGGTTTCTGGCGACCGGGCATTACGAAAACTTTCCCGTCGTCTCGCTGCTGCTGCCCCGTTCCCTGCACCAGCATTTCTACAACGTCTACGCCTACTGCCGCTGGAGCGACGATCTGGGGGATGAAACGGGCGATCCCCAGCGGGCCCTCGCGCTGCTGCAGTGGTGGCGCGGCGAGCTGGACGCCTGCTATGCCGGCCAATCGCGGCATCCGGTCTTTGTGGCCCTGTCCGAGACCATCCGGGAGTTTGACATCCCGCGGCAGCCCCTGGTCGACCTGATTTCGGCCTTCGAGCAGGACCAGACCGTCCGGGAATACGAGACCTATCCCCAGCTGCTCGATTACTGCCGCCGGAGTGCCGACCCCGTGGGCCGGCTGGTGCTGGCCCTCTGCCGACGGGCCACCGCCGAAAATTTCATCTGGTCCGATTCAATCTGCACGGGGCTGCAGTTGGCCAATTTCTGGCAGGATGTGGCCCGCGACTTTGACATCGGCCGTATCTACCTGCCGCGGGAAGATCGCGAGCGGTTTGGCTACACCCACGACCAGTTCGACCGTCGCGAGACGAACCCGCAGTTTGTGGAACTGGTGCGGTTCGAGGTCGATCGGGCCCGGCAGCTGCTGGCTCCCTGGAAGGGACCGGGTCAGCCGGAGCTGGCCCAGTTTCCCTTCCGGGTGCAGGTCGACCTGGAGCTGTTTGCCCGGGGGGGCGAGCGGATTCTGGATCGGATTGCCGCAATTGGATATCGTGTCTGGAACCAGCGACCGACGGTCAACCGCTGGGATGCCGCCGGTTTGCTGGCGACTTGCCTGGGGCATGCCCTGGTTCGACGCTGGCGGGTGGGGGGCTAAACCGTCGACCTGACTCGATTCGAACACGTTGGGCCTCGCACCCGTGGGGCCCGGCGGGACGCCAGAGCAGGGGGGTGACATCCCCGGTTTTACCTCCGGCTCCCGAGCCGTCTTCGCCCTTTCCGATCACACCGCCGGGACTGTCGCGTGTCGCTTGCCGAGTCGTATCAGCGCTGCGAGACCCTGGCCCGCCAGACCGGGAAGAATTTCTTCTATTCGTTCCTGACGCTGCCGCGCGACCGTTTCCAGGCGATGTGCGCGCTGTATGCGTTCATGCGGGTGACCGATGACCTGGCCGACAGCGACGCACCGGTCGAAGATCGTGCCGCCGCCCTGCGCGCCTGGCGTATGCAGCTGGCCGAGGTCTGTGCCACGGGAGAGTCGGCTCATCCTCTGCTGCCTGCCGTGGCCGACATGCTGCGGCGGTACCAGGTGCCGGTCAACTATCTCACCGATGTCATCACTGGGGTCGAGATGGATCTGCACCCGGTGGCGATTGAGACCTTCGCCGACCTCGAACGGTATTGCTACCACGTGGCCGGGGCTGTGGGTCTGGCCTGCATCCATGTGTGGGGCTTTCATGACGAGCGGGCCATTCCCACCGCGATCGACTGCGGTACCGCCCTGCAGCTGACCAACATTGTGCGGGATGTGCGCGAAGACGCACGGTCGGGCCGGATCTACCTGCCCGCCGAAGATCTGCGGCAATTTGGGGTTCAGCCGGCCGATCTGCTGGGCACGCGCCCGCCCCCGGCGGTGGTGGAACTGCTGCGGTTCGAGTCGTCCCGGGCCCGTGACTATTACCGGAGGTTGCAGCCACTGTTCGAGTATGTCGATCCCCCGGGACGCCCCATCCTCGACACGATGGTCTCCATCTACGGAGGTCTGCTGTCCGAGATCGAACGTCGGCAATACGATGTCTTCACCCGCCGGGTCGAATTGGGCAAGGCCCGCAAACTGCTCTCGGTGGCCCAGTCGCTCGTCCGGCACAAGTGGCGGATGCTCTTCGCGCCGGCCGGTTGACCGAACCCACTCCCAGAGCCGAGTGTCTCGCTTTCCCAGAGGCCCCACCTGGCTTGGGGGGCGGCCCAAGATCTCAGTTCCCGGAACTCCATGACACAACTTTGCACCAACCAGCAGCGGGCCTTGTCCGAACTGCACGCCGCCCTCGCCATCAGCCCCATCGCCTGGCTGAACAGCAATCGGGGGGCCGGACGTACCACGGTGCTGCGCCAACTCTGCCACGATCTCCAGGGGGAATTCATCCCCCTCGCCAATCTCGTGCTGCAGATGCGGTCAGGGAATCCACTGGCGCTGGAGGAGCATTTCGAACGTCTGATCTCCGAAGCGCTGTTTCAATATCCCGCCGTGGTTGTTGATGACGTCGATCTGCTGCAGGAGGTGGTCGATGGCTGCGGCTCTTACCCCCGCAACAACTGGCTGGCGGCGACCTTGCAGAACTGCTGCGACTTCTCGCAGAAAACCGGGCGCCGCATCATTCTGGGAGTCGAACACCCCCCGCACACCATCAGCGCCCGCGGGTACGGCGTGACTCTGGGTGAATTCACCGTCGAAGACTACGAGATCGTCGCCCGGGCCATTCTGCCCCTCCCGGTCTGCGATCGCCTCGACTTCTCGTGGATCAAGCGGCACGCCACCCATCTCTCGGCCCGCGACCTCGCCCAGGCCTGCCGTTGGCTGGCCCGCGACGAATCGCTCTCCACCGAGCAGTTTCTCAACTACCTCACCGAGCACGGCCTGACCAGCAACATTCAGCTCTCCAGCGTGCGGCAAGTGTCGCTGGAAGATCTGCAAGGGATGGATGACCTGATCGCCTCCCTCGAGACGCAGGTGGTGCTCCCCCTCGAGAACGACGCTCTGGCCACCGAGTACGGACTGCGTCCCAAACGGGGAGTGCTGCTGCTGGGACCCCCGGGAACGGGCAAAACCACCATTGGCCGCGCCCTCGCCCGCCGCCTCAAAAGCCGGTTTTTCCGGATCGACGGCACCTTCATTCCCGGGACTGACAGTTTCTACTGGCAAATCCAACGGGTCTTCCAGCAGGCCCAGCACAACGCTCCGTCGGTGGTTTTCCTCGACGACTGCGACGCCATGTTTCAGTCGGGCCAGGAGTTGGGGCTGTACCGGTATCTGCTGACCATGCTGGATGGACTCGAAAGCGAAGGCTGCCGGGATGTCTGCGTGATCTTCACCGCGATGGAACTGGCCGACCTGCCCCCCGCGCTGCTCCGCTCGGGACGCATCGAACTGTGGCTCGAAACCCGCCTGCCCGACGCCCCCGCTCGCCGACGCATCTTCGACCGGCTGCTGCACGGCGTTCCCGCCGACCTGTCCGGGGTCGATCTCACAACCCTGGTCGAAGCCACCGACGGCTTCACAGGAGCCGATCTGGATCCCGTCGTCTCCGACGGCAAGAAGCTCTACGTCGCCGACAAGCTGCGGGGCAATCCCCTGCGTCCCGTCACCGAGTACTTCGTCGCCGCGGCACACGAGGTCCGGCGGAACAAGTCGCGTTATGCGGTCGCCAAGGCGGCCGCCCTCGACCGGCCCCGCTGAGACGGCCGTCACCCGCTTGGTAATCCCCAGTTCGCTGGGGGGGAGACAAAAAGGCAGCGGGGGCCCGCTCCTCAGGAAGCAGACCCCCGCTCGCTCAATTCACACGCCACGCGACCGGGATCAGCCGACGTTGACCCAGGCTCCGCTGGCGGCGCTCTTCAGCACGGCGTCACAGACCCGCTGGGTTTCCAGCGCGGTGCGGAAGGTGGGATCGGCCAAGACTCCCTTGCCCAGCCCGTCGATGAAGTCGGCCACCTGGTGCACAAACGAGTGCTCGTAGCCAATCTGCAGCCCGGGCACCCACCAGTGGTCCATGTAGGGGTGTTCGCCGCCAGCGTCGGTGACGTGAATCGACCGCCACGCCCGCAGCTTCCCTTCGTCCTTGTGGTCGAAGTACTCGAGCCGGTGCAGGTCGTGCAGATCCCACTTGATCGACGCCTTCTCGCCGTTGATCTCGAAGGTGTACAGCGCCTTGTGACCGCGGGCATAGCGGGTCGACTCGAATGTCGCCAGCGAGCCATTCTGGAAGCGGGCCAGAAACGCACAGGCATCGTCAATCTTGACCTGTTCCTTCTTGCCGGTGGCGGTGTGGGTCCGCTCCTTGATGAAGGTCTCGGTCATCGCGCTGACAGTGTCGATCTTGCCATTCAGCCAGATCGCCGTGTCGATACAGTGCGCCAGCAGGTCGCCGGTCACCCCCGAGCCCGCCGCCGCGGCATCCAACCGCCACAGCGCCGTCCCCCCCTGGGGCAGGTCGGTCGAGATCGTCCAGTCCTGCAGAAAGACCGCCCGGTAGTGGAAGATCCGTCCCAACCGGCCTTCTTCGATCAGCTTCTTGGCCATCGTCACGGCGGGCACGCGGCGGTAGTTGTACCAGACCATGTTCGGCACGCCGGCCTTCTCGACCGCCTGGCACATCTCCTCCCCCTCGGCGGTGTCCATCGAGAGGGGCTTCTCGCACAACACCATCTTCCCCGCCTTCGCGGCGGCGATGGAGATTTCCTTGTGCAGATTGTTCGGCACACAGATATCGACCGCGTCGATGTCCTTCCGCTCGAGCAGCTTCCGCCAGTCGGTCTCGACCGATTCGTAGCCCCAGCGGTTCGCGAATTCTTTCGCCTTCGCCTCATCGCGGGCGCACACCGCCTTCAGAACCGGGTGATACGGCAGGTCGAAGAAGTTGTTGACCTTGCGGTAGCCGTTGGAGTGCGCCCGGCCCATGAAGCCGTAGCCAATCATGCCAATGTTCAATGGTTTCGACATCGTTGTCCCCTGGGGATGAAAAGTCGGGTGGATTGTGAAGCAGGAACAGGGGCTGGACCACACACAGTCCACAGCCCCTGCCCAAATCCTTCAGCCACGCTCAGGCGTGCCAGCCATGGGCGTCGCGGACGGCGATCATTTCCTTGAGGATGCTGTTCCACGTCGAGGGCAGCATCATCACGTCGTTCGGGAACATGCAGCCGTCCCAGCAGATGTGCTGGTACTTCTGCAGCGGGTTGCCGTACGAATCGCGCAGCCAGTGCCCGGCGTGCTTCGCGATCGACAACTTTCCGTTGGGATCATTCGGCAGACAGTGCTTGCCCGTCTTGTCGTGCGAACCCGACCCCTTGACCGTGGCGTCGTTCTGCGCGACGTGGAAGTCGATCGTCCAGGGACGCAGGGCGGCGGTCAGCGTCGCCAGGGACCTATCAAGCGTGTCGGCGTCGCTCCAGTTCCAGTTCTCGGGCAGAATGCGGTCTTCCGGTGCGTTGTACCCCAGCGTGTACAGCAGCGTGTGGGCCATGTCGGCCTGGAATCCCACCAACCCGGGGCGGTCGGTCATCTCCAGCAACTGCACCATCCGCCGCCAGCTGTGCATCCCCCCCCAGCAGATCTCCCCCTCGGCCGCGAGCCTTTCGCCATGGTCCTCGGCGATGTCGGCCGCCCGCCGGAAGGTGTGGGCGATCTTCTTCTGGTTCCCTTCCGGGTCCTTGACCCAGTCGGACGGGCTGCAGGCTGAGTCGATCCGCACAATGCCGTACGGACGCACTCCCAGTTCCCGCAGCCGCGAGGCAATCCGGCATCCCTTGCGCACCTGCTCGACAAACTGGTCGCGCTCGGCCTCGGAACCCATGGCCGAGCCTCCTCCGGTGGGGGGCCAGACCGGCGCCACCACCGAACCAATCACCAGGTTGTGCTTCAGCACCCGGTCGGCCAGCCGCTTCAGATCGTCGTCGGACGAATCGATGTCGACATGCGGGGCGAACAAAAAGACGTCGACACCGTCGAACTTGACCCCATCGACCTCGGCCGCCGCGGTCAACGCCAGCATCTGATCGAGTTCAATGATCGGTTCGGCCCCGGGAGAGCCCTTGCCCACCACGCCGGGCCAGCTGGCATTGTGCAGCTTCGGAAAATTGTTACGCGGAGCGCTCATGAAGAGAGACCCTGTGTGGAATGCAGGAAAGAGGGGCCAACCGTGGCCGGGTGCGCACCCGGCAGTCGCACGCCCGGAACGGGAGAGGAGGTTGTGGCACCTCCCCCGTCCGGGCGAATTCTCCCCGAAAGACTACTTGCGCCCGAAAGACTACTTGCGATAGTCGCCCACCGCGGGAGCGTCGGGCTGCGCGTCGGGGCCGAAATACCGCAGCCCCACCAGCGGCTCGGTGCCGGTGTTCACAATCTC
>Ga0315905_10005114_pt1 | contig 13363 bp, 7 predicted proteins | sample LakEriMetagenome_5_FD_203522 | JGI IMG/M metagenome (GOLD analysis project Ga0315905, IMG submission 203522) | Freshwater fungal communities from buoy surface, Lake Erie, Ohio, United States - Buoy 4 MA121 | ecosystem: Environmental > Aquatic > Freshwater > Lake | place: USA: Lake Erie, Ohio... | reverse complement strand
AGGAGTGCGGGGGCGCGAGCATCGGCCAGCCCCAGCGCCAAAGGAGCCCATGCAAGGAGTGCGGGGGGGCGAGCATCTGCCAGCACCAGCGCATCAGGAGCAGATGCACGGAGTGCGGGGGCGCGAGCATCTGCCAGCACCAGCGCCGAAGGAGCCTTTGCAAGGAGTGCGGGGGCGCGAGCATCTGCCAGCACCAGCGCGAAAGGGACAGATGCAAGGAGTGCGGGGGCGCGAGCATCTGCCAGCACCAGCGCCAAAGGAGCAGATGCAAGGAGTGCGGGGGCGCGAGCATCTGCCAGCACCAGCGCCGAAGGAACGAATGCAAGGAGTGCGGGGGGGCGAGCATCTGCCAGCACCAGCGCCGAAGGAACGAATGCAAGGAGTGCGGGGGCGCGAGCATCTGCCAGCACCAGCGCCAAAGGAGCAGATGCAAGGAGTGCGGGGGCGCGAGCATCTGCCAGCACCAGCGCCGAAGGAACGAATGCAAGGAGTGCGGGGGGGCGAGCATCTGCCAGCACCAGCGCGTCAGGAGCAAATGCAAGGAGTGCCGCGAGGAGGCGGACACGTCGATGCCGGCCGGCCTGGAGGAGCTGGTGGGGCCAGCGCATGCTGCTGGCAAAGACCTGTGACCTGTCACATGAACCATATGACAAATAAAACACAGTTTTCCATCGTCACGCACTGTGAGGACGAGTGAAGCGTCGTCACGGTGGGCAGGGAGGAGATAGAGGTGGAAACTGGGATTTAGTTTAAGGCTTTAGAGTAAGGGTATAGTTCAAGGTTACAGGCGACACGATTTGAGGGTCGAGGGCAGGGAGGTTGGTCCGGGGGAGCAAATGCGAAACCGTGACTTTCTTTTGTTTTCCAATTAAACACTCAACACACACTCGCACAGTCCAACTGTCGTCCAACTGAGAGAGAAAGTGCGCGTGCGAGAGAGAGAGAGAGCGAGAGCGAGAGAGAGCGAGAGAGAGCGAGAGAGAGCGAGAGAGAGCGAGGGAGCGAGAGAGAGATAGAGAAAATCTATTAGGAACAGTACCCCATGACGGGGGGTTGACGGGGAGCGCGAGAGGGAGCGTGCACTGGGGCTGCTACTATTCCACAGCCCTCGACATTGAAGTTGTGTCATAATGCCGCAGCGCACCGCTGATGTCGGCGTGTGAGGCCTCCCCGTTGAGATGGGGGGGGTTCGGCGCATGGCCCATGACAAGTGGTTAGAGCACCGTTACCGCTCTGCGCTTCGACACCTCGGCTTTTGCGCCCCCCGAACTTCCGTATTTTGGCCTTGTTGTTCGCTTGCGGGTATCCCGCGGACATCAGATCGAATGCAAACGTACGCACAGTGGCATTTGTCTCGAGGACACAGACAAATGCATCGCGCCTTCGTGCTTCTTGCCTGCCGGGTATCCCTTGTAGGCGCACCCAGGCCGCCCTTCTAATGGAAGACGCACAGCTCTCAGAATCCGCAAGGCGTTCTTTCAGGGACTCTGTGAGGTTGACACACCCGTGCCAACACGCGGCAGGACACTTACCTTGTACCCGGCCCCCGGATTTCGTCCTTTCTCGCAGCTCTTTTACTATTTTTGCGACCGCACCCAAAGCTCCATGGAACTGAGGACAAAGCTCGCGTGGGGGGCCAATTGTCTCCAAAATGAGAGAGAGTTCCGTTTATTAAGAAAATCACGTGACGGGCACCTACAAAACCAAATACGCGGAAGCCGGCTAGGCTCACTATAAAATGATAATAGCACTACTCTAGATACACTACCTAGGCGAAGGCGTTGATGTGGCGGGCATTCCAGTCATGCTCGTCGGAGGCCGTGTGGAGGGGGACGTTATCGGCCAGCGACCATGAAATCATGGCCTGGGGTGACGTCAATCAGCAAATCGGTCTTCTCCGCCACAACACCTAAACAGCTCCTTGGCCTGGGCTACAACCGCGGCTACAGCCGTGGCTTCCTCTCCTGCTCGGCGGAGAAGACCGATTTGCTGATTGAAGTCACCCTAGGCCATGATTTCATTAGCGCTGGCCGGTCACGTCGCTGCACCTCGCAATTGCCCCCCCCCTCCACACGGAGATGTTGCGGATTTCGAGATCGGCGCGGCGGCTGCCATCACTAGCAAGTTCACTCGTGAGCACCCACTTGCGATTGGTGGCAAAACCGGCGTCATTACAAATGCGCTCTAGCGCCTGCAAGATATGCTCGTGAGCATTGGTCCAATTGGAATTATGATGGAGGCATGAGTTGATGTGGTCCCAGGCACCGTCACCACCCATGAAGTACCTCTGGCAGCGGCATGGCACAGTCGCGAAAGGAGCGAGGCAGGGAAGAACTGATGGAAGAAGGCAACATAGATTATCTCCGTGGTGCGCGGCGAGTTGCGGCTGCCGGCAGTACATGTGCGAAAGACTTGGCAGCCGAGGTATGTGTGCGCATGTATGTTCACAGAAGTGTGCACTGAGTGAACGGTCTCCGGTCCGCCCCAATCACCGAGAGAGAGAGTTTATTAACTGCGCACGCACCAGAATATCGTCTGGACGCACGGTTCAGCTGTACTACAGCTGTAGTACAAGAATAGAACTTTTGTCCAGCTCGCCTTCCTCCTCCTTTTCATCGCTTGCCTCGGCATCCTGTGCAGTAATTCAGCCACCGCCGACACCTAAACAGCTTATGCCAGCTCCTTGGCCTGGGCTACAACCGCGGCTACAGCCGTTCCTCTCCTGCTTGGCCTTTCTCTTGGCGGTCTTGGAATTATCGGGGTCTCTGTTCTTGACGGCAGGCGTTAGCGGGGGGCAGATGCACCTCAAGCAGTTGCTGGAGGCAGAGGAACCACTTCACACCTTTCAGCGCTGCTGTCGCATGCCAGTTCAATCCGGCGTGTTCGAGTGTTGTCGAGCCAGAGAGCGCTTTGCCAGAGAGCGCTTTAACGGTGAAGCAGCAGCGAGAGTCGGCATTCTCGCCCGTATCTGCCTCGATCTCGAGCCCGCAGCACCTGATCCAACCCTTTCCACCCTTGATTTCCTCACTCGTCTGCTCGGAGGCATACCATTCGAAACATGTGAGCACGCCGCCTTGTAGAACAAAGAAGCGCTTCTGGTAGGCGGTATTAGGGCTTAAACACTAAACCGGGTTTAGGGTTTAGGGTTTAGGGTTTAGGCTTTAGGCTTCTGGTAGGCGGTATTCATCATGCTTCCCTTTTTGTACAGCAATCCGCTCTTTTGCTGCAGCTTCAATGATCCCCCATGGGGGGGCTGCGGCGCTTTCTGCTGCTGCTGGCGTCGGAGCAGGCGGCAACGGAGGACAGGGTTTTCGACTCCGACCATCCTCCAGCTATCATGGTCAAAGAAACACAAAAGTTCCTCGTCTATGGACAGCTCTTTCATCGTTTCACCAAGTTTTTTCGCCAGGTCGTGACCGACTTCTTCGGCAACCCAAGGCGGAGCCTGATCAAGCACCTTTGCATTTGCTTCCATACTGTGATAGTTGGCTTCACCAGCCTGCTCATTACGCCAAAGTGAAGTAAAGAACAAAACAAGAAAGGGCACTGGGAAAAGCAAAACGCACATTTGTGAAACGCCCATCTGTGCACAAGCAGACACGCGCGTATACAAGCAGATCCGATCAGCAGCGCGATTAACTAATCTTGAGAAAGAAGGCTTGACCAATTGCATCTTTTGGCTCCGTTTGAGCACTCGCATGATGCACGCTGACAAACATGAGCACATGCGTACACTCAGAAACGAATACGTACAAAATGAACACGCTCTCTCTTTCTTGGGAACCTGTCGCTGGACGCACGCACGCAGATCGGAAACAGACGCACGCAGATCGGACAGCTGCCGCATTATGTGGCGTTGTGTGTCATACTGCTTCGTCAATTGACGTTCTATAGCCGTGGGTTTCGTACTGACTTCTTTGACTATGACACGGCTTATTGGCTCAAATCCGCGATAGCACCTTAAGATGCTGACCCATGTGCGCTCCGGCAATCCTGACATATATGCGTATATGTACACACACACACACACACACACACACACACACACACACACACATGTATATATATATATCCAGCAATCCTGACAAGGGCATCAGCAGAGGACAGGTGGAAATGAGAACCAGTAAGTGGTTAGGGTCTATAGTGTCTCTATAGTGTCTCTATAGTGTCTCTATAGCGTCCTCCTCTATCTTGAATCTCTCAACCGTAGGGCACGGTTGGAATGGAATCAGGGAGGCGGCGATTCCTTCCACCCCGCTTGCAACACATCGGTGGAAAGACCTTGTGACGCGCCAATTTTGCAAAAAGTGTGTCAGACCTGGGAATAGAGCACGCATTTCGATGAAGCTGACGCGCTGCTCCTCTAGGCCCTGTAGCTTTAAAATGAGATCGAGGTGACCCGGCCAGCGCCAGACAAAGGACTTGAAGGTGACCAGCAGGAGTGAGAAGAAGTCGCTCACGAACTCTTGGTCTACTACGGACATATGGATCTTCGCGGCCACGACCAGGTAGCTCTCGCAAATGATGGCTGTGCGTGGAGAATGGTGCAAAGGAAATGTTACATCTGATGCATCAAAAAGGGGATGCATAGATTTGAACGCGGAAGAGAGTGTGAGGGAGAAGTGCGCGAGAAGTTTGAATAAAACATTAGCAGACGAACCGATAATGAAGTTGAGCATAAACATGAAGCTCAAGAAATTGTAGATTAGCAGGTAGAGCATGAACAGCTTGTCGTACGTCCAGAAAGCACTTGGAATCATGCCGCTCTGCGGCATGCTGCCGAGCAGCATTTCCCAGAGCGTCTCGAAAAGTTTGAAGCCCGACGAGAACTCATTGCGTTGCTCAGCGAATTGCGCTGTGCCGAGCATAATAAACCCGACAAGAGCGACGAGGAGCAGCAGAAGGAAGTGCCACAAGTCATCGAGCCCCTGAACAAAAGTATTCACTAGAATCGCTGTGCGCGGGTGTGCTCGCGTTTGCATGATGAGGCGGAGCAGCTGCGCAATAGACAAGACGAAGTAAAAGACGTTCATCGAGTACTCCCGGCGATTGAGATCTTCAAGTCTATTGACTGCGAAGAAGAATCTGTCAATCTTGGTTCGCAGTTCCACGTCCCGGCTTTCCCACGGCACTCCAGCGAGGCCGTTGACGCCGATGGTCCTCTGGATCTCTTCTCTCGATTTCAGAATCTGTTCGAGGCGGATCGAAAAGTACAGCACTGGCAACACAACTTGGATCAGCAGATCCACGAAAAAACCGTGTCGGATTTCAGACCACTCCTGCACGCTCCGGTCCTTCTCTCCACAGTATGACCCCCACACACTGTAGCGTGCGGTGAGGATTTTTTCAACAAAAATGATGCATGACAACACTAGTACCAAGACCGTCAACTGGATGAATGCCGCCAGGTCTTCACCTTCGAGCGACTGGAAGTGGCTCACGGTGAAGTCAACTTTCACGTCACTAGAAAATGTTCCTTTGATCTCTATTGTCGAGCAGATGCCGAACTGCGCCGAGTAGGTCACCATTAGGACTGACAGTGTCTTCGTCTGGGTGTCGAGGAAGGCACGCGTTGGAATGGCCTCCTCTCCGCGCATCACTATTTCTGCGTCGGCGATACTCTGGAGGAAGTCGTAGAACGCGAACTGTCCGCGCACAGGAATGGGCTCTTGCCCGAAAAAAACGTCAGGCGCCTCGTTGGAGGAGCACGCCATCAGCTCGGTTGGATTCGTCATAATACCATCGGTGCAGAGGTAGGGGTTGCGGCAGGTGACGTTAACGGCTGTGCCCCACACTTTGGCGTTGTATTCGACCCCCAGTTCGTACGCACATTTATCAGATCGCTCTGTGCGAGTTTGCAGCAGCAGCGGCGGGGTGACGAGGGAGACCTGGTGCGGGTAGCCCGCGCGCGGCGTCTGGTAGTGAACCTGAAAGTTGATGCGGTCCTCGTCTAAGCTTTGTGGTCCGCGCCTCCGCCTGTACAAGGGTTTCTGCTTGTAGAAGCCTGTCTGAAGCTCTTTCACCGTCATGGGCCTGCCCGTCATCTCGATCGGGGACATGAGGAGCCCGCCGGGAACTGTGAAGCCCTGCAGAAACTCCTGAGGCTCGGGCATGTGCGAGCACCAGTTGCTCTTCATATTTATCATTGTTCCAGGCTGAGACCCTGACATGACGAACAAGGACCGCCTGCCGCTCCGATCTTGGCTGCCCACCACCACGGCCACGAAGTACCAGTTTTCAGGCTCGAACTTTTCCCTGCCATCTATGTTGTTGAGGTTTTCGAGCGACAGGTTGCAGGTGTCGTAGACCTCGATCCAGTAATTGATTGTGTCGCCATTTCCGTAGAAGTCGAGTGCAAACAGGACGCGCGGCGGCACGAAGCTCGAGAAGGCTATCATCTGACCCTTGTTGATTGAGTCCCATGAGGTCCCTTCCAAAGCCTTCCACCAGAACTTGACCGTGTACCTGCCACACAACAAAGATATCATGGTCTCCCGACACATTTGCCTGCCGTGGAAGCTGGCACGCCGTTTGCCTTGCGCTTCTGACAGAGGAGAGGGCAGACGTGCTAGCTTGATACATGTCATATGAGGAGGAGGATACATGTCACTATGCCTTGCGCTTCTGACAGAGGAGAGGGCAGACGTGCTGGCAGGACTTGCCTGCTTGCGTGTAAGCGCCAGAAGGAGAGCATGATGAATCAAGAAAGAGTAAATGATCAAAAAAAGATGGATCGAAGCGCACGCGAGCTTAAGACAAGGCAGAAATGGGGCGAATGAGACCCGCCAGATGCCCTGATTTCAGAATTTATGGTCCGTGTCCAGTCATTGTCGACGCGGAAGCTACAGGTGGGATTCACAGCCGCCTCCAGCACGGCACAGTTCCAGACTTTGAGATTGATGCAGCCGCCTCCATCCTGGGGTGCAGGCTGAATCACAAAAGCAGAATCACAAAAGCAGAAAACTCAGATCTTGACGTTTTACAAGCATGTGGACTTCAGATTTAGAATTGAGGCTTTAGGGTTCAGGGTTTAGGTTTGCAATGCAGGAAAGCCCTGACAGAATGCGGAACCCACTGTCTCTCCACTATAAACCCTAAACCTAAACCCTAAACCTGAACCCTAACCCTAAACCCACTGTCTCTCAACTATAAACCCTAAACCTAAAGCCTAAACCTGAACCCTAAACCGTCGACCGGATTTCAAGGCCACTGGTGGTTTGCAATGCAGTCAAGCAGCTGCCATTGGCGTTACGATACAGAAATATACAGACACACAAATGTACACTTACTGCACATTACCGGGGAGTTACACCAGCGGCCGTTGCCCACACGCTGTTTCTTGTTTGCGTCAAGGTAATCGATCTCTGTGTAATCTGTGTTGCCAATAAAGTCGAACTTCTTCGGATTCTTTTCTTGCTCCCGGCACTGGGCCACCACATCCAGGCCCTCGCGAGCGCAGATGCTACGTGTGTGTGTGTGTGTGTGCGTGCGTGTGTGTATACTTGTGTTTGGTGTGTGATTGTGTGGTGTGTGATGCGTGTTGTGCGGGTGCAATTGCGAGCGTGTGAGCGCGAGATTGTGTGCGTTTAGGTGGTACATGGTGCGGGAGTGTGTAAGTGCGAACGTGTGTTTGGCAGCGAACGTGTGTTTGGCACCTGTCGCCGTTGGTACCGAGAGCCAAGTCATACTCGCGAATCGGCATCTGTCGCGCCCAAATTGTGTATGTAACACTTTTTGAACCTGTCAAATTCGTTGATCCTTTCGCATGTCAAGCAAAGAACATGCCCTAAACCCTAAACCCTAAACCCTAAACCCTAAACCCTAAACCCTAAACCCTAAACCTGTCAAGCAAAGAACATGCATGCATACGCCTCGCGCAAGGCTCATACACCAGATACATAAACTCTTGAGTTTAGAGTTTGAGTTTATGGATCTGGTTTATGCAGCCGCGTTAGACTAATAATGTGTTCCTAATGTGTACCTAATGTGTACCCTCTGCCTGACTTCCTGATCAGCCGCTGATAGGGGCCATTAGGGTGATCAGCCGCTGATAGGGGCCATTAGGGTACACAGAGGTAGGGTTTAGGGAACACCCGCTCACCGGCTTTGAAGCAAGGGGGGTAGGTCCCGCAGGCCACTGGGCACTCTTTGATGACGGCAGCCGAGCTACAGATGCCAGGAAAGGCGACGCTGTTCTGCGCGTACCAGGCGCAGTCATTGCCGGCAGAGTCCTTCCAGTTGCTGTCCCTCCCTTCCTCTGGAAGTGTGCATGTGCGCAGCATGTTGCCGTTCTCGTCTTGCGACATTTGCGCGATATCCTGGATCTCAGCGTCTGTTAGGGCGTGTCCGACGTAATAACGCCAGTCTTGCACGGGGCCCATGTATGGACTCTCTCCCGGCACCCGATGGCCGAGACCTGTGTAGGCATAAGGTGTATCCATGATGCAATCAAGCCTGCCAACGCCGCCGCCATATTCATCGCGGATCCAGGTCTCAGCGCTGGGCTCCTCGGACGACGTGGTCTCCGCCAGGACCCCATCGATGTAAAACTTGACGGTGTTGTCGTCCTTGTTCAAGACCAGCGCCAAGTGGCGCCGCGTGTTTGGACGCATCTGGTTGAGGCTCGGCTCCAGTACAGCACACTTCCAAAATGCAACCTTGTCCTCCGCGGGGATTTGACCTATGCAGCACCTTGTCCCACCAGACGGTTCCACGTCGATTTGATAGAACCATGCTCCCCTGTTGCGTTTGCTTGTGCCGTTTACGTAGCGCGAAATGAGAGCCGAGCGCGCACCGTCATCCCAGTTTTCGATCCACATACTAATGGTGGCAGACTTATTGCAGAACGATGGAAACTCCGTGGAGTCGTAGCTCAGATACTGCTTCTCCCTGTTGTGGTCGAGCAGCAGCTTGTCCCTGCCGCCCAGCCCCGCGGGACGAGACGCCGGGGGGACCATGTTCATGTACTCCTTGTCGCCAGTTTCGGGAGATGTTTCAACAACCATACCCTTGATCATGTGGCAAGAGGTCCGGACTCCAAAAACCGGTACAGGTTTGCAGTTCGGGACGGCGGGCACTGTAATGCGAGCTCGTTGCGATAGGTCCTGGTAAGCGTTGATCGGCGGATTGGCCACCGAGTTTGTCTCCATCCGAGTGAATACATTTTCCAAGTGCATTTCTTGCATGACTTTCTCGCGCTCAGTCTTTGCCTGGGCGAATTCGTTGGCCAGAATGGCATGGGCCGCGTCAAAGGGCGTCTTCTCTGGCTGGAACGGCAATTTACCCGCCGCCAGCGATTCAAATGTGAATGCATTTCGAGATATCTCATCCATTTCAGCCACCGAGACCTGCCGCGGGAAAAACGTAATCTCACCCAGGCGCGGCACGTCTGGCGCACCGATTATCAGCGCACGTCCTGTACAGTCAGTCACAGGACGCCGCAGGGGCACTGTTTTTTGCAGCTTGGCATCTGTGTAAAAGCTCAGCGACGTTTGGTTGGCCACGACAGCCATCATGTGCCACCTGCCATCCGGTGCCATCCGGGTTAGGGTTCAGGGTTCAGGGTTTATGTTTTTTCGGCTCAAGGATGGTTGGTTGTTAAGGACAGCCACCAAGTTGCACCTCCCATCCGCGACCACCATTCAGGATTAAGGGTTTTAAGTTTAGGCTACCTGCCATCTGCGGCCACCGTAGAGTCCCCCGACATCGACTCCTGCATTGCAGTCTCGGACGTGCCTCCACGGAAGTCGTGAGCGCCGAAGTCGAAGCGCTCCGCCGGTGCGCCCACGTACCAGCCCCAGCACGAGAAAGGCTTGTCTTCCGCATGTTTGCCGAGCGGCTTCCTGATCACATTTGCCCCCCCCCCGCGCTTCAGCCGGACCCATGCCATGAAGGTAAAGGCGGCCGAGTCGACGGCGGGCTCTAGGCCCTCTATCTCGACGGTCTCTTCCTCAAGGAATTTTCTTACCCCCTGCATAATCTTCATCTCGCCCGTCTCCTCGATGAAGTACTCGGACGACAACGGCTGCAGCAAGCGAGCTCGCTTCGAGAGCTCGAGCAGGTAGGAGAAAAAGTCATCAGATGTCTTTTTGTTGTACAGGTCTTCATCGTTGAGCAAGAAGATGCTCTTGTAAGTGTTTAGCAGACCGAGCCGCTGCGATGAGCGCTTCTCAAGGTGGGCCGCGTGAATGACGAGACCAAACATGAGGGCGCAAAGAAAGAACAGCCGTAGCCCGCGCATCAAGTCGAGTTCCAGCTGTAAACGATCAATTAACGGCTGCCGCAGTCGCACGCGTCAGAGGCGGGTGCAGCACGGCTGATTCCTGCAATCATCCTGAGCGATATTGGACTTTGTGCAACAACAGCGTGTCCATGAGGATGAGCATGGCGCACACGTAGCATCATCGTGATATCATCTAGCTCGTGATACGAATACTGCGCTACTTCGTGTGCGCCACGCGCACTCTCAAACACTGGGTGATGGCTGAATGTAGTTTTGTTTATGAAATTAAAACAGAAGATTTTCATGAAGATATTGAGGGTATGAAAGAACATTATGATATGAGTGAATATTCAAAAGAAAGCGGTTTATATGATGGAGAAAATAAAATAGTGATTGGAAAGTTTGAAGATGAAAGTCCTGATGAAGTGATAGAATCATTTGTTGGTATCAATAGCAAGATAGAATGTGTTCTCTATAGATAGAATGTGTTCTCTATAGGTGATAGAATCATTTGTTGGTATCAGAACTAGATGTTCTACATTCAAAACTAAAAACGATGTAGTCAAGAAAGCAAAGGGCGTGTTAACAAAGTCGAAGACACAACCCCTCCTAATTTTTTTTGAGTTTTTTTTAAAAAAAAATCCAAAAAAATAGGAATGAGCGTAGCTTTGTAGTCAAGAAAGCAAAGGGCGTGTTAACAAAGTTGTAGTGAAGAAAAATACTAGATTTGATGATGATAAAAATTGCGTTCTAAATGATAAACCTAAAAATGTAAAAATAAACGCGAATAGAACGGTTAAGATGATGAACTACTCGCTATCACAAAATAAACTCGCCCTATCAAACAAAGATGATAAAAGAGTTGAGGCTTTAGTTAACTAACGGCTCTAAGACAAACTCGCCCTATCAAACAAAGATGATAAAAGAGTGTGGTTTAATAAAACATCATCAAGAGCATACGGACATTGGAGAAACGAAGAAGCAGCGTAAGTGGCGTAAGTAGCGTAAGTAGCGTAAGTAGATAAAAAAAGAAAAATAAATTATTTTTAAAAAACACCCTTACGGAAATGGTAAGCCATTATATTATATTTGAACTCGTTTAAAATTATGATGAGACTGATAAGAGATCTTTTTTTTATAGATTTTTGGGATTTGGGGATTTGGTTTGGGGGAGTGGGGATTTGCGCCAGAGACCACTATTTTCATACACATGCATGAGACCCCTATTTTCATACACATGCATGTGACCAGCATGCGTGCAGCATAGGCAGAAGAGACCTGGCGGGCGAGATCAGTGTGCTCAGCATCCTTCTCGACAATCACTCTCTGCCATCAGGAAGACCGCATCAAATTGTTTGAGGGAGGCGAGCACCAAGCAAGAGTGCGCATGTGCGTGTTTATTTGGACACGACTTTCTCACGCGGACAGAACCTGGGCTGCGTGAATGCGGGCGTAGTTGTTACTGACTTTGAGTACCAACAAACAGCACTCTCCCACTACTCACCTCATTTGCCAAAGAAGTTCTGCATGAATCTAGAGCAGATCCATCTGCTCCCCAGGTGCCTATCCCCTCCCCAATGACAAAAGCCGGTATAGCAACATCCACATTTGAGACTTCTTCCTTTCGGTCCCCAGGGGTGGTGACCTCAAGCGTTACGTCCCCACGGTAGAGATGGCTTACAGGCCACTTGGTGGCCTCCAGCTGTGTGTGTGTGTGTGTGTGTGTGTGTGTGTGGAAGGCAGCGAGTGAAAGTTCGCACATCTCAAAAGTAACACCTGTTGCTCCCGGGTGACAATGACCAAGGCCTCGCCGTTACGAGACGCTGCACGTCGTGAGTACTGTCGGGCGTCTCGCAGTGCGATCGCCTCCTCGGGTGTACGCGGCGACAAACACAAGACACGGGGATCACTTTTGTTTCTCTTGTTTCTCTTGCTAAAAGGGAAGTTGGGGGCTGAAGTTGAGGGCATGTCCTTTGTATCCACAGCCCAGGCTTGGTGTCCTTCGGCAACGGAGGCTCCGACTTCGCCCTCAACCTCAGCCCCCAAATCGGAGCTGACGACCACCGCAATCGCAGCTGCCATCGTTGCAAGGCGGAAGAGAGGGAGACAGAAAGAAGGGGAGGGAGGGAGGCAGGGAGAAAAAGTGTGCGCACACACTTCCGCGCGAGAGGGACGGAGAGAATGGTAGGAAGGGAGGGAGGGAGCTCCTCAGGCGGTTGTGCGGGCAGACACTGCGCAGTTTTTTTGTGGTAGGCGCCTCCCGCTGCGTCTGCCTCTCTGCTCCTCCGCCGCTTGCCTGCGCCACCGCCGGCTACAGCCAGCTCAGAGTCAGTAGGCACAACGCGCTCGTCGCCAGCTACCGGCGCGCCCGTGCTCTGTCGCTTTCACTTGATGATTGTACAAAAAGGGACTCCAGTATGGTGTTTTCCCAAGTAGTACAAATCATCATCATCATCACCACCACACCATACTTGCAAACGAGCATTCTTTAAATTCGTCGAATCTTCGTCGAATGCTCGCCGGGTTTTTTTTAAAAAAAGTCGTTTTCACGTTTTCAGAATCTGGTTTTTTTTGTTTTCCCTCTTTTTTGTGCTGACCTGTTGTAAACTTGGAGCGTTGGATTTTATTATTTTACTTCATTCAAATCGGATAATTCAAACCTGGATATTTCTGTACGAGTCCGCCGCCGCTGCGCCCGGAATCGCCGCCACGAAATTCAAACCAGCATATTTTGTACGGGTGTCGTGTCGGAAATTCAAAATAGTAGTATATTTGGATTTTTTGGGTTATCAGCATTTGGACAGTTGCGGTTCTTCAAGATTCTGGAATATACCGGCCGGTACGGATTTCCAGAAATTCTAATCGCTTCGAAAAAATGCTCGCCGAATGTTCGCCGAATGTTCGCAAAAAGCGAAGAAAAAACTTCGCACCGTTTCGGAATAGTGGTACTAAAAACAGGGTTATCGGTCTCGAGACCCATTGAAAATTCCGGTGTGGAATGGTCTTTCAGGCTGGGCGGAAATCAAAATAAACTCCCGGCGGGAATGAGCCCGATGCCGACGGGGCTCCCAATAACTTGAACTTGAAGGTTAGGGGTAGCCTGAGGTCGGCACACCTAGCGTCTGAGCTCAAAGCGAAGGG
>Ga0315905_10005113_pt1 | contig 13365 bp, 17 predicted proteins | sample LakEriMetagenome_5_FD_203522 | JGI IMG/M metagenome (GOLD analysis project Ga0315905, IMG submission 203522) | Freshwater fungal communities from buoy surface, Lake Erie, Ohio, United States - Buoy 4 MA121 | ecosystem: Environmental > Aquatic > Freshwater > Lake | place: USA: Lake Erie, Ohio... | reverse complement strand
GACCTTTTCGATGCCTCTGCATCTTCACGTTCATGCCATTTCATTGGGGCTCCCTTTGGCGCTGTGCCACTTCGTAAAGCCCCGTCTGGGCATGAAAAACCGGCTTGGAGTGTTGAAGGGTTGGAACAACGCACACAAGCCGGCGTGAAAAGCCTACGGGCTTCTTTCTCAAATGCCCACGCAAGGGTGCAATGATGAAGAGATGAAGGCCGTCCTCCTTGTTCTCACCCAAGACCCCACTATTCAACCACTCCCTGTGGCCAACGATGCCGCTGTTTACACGGCATTTGATGGCTGGAACCCATTCCCCGAAACCCATCTTCTTGTGCAGTCATGTGAAGTGGGCAGTGCATCAGAACTTCCTGTCATCGCTCAGCAACATCACTACCCCGATGCCCGCTCAATGTTTTATCTCCCCATCGAACCCGAACTCGCCAGCAAGGTCAACCCTGCCTCTTCACCACGCGGAGTTTTCGTTACTTACAACCAACCGCTCACCCCAGCCGATGCCGATGAATACCACCGTTGGTACAGCCAACAACATTTGCCCGACGTACTTGCCAGCCCTGGTTTCATCCGTGCGCAACGCTTTGGTAATACCGGTGTTTCCTTGTCGCCATCGCCATGGGTCACCACACTGGAGTGCATGAATGTTTACGAGCACTCATGCGAAACAGTGGAGCAATACAACAATGCATTTGCACACGTGCGCGCAGGTATTGCTTCAGGAAAAATTGGTATGACACCAACGCTCACCCCGGGTGCACCAACAAGTGCTTACGGCCACCGGAAATAGCCAAATACAAGTGCGCCCTCTGGGGCTCGAACCCAGGACCTGCGGATTAAAAGTCCGTTGCTCTACCAACTGAGCTAAAGGCGCAGAACGATTGGAATTCTGAGCAAACACCGCTCGGAACGCCGAAAAGATCCGTTTGTATGTTAGTTCCCCCACACCGGAAAACGCCTATTGCTCATCCAGGGTCCGAGATTTTCGGCACCTTCAGTGAGATTTTCCTCAATATGGGATGCGCCCAGTAAAAAATCTGAACCCATTACGATTGACCCATGGCGCCAGCACCACGGAAAAAGTCTCCACCTGTACCTATCTCAAAGAAGCCCCGCCTCAGCCAGGCCGAAGCCACCATGCGCATGTTGAGCACCACCACACAACTACTCCTTCAGTACCAACCCGGCGAGGTCACCGTTGTAAAAATCTGTGATGCGTCAGGTGTTCATACCGATTACGTAGCCCGCTACTTCGGGTCTCGAGAAGAGCTCTTAAGCCAAGCAATCGAAGCCGCTTTCCTCGGAGTCTTTCTGAAAACCAGTGGCGAAGATGCGACAAGACTCAATGTGGTTCTCGAAGGCAACGTTGACGTGATGCAGTTGTCGCAAGCACGAGTGCGAACAATCGCGTACTTGTTGGGTTGTGGTGTTAGCCCTGAGCGATTCCAATCGAGTCAGAAATTAGTTCTTGAATCAGTCTTTTCGCAGTCCCTGAATCCCAACGTCAACGACCGCACCAGAATGAACCTCATTCTCGCGGGAACATTGCTCATTCAAGCCATGGGCACATTTGCCGAGGTGAACGATATGACTGAACAGCAAAAGCAAGACGTCCTCTCTTACATCGGGTACATGAGCCTGTCCGGCGAAACGGTTCAGGCTGCTTTGGAGTGGGACGCACCCAAAACCAAGAAAAAGAAATAGTCATCGGAAGCTTACGAAAATGGGCCGTACCGCGCAGACGAAGAATGGGTTTCCACCCAAGATCTGTGCAACATGTGGGCGGCCCTTTGAATGGCGCCGCAAGTGGGCCCGCGACTGGGAAAACGTTCGCTATTGCAGTGATCGGTGTCGCACAAGTAGTTCACATTCCTGAGCAGGAACACACAGATTTATTGTGTGATGCGTTCATTGCACCATTGCCACAGTGCCCCACGAGCTTCAGGGGTGTCTGACTTTCGTGTACGAGACAATCGATGGATTGTTCGAATGGCGCGGTCGCACCAGAACTTGCCCGAATCAATATTCTCACTACGTGATGCCAACCAACTGATGGTGTCGGCACCTTGTTCAGAACTACGCAAGAGCGGCTTCATGAGACGGCGAAAAGCCGGAAGCGACTCTTGCACTCCTGGCGTATCTGCCCAGCCTGGATGCATTGCTGCAAATGAAACTTGTGGTTCGCGAACAGCCCACATCTCATTGAGAGTGACTTGCATACGTTTGGCAATGGCGTACTGACGCGTGCCGTCGTAACTCGCAAGAGACATCTCTGGAGATTGATTGCGCAGAATATTTGGCAGCGTGGCCCCATACATGCCACCTGACGACACCGTAATCACTCGCCCTGAAGAAGACCTCAACAACGAAAGAAGATCTGTGGTCATCTGATGCGGCCCTAAAACATGTGTAGCGATTGTTGTTTCATACCCTTGTGGCGACACTTCACGAGTCTTTAAAAGTGCGCCTGCATTGTGAACTAACGCATGAAGAGCTGGTACGTATTCAATAATGGACTGAGAAGCTTGACGCACTGCATCAAGATCACCCATGTCAGCCACCACAGTATGAAACTTCTGAGTTTCTACACCTTGAACGAGTTCGCTCTTCGTGCGTTCAAGTTTTTCTGCCGACCGACCCACAAGAATGAGATCTGCACCCATCGCCGCTAGTTGGTGTGCTGCAGCTTTTCCCAGCCCCGATGTTGGACCAGTAATGACAATTGTCTTCCCAACCAACGCATTGTGGCCAAGTGGATCGAATTGTCCGGCCCGAGCGAGGTAACCAATTCGCGAAAAACCCGGAACAACCAGGGTGTCTAATGCATCGTCAAGGATCTTCGGTAAAGCCATAACCGCACCGTACAGGGTCTAGTAATTCTGTGCTCACACGTGATCTATTGTCATGGCATGGGGTTTCCAACTACTACCACCGAAGCCGTCTCACTCATCACACCCGCAGTGTGTGACACCTATGCACGTGATGGCATCGTTATTTTGCGCCAAGCCCTTCACCCAGAATGGCTTCTTCTCTTGCAACTCGGTCTCGACCGCGTGATGGGAGACTCCGGGCAAAAGAAGCACTTGTTTTATGACGGCACCGATCAGGAGTTCATTGAGCTCGTGCGTACTACTGAAGTGTCACCCGAGTTGCAGCGTTTCATGTACGACTCACCTCTTGCCGACATGATGGCAGTGCTACTCAACTCATCTGATATTTGGTTGTACTCCGATGAGTGGTTTGTGAAAGGGCCAAATGGTGGTCGCACCCCATGGCATCAAGACCTTCCCTATTGGCCCATGGAAGGAAGCAAAATCGCTTCAGCATGGATCAGCCTCGACACGTTGCCTGCGAGTGAATGTTTGGAGTACGTGCGTGGCACTCATAACGGTGTGCGTTACGACGGCTTCAACCCACGCCGCGTGAGCGAAGACCCCACTCTTCCGTATTTCGGAAGTGAATATCCGCCGCTGCCCAACATTGAAGCCGACCGCAGTGCTTGGGACATTGTGTCGTGGGACATCACACCTGGCGACATTATTTTGGCTCACCCTGCGGTGCTGCATGGCGGTGGCCCCACCGGCCCCAACAGCAGTCGTCGTGCAATCACCATTCGCATGTACGGCGATGACATTGTTTATGCACCGCGGCCTCCTGGCAAGCCAACAGTTCCACTCACACCCGGATTGTCGCTTCAACTGAAATACGGTGACCCGCTGCGCAGCCCGTGGTACCCACGTTTGCGCCCGGTACCACCATGGCAACAAGCTCAATAAGAGGTTTTAGCTCCCCAAAATGGTGGAGACCATCTCAAATGAGAGTGCGTCCCAGTGCTCTAAATCAACGACGCCATCGTCCATTTCTGCAACAACTCGACCAAGAATTTGGCCATGTAGCCAATACGCCGTTGCTAGCGGATCACGATCGGCACGAATCCACTTTCGATCTTGTGCTTGTTTCATTGAATCGGCAAGACTCCCAAGAAACTTTCGATTGATGTCGTTGATGGCACTTGCTAATTGCGGATTTCGTTGTGCAGCACCCAACACGCTGATGCGCACCGCACGTGCTGCGTGTCGATCTTTTTGATAGCTCCAGGTCAGCGACTTGACGATGGCGCGAACGTATTCTTCCCGAGTATCTACTAGCGCCATGACGGTTTCCATGGGAACTTGAATTTTCAAACAACGCCAATACCACTCAACGTATGCAGCTTCAACAAGTGCTGAGCGATTCGTAAAGTGGTGGTAGATCGACGGCTCTGCAATATCGAGTTTTTTAGCGATGGCTGCGACTCGAATGGAGGCCTCGCCGCCGGCGTCCATCATTTCAATGGCGGCGTCAAGAATGCGCGAACGCGTATCTTCACCAATTGCCACATTTCTAGAGTAACTCACAATGCAGACTGCCGTGTGACACCATTGTTAACTGTCGCTATGTTTGTGAATTGCTTCAGGTCAGTGGAACGATTTACCCAAATAAGTGATGCACTATTGCGCTTCGAGATGCTTCATCCCAATGTTCAAGGTTCACTCGGTCTTGATCCATTTCAGCAACCACTCGCCCCATAATTTGGCCAACAATCCAGTAGGCCGACGCGAGGGGGTCGATGTCTTGTCGCATCCATTTCTTTTCTTGTGCGGTGGTCAACACCGCGGCGATGCCGCTACATATTTCAAAATTGATTTGATTCACAGCTTCAGCAACAGAACCACTTGATTGAGCAGCACCCATCACGCTCATTCGTACGCTGCGAATTTTCTCACGATTTTGTTGATAGGCGAGAGTGAGAATTCTCTCCACAATGCGGCGAAAATCTTCCGCGCTATCGGATAGTGCAGCTCCTGCTTCAAATGGTCTGACCATCTCGACATAGCTGCGGCGATATCTCTCAATATGCGCAGCTTCAACTAGTGCTTCACGATTTTTAAAAAAGTGATAAACCGAAGGCTCGCGCACACCCACAGCCTCGGCAATTTTCTGGACACGTACGGCACCCTCACCATTGTCGGCAATGGCAGACATTGCGGCTTCCAGCAATCGTGTGCGGGTGTTGGCTACATCGGTCACCTAAGAATCTTAACGTAAAAATCTTTTTACTCGTTTAGCGCAGTATTTATTAGCCGTGCCCAGGAATAGTGCGCCATGGTCCGGCATCGGCGCGTGGTTCTTTGGGAAGACCCAAAATTTGTTCACCCACGATGCCGCGTTGCACTTGGCTACTACCGGCATAAATAGAACCCGCACGGGCATTGAGGAATACGTCAACCCAGCTTGCACTGGAGTTAGGCGAACCTACCGCGTCGGAACGCAAGTACGTAAGTGCCGGCTTGCCACTTGGCGTTAGTGCATCGGCGCCCAAAATATCGACAGCGAGTTCAGTGACTTCTTTGTGATACTCGGCCCAAAAGAGTTTGCCAATTGAAGCATCGGGGCCCGGCTTTTTGCCATTCAAGAACGCAGTCAATGCGCTGTATCCAAGGAAGCGCATCACTTCAACTTTTGTATAAGCAACTACTAACCGTTGGCGCATCACAGGGTCGTCGGTAACACCTTTTTCTCGAGCAAGCTCAATGAGTTTGTCGAGCTCTGCACGAAAACCGATGGCGTTAATTGCTGCACCGGCACCGCGCTCATTACCCAGCAATGTCATGGTGACCATCCAGCCACCATTTACTTCACCCACAACATTTTCTTTCGGGCAGCGTGCATCGGTGAAAAAGACTTCGTTAAATTCCGAGTCGCCCGACATCATGCGAATGGGTCGCACCTCTACTCCTGGTTGACGCATGTCAACAAGCAGGAAAGTGATGCCACGATGCTTCACTTCATCGGGGGCGGTACGGGCGAGAACAAAAATATGGTTTGCCATGTGGCCACCGGTGTTCCAGGTCTTTTGCCCATTAATAACCCACTCATCGCCATCAAGCACTGCGCGACAACCCAAGTTTCCCAGGTCGCTCCCCGCTGCAGGCTCACTAAAGCCTTGGCACCACAAGTCTTCACCCGACAACACCCGCGGCAGGTAATGCTTCTTTTGCTCTTCAGTTCCAATGGCCAAAAGCGTGTTGCCCAACATGCTGATACCGAACATGTCGTTCGGGCCAACGGTGGGCACGCCAACGCGTGCAAACTCTTCCGAAATGACTGCTGCCTCAATAGAGGTAAGCCCCTGACCGCCGTATTCTTTTGGCCAGTTCACCGCCAAGAAGCCATTGTCGCGCAATGTTTCGCGCCATGTGTCGGTAAAGGCTGCAGCTTCTTCTCTGTTGAGAGCGCCAATTCCCTTCCAGCCAGCAGGCAGGTGCTTGTCTAAGAACTCGCACACTTTTTTGCGATAGGCATCGGCTGCGGGAGGGTAATTGAATTCCATGCGAGGTGATCTCTCTTGCACTAGGTGTTCATTGAAGGTGAAGGAAGTTTAGCGATAGCCAAAAAAGGACGCCCAGTTGAGGTCAGCGCACGCTTTCCCACCACGAGGCGTAAATGTTGGCGAAACGCGGATACAAGGTTTTCATTTGCTCCGTTGCATCAACGGGTAATTCCTGATTGTTTGTGGGCGCCAACGGCGAAGCCTGGCCAATAGGGTCTACCCATTCCATCTTGATGCCTTCAATGAGGTCACGGAAATCGGGCCCAAAATGATGGTGGTGTGCACTCGATTGATGCTTTAAGAAACCCACCACATCGGCATACGACTCAAGGCAGTAATACGTCCGCGGCTCGGCACCTCGCCAATACTCATAACGCCGTACATCTTCTTCATCGGCATGTGTGCGCTCATACATCTGGCGCGCAACTTCTTCGAAGCGTGCTTCGCAGCCTTCTTTAATAGTGACGCAAGCTAACAGTGTTGCCATTGGTAATTCCCCCTGGCCAAACAATAGAAGAAGGGCCGTGCCCGCACATCAGCGGACACGGCTGGAACTAAAAGTTCCTAAGCAATAAATCCGCCGTCAACAATAATTTCGGCACCGTTCACGTACGACGCAGCATCGCCAAGCAAGAACATCACTACTTCGCCCACTTCTTTTGCATCGGCTGTGCGTTGCATGGGCACTTGATTTTCGATGATCGCTTCAATACCTTGTGGCAACATGTCGGTTTCAATAAAGCCAGGGTGAACTGAGTTCACGCGCACATTGTGCGCGCCAAGTTCACGAGCCGCAGTTTTGGTCATGCCATGAACGGCCCATTTACTTGCTGCATAAGCAATGGCACGCAAGCCACGCATTCCTGCAACGGAAGAGATGTTCACAATGGAGCCTGACTTTTGCGCAATCATTGTTGCCGATACTGCTTGCATACCAAGAAAAACGCCCACCTGGTTCACATCAATAATTTGACGGAACTCTGCCTCAGTTGCTTGTGTGACACCACCTGGTTTCCAAATGCCGGCATTGTTGACGAGCCCATCGATGCGACCATATTGAGCCAATGTTTGTTGAACAACTGTGCCCCACTGCTCTGACGAAGTGACATCGTGTTGAATGAAAAGTCCGTTGACTTTTTTTGCAACGCTCTCACCATCAATAATGTCGGTGACAACAACTTTCGCGCCAGCTTGCGCGGCTAACTCTGCTTCGGCTTCGCCTTGTCCGCGTGCTGCCCCAGTAATGATGATGACTTTTCCTTCGAGTGTTCCCATGCACCAATATTAGAACACTGGCGAGTGATGTCTTACGGGCAACCAATTCCGTTCAGAGTTGCACATGTTGGGCATAAAAGAGCTTTCCCATCTGGGGTGCTCCATTCCTTGCCATACGGCGAGCCACACAACGCACATTCATTACTTGCCACTTGCGAACTTCCCGTTTCAGACTGGGACATGCTTTCTTGAGACACTTTTACTGCCAGCCCAATTTCTCGGCATTTTTCTTGGCGTCGCCGAGTTCATGGAGAAAGAGGTTGATGATGTCTGTGCGAGTGCTTTTATCGATGAGAGAAGCAGCCAACAGTTTTTCGTCGGCGAGGATAAACAACATGCCAATTTTTGCACGATACACACGAGCTGCTCGTTTGTCGAGTGTGTATGCATCAGCAAAAAATGCTTCCGTGTTTGTTCGTTGCTCAAGAGCGAGCACGGCGAAACGCTCGGGTGGAAAGCCTTCAGCAAGGAGATACTCCATTAACTTAAAGCGCAAATTCGCATCGGGGTCTTTTACAAGCCCAGCAATATCGCCAGTTTCACGATACTTCTTGATACGTTCGGTCATGATTTCCACGACGCAAAAAAGCATCTCGTGGTTACTGCCGAAGTACCGAGCGATGTAGCTGTGGTTGAGCCCCGATTCATGAGCAATTTCACGACTAGAAACTTCTGAAACTGGCCGTTCGCGAAGCATTGCGATTGCGGTATCGAGAATGAGAGTTTTTGCCTGCTCTTGGCTCACGCGCCCCAACGCAGCTTTGCGTTCACGTTGTTGAATTGCTGGCGCATGGTTGACTGGCTGCTTTTTCGGGCCTGGCTTTTGGCGTTCTGCAGTTTTTGCGGGCGCCTTCTTTGCCACTACTTTTTGTACTTTTTTTGCTGCAGCCACAATGCAACCTTAGTCGGGGGTTCTCCCCCGCCTCATTTTCTATGACACTCACTGTTCATCTTTCCATTGCGTGAAATCCAATGTCTATAGGCTAAAAAGGAGCATGCGCATTTTAGTAACCAACGACGACGGTATTGATTCAGTAGGGCTTCATGTCCTTGCCCGCGCAATGAACCGCCACGGTGAAGTTGTCGTGGTCGCACCCGATCGTGAATACTCAGGCGCGAGTTCTGCTGTTGGGGCATTGCACGTGATGCAACCAGAAGTGCACAAAGCACACATCGAAGGAATGAAAGAGTCGTGGGCATTAAGCGGCCCGCCGGCTTTGTGTGTGATGTTTGCGCGCCTCGGTCTTTTTGGCGCACCGTTTGATCTTGTTGTTGCTGGCATTAACCCAGGTGCAAACGTAGGACGCAGCGTGTACCACTCAGGAACAATTGGTGCGGCTCTTACTGCGCGCAACGGCGGTATTAGTGGTGTTGCCATCAGCCAAGCAGTGAACGGCATGGGTGTTGAAGGCCAGGGCTGGGACGACATGGTGAAGGGTCAGCTGTGGGAATCAGCAGCTGCAGTTGCCGATGTTGTTGTTGAAGGTCTCATTGCGCACCCACCATCTGAACCTGTTGTGGTGAACGTCAACGTTCCCAACTTGCCCGTTTCGGAAATCAAAAGTTGGCGTCGCACCGTGGTGGGCAGTGACCCCCCACGAGCAATGGCCACTGCAACCATGGAACAAAAAGAAGGCCACAGCGATTCCTACTATGTGCGCATGGCGTGGGGCGATGAACTCACTTTGCCCATTCACACCGACGGTGGTGCAGTAGGTGCAGGCGAAGTGTCCATTACCTACATCAGCAGGCTTGAAGGCATCGAGATCCCTGCCGATTCCGGCCCAGAGCGTGCCATTGCATCGCTCCTCAAGTTGTCTTAATCATTACCTGTCATGATCTCTGAAAACGCCGAGTGGCTCGACCTCACTCAGCGCAGTGCGTTTGCATCGCATCAACTCATTGGTTGGATTTTTTGGGACCCACGCGCTGAAGCACGACATAAAGGTTTCGGAATTCAAGACGGCATAGGGCATTACATTGCAAACCGAGCTGCACCTCTTGCCGCAGCAGGCATCGATGCAGTGCACAGTGCTTTTTATTCCATTTCACGACTTCTCATTCATTTCTCACTCGACCTCGCTTCGCCCCATGCCACGTGGGAGCAAATTTCCGATGCTCGTAATGCATCTGTTCGCGAAGGTCTCTATGAGATCACTCCAGAAATATGTGAACCGTTAGGGAACCTTGCTTCAGAACTCTGGCGCACGGTCGATGCGCTTCCACAAGAAGGACGCGTATTGTTTGCCGCTCACAAAGCATGGGCACGACCATCTGACCCCGTGGTGTCGGCGTGGTTAGCAGTGAATGCACTGCGTGAGTGGCGAGGCGATACACACTGGGCGCAATTAGTTACACATGAAATTGACGCAGTAGAAGCTGGGCTTTTACACGATGCATGGATGGGCTACCCGAAAGAATGGATTCCGCGCAGCAGAGGCGCGAACGATGCACTCATTACAGCCGCACTCGAGAATCTCAGTGCACGTGGTTTTGTCACCGATGGGGCAATCAATGCCAAAGGTATTGCGTTTCGTCAAGAGTTAGAAGTGCAAACAAACGAACTCTGCGTGCGGCAATGGAAAACATTTGGCGAAGACAACACACGCACATTTCTCAAGATCATTGAACCAGTGGGTGCACGCTTTGTTGAGCGCATCAATGAAACTGCAGGGCCAAACTGGATGCCTGCAGCTCGTGAACGACGTTTATAAAACGCGATACACGTCGTAGTCAACTGCATCTTTAGATGGTTGACCAATAGCAACCGCTTGCACATCATTGAGCCACGCATAGCGTTCATCACCTGTTTGAAAAAGCGGTGCGGTAATAATGCGCACACCAGTGTCGCTCGGCGCCATGATTCCCTCATACGCCATGTGAATAGCAACACCATCGTCGGTGATGAGAAGTAAGCGCACGTCAAGATGCGCAGAGCCTGTTGTGCGCATGCTCAGCCAGTCACCGCCCATACCGACAGTTCCAGAAACTTTTGGACCTTGAAAGGTACCGCCCGTCACATTCACGATGACTCGTGTGCCTGTCGGCCCACCAGGAATCGGAACGGGAGCAGCGACAGTTGCATGAATAGTGAAGAGATACTCAACGGGGAGTGACGAGAGGATGTCAGGCATGCCTAAATCTTACGTAGTTCTTCACTACGGGTGAGACAAATGTGCTTTCAACTGACACACTGTCAATATGCCCATCTCGAAAAATAGCCCTCCTATTTTTCAGCACTACAACGGCAAGTGGCGCCCACTGTGGCGCGGACGCGTACACGGCATCGCAGCCTTAGTGGCCATACCGGCGGGAACATTGCTCATATTGGCTGCCGAAAGCGCAATTGCTCGAGTAGCTACCTCTATATATGTGTTCTCACTCTTCGCGCTCTACTCCACCTCAGCCTCGTACCACCTCTTTACTCGTGCACCACATGTGCAAAAAATCATGCAAAAACTCGACCACTCCATGATTTTCATCTTGATTGCTGGCACGTACACCCCACTATGCCTTCTTGCTCTGCCGCACTCTTGGGGAATCCCCTTCCTCTGCTTCGTATGGGCAGCCGCAATCATGGGCATGGTTTTTAAGTTTGGTTGGGGCGCTCGTCGTATTACCGGTGGTTTGTATATTGCTCTTGGTTGGGCGGGAGTTTTCATCTTCCCCACCGCTGCCAAAAATGCAGGTTCAACAGCCATGGTGCTGCTTGGAATTGGTGGCTTGCTCTACACCGTTGGAGCCATTCTCTTTTATCTGCAACGCCCACGCTTGGTGCCACATATTTTTGGCTACCACGAGATCTGGCATGTATTCACCGTGCTTGCAGGAATCACCCAGTTCATCGGCATTGGGTTCATTGTTGCCCAGGCAAATTAGACCTCACCTCTGAGCGACCATATATTTGCACTAGTAGTGCAAATATATGTGAAACTGTCTCAACAGCACGGGAGGTTATATGGGGCTCGAAAAGAACTTCACTGGTCGTATTGGTCGTACATTCGAAGACTCTGAAGCGGCGTGGCCCGACCTTCCTCAACCACCTCAAGGTGCGCCCAACATTGTGATGGTGCTGCTCGACGATGTGGGCTATGCGCAGTTCGGTTGCTACGGGTCAGACATCAGCACACCAACATTCGATGCGTTGGCAGCAAACGGTTTGCGTTATGCAAACTTCCACACCACTGCACTGTGCTCACCCACCCGCGCCTGCTTAATGACGGGCCGTAATCATCATGCAAGCGGCATGGCACGAGTGGTGGAAACAGCATCAGGCTTTCCGGGTTACGACGCAAACATTCCCGATGAAAACGGTTTTCTCTCAGAAATTCTCGTGCGCAATGGTTATGCAACCTACGGGCTTGGCAAGTGGCACCTTGCACCTGCACATGAAAACAACATCGGCGGGCCGCGCACACACTGGCCACTCAACAAGGGCTTTGAGCGTTACTACGGATTTTTGAGTGGCGAGACCGACCAGTTCCACCCCGACCTCATTCACGACAGTCATATTGTTGACCCACCGAAAACTCCTGAAGAGGGTTATCACCTCACTGAAGATCTCACCGATAAGGCAATTGGTTATATCAAAGATCTTCGTGCTTTTTCACCGACGAAGCCTTTCTTTGTGTACTACGCACCAGGCGCGTGCCATGCTCCGCACCAGGCGCCAAAAAAATACATCGATGCATACCGCGACAAATTCAACAAAGGTTGGGACGCATGGCGCGAAGAAGTATTCGCCCGGCAAGTAGCGTCGGGTTTGTTGCCAGCCGGCACTGTTCTCTCTGAACGACCCACGTGGGTTCCTGCATGGAGTTCGCTCAGCGACGATGAACGCCGTTTGTATACGCGGCTCATGGAAGCATTCGCTGGCTTTTTAACCCACACCGACTCTGAAGTGGGTCGTCTACTCGATTTCATTAAATCAATTGACGAATACGACAACACGCTCGTCATCATTATGAGCGACAACGGCGCATCTGCCGAAGGTGGTCCTGGTGGCAGTTTCAATGAAAAGTATTTCTACAACTTCGTTCCAGAAAGTTTGTCGGAAAACTTAAAGCGCATCGACCTCATTGGTTCTGAACATTCCAACAACCACTACCCATGGGGTTGGGCATGGGCTGGCAACACGCCACTCAAGCGCTTCAAGCGCGATACGCACGAAGGTGGAGTGTGCGACCCACTCATTGTGCAATGGCCAAATCGCTTAAAGAATATTGGCGAAACACGGCATCAGTATTTACACATCATCGACGTGCTCCCCACGCTCTTGGAAGTCATCGGCATCGAAGCACCCGAGCACATCAATGGCATTGCGCAATCGCCGTTGAACGGTGTCAGCTTTGCCCACACGTTAGAAAGTGCAGAAGCCCCAAGTAAGCACCTCACGCAGTACTACGAAATGCTCGGCTCGCGTGCGTTGTATCACGATGGCTGGAAGGCAGTGGTCTTTCACCCACCAGGGATGATGAACTACGAAAGCGGCAATGTGAACCCGTCATTTGATGACGACGTTTGGGAGTTGTACAACATTGCCAACGATTTCTCAGAGTGCAATGACGTTGCTCTACAGTTCCCCGACAAATTGAAAGAGTTGCAACAGTTGTGGTGGACCGAGGCAGAAGCCAACCAAGTTCTTCCGTTGAACAACCAACCGGCTCGATACGGCGATCGACGATTCTTGCGCGATAGGTACGTGTATCTAC
>Ga0315905_10005112_pt1 | contig 13365 bp, 9 predicted proteins | sample LakEriMetagenome_5_FD_203522 | JGI IMG/M metagenome (GOLD analysis project Ga0315905, IMG submission 203522) | Freshwater fungal communities from buoy surface, Lake Erie, Ohio, United States - Buoy 4 MA121 | ecosystem: Environmental > Aquatic > Freshwater > Lake | place: USA: Lake Erie, Ohio... | reverse complement strand
CGAAACTCCCATGGAACCTTACGATATAGTGGTGAGCAACCCACCCTATATTCCACAATCTGAATCGAGTTCCATGCATCAAAGAGTAACCGATTACGAGCCTTCTATTGCACTGTTCACTGAAGATGACCAAGCGCTCATTTTCTACGAACGGTTTATGCACTTAACACCTAATCTTCTCAATTCCGGTGGTATCGTCCTCTGCGAAATTCACGAAAACATGGCTGATTCACTGATGGAACTCGCTAAAAAGTACCCGATATCAACCCCTATTATTCGGCATGATATGCAGGGTAAACCCCGCATGATATCATGGACAAACAACTCCAGCAACCAATGAAAAGAAATCTATTCGTTTTGGCAGCCATTCTCTCGGTTTGCCTTGCTTGTAATCAAATCAAAGCACCGGTGAAATTTGGCAATGCCATTCAGGGACTGGCATCGCCGATTCGAATGCAACTCGATACCACACGAGTGCTCTTGACCGATTATTTCGAAGATCCCACTCATATACAGGATATTCAATGGAACAAAACTCATTGGAAAGCAGACACATTAGGCGTGTTGACTTTGCTTGGTGCCGCACCTTTACGTTTGAGCAATCTGGAGGTAACGTATGAAGGAATGCGCTACGACATACCTGTATTTGCTACCAATAAAATCCGGTATACCTTCCAGTACACGCCTTCCGGTCCGGAAGTGAAAGAGGTACTTCTTGCGGGTTCGATGAATGGATGGAATGCGAAGGCTACTCCACTTAGAAACCAAGGTAATCAATGGACAACCGACTTGATCCTCACCCAAGGACTTTATCAGTACCGCATTTGGGAGGATGGAAAGGAAATAATGGATGCCTCCAACCCGAACACCATTAGCAATGGCATGGGCGGACTTAACAACACCTTTCAAGCAGGGGAAGCTTCAACAGGGCAACCCATGATGATTACGGATCAAGCTGCAAATGGTACTATTACAATTCTAGACAAAGACCACTGCGCGAATGTGCTTGCCTATTATAATAATGCGCAGATCAGCGCAACTCATTCTGACGGTGTTATACGGATTGAAATACCAGAAGAAACCAAGCTCGCAACAAGAGGTCACATCCGTGTTTTTGCAGACAACGGTAAGCAACTCTATAATGATCTATTCATACCCTTAGAAAAAGGCACCCCCATTCTAACATCAGCTCAAATACAGCGCACCGATTTGCACAGCAATGTGATGTACTTTGTAATGGTTGACCGCTTTGTAAATGGTGACAGTATGAACGATCGACCTACCGCAGACCCAAGGATAAATCCTAAAGCGAATAATCTGGGTGGTGATCTGCAGGGTATTACACGCAAAATTCAGGAAGGTTACTTCGATTCATTGGGCATCAATACGATTTGGATTTCGCCAATTACAACAAACGCAGAAGGAGCCTGGGGTTTATGGAACAAAGGAGTAGAAAGTACATTTTCTGCTTATCACGGTTATTGGCCGACTGCATTGAGGCAAATTGACTCGCGATTTGGAAATGATGCCGCTATGCGCGAATTACTCAAAACAGCTCATGAACACAACATGAATGTGCTGCTCGATTATGTGGCTCACCACGTGCACCAGGATCATCCGTTATACAAGCAAAAACCAGAGTGGACAACCCCGCTGTATTTACCGGATGGAACAATGAATACGGAGAAATGGGATGAGCACAGACTGACCACCTGGTTTGACACCTTCTTGCCTACCTGGAAATTCGCCGATCATGAAGTAGTAGAAGCATTAACAGACACCGCGATGTATTGGGTAACCCAATACGAGCTTGATGGTTTTAGACACGATGCTACCAAGCACATAAATGAGGACTTTTGGCGGACGCTCACACGAAAAGTAAAGAATTATCGCAAATCGAATCCGAATAGAAATCTGTACCAAATAGGAGAAACCTATGGCAGCCCGGAGTTGATTTCATCTTACATCAGCAGCGGACAACTCGATGCACAGTTTGATTTCAACCTGTATGATGCCGCGGTAGATGCATTCGCCAAATCGGAGAGCAATTTTGATAATCTGGAACGTGTGCTGAAGGAAAGCATGAGTTATTACGGTAGCCATCACTTAATGGGCAATATAACAGGCAATCAAGACAGAGCTCGATTCATTTCCTATGCCGACGGTTCGGTGCAGTTTTCGGAAGATGCCAAATTAGCCGGCTGGACGCGTGATATTCAAAACAACGACACGGCAGGATGGACTGCCATGGAGAATCTGGTAGCTTTTCTCATGACAACCCCGGGTATTCCCTGCATTTATTATGGTGATGAAATAGGAATGCCGGGTGGTAATGATCCCGACAACCGTCGCATGATGCATTTTAAAGACTGGAATAACAAACAAGCAAACCTGCATTCATCCGTTCAGGAATTAATCAACCTACGCCGCAACAACCTCGCCCTTATTTACGGCGATCTTGAGGTGATTTACAACGAAAACGGCATATTGGTTTTTGGTCGTAAGTATTTCCAGAGTACGGCATTAATCGTGTTTTGTAAAGAAGCGCCGGAGTCTCCCACTTCAATTGAGCTGCCCGTTCATTTTCAAGCTGAGTCAGCCAAGGCATTGAAGAATAATGGAATTCAGAGTAATGGAAAACAGATCAGCATTGCAGCTGGAACAAAGGGATATCAGATATTCACCAAGTAGTTGGTTCGAGTTTATATGAAATAGAAACGGCGGCTAAATAGCCGCCGTTTTCTATTACCCGTTTTAACAAGGTAACCTTATTTCTTGAGCGCATCTTCCATGCGCTTTTTGCCTTCCAAATTACCTACTCGCACATAGGCCTCTTTGAGCGCCGTAATAATCTCCTTATCTGTTGGTTTCTCTGCATAGGCAGCTTCAAAATAGCCAATCGCCTTCGTAACTGTTACATTCGCGCTTTCAACGCAAGCATCATATTTAGCTTCTTGTCCGCGCGGAATTTTGCCGCACTCATTGTACTCTGTTGCAGCCTTGTTGTAATAGGTTATACCGAGGTTGAATAAAGCATCGAAATACTTCGGATTGATCTCAATTGCTTTCAAATAGGCCGATTCTTGCTCATCAAATTTGCCTAATTTTTCACAGGTAATCCCTAAAACAAACCAAATGATCTCATTCTTAGGGTCTTGATTAGTAAGGTCTTTTAGCAAATCAAGAGCTTGGTCATATTTTTCATCTTTGAGATAAAGGTTAACCTCTGCTCTCAGTAATTCAGCATCTTTTGGGTTGTTAGCACGGGCTTCCGATAACACCTTCTTAGCCTCATCCTTTTTGCCCATATTAGTATAAATATCAACCATAGAGACATACGACTGATTCAGGTTATATCCTAATCTCACGCTTTCAGCATAACCTGCCAACGCCTCTTCCGATTTTCCACAGCGATCAGCACAATACGCACCATTAAAAATCGAGATTGTATCGATAGTTCCAAGCTTTTGGCTAATGTTTCTTCCTGTCGCAAAGTTGTTGGAAGCATTACAAAAATCATTGGACTGGTACTGATTAATGGCTAAGTCCAAAACAAAAAGGCGGAGGTTATCAAGCGCCATACTATTTTCCTTGATGTAATCTTTCTTGGTATCAAGCTCCATTGATTTTAAATATGAATCCATACAGAGTGTAACTGCATCTGGATACTTTGAGCTCAGATCCGGTGAATTCAAAACATTGCGATAAATATCCCCTCTGTATCTCCAAGTTTTCTCTTTAACCGAAGCTTTAGGGTCATTTATTGCCTTTTCGATATACTCAACAGCCTTTGCGAAATCACCTTGTTTATTCGCATTATAAGCTGAAGTTACATCGGGTTGAGCATAAGCATGCAGTGCCATTGAAAGCACTGCGGAAATCATCAGAATTCTTTTCATGGTTGGTGGTTATATGTTTAAAAAGGAAACGCCCTGTGTGAGCGTTTCCGGTTGTATCTAATTTTTATGCCGTTTTTGATTTTAACCGCAAAGGGATGGGAGAATGTACTTTTTACTCCTCCCCGCTTGCTTCTTCGTTTTCAGTGGTATCGTCTGAGCTATCAATTCCATCAACCGGCATATCCTCATTCACTACCTCTGCTGTCGGTGTATCATCATCTTCATCTTTCAATACACTGCAAATCGCCGCTATTTCGTCTTTGCCGCGAAGATTGATAAGTTTCACACCTTGTGTTGCACGTCCAACTACACGCAGATCCTCAACACGCAAGCGAATCGTAATGCCGCTCTTGTTGATGATCATGAAGTCGTAATCGTTGTCGACGCCCAAAATGGCAATCAAATCGCCCGTTTTCTCGGTGATGTTGATGGTCTTCACACCCTTACCGCCACGGTTGGTGATGCGGTAGTCATCAAGCTTTGAACGCTTTCCGAAGCCTTTCTCACTCACTACCAGGATATCCGTGTTCGGGTTATCCACGCACACCATGCCAATCACCTCGTTCTTATCACTGTCGAGCGATACAGCCTTCACCCCTTGTGCGGTGCGACCAACGGCACGAACCGTTTTCTCGTTGAATCGAATAGCCTTTCCTTCGCGTGTACCCATTATCACTTCACAATTACCGTTGGTGAGCTGAGCCGATAGAAGCTCATCGCCTTCTACAATGGTAATGGCATTGATACCGTTCGAACGAGGGCGAGAATAAGCTTCGAGGGAAGTCTTTTTAATTAATCCTTGCTTCGTACAGAGAATCACATAATTGCTATTCACATACTCCTCATTCATAAGGTCCTTCACGGGAATATAGGCTAGTAGCTTATCGTCCTGCTCAATTTGAATGAGGTTCTGAATCGCGCGTCCCTTGGTGGTTTTCGCACCTTCGGGCAATTCAAACACACGCATCCAGAAACAGCGTCCCTTCTGCGTGAAGATGAGCAACCAGTCATGGTTCGATGCTGTGAAAATATGCTCCACGAAGTCCTCTTGGCGGGCTGTAGTGCCTTTGGCGCCTACTCCTCCTCTGCTTTGAGAACGGTATTCCGCCAGATTGGTGCGTTTAATGTAACCGGCATGTGTGATGGTAATAGCCATCATCTCATCCGGTATCATATCTTCAATATTGAGCTCAGCACTGCTATACTCAATTTTCGAACGGCGCTCATCGCCGAACTTGGCAATTAATTCGCGCAGTTCATCTTTAATGATGCCCATGCGAATCTCTTCACTTCCTAAAATTTCATTGAAGCGAGCTATCATTTTCATGAGCTCATCATATTCTTCGCGGATCTTATCACGCTCCAGTCCTGTCAAGCGTTGCAAACGCATGTCGAGAATGGCACGTGATTGAATTTCATCCAACTGGAAGTTGGTCATCAGTCCTTCACGTGCAATTTCAGGAGTTTGACTGCCGCGAATAATGGCAATCACCTGATCTAAATGATCCAGGGCAATGAGCAATCCTTTCAGGATATGCGCACGCTCCTGTGCCTTGCGCAAATCATATTGCGTTCTGCGCACCACCACTTCATGACGGTGGTCCACAAAATGCACAATCATCTGCTTGAGATTAAGAATCTCCGGACGACCGTTTACCAAGGCTACGTTATTGATGGAGAACGATGTCTGAAGAGAAGATTGCTTGAACAGATTATTCAAAACAACGTTCGAAATCGCATCGCGCTTTATTTCATAGATGATTCGCACACCCTCACGCGAAGACTGATCTTGGATGTCGGAAATGCCCTCCAGTTTACCTTCCTTGATAAGTGCATCCTGACGGGATTGCATTTCAGCCTTATTGACTTGATAAGGTATTTCAGTTACGACAATGCACTCGCGGCCATCGATTTCTTCAATCTGATGCTTCGCACGAATTACCACACGACCACGGCCTGTTTCGTACGCGCTCTTAACGCCTTCCACACCGTAAATGGTTCCGCCGGTTGGAAAGTCCGGAGCTTTAATGAACTTCATGAGTTCATCAATCGTGATGTCTCTATTATCGATATACGAAATGATACCTTCGCAAACTTCAGTGAGGTTGTGAGGTGGCATATTGGTAGCCATACCTACAGCAATACCACTAACACCATTCAACAGCAGGTTGGGCGCTTTGGCAGGCATCACCTTCGGCTCTTGCAGCGAATCATCGAAGTTAGGCTGAAAGTCAACGGTTTCCTTATCCAAATCTTCCAACAATTCCTCGGCAATCTTACGCAAGCGAGCCTCTGTATAACGCATAGCTGCAGGCGGATCACCGTCCATACTGCCATAGTTTCCTTGACCGTCAACCAATGGGTAACGCAAAGTCCAGTCCTGGGCCATACGAACCATGGTGTCATATACGGCGCCATCACCGTGTGGGTGGTACTTACCCAACACCTCACCCACGATACGTGCAGATTTCTTGTAGGGGCGATTCGACATCACACCCAGTTCCAACATTCCATACAATACGCGACGATGCACCGGCTTCATACCGTCACGCACGTCGGGCAATGCCCTGCTCACAATAACCGACATCGAATAATCGATGTAAGCGGTTTTCATTTCATCTTCAATGTTGATGGGAATAATCTTTTCGCCTTCTGCCATGATCTATAGATTTGACTTGGTTTTTCTTTGAATTTGCGATTAGGTGTTTGCTCTGTTCTGACAGCTAATGACAGATCGAACAAAGGCCTGCGAAAATACGAATTACAAAGTGTAAGAAACAAGTGAGTTTTGAACAAAAAAACGATGCGTAAGCCCCTGTAAAAGATTTAGCGAAATAACGCTAAAACCCCACATTTCATAAGAACTTCCACACAAGAGGTAATTGAAGTTTTAGCACTCATGTCAAATGTAAAAAACCGTGTTGATAAAACTCAATTTCGAGTTTTTGAAACGCCTCTTTAACCGATATTGCAGGAATACTTTTGTGAAGCAACAAACACACAAAAACCAACCTTATGATGCAAGACAGACTAAAGATGATTGAAACAATGCTTGAAACAAATCCAAAAGATAGTTTCCTTCATTATGCTGCTGCACTCGAGCACCAGAAGAACGGTGAGATAACCAATGCTATCAAGATAATTCAGAAAATAATCAAGAATGACCCTGACTATCTCGCAAGCTACTATCAGTTAGGCAAAATGCTCGAAGAGAGAAATAAGGTCGAAGAGGCTGTTGAGGTTTATAAAGCGGGAAAGTCGGTTGCGCGCAAGCAAAACGACATGAAGACATTGGGAGAACTTTCAGAGGCTCTTATGCTTTTGGATGTATACGAAGAATGATTTAACCCCAACATAATTGAAAAAGCCGATGATGTCTCGTCGGCTTTTTTTGTGGGATTTTTTATAAGCTAAATCTCATCATAGCCCATTCATTTCGGAGCCAACACTCACCAAACGTTAAACCCAAATTTTCAGCGGTCGACCTGATTTCATGCATGTCACTTTCATAAAAACCACTGAAAAGAATTCCTGCACGGGGGTTCATATGCTTCACATATAAATGCATGTCGCGTGTTAGAATGTTGCGATTAATGTTAGCCAATATCAAATCGTATCGGGCATCGGAAGGTATTGCCTCTGCCCCACCCTGTATGGTTCGGATGTGTTTACACGCATTGCGCTCAACATTCTCCAGCGTGTTCTCGTAGGCCCACTCATCGATATCAATAGCATCGATTTGTGTTGAGCCGCGCATCTCTGCCAGTATAGCCAACACACCCGTTCCGCATCCCATGTCGAGCACAGCCTTCCCGCTGCAATCCATAGGCAGCATAGCCGAAACGATCAGGTGCGTAGTTGCATGATGCCCTGTACCAAACGACATTTTGGGCTCAATGGTAATCGTGTAAGGGTATTCCTTTTCCACCGTATGAAACGGCGCTCGAATGAGACATCGATCATCAACAATGATCGGATCAAAGTTGCTCTCCCACTGCGCATTCCAGTTTTGATCGACGATGACCACCGTAATGATATCCAGACGTTGCTCAGGGATATCGGCAGTCATTAAACCTTCGAGCAACTGCGGAGTGAAGTCGGGCTCTTGAATGTATGCCTTTACGCCGTGTTCTGTTTCAACGAAACTTTCGAAACCACGTTCCGCAAGCTCCACTACGAGTACTTCACGCGCGGGCAACAAGGGTTGCAATACGGCTGTAACTTCTACATAGTTCATTGCGCTGCTTGTATAATAGTCGTGAAGTCGGCAGCCTTCAATGAAGCTCCGCCAACCAACCCGCCATCGACGTTGGGGCAAGCGAACAATTCCTTCGCATTGGCGGCATTCACGCTGCCTCCGTAAAGAATGGAGATTTCATTGGCGGTTGCTTCCGAATAACTCTCTGCGACGATTGAACGAATAAAGGCGTGCATTTCCTCTGCCTGTTCGTTTGACGCTGTTACCCCCGTGCCGATGGCCCAAACAGGTTCATATGCGATAACGACCATAGACAGTTGTTCTTCTGAAAGATGAAACAGTGCCTGCTTCACTTGCGCAGAAACGGTGTTGAAATGTTCATCTGCATTGCGCTCTGAGAGTATTTCACCACAACAAAAAATCGGCGTAACGCCATTCTTCAAACAGGCATCTATCTTTTCACGAATAATTTCATTGGTTTCGCCATAAAACTGGCGTCGCTCGCTGTGGCCGATGATGCAGTATGCCACCCCCATCGATTTCAGCATACCTGCGCTGACCTCTCCTGTATATGCCCCACTCTCATGCTGAGAACAGTTTTGTGCCGCGATGGCTAGCGTTTGCGGAAGCTCTGAGCGAACCCCTTGCAGATACAAAGCGGGAGGCGACACAATCACCTGCACCTGGGCAGGAAATGAAGGACTATTCAATGCCAAAGCTTTGGCAAGTTCCATGGCCTCCGGCCACGACTTATTCATCTTCCAGTTGCCTGCAACAATTTTTTTACGCATGAGTAGATTTCGGTTTGGGTCGACGAAAGTACGCAGGAAAAAAGAATGTTGACAGAGCTACCAGCTCACTATAAATCCGAACGTAGGGATGAATGCCCCTTGCGCATTGGCAATACTCTTTAAGCTATAACGCTGCTGCTCGATCGGGGCCTCAGGGTTTTCAATGATACCGGTCCCTGTTGGATTACCGTCACTATCAGGGTTGCGGTCCAGAATTAGCGCCTGCTGACTATCAGCATCGGCCGTTACGTTTTCCAAATCGATATATACGTTGAGCGTCCAGCCGGTGAAGTTATAAATTCGATCGACGCGCAGATTTAAGATACTCGTCGACTTTCCTCGCAATTCATGAAGTCGATCAAAATCGCGTATACCTGCGTTATTGATATCCCAAACCAATCGCTGTGCCGACAACTCCTCATTGAAAGGTGTGTATGGAATGGCCGATTGATAGCGCCAGTTAAAACCGGCTTCCCACTGCGTGCCAAATCGCTTACCGAGCGTAAGACTTACCACATGGCGGGCATCCCAAGCGGAAGCAACATACTCATTGCGCTTATTGAGGTACTCGCTCCATGAAAGTGTATAGGACACCATTCCGTAAAAACCTTTGTACAGGCGTTGCTGGTACAGGAACTCCGCACCATAGGCTCTGCCTTTGCTGTCGAAACTCACCGGGTAGTTTCCAAAAACACCAAAGTCGGCAGGTATGTGTGCAATACTGATACTGTCGCGAAGCGACATGAGATAGTTCGGATAGCGCTTGTAGAAGCCTTCAATGCTTAATCGACTCGATATGGGTGTGTCCCACTTGACACCGGCTGTGTAGTGAATGGATTCCACAAACTGCGTGCGCTGTTGATTATCGAGTAATCCCGAGTTACGGTAACTCAGGGTCATCATCGAAGGTAATTGGAAGTAGTTGGCTACGCCTGTTTGCAGAGCAAAACCCTTAAACAATGAGAAGGAAAGATTGGCGCGACCGGAGAGGTTTTCCAACGGATTGTTTAATGAGGAGTTATATGTACTGCCATCGGCACGGCCGCCAATCGTAGCGGTCATCTTGTCATTGAACCAGCCCTTGCTGAGCTGGGTAAATGCTGCATAATTCTGAAAACCAACGGGCGAAAAGTAATTCACCTCAATAGGACCAAATTCATTGAAGATACGTGTGAACACGTCAAACTCTCCGTGCACGTCTTCCCAGGAAACACCGCTGTTCCATTTTAAATGCTCAGCCGTATGCGTGTATTCAGCTCGAACGCGATGCGACCACTCTCGCGAATTATATTTCAAAAGCAGCCCAGCATCGTTCGATGCATCATTATTATAATATTTCTCAGCGCTATTTTTCAACTCACTTCTGCTGCCGGTAACCATGAAGAAACCATTGCGTCGATAGGACTTGTAGACCGCTCCTGCCGTGTAGTTCGATTGATCACTGAAGGGTAGGTTTTCGAGCAGGTAACGTTGTATTTCATTATTACCGACCTCTGTATTCAATTTAAAATCATCGATCGCACCAATACCCAATAAGGTAATTGTGTTGCGCGGATTGAGTTTTATTCGCACCTTCAATGTAGCATCATTATATACCGGAGAAAATGCGAAGTTGAGCATTTTCAAAATGTACTGGCGGTATGAACGGCGAACCGTTGCGAGGTAGTTTACTCTCTTGCCTAGCGGGCCATCCAACCCAATCCCCATGTCAGTGCCACCGAGTCGGGCTACAACATGTAAACTATCGTTATTTCCTTCCTTAAGCTGAAAATTAAACACAGAGCTTAGTGCATTGCCGCGATTAGCCGGAAACTGAGCACTCATGTATTCTACTTCACGCAATTGATTCGCGTTAATGATGGAATATGCACCGCCACTTGCACCTTGCGTGACAAGGTGATTGATTACGGGAATCTCCACATCATCGAGGTAGAATCGATTCTCGTTGGGTGCACCACCACGAATGATAAGGTCATTTCGAAACGCAGATGTAGCTGTAACGCCGGGTAATGTGCGAATCACTTTTGATACATCATTGTCGCTACCGGGGTTTCGTTGTATTTCATTGGCGCCCAAACTGCGCATGGATGAAGGCACATCGATACCTCGTTTAAATGGTGCTGCCTCCACGACCACTTCCTGAAAAGCACCCGAACCGGGAATCATTTCCAGCTGTAATTTGAGTGTGTCCTTTGGTTGCAATATGACCTCAGCGAGCGTGTATGGCTCATAGCCAAGTATGCTTGCCTTGAGCGAATAACTGCCAATAGCAGCTCTCAATTGAAATTCTCCATCACTATCGGTCGCAGTGTGTGCTTCGCCTTCTCCCAATACTACCTGCACAAACTCAAGTGGCTCATGGGTGTTAGCATCGCGGCACTGACCAACCACCATGCAGGCTTGTTGAGCATAAGTCAGCAAACCATTTAAGGAAATGACAAGAAAGAGCCAAGCCTTCATCAATAATCCAGGTTTATCTCTATGCTAGTAGCATTACCATTATGTGAGAACGCACATTCCTTGAAAGCTGGAGGACCAAACATGCTCAGTGCATCGTTGGAAACACCTATGCCTTCCTCCGGTATTCCAAACATGTTTGTGTCGAGCGTGTTGTTTTTGTTTTCGTCGTGCATCACCGTAACCGCATAAGTACCGGCAGGCAAATCAGAAAACGTATACACTACCGTGCTTCCTGTAATCGGCACCATGGCTTGCTTCATAGCTTTTGTATGATCGGAGGGAAAGCCGGTTCCACCATTGAAAATAAGCAATGCCAATTGGCCTTTGTTCCCTTCAATTCCTTTGATTTTAATAGAAACACCACCTGCAGTCGGGGTTCGGAATCCGAGTAAAATCGGAGAAAGGATTGCTATGAAATAGAGTGTTTTCTTCATGATTCAATTTTGATGTATAAAAGTTCCGTGATATCCAAATAGAATGCTGTGAGGCAATGTTGCTTTCGCGACCTGACCAAGGGTTGAAGCATTCAGGATTAATAAATACGAGGTGTTCGAATACGTATCCAAAACGACAGAAAGAAGCAATCCATCATCCTCCGCTTTTGAATCCGGCGACGGCACAAATACGGGTTCACCGGGATAATGGCCCTCATTATACCAGCTCACACAATGGCCGGTTGACACATCAATCTTAACCATCTGATTGTAGAACTCATGCTGGTGCAAGGAGTTAACACCGCAACCATATACAAATCGATAGGTTGAATTCGCATGAGCAAAAGCCCGATTGATGACCGGTAGTTCCAGGCAGGTGTCTGCCAACTCTGTTTTGGCAATGCATTTCTTACCTTCAACATCCAATGTATATCGCCACATGGAACCCTTCGGCAGTGGTTCCACCTGATTAGCTAGTCTCTCTTTATAGTAATGCTGAATGATGTCCGCGTTGTAGTAAGCACATAAATCAACCTCGAGAAGCCCGTCTTTTTCCTTCGCAAAAACATGGTGGAAAGCAAAAAAAGCAGGCACCTTAATGGTAGATACGCGCTTACCCGTTTTGCGATCGATGATAATAAAACGACTTCCAACTCTCTGTTTCCAATGGAAATTTTCGATGAAGGGTTTGGCCCGAAATAGCAGCATGATAGACTGAACCACCAATGGAAATTCCGCAATAATGAAGTAGTTATCACTCATGCCGAAGCTGTGCATATACCCCGGCATTTGCACAGGAACAGAGGCTATTTCTCGTGCTTCACCGCTTATCTCATAAATCTTATAGAAATTGATTGGGCCATATTGCACAACCAGATTGTAGGCACCCGTTTCGTCGACAATTGGGTGGGCCGTGGTCATGCGATTGCCGCCATACTTGCCATAGTTATAGACTCCAACTGACTCGAGCGTTTCAGGGTCAACTTGAATCTGCATGAGCGGCTCGCCCCATGCAAAGGTTTTCTCTCCTATTTGCCCAACGTTTACTTTGGCGCTATCTGTAATTTTCGGATCCGGATTAAAAATCGTCTGCAACTGCTGGAATAACGTCCGACAAGGATCCGTGGCAAAATCGGAGTACGTTATTCGGCCTTCCTTTTGAGTGGACCGATACGCTGCACAATCAATAAATCGACTGCGGTACGACACGTTGCCATTATCGATATGAAAACGATGAAGCATGGCCAAACCGTCAAACCAATGCTTCATGGGCTTATCCACCACCACCTGTCCCGGGCCATTGCGAATGAGCTCACCTTTCAACCAATGAGGTATAGATCCCTCTAAATCGAGTTGTTCGATGTCGCACTCCTTGCTATTTCGCAAAAAACCACCCTCCATATAGGATGGAGTTATGTGCGTGCTAACAGGCATGTTAATTATAATATGGCGGCTGCTCTAGAGGTTGTTTTAGCTTGATGTCCCAATACAGGTGTCTCCATGCGCGTCCATGACTTTGCAGCCTCCGGATCAATAAGCTCAGCGGCGATTTTACCACTGGCAATTACCGCTGGAACCCCTGC
>Ga0315905_10005111_pt1 | contig 13372 bp, 12 predicted proteins | sample LakEriMetagenome_5_FD_203522 | JGI IMG/M metagenome (GOLD analysis project Ga0315905, IMG submission 203522) | Freshwater fungal communities from buoy surface, Lake Erie, Ohio, United States - Buoy 4 MA121 | ecosystem: Environmental > Aquatic > Freshwater > Lake | place: USA: Lake Erie, Ohio... | reverse complement strand
CGCCGTGCAGGAACAAGTTCATGCGAGCGATGGATGAGGTAATGAGGTTGCGCTCCTGCCCGTAGAGCTTGAGCGTGCGGTACTCGCCGCCCGAGCGCTTCACTTCGTCCAGCGCCGAGATCAACATGCCACCGGTACCGCAGGTAGGGTCGTAGATCGACTCGCCTGCCTGTGGCGCAAGGAGTTGCGTCATCAGGTGCACAACGGTGCGGTTGGTGTAGAACTCGGCCGCCGTGTGGCCGGAATCGTCCGCGAACTTCTTGATCAGGTACTCGTAGGCGTTGCCGAGCTCGTCCTCGGGCACGTTGACCACCGATAGCGTCTGGGTGGAGAAGTGCTCGATCAGGCTCTTCAGCGTTTCGTCGGGCAGGCGCTCGCGGTTGGTCCAGGGTGCATCGCCGAAGATGCCATCGAGAAGATCCGGGTTGGCGGTCTCGATAGCGCGCATGGCTTTCTGAATGGCTGCGCCTACGTTCTTGGGTGCCTGGCGAACATCGTTCCAGTGAGCGCCTTGGGGAATCTGGAAGCGGTGGTTCTCGGCAAACTGGGCATAGGAGAGGTCGCCCTTCGAGTTAGCCAGGGCAGCCTGGTATTCCTCTTCCCACACGTCCGATACGCGCTTGTAGAACAGCAGTGGGAAGATGAACTGTTTGTAGTCACCCGCGTCGATGAGGCCGCGCAGCAGCACGGCGGCGCCCCACAGGTAGCTTTCGAGTTCTTGTTGGGTAATGCGCCTACTTTGCATTTCGATGAACTTCCCTCGCAATCGCGCCCGCCCAGCCGCAGCGGCCTCTCGCGTGAAGACCTTGTTGTCCTTTCCTTCGCCCTCGGGCCACGGCCCCAACTGCTTGGTCATTTCAGCCAGTCCCCTTCCGCCATGACTCGGGCCAGCCGCTCCTCTGCCTCGCGGCAGCGGGTCAACGCCGCCTTGAATGCCTCGATGGCGTTCGGCAGCGGCGGGATGTCTTCCTGTAGTGGTGGCAGGACGTAGCGCGAAATGTTCAACGTCCAGTCCTCGGCCTTGATCTCGTCGAGGCTGACCACCCGTGCCGCGTCCTGCACATCGGCAAAGCCGCGATACCAGCCGAGGATCTCGGTGGCGTACTCGGGCTCCAGGTAGTTCTGCGCGCGCCCCCGGCGGAACAGCCTCGACGCATCGGCGATCAGCACCTTCTTCTTGTGCTTGACCGGCTTGCGCTTGCGCAGCACCAAGATGCACGCGGCCAGGCCGGTGCCGTAGAAGAGGTTGGGCGCGAGCCCGATCACGGCTTCCACCAGGTCCATCTCCAGCAGCTTCTGCCGGATGTTGCCTTCCACGCCCTTGCGGAACAGGGCGCCCTGGGGCAGCACCACGGCCATCCGTCCGCTGACATCGGCCATGGACTTGACCATGTGCTGCACCCAGGCGAAGTCACCGCTTGACGACGGCGGCAGACCAGCAAAGTTGCGGCCGAAGGGGTCGTTCATCCACAGGTCCTCGCCCCACTTCTCCAGCGAGAACGGCGGATTGGCGATTACGCAGTCGAAGGTGGCCAGCCGGTCGCCCTCGAAGAAGGCGGGGTTGCGCAGCGTGTCGCCGCGCACCACCTGGAAGTCCTCAATGCCATGGAGGAACAGGTTCATCCGCGCGATGGACGAGGTGGTGAGGTTCTTCTCCTGCCCGTACAGCTTTCCCCACAGCCGCTTGACGTCGCCGTGCATCTCTTTGACGTGGTGCACGGCGGCCAACAACATGCCGCCGGTGCCACAGGCCGGGTCGTAGATGGTCTCGGCTTCCCTGGGGTCGAGCATGTCGATCATGAGCCGCACCACGCTGCGTGGCGTATAGAACTCGCCGGCCTTCTTGTTGGTGGCGTCGGCGAACTTCTTGATCAGGTATTCGTAGGCGTCGCCGACCAAATCAGAGGCAACGTTTTTGTTACCCAGTGGGAGCGCAGAAAAATGCTCGATCAGGTCCTTGAGCAAAGCGTCAGACAGACGCTCCTTGTTCGACCACTGGGCATCGCCGAACACGCCATACAGGGAGTCCGGGTTGGCTTTCTCGATCTCCCGCATCGCACGCTGCAGGGCCGCACCGACATTGCTCGCCTTGGTACGGACATCGTTCCAGTGGCAGTCCTCGGGAATCTGGAAGCGGTGCGACTCCGGAAACCAGGCGAGTTGCTCGTCACCAGTCTCATCAACGATCTCCTGGTACTCCTCGTCCCAGACGTCGCAGATGCGCTTGAAGAACAGCAGCGGGAAGATGTAGGTCTTGAAGTCAGCCGCATCCACCGGGCCGCGCAGGATGTTGGCGGATTCCCAGAGGTGACCTTCGAGCTGGCTGAGGGTGATCTGTTGGTCGCTCAAACGCGTAACCCTTCTTATTCGTTGCCGGCGCGCGGCAGCTTGTGTTCTTGCTTCGCTCTCATCTGTTACTCGAACAGGCTGGACTGCTTGACGATGTAGCCCGCTGGCTTCTTCTGCTTCTCGATCACGCCTTCGTCGGCAAGACGCTGCAACCACGCCTTGGCCTGAGCGGTGGACACGTCCAGCGCAGCGGCAACCTCAGCGTCCTTCATCGGCGACTTCAGCAGCAGTTGAATCACGCCGCGGACCGCTGCAAACAGCCTGTCCGCTGGTGTTGATGGCGTTGTCGCCATCGGGCCGGTTGGTTCGGGTTGGGCCTCAGGTGTCAGTGCAGCCGATGGGGCGGGCTCTGGCGTCAGATCAATCGGTTCGTCGTGGGGTATAGCGGCGGATGGCGGTACCAGCTTGCCCTGCGCATCGATCGTGCGTTTTGTCTCCGGGGACAATGGCGTCGAGGGTGTAGCGCCTGACGATCCGCCTTCGGTGAAGAGTGCAAGGCCTGACTGCGAAGAAGGCAAGGTCGTTGGCGGAGCGGCCTCGAACACAGCTTCGAACGCATCTGTGTCCCGAGGATTCGGCCAGGGGAGCGCCCCCTTGCTGCGCAGGGTGTCGAGTCCGGGCGACGAACCTCCCGTGGATCGAACGTACACGGGTACGAACTTGAGCTTGTTCAGCTGCTCGACGGCACCCGTCCAGGTACCGCCCTTGTTCAGATCTGAGCTTACAACTAGGGATGCATCGGCCAGCGCGTAGATCAGCTTGTTGCGCTGCATGGCGTTGCCGACGTTGAACCCCGCACTTGGGTCGTAGGGCGAAATCAGCACCAACTGGCCATCGAGCAGCAGATTGCGGTGCTCGCGATTCGTGGTCGTCTTCTCCAGACTGTCCGCGAGCACGCCGCTGACCTTGCCGCCTGCTTCGAGCGCACCACGCATGGCGGCCTGGTCTATGCCCTTGGCACCGCCGGATATGAGTGTCCGTCCAGCCCTAGCCGCCAATCGACCCACCCCCATCGTATAGTCGATCAATGAGTCGTCCACATTACGAGAACCGACCACGGCTAGGCCGCCCGACTCCAGCACGGCCATGTCGCCGCAGCCGTAGAGGACCGCCGGCGCGTCTTCGCGCAGGCGCACTTTCAGGCGGCGGGGGTACTCGGCATCCGCGCGGCTGACCACCCAGATGGCGCGCGCTTGCCAGCGTTCGACGACCTGGCTCAGAAGGAAGCCTCGCCCCAGGAGGCGTTGCAGTCGAACTTCATCGATCACGGGCTTACAGGCCCGCATGAGATCGGCCGCATCGGGCGACACAAGATCCGCGGGCTGGCGTTGGATCTCCCGCAGGTGGCGGGCAAGACGCTTGTATTCGCCTGGGGACAACAGATCCGAGGAAGACGTGCTGTGCCCAGCGATCAGCGGCGCCGTCAGCAGCAGGATCGCCTGGGTGTTGGGGGACAGGGCGGGCGTCATTCGTCATGTCCCGTTTGAGAGAGCGCCATGGGGTGGACCTCCCCGCTTCCGCTCTTGCGCAGCAGCCACGCGGCCACGGTCAGCGTCCAGCGTGAGTCCACCATGTCGTCGACCAGGATCACCGGCCCATGGGGCACCGGCTGACCGTTTAGTGCCAGCGAGCCATCGATGTTGCGCGCCTGCTGTGTGCTGTTTGCCATCGTCTTCTGTTCGGGTCTGTCCTCAGTTTTTGCGATGACCATATGAAACGGCAGGCCGAGAGCAGTAGCCAAGCGCTTCGCAAAGTTGGGTACGAGGTCAGGATGGCGCAGCGAGGGTACACAAGTCACCCAGGCAGGTTCGGGCAGGGGGTTCCATTCGCGAACCATCGCGGCGCATGTCCCAACCAGGTCGTCGGCAAACCTTCGGTCATGGTACTTGCCTCGCCGGACCAAGCCGCCCCACCCAGCCTCACCCCACACGCATAAGGCCTTGCCGGGTTGCGCCTGGTGGGACGGTGCAATGCCGCCCTTGACGTCGTACTGAGGCATGCCCCCATCAGGCCACTTCTTTCGGGGCTCGATGGGCAGACTGGCGCGGCGCAAGAACGCGATGGCGTCCCGAAACAGCTCCTCATCGACATTCGTCGGCAATGGGGGCAGCGCAGGCTGGGTGACGGCTCTTGGATCGCCGTCGAGCGCGCGGATCAGAAAGCCCATGTGGTCACCGAAGGGCAGCCTGACGTAGTCCTGCATCTGCTGGTGCTCGTCACGTCGCAGGGCCGTGAGTCGCTCGGTTCGCTCCCAAAAGGCCTCGCTCAGGGTGGAGGCGGTGAGCTGCCACTTGGTGCCTTGTTTCGCGATGGGTGCTGGCGCTTCGAGCGAGAGGAGCGCGATCGTCTTCTCGACGCGACCCTTGCTCAGGTTGACGCGGCCCAGCAGCCCGGGGACGGACAGACCGTTCGCTTCTTCCTCAAGTGCACTCAGGACGTCGGCGACCTCCTGCCGGGTCGGGAACGCGCTTCGGATGAACCAGTCGGTGATGTCCGACTCTTCTTGGCCGCTGAGCAGCACGCCGTAGGCGGAGTCGAGCCCGCGCCCGGCACGGCCCACTTGCTGGTAATAGGCGACGACCGAGCCTGGCATCTGGTAGTGGATGACGAAGGCGAGATCAGGCTTGTCGTAGCCCATGCCCAGCGCCGTCGTCGCAACCAGTGCCTTGACCTGGTTGTTGAGCAGCGCCCGCTCCAGCGCCTCCCGACGGTCGCCCGTTTCACCCGTGTAGGCCTCGATGTTGAAGCCCCTGGTCTTGAGCCAGTCGGCGACCTGGTTGGCGTCGCGCACGGTGAGCGTGTAGATGATGCCGTGTCCCTGCAGGGTGGCCAACTGCTGCGCCAACCAGGCCAGACGCTCGGCCTGGCTGGGCAGGCGGATCGTTTGCAGAGACAGCGCGGTCCGATTCAAGTCGCCGCGCGAGACTTCGAGATTCGGACCGAGCACGGCGGCAAGGTCCTCCATCACGCGGTTGTTCGCTGTTGCCGTGGTGGCCAACAACCGCAGGTTGGGCGGTAGAGCCTTAACGATCCGCTCCAGCAAGCGGTAGTGAGGGCGGAAGTCGTGGCCCCAGTCGGAGATACAGTGTGCTTCGTCGATGACCAGCATCGAGATCTGTGCGGCGATACCGGCCAGAACCTGCGTACGGAAGCGCTCGTTCGCCAGGCGCTCGGGTGAGATCAAGAGAATGTCGACCTCTCCCCGGGCAAGCTTGGCCTCAACAAGCGTCCAGTCGTTGACGTTGTCGGAGTTGATCGTAGCGGCGCGAACGCCCATGCGCTCTGCCGCGGCGATCTGGTTTCGCATTAGCGCCAGCAGTGGTGAGATCAGCAGCGCGGGACCGTTGCCGCTGTCGCGCAACAACTTTGTCGCAATGAAGTAGATGAAACTCTTTCCCCAACCGGTCCTCTGAACGACCAATAGACGCGCCGGTCCGTCTACGATGCGGCGAATTGCGCCTTCTTGGTCTGGGCGAAAGGTAGCTTCGGCACGGCCAGAACCAATCCTTAGAAGAGTCAATGCACGCTGCGGGCTATAGCTCATACCACGGCTGGGTATTTCCATTTCAGATAGCGGGGGACGCTAGGTCAGTAGGGAGGCCCAAAGTCTCGAATGGAACGCCTAGCCAAGTTGAAAATGCTCCTCAATCAATGACCATTCTCGTCAACTAAACCTCTTAGCTGACGGCTTGTCAACAGTAGATTGACAGCTAAGTAAGTCGCTGCCGCTTCACGAAAAGGGGCTGTGGCTTGATTTTCTTCTTCAAAACGCCAATGAAAATCAATGGAATAAAGCATGAAACCAGTAGACCAATAGTGGAGGGTAGTGGTATGACTGCGCTTTCGACCGTAAAAGAATAGTCCAATTTGGTTACCCCTGTCTGGCCCTCTTGCCACATAGAGATAAGACCGCCAGAATATACGAAGGAGGAGGGGTTTGTGGTATCGAATTCAAGGTATGTTTTGATGCTCGGATAAATCGTGTCATAAAACCTTCTTCTATTATATGGAAAATCGGCTACAAGGTTGCTATTGTGAACGTAACCGTTGTTTCCAGTGAATTCTGAAAACGTAGCTATAAGGTTTGCACTGAAACTGCCTTTAGTGTCACCGTACCAAAGCGCGGAATCCCCCGGTGTTAGATAAACTAATTCCACCGGATTGGATCGCCCATCAAGGTAGTTGATAGTATAAAAACTCCCCCCTGTCTCATATCTGTATTTAATATCTATAGAGTCGCCCAAAAATATGCCCGTCGGCAATTGGCTGCCAGTAATTCCTGTAATGGTGCCGCGTATCGTGCTTTCTATAATCTCGGCTCTTGCGGTGGTTGTGCAAATTTGTGCCAAACAAAATAATAATAAAGAGGCGAAGGTTTTCATTCGAACAATCTCCGAATTATGCAATAGTTACAATGTGATTTTTATCCGCTAATAAGTCTTGAGTGACAGTGCCGACCCATCTGATCGGAAATGGCGCCAATGGGTTGCGCCTTGTCGAGTGTGCCCGAAAAGCCGACGGATTCTTAGATATTGAGAAGATTTTATGAAGTTGACAATTTGTTTAGCTGGGGGTCGGATCTTCTGTGCAAGATGTACTGCGCACAGTTCCCGTACTGGAGCCCAATGTCGGAGACCAGCGCTCAAGTCAAGCAGAACCCAGAAATGCCAGTTCCATAGCGGGCGAGGATCGAGTCCTCGAACGCCAGAGGGGATAGCGCGTATCGCTGCTGCACATTTCGTGCATGGCCGGGAGACAAAAGTGGCGAGGCAGGATCGCTCGGCGGAATCGGCGAAGCTGAGCCGTTTAGAGGATGCGATGCACGTGTTGGGTATGACCAGTGCTCCGCGCAGCAGGGGGCGCAAAGCGAAGGGGTACTACCCCATTCGTACGCTCCAGGACATACGCGGGCTGATCCAGGAGGGCGCCTTGAATATGGATAGAAGGTCTGACCAAGGCCCCGGAAAAATTTAATCGTAAACCCCATCGTCCGGAGATTGGCGATGCACTCCATTCTGTTGGAGGCGATCTGCCGCTCTGGGCCAGGCAGGGCCCGCCGTCAGTAGGTGCGGGCGACCCCGGCGGCTAACGATTACGCACACTTCTTCCGGCAACTGGGAGATCTGGCGAAGCAGCCTCGAGCGTACGCGCTTGGAGGGGTTGCCCACCTTGGCCCACACCGACGGGCCGAGAGCGATTTCATCAACGCCTTTTGTGCGGGTTTCCATTACTGCGATGAGTAGGACTGCGAGTGCATCACCCACCTGCAGTGTCTTTTGGATGAAGTCCAGAGGGATGGCGGGAATGTAGCGAGGTTTACCGCGACCGAGAACAAATGAGTTTGCCGGGATGTGAATTGCACCCTCCATCCAGTCTGCGGAAGGGTCAGCAGAATTTCCCTGGTTGAGTTGATAGGGTAGGTACTTCATATGAACAACAGAAAGAATAGAGATAGATACGGGGGCTCAGAATCGGTGTCGGTTGATGTCAAGGGGGAACCGTTTCGGTGCCTGCCCAAATACAGCCAATAAGCTAGAACCCCCGCGAGTTGATCAACGCGATGACGCGATCCCACATCTCCTTGCCCGCGTCATCGGCATAGCGTTCAGGGTGGCGTACAACTTCGGCTTCCGTCCGTACGACCCGACCAGGACCAAGCACCAACTCGCTGGCTCGATGCATGACTGCCTGGGTAACGGAAACAGCGTTGTCAATATCACTGGTGTCGGCCTCAATCAGGAGAGCGTCGTGTACAGGGGCGCACACGATCACTCCCTTCTCGGTCAACTCGCAGCAGGCAAGTCGCATCATCTCTGCGCCATTGGCTTGCATCGGCCAATTGAGCAGCGAACGGGGATTGACTGTGGTTCCGATTCCTGCACGCCAAGTCCAGCCGAATGTCGTCTGCAGGGTGTAACCCAGTAATCCAGCGTTCTGGACTCCTTCTGCCCAGTGCCAGAATTTTTTATAGGCCAGCTTGTGCCTCAGCAGCAGGTCACGTGCTTCATCGATATGCAGACCAGCTTGTGTCGAAATTGATTCGGCGGACATCCCGTAACCAACTCCGAGCATGGTCGCTTTAGCGCGCTGGCGTGCCGTCTTGTGGGAGGCTTTGGTGGCATGCTCTGGCAACAGCCCTGCCTGTTTGGCGAAGGCCATGTAAGGGTCACCAGAGCTATAAGCCTCCCACAGCACTCCGTCACCAGAGAGCGCTGCGGCGATCGCGATTTCTTGGCTCGACCAATCGACATAGGCCACTGCCCTTCCATGTGTTGGTTGAATCAGGCTTCTCAACCAGCGCGACGCACCGAACAAGAATCGAGAGTTACTGGGCTGGTTCCTGCCCGTCTTGCTCCCAAATGGCATCAACGCCGTTCGAGCCCTTCCGTCCTGACCAACTTGCAATCCTTGAAGCCGCATCTTGCCGAGGGCGTGACGTAACTCGCGCAGCGGAGCAATCTCAGGGTATGCCTTTGCTTGCTGCCGGAAGGTGTCGTCATCGAGTTTGAGCGCCCCACTAGGAAGGCGCGGCCAGGGAATCCCTCGCCGCTGGACGTAATCCGTAAAGCGTGACGATACGAAGGTGGTCCCCGAAAAAACGTTGTAGTGCCGGTCGATATCGGCGATGAGGTCATGCTTGATCGATTCCCAGCTCTCCCTTAGCTTCGTGAGCGTATCCACATCAATTGGGATGCCATTCCACTCAATGCGAGCGACGGCACAGGTGTAGCGGCCGCGAAGCAGCGCACCACCCCATGAGGTCTGGTCAATGACCAAATACGGGTACATGGTCCGGAGCAGGTCAGCGGTCATGCGCACATCGGCGGCACAATAATCGAGGATTTCTTGCCGTTGCGCCTCGCTCCAGGGGCCGCCCGAGAGAATCAGGTCACGCATTGCCCCCTTGTGGTCTGCATCGGTCGTTGATATCCCGAAACTCGAGGCGGCCGCCAGAAGGGAGGGGAAGATCTTGCCCTCAAAAGCGCCATTGTTGATCCTCTTGAACTCCGCGTAGAGATCGATACACCTCGCTGGCATTGACCAGCCAAGCGCAATGAAGCAAGACCATTCGGCCGCTGCCGAGTACCCCACGAAGAGGGAGTCGTCTGCCAGCGAAAAGGGCGGTTCGGAGAATCCACCCCGCCACAGTCGCACCCAACCACCACTGACGAGGTCGTGCGCCACAAGACACACGACCTCCGGGTGTTCGCCATCACGGGCAATGAACTCGAAGTCCAATGCCCAGATGGCTTTGTAAGGCAGATTGACCGTAGTCATTTCCGCCCGAGCAGTCGCTTGATCACAGGATGACCGAGATCGCGAATGACAAAACTATCCCCAAACGCCACAACAAGGATGTCCCGGAGCGACTTCTCCGGCCACGCAGGGGTATCGTCTACGTCGGTCGCCACGAAAATATCGTAGGCCTTCTGTCCCCCGTTAGAGATGAGGCGAACCCACTTGGTTTCTGCCTTGATGGCGCCAACTCGAGCTGACAGATTCCAAGAGTTTTCTTTGCCGTCAACACTAGGTTCATTGACCGGCCAGAGAAATACAGATCCATCTCGACTAACTGCCAAACGAAGAGTGACCATCCGCGTCTCGCCCGGCAGTGCTGCAGCCACCGCCGGCTCGACCAGGTAGGTCTCGCGTTCCGCCTCCAACACAAGAACATGCGTCCGCAACTGATAGTCCGCCCCAGGATGCACGCGAACGAACTCCTGCTTGTTGGGTTTCCGGACTTGGCAGATCGCCAGTTCTTTGACGACACCAACTTGCCCTTGAACTGCGCTGCTTGCAGCAAAACGCGCGGGATCAAAGGGGTCGGGCGGTTTGGAAGATGCCTGTTCCAGGGGCTGCGGACTAGCAGCATCGGGGGGCGACTCTCCGTCCTGGGTATTCCCAGATCCCGCGGGACGATTGACTTCTTTTTCAGGCTTCATCTCAAGCCCCCTTGATGATGCGGCGCAAATCGGCGGTACGCCAGCCCAAGCGAGAGCCGATCCGCACCGGCCGCAACAGGCCGTTCTCGAGGCAAGCCCAGGCACGCAGCGTCTGAGGGCTCCTATTCAGATGGAACGCCGCGCAGTCAGTCGGGACAAGTTCGCGGCTTTCTTCAGCGATGGGGGGGTAGTCTCGACGAAGCATCCCCCCTTCTCCGTGGGTGGGCTGGGGGTGGAGTTCGTACCAGGTTGCGTTTTGGGTCTTTGATTGCATAGATTGAGTCCTTTCGTCCGAGCGAAATGCTCGGGCGATGTGGATTCTTTGGCATGCAACCGGATGCAGGCGAAACGCAGGCAGGGCGCCCCAGCTCTCTCTATTTAGACAGGGCAAGGGCTGCGCAGCTCGACGCAACCAAAACGCAGCGAAAACGCAAGCGAACTACCTATCGGCTGCCCTTGCTCGGCGCACCATGTCCAGGCCACCCCCAGTTCGCGACTTTTTCCCGGGAGAACGCCCTGTCCAGCCTGCGGGTAAGTGCTTGGCGGGTGATGCCAAGCTTCAAAGCGACGGCAGTTGTCCCCTGCCAAGCTCTCCCAGTAACGGACGGGTCCTTGCCGCCCTGCTCCCGGAAGAACTTCAGGGTGTCGTCTTCGATCTTGGCGGGGGTGTCTGTTGGGGCAGCCCCCGGGGTGTTTGCGATACCGAGGTTGGCCGCATCTGCGGCCTGCAGCCACTCATTGAAATCTTCCAAGGTGACGAGCGGAGTAACCTCCTCCCGCTCTGATACAGGAAGCGAGCTTTCGGGGTCTCGCGACTTTAGTGCTCTCGCTCGAATCGCTTCGATCGCGCGGGAGTGGAGGTGATCGATTCCTTCTGCAGACAAGCCATGTTTCCTACCAACCTCTTCGATCAGAACATTGAACAGGTAGAGGCCTTCTCTGGGTTTGATGATGGTTGAGATTCTCATGCGGCCAGTGCTCCGAAAGAAGCCACGCCTGAGTCGTTACCCTTGGCAATACTTGCCTCCCCGAGGATCCACTCTTCAAGCTTGATGTGCCACTTCAAGAGTAGGTCGAGGGGGCGTACTCGATAGTGCTTCTCTGCAATCGCACTTGGTTTATGGCCTTGGATCTGTGCTACGACTCCGACCGGGCACTCGACCCATTCGGCAAGCGTTCCGAAAGACCGCCTCAAGCCATGCAAGGTGAGGTGGGGAAGACCTGCGGCATCTAGGGCACGGGAGTGTGCGCTACTAGGGTCCGCAATGCGTACGCCCGTTCGTAGTCGAGAAACGAAAACCCAGGGGCTCGGGGCCCAGTTGTCGAGATCGACCGTTGCAGCCTGATCGGCCCGGAGTCTCCGGGGAAGTTGTGGGCGCACTGTGTTGAGTCGACGAAGCCTAAGAAGCAGTGATGCAACGTAAGGCGTCAGAGGGACAACTCGGTCGCCCTCGACCTTATCTCTCAAGACAATCCGACGCCACTGGAAATCGATGTCAATCCAGCGAAGATCGCGCGCCTCTCCAGGCCTGCAGCCAGTAAGCAATACGAATTGCAGATAGGCAGACACGGACGGCGCAAGCTTGTTGACCTCGCCAAACCAAGCGCTGAGCATTTCTCGCCCGAGGACATCTGACTTTGGGGTACTTCGGGCTAACTTTTCGCGAATACGTTTGGGCCGGTGTGCGTCTGCCTGGGCGATGCTCCGGTACGTGGGGTGTTCGCCACACCAGTTCAGAAAGCCGCGTAGCAAGCGAAAGGCGAGGGCAGCACGTGCGGGACGTTCTTTGGTTTGTGACGTTACCCACTGTTCTATCTCTAAAGTATCTACCTGAGAAAGAGGCCGATCCAGCAATCCGCGCAAGATGCCGGCGCGGGTCAATTTCGCGCTGGCGCCTTTCTTGGTCGGTTCACCCCCAGGCGCGACCATCGAGATGTGGTCGGCATGGTTTCTCTTGCTCCAATGTGTTTGACGGTCCTGGCAGTAGGCGTCCCAGGCCTCGAGCGCAAAGACCTTCTGCTTCGCCCGGAGTACGCGCGCCGCCTCCCTCTTGGCTGATTGGGCGGCGAGTCGGTCAGCCCTCTCAACTCGGGGGTCCACGCCCTGCGCCACCATGCCCGCCAAACGGGCTGCCTCGGAGTCAGCGCCTGCGCTCAACGGCCTTCCGTTCCGATCTTTGGGCGCCCGAATCTGCATGGTCGCCGGTCCAATGGTCACTCGAACAGTCTTCCCCGCCAGTCGCTGCTCAAAGATAAACGCCTTCGCGCCAGCGGCCGTGACACGCAGCATGAGGGCGGGCTGTTCAGTGTCGCGGAAGAAGGCTTGCCCCTTGCCGACTGGGCAAGTCGCGCTATTGACGGACGAACGTGTGAACTTGAACCGCGTCGGTTGTATGCCTGGGATCGGCGGCCGTATCATCGTCGAGTCTCCTAGGGCAATCGTTCGGCCAACCTGCCCGTGTAGGCGCTTTGTAGGCAACGTGTAGGCAGCATGTAGGCGTTGTGGTGGAATGCGACTGAACTTAGATGCATTCTCACATGCAGTCGAAATCCTCGCCAGTACTTGGTCTCAAGGCGATTCCCGAATCAACTGAACACAAGCGAATACTGTTTTCGACCGTACTCATAATCCGTTGGTGCCGGGTTCGACTCCCGGGGGGCCCACCAGAACATCGCATGACAGCACTGCCGGAGATGTCGATGCATCCCCGTCTGCCGTTTGATGCCAAGGCGCTTGAAAGTCTGTGTCAGCGCCACCGGATCCGAACAAGAGCTTTCAGACCTGCTGGACGGAGCGACCGTCGATCTGCGCACCGCCCAAGACCTCAGCCGTTATTTCAGGGACGAGGTCGTCAAAGAAGCTGCACTCCAGTATGCAGCCTGAAGACATTATCAGGATCAGGCACATGCTGGATGCCACGGCGGCCGTCGACAGGAACATCCTGTTGTCTACCCAGAGCGTGCAATTCGGCCAGAGTCAGGTCTTCCGTTCGCCCTTCGCACTCAGAAGAGCCCGGGGCGGTATTGGATTGGAGAGGAGTTGATACCGAACTGCTGCATGACATTCCTATACAATCTTC
>Ga0315905_10005110_pt1 | contig 13372 bp, 30 predicted proteins | sample LakEriMetagenome_5_FD_203522 | JGI IMG/M metagenome (GOLD analysis project Ga0315905, IMG submission 203522) | Freshwater fungal communities from buoy surface, Lake Erie, Ohio, United States - Buoy 4 MA121 | ecosystem: Environmental > Aquatic > Freshwater > Lake | place: USA: Lake Erie, Ohio... | reverse complement strand
CAAAGAGGTCATTCCCAGATTTGTTGGAGATTATTGACGAGGCCTTATTCCCTCAGAAATGGACAATCCAACAAGTATCAAACCTAACAATAGAAGGTAAACAAATTGAAGAAAACAATTGACACAAATAAGTTGAGTGCTGCGCAGATCAAGGCCATGATTCGTCATGGCATTCTTGACAAGGCAGAAGTTCAAGCAGAGATGCTTGACACCACAACAATGGATGCTATGCAGTTCATACATCGACACTGCACCAACGATGAGTTGGCTTCCATGGCTGGCATCAAGACAGCAACGTGGGTTTGGAATATGGGCGCAGGTAACCTTGCCAAAATGTACAAACTTATCGTTGATCGCATGCAAATTACACAGAGTGAGTTACTTGTAATTCAATCTGCAGCCCATGTTTTGCACCGCATTCAACTGCGCAAACCAGACGAAGGGTAGGGTGTAAATTTTACTAGGGTAGTAAAAATTACTAGGGTGAGGGTAGTAAAAGTTACTACCCTCATTACATTGAACAAACATTACATTAACAATAAGATGGAGCATCCAATGACAAGAACACAAGCACTTGAAGCACTGCGCGTTTACAGCGAATGGACATACGACACAACCATGGAGCTGTGGCCAAAATCAACAAAAGACAACTACATCGAGGTCATCATGCAAGGCCTCAATAAACTTGATGACAACGTCATCATTAACATCGGTAAAGATGCAATGCGCCGTATGGAAAATCCTGTCGGCATGCTTGTAGAGCAATTGAGGGAGATGCAACGTGCTTAACGTAGGCGATCGAGTCAGAAACGTACGCCGCCCCGATGTTATCGGGGTGGTTGTTTCTTTAGAAGCTAAAAACAATAAATGGTGTACACGGCCACAAGACTTTAGAGTTATTGTGCGTTACCCACGCTTGACACTTACATCAAACGGTAAATGGAAAGGAGGAGAACTAGACGAGTTACCAGTAGACCTTCTCCACACAGGAGAAAAAATACCAGAAGCTTTTCAAACCTTTAAGCGTAACAGCGGAAAAGAAGGTGGAGTTATTTCCCGAATTGGCAATTGGGATAAAAAGAGAAGAGACAACACATGATTATTACAATATGTATCTGCATCGTAATAGCATCCATCCTGTTTTTAGCAGGATGGTTTTTTAATGCAATTGAAGTTGCACAGAAAGAAATAGACAACAAAGATGAATAAGCAAATTATTAATGCCAGCGAGCTGGCTCGTAAAGTAATTCAAACATACGAAAAAGCTTCAAACGAATTAATTACAGGCGTTGAGTTTCATAACAGCGAAAATGGTCGCACTAAACATCGAGTTGTTATTAATGGGACGCTTGAAGCACGACTAAGCATGCACCATGAACGCATGGCTGCATTTGTATTCACTATCAACATAATGATTCACGATGGACGTTGGAAGTTATATACAACAGGTTATCTTGATGAGATCAATGTTCTGTATACAAGTGATGACACCGAAATGCAGTACACGTTCATGCAACTGCGTGAATGGATGAGTGATTTTGTTGAGACTGTGTATCAGCTTAAAGCAGCTGAAGTACACGGAATCGTAATCGTTCCTTAGTTACATGTGAGGGATGCGTCTCACTGACAACGCATGAAAGAGAAACACAATGACAGATCTTACACACTATCGCCGACTTATCCTTAACTTTGCTTACAACCACATCCATCCCGGTGGTGGTTTTGAAGGCTTAATTAAGTTGCGTCCCGGCTTTCAACATAAACTTGATCGAGCTGCTCGTGAAAACTTAGCTGAGTTGTTAGATTTTGCTGAAGCACACGTGCCTCACGATACACGCAATGCAGCTGGATTTGATGACTGGCTTGGATTCGAGCCAACACAACGTGAGCGCGAACTATTCGACAAATGGATATCAGCAATCACCCCCATGCCACGACCTACTGGATGGGAGGAGGTAGACACAAGTGCCTAGGTATACCTATCACAATCAACAGTATGACTTTCAAGGCCAAGCAATTGGCCTTCCTGATGTTTATACAAATGCATGGGCTGCACAAAAAATTGCTGGACTTCATGTTTACTGTGATCCAACAATTATGCATATAAGAATCTCGCGATGTTTAGAGCATACGTATGAGTTTAAACCATACGGAATCGTTTACATGAACATCGTGACTGATAAACCAATCACTAGTAGAAGGAAAGTGTTTTAAATGAAATGCGACTGGGATGTAGTAATGGGTTCCTTAGTTCTTGAAGAACTACTCGAAGAAAACTTGATAACTAAAGATCATTACAACCATATGTGGGAAATCTTTAAAGATAAACAAGACGATGTCAACTGGGTTTTACTTGACATGTCTGAAGTGTTACTGAACCTTGAGCAAGATGATTGCAATAACATCATTACCTACCTAACAAAAGAGTGTAACCTCAAGAGTTTCACTGAAGCTAAGATCGCTATCTAATGTTTGTGTGAGGGGTGCGTCTCACTAACAACGCACAGAAAGAAACATAATCATGTCTATCGAATTGTACACAAAGTATTTCCGCGAAGCTCTTCTCGCTGTTCCTGCTAAAGTAGCAGACGGCACACTGTACTCGTATGGTGGCTACCATACAACATCACATACAGAGACTGTTGAACTCAACGGGCATCACATATCAATGGAGTACAAGCTGCGTATGGACGTAGCTAATGGTGAAGAGAAGACTCTTCATCCTATTCCTCTTGTTCAAATTGAAGTGACTATGACATTGCGTCCTGACAAGGATAGCCGTGAAACATCGTCATTTATGAATAAGATCATCAAGGTTCAGCTTAACAGCGAGACTCTTGAAGAGCAGATTGATGAGGCAATCCAGACACTGGAAAGAGTCATCATTGATGTCAAGTTGCCGATTATTGCCTTTGACTTCTGGAAGTATGTGGCTACTGCAATGCCAGACTTTGAAGGTCAGGTGAGGAAGACTTGTGTTCGTAACCACCAGAGATTGACCCTCAAGGATTAATCAAATGTGAGGGGTGCGTCTCACTAACAACGCACAGAAAGAGAACACAATGTATCGACAATGGTATGAGCGCAGAATCAAACTTAATGATGGATATGAAATACATATTAATTGCAAACAACTCGTTAGTTATGATGATAACGAAAAGTTGTTTGAATGCGCATTAATCACACCAGATGAACATATAGATATGGATTCAATAACATACAATTTAGACTTTCATCAGGTTGCAGAGTACATCAACAAAGCTAAGGAAAAACATAATGACAGCAGGAACAGCTGAATATATTAAGCATCACGTATATCGTGATTGCCCAAACTACTCATTTCCGCCATGCAAGTATGGACACACCATGTGTTCATGCACGAATCTAGAAGGTGGTCCATGTTCTGATGAGTTAGAAGCAGAGAATGACCAACGAGTTGATGTGTTTTATGCAGCTCGTATCATTGATGCTATTCAAGTAGAAAACAACAAACTGTACGAATTAGAAACAAAGGAATATTACGATGGAGAATAAAAAGATTTGCTTAATAAGTGTTGAAATGTTTAATGCGCCCGGAATGCTCCGCTGGGCGCGTCATTTTTATCGCATGAATAATTGTTCTGCACAAGACAGAAAGTATTTTATGGGTGTAATGGTGGCATGGGTAGGCAAAAAGAAACTAGCAAAGTATTGCCTTGAGTGCCCCGATACTCTTATTGAGTGGGAAGAAGATCGTGTAACTATTACAGTAGACGAGGACTTTATTGCTAATGGCAACAAAGACCACAGCAAAATAACAATAGAGGTAACAATATGAAAGCAGCAAACCCAATAACGTACAAGTTTGAATATTGGTCAACATTCCAAGACTCAACACCGAACAGATTAGTCAGGTCTTACTTTCACACGTATCGTAATCCGCCTAGCCTAATCAAGGTTAGGCGACAACTCAACAGTGACATTGGGTGTACTCGCTTACGTCAAGGCATTGAACAGTCATACGATGGCAATCAATACCGTGTATTCAGTGAGCGACACTGCATGGTTGGCTTTGCATATATAGCAACGAAGAATGATGTCAAAATATGAATGACAGAATAATGATAGAAGCATGGGACGAGATCATGGCTGATTCACAAGAAGCTGAAGAGTGCATCGTCTCTATGTATAGCGTCGAGAGTTATTACGGTGGCCCAGAGGAAGGAGGTTGGTGGGGCAACCTGTTTATTCTTAGAAAATATGTTCGATGTAGTAATAGAGATGCAGCTGAAAAACTACAAAAGAAACTACAGGAACGATGCGAGGAGTTAAACAAAGAGGAACAACAACGAGATAGCGAAGACTGTTTGCATCACTGCGAACGTGCTTGGTCACGAGGTGAGGATGTAGATGACTACGGATATGACGGACCAAGTACATACCATGTACTCATTGAAAAGTTTCCCGGACAAAATCAACAAACAGAACGATCACACTACGAATAAGGAGAATGATTATGTATTACGATTGGGATGAAGACGATATACCACATGATGAAGACGAGCTGATTGAACAGATGTTTGAAGACCCTCATGGTGTTTCAGCATTGCGCAGAGCAACAGCAAGTAACCCACGCAATCTGCCGTGCCCGACATGTGAGGAACCTAACAGGCTTACACCAATGGATGTATGGAAAGGATATCAATGCGACGCATGCGCTAATCAAGCAGAACGAGGCTGGTAATGCCACTAAAAAAACTGACACCTGAACAAACAGCGTCAATACGACATCAAGCAAACAATGGCGTAAGTGTAATTGCACTTGCTACTAAATACAAAGTGTCTCAACAACACATATACAGAATTAAAAGTAATCAACGACGAGACAGAAAAACAAAACAAATGAGTACATACAACGGCTGGACAAATTACGCAACATGGTTATTTTACTTACATCACAGTGAGGACATATACAACTGGTGGCATGAACACTCTGAACATGAGCGTCAAAATCACGCACTTGAACACATCAAAGAGTACTTTGAGGAAATGTACAGTGAGCTGATTGATGGCATTGCTAACACATATCTTACAGATGTCATTCTTGGTGAACTCCGTGACGTTGATTGGAGAGACATACTTAAAACAGTAACAGAAAATAACAACACAACTGACGCTAATTGGACAGAAGAAGGCGCAATAACAAACTACTTAGATCACGTAGCAGAAAACAAAGATAAAGAAAGAAACTAATGACCGCACAACAATACCTCGCTAAGTTCGGGCTGGATGCAAATCCAGCCCTTTTTACTAACGTACACAATGGCAAACACATGAAGCCAAAGTACAACTCTTATTGCATATACGATGGAGTTAGTCAACTAGATCGTCGATCTCGCATCATATGCGTCATGTCTAACTGCCAGACTAACAACGAGGAATGGAACATCAAAACTGGTGACATGATTCAGACCTACATCATTATGCGTGACGTGCATCCACAAGTTGCCATTGATCAACGACTTGACGGTTGCATCTGTGGCAACTGTACCCACCGCAAGCGACGCAAACGTCACACGCGCACTGCTAAAGTCAAAGATGTGCGTACGTGTTATGTCAATATCGGCAAAGGCACATCAGCCGTATGGGAATCATTCCAGCGAGGCAATATACCTGTTATCTCTAGCACTGTTGCAGCTACCATTCAGTTAGTCGCTGGCAAGAAGCTACGCATGGGTACATACGGTGACCCAGTAGCCGTACCATTCCCTATCTGGAGTGACATGCTACGCTATTCACTTGGTCACACAGGTTACACACACCAGTGGCGTATGCCGATAGCAAAGCCATTTCGTGGTGTACTTCAAGCATCATGTGACTCATACATCGATCGATGGGAAGCCAAAGAAGCTGGCTGGGGTACATTCCTAGTCCGTCCACATGACGGCTACGTTGACAAACGTCACACTGCTTATGCTCGTGGTTGCAAGCAGTGCCCAAGTGATCCATTCATTAACGAGATGCGAGCAATGCGCAATATGCTGAAAATGCATACTACGTGCGACACTTGCCCTGCATCTTTACGTTGTGATGGCGATAGCGATATTGTCATCCGTGCCCACGGCTCAGCTGCGCTGTGGGTTTAATTAAACACAAGGTAAATAAACATGTTTTATTCAATAGCAGACTACGACGAATGGTCATCTGACCACTGGGACGGACAAGGGCACTACACCAAAGATGGTGAGTGCCTTTCACCAGCTTGTGGTGCATACTTTATGGCTGCGCTTGGTAAACGCATTTTCAAATCTATTGACGTGCGTTACACAGATGCAGCAATACGTCGTTTCATTAGCGAAGAAGAGGCGCAAGGAGACGTAAAAGTTACTGATGATGAAATCACAAATTTCATTGCCTTAGTGCAGTCCGTGTACCACGAACGCACCATAGAAGAATTTAACGAAGCTATGTGGGAATACATCTGTGACTCTACATACAGCGAGTGGAATGACATATTTAGTGCGCATGACTTAGGTTATGTTTGCAAGTTAGAAGAACCAGAAGGGTGGCCAGTGCCATGACAGTAAAAGAGATTGATCAAGATCAAGAGAATTTTGAGAACGAGTTGCGATGGCTGCGGGAGAAATACCCGCAGTTTTATATTGAAGTATGGGGGCCATACGATTTTGCATTGCAACTTAATCATGATGGATACCCGACTGGAGACGAGCTTGCACAGGCTGCAGCAGACAACTGGGATAAATGGGTGGGTGTAGTCGAAGTGTTACACGACACATTTGATGCTCATATTGGTACAAACTGGGATCGACTTACAGAAGCAATAAAGGAGATTAATAGAGATGATAGATAATTACACATTCGAGCACATGACGCTCACTGTTCAATCCATCAATACAGAATGGTGGTTTGAGATGATGATGGACATGATTCAGTACAGCGACTGGGTCAAGAATGTACGAGTAGTTGAGCACACAGACACAAGATGGGTGCTAGAGATTATTGATGATGAGTGCGAACCACATCTCATATCAGACCTAAATCTGTTGGAACACCTGCGTAAATGCTGGTCAATTGGTGATCGTACGTTTCTAGAGCCACAAAATGTTGATTACGACATCATTGACTGCATTGTGCAGGAGTTATGTTTTGGTGAATTAGTTTACGGATAAGGAGTAACATAATGCCTAATTGGTGCGATAACACATTAACAGTATCTGGTGACAATCCAGAAGACGTAAAGAAATGGGTAGCAGAAAACACAAGTAAGGATAAACACGACCGCAACTGCGTTGACTTCAATGGGTCAGTGCCAATGCCAGATGAGGAAGACGGCAACAATTGGTACACATGGTCTATGCAGAACTGGGGCACCAAATGGAATGCTTGCTACTGCGATGAGTTAATCTGCGAAGATAACGAAGCACGTTATAACTTTGACACTGCATGGGGACCACCCGGTGCATGGTTCATAACTATGAGTGCCAAGTACCCAAAGCTAAACTTTGTCATGCACTACTCAGAACCGGGCATGTGCTTTGCTGGCACTATGTCTAGGCAAGACGGTTACTTTGATGATGTATACCGTCAAGACACAGACCTTACGGACGATGACAAAGAAGCAATGGGTTACACACCATGCGAAGCGTGTAATGGATGGGAAGAAGAATGCATGTGTGATTAATTACTTACGGTATAATTACATGGGTATTTACTTTGTGGAGCGTAGAATCCATTTTGCGCTCCACAAATTTTTTTTACAAAGGAGAATTATGTTAGGTGATATCAATACAGTCATTAATCTAATGGCTGAAACAAGCGAATTTAAAAATGGTTGGGATAAATTAGAGGTCACTGTAGGGCCAAGTCAAATTATTACATTGAGCTGGCCAGCATGGAAATTAAAAATATGTTCATTTAGGATTTCCCCTTCTGCTTTAATGGCAACTACAAATATTGAAAAGATAGCACTTGAATTAGAAACGCTAGATACTTTGTATGAGAGGAATGACACATTTGTTTGGAAGACAGGTAAAAATGCAAATGAAAGAGACTGGGATCAAGAAGTAAGAGCAAAAGTTGTAGATGTAGTTGACGCATTTCTTGAAGGGACTTGGACTCCACCATGGAAATGTGGTCACTGCGTAGCTAGAGCTGCTGGTAAATATACCCCTAAGTTCTAATGGCATCGTCTCGAAAAAGGTACGATTGTCCTGTTGCATATCATGTAAGCACCAATTCAATTGGTGTTTACGTGAGTAACAAATACACAGCGTTATTAATATATGACCTGTGGTTAAGCGATGCTATAGAACAAAGAAAGACAGATGTACTGTCATTGTTTTCCATACTTCCACCTACACCTTGGCCAACATGGAGTAGGCAGCATATTATTTCATTGCTAAATAATTGCTGGCATAAAAGAGTACTGGCAAAACATACCATTACAGATGGCGATGTTATTAAAGCTACTGACTACAGAAGAAACAATTACAAGCCAGACAATTACGAAAGGTTAGTGATTACAGCACACACTAAATTGACTGAGCAAGAATCAATTGCTCTAAATAACACAATGATGTACCCACAAGTTTTAAATCACGTCCTGCGATCCCCATCTCCAATGGCAGCTAAAATTGCCCTTGAGATAGATTGCATGTCGTTTTTTCCTGATGGTACATCTGCAACAAGACATATTAAGCCTGTTTGGAATTTCTTAAGGGCTAAATATGGAAAAAGATGGAGCTAGTGGTTGCGTAAAAATTATCGTAACAGTAGTGTTGCTGCTATTACTAATACTAATAAGAACACGACTGTAAGCGAAAAGACTTTGCAATCGCAAGTTGTCTCGTGCCTTACATTGTTAGGATACACAGTGTTTGAAACAGGTAAGGCGCGAGGCAAAAGCAAATGCCCTGCTTGCGGTACATATTCATATGCAACTGGCTGGCAAGGGAACACACTTGGAGTGCCTGATTTGTATGTCCACAATACTAAATGGCAAATGCCAATAGGTATCGGAATTGAATTAAAAACAAAAACAGGTGCAGTGAGAAAGGAGCAAGCACATTACGCAAACATAAACGTAACAATAATCTGCAGAACATTAATAGAAGTGATCAATGCAATAGACGCTATAGAACAATCTATTGGCACTGACACTACACGAGAGAGAATTAAAAAATTTAAGGAAAATGAATGGATACTACAATAGATAAGTTTAGTTCATTGTTTCCAGTTGACGCTGAAAACTTTGACGTACAGTTAGATTACCCTAGTACAAAAAAGCTGTGGGCTATACGGGCAACAACCAACGACTCATATACATACATGACAAACAACTTAGGTATATGGAAGTTTGCCATTATAGGTAGCACTAAAGAATTGTTGATGCAGCATTTAAACGCTGATGTGCCTGACGGAATGTCAGCAGAAGAAGTGTCTGTAAGGGAATTACTTCATCACTTCAGAGCATGGAAGCTTGATGGTGTATACAAATTTATTGCTGCATCGTCTGATTACTTGTGCATGGAAATGTACGCTGATCGACCTGATACTTTATATCCATACGGAGAGCAATTAGTATTGTGCGCAGTAAGTGTCAAAGACTTTGTTGACAACGACCTAGTGTGTGTCACACAGAATGTTGATGGAGTTGACTGCTTAGTAATATCTGATAACTGCTTAGAACTAATAGGCCAGTTATCGAAAAATCAAGAGTACATTGAAAACCCATGGAGGTACACGTGGACGTGGTTACCATTGTCTTTTATTCTTAAAAAGTATGACTATGCTGTTTCTCAAAATTTAATGTATGACCTGCGTATTCCATATGCCTTGAGTAAAAGAGCACTTACAGTTATCAGTGACGAAACAAGAGAAAAAATTAACAACGGAGAAATTGATGTCGTTCAATCCTAAAGATCACTTTATTAACCTTAAAGGTAAACAGTATTTACCAGTAGCAGCTCGCATTGCTTGGTTCAGAGACGAATGTCCTGACTGGACAATCAACACGTATGCAGTACCCGATCTTTCGGGTGCTGACTACTGTACGTTTGCATCAGAAATCCTTGACGTTAATGGGCGATTAATTGCCAAGGCACACAAAACAGAACACGAAAAACACTTTGCTGATTATCGTGAGAAAGCAGAGACAGGTGCTATTGGTCGTGCGCTTGCGTTGTGTGGGTTTGGTACGTTGTTCGCTCAGGAACTAGAAGAACCTATTACTCCAGCTGGTGACATGCGTATTGTAGATACACCACAACCGAGTAAGGCTCCTACACTTACACCGGGAAAGCAGTTTGCGTTTGAGTGTAAACGAATATGGGGAGCAGGTATCACACCAAGTGACATGAAACGTGTGTTCTTTAAACTAGCAGGACACAACGATACTACAGATCAAAACCTGCGATTAGTTATAGAAGTATTGATGGGATTCAACACACCGGAAGAAGCAGAATCAGTATTTTTAACAATAGAAGATGAGGGACTCAATGGACAAATCTAAGTTTGACATTATTGGTGACAGCTATTACGAGATTGAGACCGGCGAATATGCCGGTCCAGTTGATGGCTGGCTTGGTGAAGAGTTGGCATCAGAAGCAGATATTCTTCTTGCCATGCAGAAACTACTGCAGTATGAGACAGAACTTAAGGCTCAACAACTGTATGTGCAATCTGTTACAGAGCGATGCAAGGCAATGGTCAAAGAAAAAGAGCGTAAAGTTCTATGGTTGCAAGCACGTTATGGCGCACAAATTGCAGACTTTGCAAAGAAACAACTTACTGGTAAAGCCAAGACATGGAAGTGCCCGTGGGGTCAAGTATCTTTCCGCATATCTACTCCTACTTTGTCGATTATTGATGAAGAGAAAGCAGCAATGGTTATTCCACTGAATCTTGATGCAGTTAAAGTAGAAGCAAAGATATACAAAAGTAAAATCCCAAAAGAGATACAACTTACGCTTGTCGAGCAGTATCCAGACTTATTTAGTATGACAGAAGCTACTGAAAACTTTACAGTCAAAACATTGACGGCAAGCGAGGCTACTGATGAGTGATGAGATTGTAAGGTTTAGTAGCCTTCCAGACAATATTGTTGTAAGCACTACTGGCATTACGTTTACTGGCGATCTTGATTACAATGAGTGGTCAAGATTAATGTGTACGATGCAACGTCTATACACATCGTTTCAATTTGGGCTTGGTGATGTACTTAACTATGGTGAGAAACATCATGGAGAGAAATATTCTCAAGCTCTAGATTCAACAAATGCTGCATATCAAAGCTTAGCAAATTACTCTTGGGTTGCAAATGCAATACCTATTGAAAACAGAGTGGAAGGATTAAGCTGGACTCACCATAGAGCTGTTGCGTCATTACCTTTAGATCAGCAGCGACGTGTTTTGAATGAAGCGTTAGCTAAGAAGTTAACCGTTTCTGAAATTACAAGAATGATTAAAGGTGACACAGAACCAATACCTGAAAAGCTACCCATGGTAACAGTTCCATCTGGCATGTCAGTAGAAGAAGCAATAGAGAGATTGCAAAGCCCTGTTGAAAATCCAACAGTGATTTTTCAAAGATGCGCTGAATGTAAACATAGTTTTGAGTAATAATAGGGTCCCGTGAAAGCGGGACCTTTTTTTGAGGAGCACAAAATGATTACTGTTTTCAATGGAAAGTCTTTTGGCTTATCCGGCGAGAAATCAAGTGGGTACGTTCAAGTAGACAGAACACTTATTGATTACATTGTTAACTTTACACCGTCAGGTTTTGTTGTTTTTATGGCAATAGTGATGCACGTTGATAACGATGGGTATTGCTGGCCTAGCATCAAGAGATTATGTGAATGCACTGGATTATCCGAGAGTACGGTCAGGTCATCTCTACACTACTTAACCAATATGAGAATTAACGACAAGAGATTACTTGCTGTTAATTCTAGAACTTCTCCTAACGGGAGAACTACTAGTAATGGATATAAGTTGTTTCCGGATTCAATAGAACACGACGCTACAGTCACAGTTAAATCAACTGCATCAGCAAAGAAAGAGCTGGATAAGGAAGACGATCCAGCATATGAACTTTACAAGGCGTTTAAGCAAGTACGATGGGGATTTACACCTGAGTATCCAATTACTGACAAGGAGTGGAAAGACGTTCGCTTGACAATATGGCAGATGCACAAAGCGGGTGTAACACCAGATGACGTACGAGAAAGAGTCAAAGTGTTACTTGGCAAGTGGTATCAAAACCAAGATATGATTACGGTCCGCTCATTATGGAAGCACTGGGACACACATGCTAAGCCAAAACAAACTATAAGCAATGTAAATACAGCAGTAGAGGAGTGGTTTAAATGACACCGACAGATAAGTTAATGGCAGTACTTTCGCAATTGCCAAGTAGTATTCAATGGAATGAGACGAGCCAAACTGTGTATCGTGTAGCGATAACTGGGTGTAATGATGCCGACATTGTTTATGGGTTACGGCGCATTCTTACACGTGCTAAGTTTCGTCCTACGCCATCTGAAGTGTTACTTGCCATTGCAAGAGAAAAATATGGCGATTATTTACCTCAGTCAATTACAAATGACATCTCTGAGGCTATACGTCTTGGTACTCCATTACATAAGTTACATCCAACTGTACAGATGGTTGTTGGTAAGACAGGCGGATTAAAGGCATGGAGGATGGAGCCACCCGTCAATGGGCATCAATTACAGGATGTACTTAACGATGTTTTATTGATCAGGATAACGGAGTATATGGATGAGCAACGCGCCGAATAGGAGTCTTGGTTTTAATATAGAAGTTCCATCGGATGTTATGAGTGAGCAATCACTCATAGCATCTGTTCTTTTGGGAGGCAACAGGATACTTAGATCATTAACAGCTATTGATAAGTCAATGTTCTACAGAGTAGCTCATAGCCTTATATGGGAATCGTATAACGCAATTGAAAAAGCTGGTCAAGTCATTGACATCGTGACTGTGAATGAGGAACTAACTAAGCGAAATGCGTTAGAGGCATGTGGTGGGCTTGCGTATATTATGCAATGCGCTGAACTTCTTCCTTCTACTCAAAACTTTGAGAGTTACGCCAAGCTTGTAACTGACTATCACAGGCGCAGAGAAATTATTTTTGCTTCAGAGCATGCCAGTAAGAGGGCTTCAACTGGCGATGATGACATAGAAGTAATCATAAAGGATTTAAATAACTCTGTTACATTCATTAATTCCGGAAACACTACAGATGATTTATCTAAATTAATATGGGATACAACCAACGAGGCTATACTTAGAGATGAAGATAAATTAGACTTCTCAATCGGCTCTGGTTACACAGAAATAGATTCTATTA
>Ga0315905_10005109_pt1 | contig 13374 bp, 7 predicted proteins | sample LakEriMetagenome_5_FD_203522 | JGI IMG/M metagenome (GOLD analysis project Ga0315905, IMG submission 203522) | Freshwater fungal communities from buoy surface, Lake Erie, Ohio, United States - Buoy 4 MA121 | ecosystem: Environmental > Aquatic > Freshwater > Lake | place: USA: Lake Erie, Ohio... | reverse complement strand
TTTCAGGGTTTAGTGAAAACCCATTGAACCCATTGAACCCATTGAACCCATTGAACCCATTGAACCCATTGAACCCATTGAACCCATTGAACCTATTGAACCCATTGAACCTATTGAACCCATTGAACCTATTGAACCCATTGAACCTATTGAACCTTTAATCTCATGTCATTCACCGTAGCAATTTCTCCTTCCAGAAAAGCTTTCAAATCCAATCCGTTGCTTTGGATATTGAGCAGTGTATTTATATTGGTATGGTTATCCACTTTTATCGGCACTACCGATATCAACAATTGGTGGCTTGAAAACACACTCACTTTTCTATTTCTATTTTTTTTAGTTTTAACTATCAAAAAATATCAATTCAGCGATTTGTCTTATTTGTTGATTTGCCTTTACCTGTGTTTGCATGTGTATGGATCAAAATATACTTATGCCGAAAACCCATTTGGATACTGGCTTAAAGATTACTTTCATACTTCCAGAAACCATTACGACAGAATTGTGCATTTCAGTTTTGGATTTTTATTAGCCTATCCAATGAGAGAGTTATTTTTAAAATGGCTGAACTATCCCAAATGGGTATCCTGGATGCTGCCCATTGAAATCACACTCTCCATAAGTGCGTTTTATGAACTAATAGAATGGGCTGTTGCTGATGTTTTCTTCACCAAACAAGGTGATGCTTATTTGGGAACTCAAGGAGATATTTGGGACGCACAAAAAGATATTTTCCTTGCTTTTTCAGGCGCCATACTTGCAACAACAATCGTTTCTTTATTAAAAAGAATCTTGAACATTTACGAAACCGGCGAAGATAACGTTCACTAAAGCTTTTTGAAATCAACCATATATTTCAAGGTGAATGTCTTTCTTATCATAGCCCATCGCCAGAATTCGCTGCTTTGCTTCATCAATCATATCTTTCCATCCGCATAAATAGAATTGTGCATCAGGTCGGTTGGTACATAATTCTTCATAAACATTATGAACATATCCAGTTCTGCCTTCCCAAGTTTCTCTGGATAAAGTGGGTATATAACTAAATGCTTGTTTCTCATTATCCAATGCAGTAAGTTCATCAAAGTACAACAGGTTTTCTCTTTTTCTGCATCCGTAAACCAGCACTATTTCTTGATGTGGTACTTTGGCAGATTCAATATAATTAATCATACTTCTGAATGGCGCGATGCCTGTTCCGGTACAAATGAGAAATAGTTTTTTGTCAATTGGTTGCTGAAGGGTAAAAACCCCTTGAGGTCCTCTTAATACAATCTCGCTTCCTATCTTCCATTCTTTAAATATATAGGGAGTACCCAAACCGCTCGGATTTAATACTATAAGTAATTCTATATTATTGGTACCATCTGGCGATGATGCAATGGAGTAACTTCTCCATCTTTTATTTGATTTCTCATGTATGGGTAAATCCAATGTTACAAACTGTCCAGGCAAAAAATCAAAAACTTCCAACTCAGGTATTTCAATAATATACCGATTGGTGTCTGCTGTTTCGGGAATAATTTGTTTGATTATTCCTTTTCGCCAGGGTTGTAAAGCCATAATGAGAATTTTCAGAAAGTTACGAAAAGAGAATTTAATACAGAGGTAACCTTCTTAAAGTTATCTTTGCAATTCGAAACTACGTACTGATTGGGTTCGACAATTTTGAGCGCGTATGAATCTCGATGTGCTGATGAACATATACAGAAACGACCCCCGCTGTTTTCAAATAGCGAAGGTCCTCTCTGCGCCCAGTCCTTCGCATTTCCATTTATCAGGCATCTCCGGCAGTGGGTTTGAATTTATTGTTTCAGCCATTCACCAGCAAGATTCGCTTTCACAATGCAATCATCTCATTGTTGTCAGGGACGCTGAAGAAGCGGCTTATGTTCACAATACCCTAGAGAACATTACGCGGGCTTTGGATATTTTTTATTTCCCTTCCTCTTTTAAGAACAGAAAAAATTATCAGTTGCTCAACAGCAGCCATGTTATGCTACGCGCCGAAGCATTAACCAAAATTGCTTCAGGTGGTAACAAAAAAATAATTGTTACTTATCCTGAAGCTGTCTTCGAAAAAGTAGTGCTTTCCAAAACGCTTTCAGATAATATTATCAGCATCAAGCAAGCTGATGAAATTGATTTGAATAACATCATACAGCGGTTTGTAGATTATGGATTTGTAAGAACCGATTTTGTTTACGAACCAGGTCAATTCGCGCTTAGAGGAGGGATATTAGATATTTATTCCTTTGGAAATGAGAAGCCCTATCGTGTTGAATTATTTGGTAATGAGGTTGACAGCATCAGAATATTTGACCCTGAATCGCAATTGAGCGAAAGAAAATTATTGCAGGTTAATATTATTCCCAATGTTGAAACACAATTTGATGATGGTGAAAAAGTTTCCTTGATTGACTTTCTCCCCGATCAAACTGTAGTCTGGTTAAGAGATTGGAATTTTATCAAAGAAAAAATTGAACAGGAAGAAGAAAATCTTTCCATCTTTCTTGATTTGATTAAAAACAACAAGCAACATCAACAGACAGAAGATGAATCAGAATCATTGCACTTGAAATCGAAGGTTTCAGCAATTGATTTTGTCAAGCTGGATGAATTTACAAATCAAATCGCAGGTAAGCACATGATTGAAGTTGCACAAAAATGCGCTTTTCCGCATTCCAGCAACAATACCATTGCAATATCTTTTACTTCTAAACCACAGCCGGCCTTTAACAGACAGTTTGATTTGCTGATTAAAAACCTTCAAGAATTCGAAAAGGCGAAATACAATATTTTCATTTTTGCCGAAAATCCTAAGCAACTCGAGCGGCTTCACATCATTTTTACAGACTTGAAAGCTGAAATTCAGGTTACTCCAATTGCAGTTTCCATTCATGAAGGATTTATTGATGAGGACAACAAAGTGGTTTGCTATACCGATCATCAGATTTTTCAACGGTACCACAAATACAAAGTAAAACAGGCTTTTAGCAAAAACAAGGCCTTAACACTAAAAACACTCCGAGAACTTCAACCCGGGGATTATGTTTCGCACATTGATCATGGCGTTGGGGTATACAGCGGACTTCAAAAAATAGAAGCTAATGGTCGTGTACAGGAAGCCGTTAGAATCCAATATAAAGACGGCGATTTGCTTTATGTAAATATTTCATCTTTGCATAAAATCAGTAAATACAGCGGCAAAGAAGGCTCTGTTCCCAAAATGAACAAGCTTGGTAGTGATGTATGGAGTAAACTGAAAGAAAAAACAAAAAAACAGGTAAAGGATATTGCATCAGACTTGATTAAACTCTATGCCCAAAGAAAAAGCCAGCAAGGTTTCATGCATAGTCCTGACAATTATATGCAAACAGAACTAGAGGCAAGTTTCATCTATGAAGATACTCCCGACCAGGCGAAAGCATCAGAAGATGTAAAGCGCGACATGGAAAAGGATTCGCCGATGGACCGCCTTGTTTGCGGTGATGTTGGTTTCGGAAAAACGGAGGTGGCTATCAGAGCTGCATTTAAAACCTGTTGCGATGGAAAACAAGCCGCCATATTGGTTCCTACAACTATTCTTGCTTATCAACATTACAAAACATTCAAAGAAAGATTAAGAGACTTTCCGGTAACTGTTGATTTCATAAACAGATTCAAAACTTCCAAAGAGAAAAAAGAAACATTAAAGAAGCTGGAAGAAGGAAAAATAGACATCATTATTGGTACACATGCGATATTGAGCAAAGATGTAAAATTCAAAGATTTGGGTGTGATGATTATTGATGAAGAACAGAAATTTGGTGTTAGCGCAAAAGAAAAACTAAAACAAATCAGGGCAACAGTTGATTCCCTAACGCTAACGGCTACCCCAATACCAAGAACGCTTCAATTTAGCTTGATGGGCGCAAGAGACCTGAGCATCATCAATACTCCGCCTCCAAACAGGCAACCGATACAAACAGAAGTTGCCGTATTCAATGAAGACAATATTCGAGATATCATTTACTACGAAACAGAAAGAGGCGGTCAGGTTTTTTTCATTCACAACCGAGTAAACGGGTTGGCAGAAATGAAAAGCTTTATTCAGGGATTGTGTCCTGATATTAGCATTGCGTATGCACACGGACAAATGGAGGGAGATAAACTCGAAGACACCATTCTAGATTTTATGGACAAAAAATATGATGTGCTGGTGTGTACGAATATTGTTGAAAGTGGCGTGGATATTCCAAATGTCAATACCATCATTGTAAACAATGCGCATCAATTTGGATTGAGTGATTTGCATCAATTACGGGGACGCGTAGGCCGAAGCAACAAAAAAGCTTTCTGTTATTTATTGGCTCCTCCAATGAGCACACTACCTCCCGACAGCAGAAAAAGATTGCAAACGCTCGAACAATACAGCGATTTGGGAAGTGGGTTTCAAATTGCCATGCGAGATCTGGATATTCGAGGAGCAGGTAACATGCTAGGCGGTGAACAAAGCGGCTTTATTGCTGAAATTGGTTTTGAGATGTATCAAAAAATACTAGATGAAGCAGTTCGGGAGCTGAAAAGAAGTGAGTTTAAAGAACTCTTCAAAGAAGAAATCAGCCAACAGGACGATTATGTGAAGGACTGCAGCTTTGATACAGACCTCGAAATTCTGATTCCTGATCGCTATGTAGAAAGTATTGCTGAAAGATTAAGTCTTTACGCGCGCCTTGACAATTGTGAAAACGATGATGAATTGCAAGCCTTTCACCATGAATTAACAGACAGGTTTGGTGCCGTACCTCCGGAAGCCGAAGATTTATTCACCACAGTAAGATGCAGAAAAATAGCCGTTGAACTGGGATTTGAAAAGTTACTACTCAGAAACGAAACCTTGAAGTGCTTCTTTGTAAGTAATCCCGATTCGCCTTATTTCCAAAGCGAAACCTTTAACCGCATTTTGTTATTCTTACAAACGGGTACCAACAAAGCCAAATTGAAACAAGTTGGAAAAAACGGCATATTGGTTGTTGAAAACGTAAAAACAATGAATGATATTCATGGTTTTCTTGACAGGATGCATCGATCGGTATTTAACACGAATGATTAAAAAAAGACGAACCGAATAAATTAGGTTTGAATCGAATCAACAACCTGATTTATTGACTATAACTTATCGTATCAATAACACCGTTCCTTTTTTCAACACCTTTTTTCCTGTATAATCAATTCCTTCGGCTACCCATACAAATGTTCCGGTAGGTTGTAATTGTCCTTTAAATTTTCCATCCCATCCTCTTGAACCATACTTGTGTGAATATACCAACTGACTATATCTGTTGAAAATATAAAAATGATAAAGTTGTTGAAACCCAACAATGAAGGGAGAAAGAAAGTCATTCAAACCATCGCCGTTAGGCGTAAATGCATTAGGCGTATAAATTTCAGGCCCCTGGTAGACTGTTAGGCGAAGCGTATCTCGGCTTTCGCAACCACCGGGTGTTGAAGCTTTCAGGTAATAAACCATGTCATTGTCAATGGTAGCAATAGGGTTCTGTATATTGGTAGCGCTTAACCCGAACGAAGGACTCCACTCATAATTTATGCCGCCTGTTGCATTCAATTGAATTGGTTGATTGGCAGCAACTGTTGTATCTTTTCCTGCAAAGGCGTTTGTTCCATAAATGGTGATGGGTTCATTAAGGATATTCGATTTACATCCATCTAAAGAAATCGCGTACAAAGAAACAGGATAAGTGCCATTGGTTAAATAAGTGTGCGTCGCCGGACTTCCCTGAGACTGCGTTCCATCACCAAAATCCCAATACCAGTTTTGTATACCTAAATTGGTTGTCGTTTCAGCTGAAGTGAATATTACCTGTGCATTTTTGCAAGTATCAGAAAACTGAAAATCAATTTGCGGCAATTCGGTGACGAAAACTTGTTTTGTTTTGGGAGTTTGCATACATGCATTGCTTCCCAATGATGAGGTGGTTAGTGTAATACTCTGAACTCCCGGGACTGTAAAAATATGAACAGGATTTTGAACTGTTGCTGGTGAGGCGCTGTCGCTGAAATTCCAATTCCAATAATTTACATTTCCGAAAACAGTAGTGGAGAGATCAGTAAGCAGCACAGGTGATCCCAAACAAACCGTATCCTCTACCTGAAAATCATTGACCGGTCTATCGAAAATATTGATAGTTTGGTACAAAGTATCGGATTCACATCCCAAATTTGTTTTCACCACCAACTTGATGTTCTTAACGCCCGGTGTGGTATAACTGGTTGATGGATTGCTAATGATAGCTGTTTGTCCGGCATTGTCAACATCCCAATACCATCCATCTATGACATCAGGGTTGGAGATGGTAGATTCATCAACAAACAAGATATTGTTCGACATGCAACTATCCGTAATGCTGAAACTTGCAACGGGCTTGCCTCCTACAATAACCGTCTGAGGAAAAACAGCACTACAACCGTCAGGAGTGGAAACCCTAAGTTCTACATTATAAGTTCCGGCAGTTGTATAGATGTGAATAGGATTTACACTGACAGAATCAATAGGACTTCCATCACCGAAGTTCCAGTACCTTTTAATAATTGTGCTGAATGCCGTTGTTGAATCATAAAAAGTAATGGTTTCACCAACACATTTTTTTTGGGTTGGAGAAAAAATAAAAGCAGGTAAAAGTGTGGTACAAAATTTTTGAAGATTAGCTAACCCGCCCGTAGCACCTGCAAAACCCCAATATACTAGGTTGGTGCCGCCAAAGACAGTATTTACAAAATCCATAGTCGCATTAACTCTGGGCTGTTGATCGAAATAAGTGGACAAACTTTTAGTGGTTGCATCCCACACAACACGAAGCGTATGGTATTGACAATCTTCCACATTATTGTTTGTGGCTGAAATGGGTGTTAAAGGCGTGAGTGTGGTTGTTGATGAAAAATGATTCAAATTGCCATTCAATTGTATAGCTATGTGGTCGTAAAAGGGGTCATTGTCTGGCGTAGTGTTTTGATAAGTATCCAATGTAACCGCAACTGAAGGAGCAATGCCTTCAAAACCCATTCCACCACCTCCTCCAGATGACCCAACCGATGTATTGATGGATTGAAGCACAAATGCTATACCATCGGCTCCATTGTTATCTGAACAGCCGAGAAAAACTTTAAAGGTGAAATCAAATGAATTATTCAGATCTATCTTGTTGTTGTTCCAAACGGTTCCGTGACGATCACTCAAATTAGGCGTAAGTGTATAACAATGGCAATCATCCTGAGTTGCACTTCCGTTAATGGTATATTGTGCGCTTGCCGAAAAACTTCCAACTAAGCTTAATAAAAAAATGAATGTGAATTGGAAATATTTTTTTTGAAAACGCATATTGGTGTTTAGATTATTTCTATCGAATTACTTTTTGTGGATTTTGAATCCAAAGGGTTGAGTATAAATTATGATTACATATATTTTCGAAACGACAACTACTGATAGTTCAAAATTAGCCCAGCCAGCTGTTCTTTAATAAAAAACCGCTTCTGGAAAGAAGCGGTTTTGAAAGAATCATATGTAAAATTACCAGGCTTTTTTTGCCACTCCGTTTTTAACTGCTTCAAGTGCGGCAGCTTCGCCAAGCATGGTAGTCATTTTATTGCCTTTTCCATCATTTCCCTGGGCCATATAACCTCCGCGGGCTGTTTTAGTTATAACTGCATCTTGCATGGGAACATTTTTTTCTTTTGTTTTCATGCAATAAGCTGTAATCATTTTTGACATGGTAGTTGAATTTATTGTTATTAAATAAGGGATTTTAATCCCTGCTTAAGCTACAAGCTACTTAAAATATTTATTTCACCCAAAAAAACAGTTTAAGAACTCTCCACAGCTGTTAATATCAGTGATTTTGATTCTTAAAATCAATCTTTAAGGATTTGTAAAGTATCCTTTTACACATCAATTTTGGCGTACTTGGCGTGTGATTCGATGAATTCTCTTCTTGGAGGAACCTCATCTCCCATCAACATACTGAACACTCCATCAGCCGTAGTCAAACTATCGATGGTTACTTGCTTAAGTGTACGAGTGGCAGGATTCATGGTCGTTTCCCAAAGCTGTTCTGCATTCATCTCTCCCAAACCCTTATACCTTTGAATGGTTACACTGTCATCTTTACCCTGACCCAATTGAGTAACCAGGCCTTTTCTCTCTTGATCGTTCCAGGCATATTCCTGATCCTTACCTTTTTTAACCAAGTATAATGGCGGCTGAGCGATATAGACAAACCCTTGCTCAACCAATTCTTTCATGTACCTAAAAATGAAAGTCAAGATCAAAGTGGCAATATGGCTTCCATCCACATCGGCATCGGTCATGATGATTAGTTTATGGTATCGAAGTTTTGAAATATCAAGTGCTTTGGCATCTTCTGAAGTTCCAATCTTTACGCCCAATGCCGTGAACATATTTCTGATCTCTTCGTTGTCATAAATCTTATGCTCCATGGCTTTCTCCACATTTAGAATTTTACCTCTCAATGGAAGAATGGCCTGAAAGCTTCTGTCGCGGCCTTGCTTTGCCGTACCACCCGCCGAATCTCCTTCGACAAGAAACAACTCACATTTGCCCGGATCTTTTTCAGAACAATCTGCAAGCTTACCAGGCAAACCTCCCCCAACTAAAACGCTTTTTCTTTGCACCATATCACGGGCACGCTTAGCCGCAGCTCTTGCCTGAGCGGCTAATATTACTTTTTGTATAATCGTTTTGGCATCACGTGGATTTTCTTCGAGATATGCTTCGAGTACTCTGCTTAAAGTTGTATCAACAATACCCATCACTTCACTGTTGCCCAATTTGGTTTTGGTTTGTCCTTCGAACTGAGGCTCAGGAACTTTTACAGAAATGATGGCAGAAATACCTTCTCTGAAATCATCTCCTTCAATAGCAACTTTTGCTTTTTCAAACATCCCTTGCTTTTCACCATAGTTTTTGAATACACGAGTGATGGATCTTCTGAAACCCGCCACATGCGTACCACCTTCAATGGTATTGATATTGTTTACATAGCTAAAAATATGTTCCTGATAACTGGAGTTGTACACCATAGCCACTTCAACAGCTACATTGCTTTTTTCGTCGTGTCCTTCGCAATAAATTGTTGTAGGAATAAGTGGAGCACGATTAGCTGCCTTGTCGATACTTTCTACAAACTCAACAATACCGCCATCGCTATAAAACTCTCTGGAGTAGGTATTGCCTTTATCATCTACCTCACGCAAATCATACAAGGTAATGGTAATCTTTCTGTTGAGATAAGCCAGTTCTTTCAATCTGCCTTCAAGAATATCCTTGTTGTAAACCGTTGTGGTGAAAATACTGCCGTCTGGCCAGAATTGAACGCGAGTACCTGTTTTATCTGTTGTTCCAATTTCACGAACCGAATATTGAGGAATACCGGTTGCGTATTCTTGTTCAAAAACCTTTCCTTCTCTGTTTACGGTAACATGCAATTTAGTACTCAATGCATTTACGCAACTCACACCCACACCGTGCAAACCGCCAGAAACCTTGTAAGATCCTTTGTCGAATTTACCACCGGCATGAAGCACAGTCATAACGACTTCAAGCGCACTTCTGTTTTCTTTGGTATGCATGCCAGTTGGAATACCTCTACCATCATCCTGAACGGTGATGGAATTGTCTTCGTTTATGATTACCGTTATGTTTTTACAATGACCGGCAAGGGCTTCATCAATGGAGTTGTCTACAACCTCATAAACAAGATGATGCAATCCTTTTACACTGATATCGCCAATGTACATGGCAGGCCTTTTTCTTACGGCTTCAAGTCCTTCTAAAACCTGTATGCTGTCTGCACCATAACTATTGTTGGGTGCGGTTGGAACCAATTCTGCTTCTGTACTCATAACTGCTTTATAAACAACTTTTAATGGAAAATTAAATACGTACAAATGTATCGAAAATAAGGGGTTTTAGGGTTGTTTTTTAGAGGGATTTTAGGAAAACTTATCCCCGATTTTCGGGGCAAAAAAAGGAATGCATTTTCGTTTACAAGCTAATGTCAAACAATTGTCAAAACTTACCGTTTTACGATGTCAATCAGGGAAAAATAAGGGCATTAGCCCTTGTATAGGTTATCTTTGCCTCTCAAATGATCACCCAACCCAACATACTAGACATAGCGAGCAATAGGCCCCTGCTTTTTGATGAAATTGATTTGCTACAGGAAATTAACCGCAGTGTTCCGGGATCTGTTACTTACAGCATCAAAAGAATCAGAAAACAACCCCACTGGAACATAGAAGATACCGGAATGCTCGTTTATCATTACAGCGAACAAAATCCGGAGGAGCATTTTCTTGAGTTGAGGTTTTGTGTTTCGGGTAATTATTATTGCAAGGAAAAAGCGATGGAATGTGATTTCTGTAAATTCAATTCTTCATCCGAATGTGTTGAAAAGATTGAAAGTGTGGACATATTGAGTTTCACCTATTCTCCTGCCTATTTACTACAATTTGCAAAAGCCCATAAAAACGAAGATTCGCTTTTTGAGAAAGTGGTTTCCTTTAATCATACTTCATCTTTTTCAAAGACCATGCCGCTCTGCAATAAGACTACCGGAGCCATACAAGCATTGCTGAATCACCATTATACCGATACGAGGGAGAATATTTTCATCAATGCACAAACTCAGATCATTCTGTTGTACAGCTCCGATTGTATGCTCGGAGAGAAAGACGATCAACAATTCAGCTGTAAGTTTTTAGCCAACGAGGAAGACCGTGAAAAAATCATCAAATCAAGAGAAATTCTACTTCAGCATATTGGCGAACCTATAACCATTAAGGCTTTGAGCAGAAAAGTTGCCATCAACGAATGCTATTTGAAGAAAGGTTTCAAAGAAATTTTTGGCACTACTATATTCGATTTTTACCAGGGACAAAGAATGGAACACGCCAAATATCTCTTGTATGAAAAAGGATTATCAGTAACAGAAGTCTCCTCTATGTTGGGCTATTCTTCCATCTCCCACTTCAGCACTGCGTTTAAAAACCATACCGGCATCAAACCTTGTGAGTTGTTGATGCATTAAGGATTAGTAAAAATCAAAAGGAAAAAGGAAAAATTCAAAACTTACAACTTAAACTCGCGAAGCAAATAGAACTCATGTAGCGAAATGAACCTTTTCCCAAGCATCCGTTCGCTTGCAAGCATAGTGAACAAAAAGCGAAGGGTTCTTGGCTCGAGCGATGGCCTGCTTTTTGGAGCGGTGCTCGAAGAGCAATGCCTCAAGCGAACTTGATTTTTTCTCCCCTTTTTGATCAAGCAAAAAGGGGAATAATAATTTGTAATAATTCAAAAATTGAAATCTTTAACCTCTACCCCATCACCGGTCAAAGACCGGCGCCACCAATTAAAAAATCAAATTCATTAACTTCGCGCGACATATTTACAATAATTATACCATAAGGTTACTTATATGGCAATCAAATACAAAGAATACCTACAACTCAACTTACCCAATATCGGTAAAGAAATACTTCAAAAGTGGGAAACAGAAGGTGCTTTCCAAAAAAGTATCACCATTCGTGAAGGCAATAAACCCTTCGTGTTTTTTGAAGGGCCGCCAAGCGCAAACGGCATGCCCGGCATTCACCATGTAATCTCCAGAACATTAAAAGACATGGTTTGTCGCTACAAAACCATGCAAGGGTTTCAAGTAAAACGAAAAGGTGGTTGGGATACCCACGGTTTGCCTGTAGAATTGGGTGTTGAAAAACAATTAGGCATTACAAAAGAAGACATCGGCAAAAAAATATCCATCGAAGAATACAACAAGAAGTGTCGCGAGGTAGTGATGCAGTTTAAAGACAAATGGGACGACATCACTCAAAAAATGGGATATTGGGTTGACTTAAAAGAACCTTATGTTACTTTCGAAAACAATTACATCGAAAGCTTATGGTGGTGCCTGAGTGAGCTCTATAAAAAAGGATACCTCTATGAAAGCGTTAGTATTCAGCCCTACTCTCCTGCTGCAGGTACCGGCTTGTCTTCTCACGAACTCAACCAACCCGGCACTTACAAAGATGTAAAAGATACCAGTGCGGTTGTAATGTTTAAGGTAAAAAATGACACCCTTAGCAGTGACATGGTAAAATCATTGGGCGATAATGCTAAGAATGAACTTTACTTAATGGCCTGGACCACCACCCCATGGACACTCCCTTCCAACTTAGGTCTTACAGTTGGTCCGTCTATAGAATATGTGTTAATCCAAACCTTCAATCCCTATACTTTTTTACCCATCAATATTGTATTGGCCAAAGCATTGATTGGAAAGTACTTTAAGGCTGAAGCTGAAAATTTACCGTTTGAAGAATTCAAAGAAGGAGATAAAATCATCCCCTGGAAAATACTGGCGAATTTCACCGGTAAACAATTGGAAGGCACTCAATACGAGCAGCTATTGCCTTTTGAAGCCAATTCAATAGAAAAAATCCAAGAAGAAACACCAGGCGCTCAACCCTTTAGAGTGATTACAGGTGATTTTGTAACTACCGAAGATGGTACTGGAATTGTTCATACCGCACCTGCTTTTGGAGCAGATGACTATAAAGTAGGAAAGAAAAACAACATTGGTATTCTCACCTTGGTAGATAAACAAGGAAAATTTGTAGATGGCGTTGGGGAATTCAGTGGTCGCTATGTAAAAAACTACAAAGACGAAGCCGATTACACCGATGTAAATATCGACATCTCCGTAAAACTGAAAAAAGAAAATCGCGCTTTTAAAGTTGAAAAATACGAGCACAGTTATCCTCATTGCTGGAGAACTGATAAGCCCATCATTTATTATCCTTTGGATGCATGGTTTATCAAAACCACTGCAGCTAAAGAACGCATGGTGGAGTTGAATAAAACCATTCAATGGAAACCAGCAAGCACAGGTACCGGCCGTTTTGGCAATTGGTTAGAAAACATGGTTGACTGGAACCTTAGCCGTAGCCGTTATTGGGGAACTCCATTACCTATTTGGAGAACAGAAGATGGTAGTGAACATTTGTGCATTGGTTCAGTAGAAGAACTAAAAGCTGAATTAAAAAAATCTCATGAGGCAGGTTGTTGGAAAACTCCTGTAGACAAAACAACAGAAGAATATATATCGCACATCACTTCCGATTTGCACAAGCCATTTGTAGATGATATTATTTTGGTTAGCGATTCAGGCCAACCTATGCACCGCGTTCCCGATTTGATTGATGTTTGGTTCGATAGTGGCGCAATGCCTTATGCGCAATGGCACTTTCCTTTCGAAAACAAGGAAACTTTTGAACAGAATTTCCCTGCCGATTTTATTG
>Ga0315905_10005108_pt1 | contig 13378 bp, 13 predicted proteins | sample LakEriMetagenome_5_FD_203522 | JGI IMG/M metagenome (GOLD analysis project Ga0315905, IMG submission 203522) | Freshwater fungal communities from buoy surface, Lake Erie, Ohio, United States - Buoy 4 MA121 | ecosystem: Environmental > Aquatic > Freshwater > Lake | place: USA: Lake Erie, Ohio... | reverse complement strand
TTCTACCCTCGCAAAAATTACTTTGTTATACAGACCATCAAGTGTTTGAACGATACCACCGCTTTCAACTGAAAGAAGGATTTCGTCAAGCCAGCCAAGCACTTACCCTCAAGGAATTGTATAACCTTCAAAAAGGCGATTATGTAACCCACATTGATCATGGGGTGGGGATGTTTTCTGGCCTTGAAACGATCGATGTTAATGGGAAACCTCAAGAAGCTGTTCGTTTGGTGTATAAAGACGGCGACGTGCTGTATGTTGGAATCCACTCGCTGCATCGCATTTCAAAGTTTACGGGAAAAGAAGGTTCTATTCCAAAAGTTAATAAACTAGGTACGCAAGCTTGGGCAACTCTAAAAAACAAGACCAAGAAGAAAATCAAAGAGTTGGCTTATGACTTGATTCAGTTATATGCTACCCGAAAGGCCCAACCGGGATTTTCTTTCTCTCCAGATTCTTATTTGCAAAATGAGTTGGAAGCCTCTTTTATGTATGAGGACACACAAGATCAATTTAAAGCTACGCAGGATGTAAAAAAAGATATGGAATCCGCCTTACCCATGGATCGTTTGGTGTGTGGTGATGTAGGTTTTGGCAAAACAGAGGTCGCGGTGCGCGCAGCGTTCAAAGCAGTGTGCGATGGGAAACAAGTGGCGGTATTGGTCCCAACCACAATTCTCTCCATGCAACATTATCGAACCTTCAAAGAGCGTTTGAAAGATTTTCCGTGCACCGTAGATTATATTAATCGCTTTAAATCGGCAAAAGATACAAGCGAGACCCTTGAGCGCTTAAAAGAGGGAAAAATTGATATACTCATTGGAACGCATGCGATTGTGGCCGGTAAGGTGAAATTCAAGGACCTCGGACTCATGATCATTGATGAGGAACAAAAATTTGGTGTTGCGGTAAAGGATAAATTAAAAACGATTCGGGCCACGGTAGACACCTTAACCTTAACGGCGACACCCATTCCAAGAACGTTACAGTTTTCGTTGATGGGCGCACGTGATTTGAGCATCATTAATACGCCTCCTCCGAACCGCCAACCTGTACTAACAGAGATTATTTCCTTCGACGAAGAAATTATCCGCGATGCCATTTCTTACGAAGTGAGTCGGGGAGGGCAAGTATTTTTCGTGAATAATCGAGTATCTAACCTAATGGAGATTTCAGGCTTATTACAGCGCTTGTGCCCAGGCTTACGGGTGGGAATAGGTCACGGCCAAATGGATGGAGAAAAGCTAGAAAAAGTCATGATGGACTTTATGGAAGGTAATTATGACGTGCTCTTGGCTACCACCATTATAGAGTCAGGAATTGATATTTCAAATGCCAATACCATCATCATCAATGAGGCGCATCAATTTGGCTTAAGTGATTTACATCAATTGAGAGGTCGGGTTGGACGAAGTAATAAAAAAGGATTCTGTTACCTTATTGCGCCACGTTTTAGTGTCTTAAATTCAGAAGCAAGAAAACGCTTGGAAGCCTTGGTACAATTTTCGGATTTAGGCAGTGGGTTTAACATTGCAATGAAGGATTTGGATATTCGAGGCGCGGGGAATATGCTTGGGGGCGAACAGAGCGGCTTTATATCGGAAATAGGCTTTGAGATGTATCAGAAAATCCTTAACGAAGCGCTTCAAGAATTGCGAGAAACAGAATTCAAAACGCTGTTCGATGAACGGACCACCGATAATTTTAATGAGTTTGTAAATGAGTGTGTTTTTGAATCAGATTTTGAAGTCCGACTGCCAGATACCTATGTAAATAATGTAGCTGAACGCCTAAGTTTATACCAGGCCTTAGATAATTTAAAAACCGAAGCCGATCTTGATAATTTCAGGAAGGAGCTTATTGATCGCTTTGGTCCAATTCCAAGAGCAGGAAAAGAACTCTTGTTTTCATTTCAATTGCGATGGTTAGCGCAAGAATTAGGGATGGAACGTTTAGTGGTTAAATCTGGTAAATTAGTTGGGTCTTTTATTTCTAATCCACAGTCCCCATTTTACGAAACCGAGGCGTTTACGCTCCTTCTACATCGAATCAATGCCATGGGTAATGGGTATCGACTCGTTCAAAAAGATGATAAACTTCGCTTGGTGATTGAACCCATTCTACACATTAAAGATGCCTATGAAAAATTGATGGCGTTGAAGGGGGAGAATTGACAGGATTCGTCTGCAATCTTTAATTAAATTTACAATAGAAAAACGAATAGCTAATGCAAACATTTCAAAATTACATTTTAGGACAATGGGTCAGTGGTGACGGGGTTGAAACAGAGCAATTCAATGCCATAACCGGCGCAAAGATTGGTGAAGTATCGAGTGCTGGAATTGATTTTTCTGAGGTATTGAACTACGGAAGAACGGTAGGAGGACACCCCTTACGAAAAATGACATTTCAGGAACGTGGTCGGATGTTAAAAGCTCTTGCGCTCCATTTAATGGAACGTAAAGAAAAATACTATGAGATTAGTGCCCTTACCGGCGCAACACGCATTGATTCTTGGATTGATATCGAAGGGGGAATTGGAAATCTCTTTGCCAATGCATCCTTGAGACGACAGTTTCCTGATCTACCTTATTATGTAGATGGAGTGGCTGCTCCCTTATCTAAAAACGGAACCTTCATTGGCCACCACATTATGTTGCCGAAGCATGGTGTTGCCGTGCACATCAATGCCTTTAATTTTCCAATATGGGGAATGCTTGAGAAAATTGCGGTTAACTTAATGGCGGGTGTCCCTGCCGTGGTTAAGCCTTCCGAATACACGAGCTTTTTAACCGAAGTTGTAGTCCGCGACATAATTGCTTCTAACATTTTACCTGAAGGTTCGCTTCAATTAATCGTTGGCTTAGGTCGTGGTATTATTGATCATGTGCAAACGGAAGATACGGTAACGTTTACGGGTTCTGCAAAAACAGGAAAAATACTGAAAGGCCTTCCGCAAATTGCCGACCGCAGCGTTTCTTTCAATTTAGAAGCAGATTCCCTTAATGCCTGTATCCTAGGCGAAAAAGCAGTACCTGGGACAGCAGAATTTGATTTGTTTATCAAAGAAGTGAGCAAGGAAATCACCGTGAAAGCCGGTCAAAAGTGTACGGCCGTGCGCCGAATTCTTGTGCCAGAATCATTGATTGATGAGGTGCAAATGGCATTAAGTAAACGTTTAGCATCGACTGCTGTTGGTAATCCTACCGTTGAAGGAGTCCGCATGGGGGCATTAGCCACAAAACTACAAGTAGAGCGCGTACGAGAAAATGCTACCCTTTTGGCGAAATCTCAGGAGATTGTATTCGGTTCCTTAGATGAGGTTCAAGTGCTCGGTGCAGATGCAAGTCAAGGGGCGTTCTTTTCTCCAATCTTATTCAGAAACAATAATCCATTTATCAATACCGATGTGCACGACATAGAATGCTTCGGACCGGTTTCTACCTTAATGCCTTATAAGTCATTAGAGGATGCCATTTCCTTAGCACGGATGGGTAAAGGATCCTTAGTTTCTTCCATAGTTACACCTGACGACCAGGAAGCGATGGATTATGTGCTTGGAGCCGGAAGTATGCATGGAAGAGTTCTTGTATTAAATGAACGTTGCGCTAAGGAAAGTACCGGACATGGATCTCCAATGCCTTTGCTTACCCATGGTGGACCAGGCCGTGCCGGTGGTGGTGAAGAAATGGGAGGTAAACGCGGGGTATTACATTACCTTCAACGTACAGCCATCCAGGGACATCCATCAACCATAACAAAAATTACCCAGCAATTTCAGGTTGGAGCCGACATGCCGGAAGCGAATCCACACGTGTTCAGAAAGCATTTTGAAGAATTAGTCATTGGTGAAACGGTATTTACTCATAAACACACGGTTACGGATGCAGATATTGTGAATTTTGCCAATGTTTCCGGAGATAATTTTTATGCGCACATGGATGCCACATCCCTCGAAGGAACCATCTTTGAACGTCGCGTCGCGCACGGGTATTTTGTGCTTTCTAAGGCAGCGGGATTGTTCGTTGATCCCAAGAAAGGGCCGGTGCTTTTAAATTATGGCCTAGATGAAGCCCGTTTTACGAAACCTGTTTATCCTGGCGCAACGCTAGGGGTAAGATTTACGGTAAAAGAGAAAATAGATCAGGAAAAACGTTCGGAAGATGACATTGCCAAAGGCATTGTTAAATTCTTAGTGGATGTGTATGATGAAACCGGAGAAACGGTGGCTTTAGCGACTATTTTAACGATGGTGAGGAAATTAGATCAATCGAACTGATTCCACAACTCCCAACTTTTTAACGCTTGTGCTTTAAGCATAGGCAAGCCGTTTAGGGTTGCAGCGCCACGTGATTTTGCTTCTTTTAAAAGCAGTGTTTCATCTGGGTTATAGATTAAGTCTACTACTAAATGACTGGGGCCAATCCCGTCTATCAGCGCCAAGGGACAAGCATCCGTGTGCGGAAACATGCCCACGGGGGTACAGTTTACAATGAGTTTGCACGCCCCCAGCATGGCCTCGTTTACTTGGCTGTAGGGATAGATGTTGGTGCCTTGTTCATTTCTGCTTAAAAAATTAACTTGAATCCCTAAGTTCTTCAATACATGTGCCACCGCCTTTGAGCTTCCTCCTGTCCCTAAAATCAATGCGCGCTCATGCTCAAACGTTAAAAAGGGCTTGATGGATTGTTGAAATCCAAAGGCATCGGTATTGAATCCTATAGATTTCCCGTCTTTAAATACGATGGTATTCACTGCGCCAATCGCCCTTGCCTCGGCATCTATTTCATCCAAATATGGAATGATTTCCTCTTTGTAAGGAATGGTAACGTTAAGTCCGTTGTATGCTTTAGAAAGAACGGATTCGATGGCTGTAATGTTTTCAATAGGGATCAATTCGTAGGATGCCTCGATTTGATGTTCCTCAAAATAGGTTTTAAAAAACGCAGGCGAAAAACTATGCCCCAGTGATTTTCCAATTAATCCATATTTTTTCATGGCACGAAGAATTCAGGGCGGTATTCGAAATGCATGGTGTCATAATGTTTCCAACGACCACCCCAAATGAATCCGTGTTTTTCAAAAATCTCTACAATTCCCATCGGAATTCTATTTTTATATCCGAGCGAAGCATCTTCATTCTTGCATCCGCAATCCCATTGCCAGTAATTTGAATACGCCGTGTTTATGTCTATTGTAATTCCAAACGAATGTGCACTTAATCGGGTTGTACCGCTGATTACTCGCCAATTAAAGGTCCCGCCAATATTCGTTAGGTATTTTTTCCATTCCGGATGTTGATCAAGTTCACTGGAAACCTTGATGAGGGCGAGGTTTGCGCCATTGACTTTGGAGAATTGAATTTTTTGATTCACTAAGGTGGGGCACCATGTTACGGTGCTTAGATTTGCTTGGACCTCCGCTGCGGATTTTCCATAAATTTCTTTAAAAAATGCATCATTGCGAATTCTTCCTGCATCGGTATTGTTTTCTGAAGCACCTTGGTTATAGCTATAATGAAGTTGGTCTTCAATGTCTGGATTATCCAGCAATTCTTGCGTGTTTTTTTCTTTTTTATCGTCGTAAGTAAACGTTTTACCGGAGTTAAATACTACCTTGTTTTCCTTGATTTCTTTGATGTGGTTCGGATATGCTGTTATCCAAGGCAATTCGCTGGTGTTAATGAAAAAAGAAAAATACAGGATGAATTGTAGCATTTATTCACAATCCGTTTGAAAAGTAAGAACATTCGAAGAAAAAATTTGTCGACTAGCTTCCGGATACGAAGATAGAATACACGCATACCATACATCCGTTGAAAATGCGCCATTGGCTTTAAGTACCCATGCGCCATTTACTTTTTTAAACAATGCTTCTACATGGCAACAGTCATATGCTTCATCTGGAAATTTAAGTTCCTTACCATCTTTTCGTTGAACGGTTCCTTCCATCCACGCATAAGTTCCATATACCTTGAAGTGATTTACGACAAAAATAACGTCTTGTTCTAAATCATTTTTAATATCGGTCCGCAGAAGATCCAACATTGCCGTGCGTTCTTTGGTGTTCTCTTCGGTTTTCTTCTTGAAATCACGTAGGGTTTGACTAAAGCTAAATTGAATAGAAAAAAGGGCTGTAAAAAGTAGAAAAATAAAAAATCTCATATCATGTTTTTTTCAAAGGTAATAACTTCGATTTAGTTAAATGGCATTTTGTATTTTTACGGAAAATCTAGTCCTATGAAACATATCTACTTATTCTCAATTGTTAGTGCCCTTGTCTTTTTTAATACGCCGTGGGCTCAGCAACTAAAGGAAATTGAAACCACCTGGAAAAATGTTACTCAGGAAGCCTTACCTGAATTAAGTGCATCTCGGATTCATGCCACGGCATATCAAGTTTTTCAATTAGATGTTAATTCCATGAGAGCCGCGTTAGAGGGGGTAACTTATCGCGAAGGAGGGTTAAATGGATTTGTCGCTTCAATAGATTTCCCCTATGCTGATGGTACGATTCATCAGTTTACTGCAAAAAGAAATCAAACCATGCATCCAGCATACAATGCAAAATTCCCTGAATTAATTACCCTGGATGCGTATGCGACAGATGGTTCAGGAGCCTTTGGCAAGTGGGACATTACCCCCACCGGTTTGCACGCCATGATATTCATTCCTGGGCAATCGACTATTTTCATTGATCCCATGTTCGAGGGAAATAATGAATACTATATCGTTTATAGAAAACGGGATTTTATAACGGATAAAATTATGCAATGTGATGTGGAGAATTTCGACGAAGCAAAACCTTCACAAACCAATAAATCTATGTTTGGTACTTGCGACCTGCGTACGTATCGCCTAGCGTTGTCCGCGACAGCAGAATATACTATTTTTCATGGAGGAAGCGTAGCGCAGGCTGCAGCCGCTCAAGTGGTAACCATGAATCGTGTAAATGGGGTGTACGAAAAAGACATAGCAATCACCATGGTTATTATCCCAAATAATAACTCGTTGATTTATACAACGGCCGCATCCGACCCATATACAAATGGTACCCCGGGTACTATGATTAATCAAAATCAGTCCAATGTAGATAATGTGATTGGTAGTGCTAACTATGACATCGGACATGTCTTTGGAACAAACAGTGGAGGTCTTGCTGGTCTTGGGGTTGTGTGCACCGGAGGACAAAAAGCGCGTGGTGTAACGGGTAGCGGTGCGCCAATTGGAGATCCGTTTGATATTGACTACGTTGCGCATGAAATGGGGCATCAGTTTGGAGGAAATCATACACAAAACAACAATTGCAACAGCGTTGCCGCAGCCCGAAGGGAACCGGGAAGCGCCAGTACGATTATGGGGTATGCAGGTATTTGTGCACCCAATGTACAAAACAACAGCGATGATTATTTTCATGGATATAACCTGCAAGAAATAAGCAATGAAATTTTAAGCAATGGACATCAGTGTGAGGTGATTACCGCCTTAAATAACACGCCTCCGGTGATTAATTCCACCAGTGGAAATATCGTAGTTCCAATATCCACACCTTTCATACTTACTGCGCATGCAAGCGATGTGGATGGAGATGTTCTTTCTTACTTGTGGGAACAAATGGATAATGAAGCAACTACCCAACCACCAGTAGCCACTGCAACGGGTGGACCAAATTTCAGAAGTTTTGATCCGTCGCTTGATTCTAACCGTTATTTTCCAAACCTTGCTTCACTTGCTTCAAATGGGCCCTTTACTTGGGAGGTATTACCTTCGGTAGCTCGGGTAATGGATTTTAGGCTTTCAGTTCGAGATAACCATGGCGTAGGTTCATGCAACGATTACACAGATGTTACGGTAACAACCAATGCATCAGCTGGTCCTTTTGTAGTTACCTATCCTTCTGCAGCTGGCATAACATGGGTAGGAGGAAGTTCCCAAACGGTTACCTGGTCTGTGGCGAATACCAATGTGGCTCCAATCAATTGTGCGGATGTTCGCATTCTTTTGTCAGTTGATGGGGGTCAAACCTACCCGTATGTGCTTTCTTCAACAACGGCGAACGATGGAACAGAGACGATTAGTTGTCCTAATGTATCTACCAACACAGCCCGTGTGATGGTAATGTCTGGCGCGCAAACCTTCTTTGACATCTCTAATAACAATTTCACTATAACCTGTGGAACGACGCAAACACCGGTATTTAACTCACTTTCAGTTGCTTGTCAAAATGATGCAGCGTTTAGCTTACCGAGTACTTCAGATAATGGCATAATGGGATCTTGGACTCCGGCATTGAATCTTACGGTTCCCGGTTCGTTCACCTATAATTTTAATCCTGGAGCGAATCAATGCGCTAATCCAGCGAGTGTTCAACTCACCGTTCAACCACAAGTAGAACCGGTATTTTCCCATCCAACCACGCTCTGTCAGAATGACCCATTCATATTACCTGTTACTGCTCAAAACGGAATTACTGGCACGTGGAATCCGCAAGTTAATTCACAACAGGTTGGTAGCACAACAGTAACATTTACGCCAGATGCAGGACAATGTAGTAATTCAGTAAATCAAACGATTGTCGTGAATGCAACGCCCACCAATGCCATAACACAGAACGGAATCACGCTTTCTTCGGTGGCAACGGGAGTAACGTATCAATGGATCGACTGCAATACGAATCAACCGGTGCTTGGTGCGACTAATCAAAGCTTTACCACTACGGAACCTGTAGGCACCTATGCAGTTATAGTTACGGCAAATGGATGTTCGGATACCTCAATATGCATAAGTGTTGATCAATCTGGTCTTAGTGAAGGGGACTTTAACTTCGGATTAATTCCAAATCCAGCCAATGAAAGTGTATTGATTCAATGGGATACAGAGGCTATTCAAGTGATTGAACTCCTCGATGAAGCAGGGAAAATTGTGCGCCGAGTATACCTTACAGGAGCAGCTCAACAGGTGGGATTTTCTTTAGCACAAATTGCAGCGGGTGTTTATTACGTGCGTTTGATTGGCGCGAATAATGTAGCAATTGAAAAACTCATCAAATTATAATGCGTCCTTTTTATATCATTTTCTTTCTTTTCGCGCACTTCATTGGGTATAGCCAGACCTATTACCTAACGGGCCGACCATTTCCCTTAGAACGAAATAATGCCATCAAGGAAGTCGGTAAACAATGTGGGATTGATGTTAAATATGCCGGTAATGATGTGGTAGAAGCATTTGGACTTGATTCTTTAAATCAGTTTATTGAATCGCAACATGCCCTGATTCAGGCGCAACGAGGATCCGATTGGTTGGGAGATTTTTTTAAGCAAGTAGATGAGGTTCAAGCCATTCATGATGAAATAAGGCGTTATGTACTTAACAACCAATATATTTCACGGGGCGATTACCCAGAAAGAAAACTGATTATAGCTCGAAGCAATAAACGAACATATCGCGTGGTGGTGGTTGAAGTAGAGTCAAGTGAGCGCGTTACGTGTAAATCTGAGTATATGGTTCGTTGGACAAAACGTAAAAAGCTGACCACTAAGGAAGGGTGTTCATTACCGTTTCAATTTCCTGAAAACGGAATTATTTTAAAGTAGCATTGGAAGCTAGGGTATTAAAGTCAACGGGAAGTTGGTATGTGGTAGAAACAGCAAGGGGTGAAGTGTTTAATGCCCGTTTGCGGGGTAAATTAAAACAATCGGGACTGCGCTTAACGAATCCCATTGCGGCAGGTGATCGCGTTACGTTAAAGGATCAAAGAGATGAGGAGGGAAATCATGTCATCGAAGATATCTTACCTAGAACGAATTATGTATCTAGAAAATCTACCAACCTAAGCAAGGAAATGCAGATTTTAGCAGCGAATATTGATCAGCTGTTTATTATCGTAACCTTGAAAGACCCTAAGACACACCCCTTGTTTATTGATCGTTTTTTGGTTGCGGCTGAATCCTTTAGAATTCCGGTTACCCTGCTATTCAACAAGGTGGATTTGTATACCAAGGTTGAAGTCGATTTATATAAAACCTTGTCTGAAATGTATGAGCGCATCGGCTATCCCTGTTATCAAATACAGAGCACCGACAAGAATTCGGTAGAATTTCTTAAAAAGCTCATGCAAGGCAAGCAGGTGATGCTTGGAGGAAACAGTGGGGTGGGAAAATCATCCATTGTTAATGCATTGGACGCTTCTGTACAGTTAAAAACAGGAGAAATATCTGCAGCTCATCAGCAAGGAAAACATACCACCACCTTTGCTGAAATGCATAAGTTGAGTTTTGGTGCCTATGTGATAGACACCCCTGGAATCAGATCGTTTGGCTTGGTAGATTTGGAAAAGGAACATCTAGGGCATTATTTCCCGGAAATACGTGCAGCTATGGAAAATTGTCGCTTTAATAATTGCATGCACTTGAATGAACCGGGTTGCGGTGTAAGGACGGCGGTGGCAGAAGGAATAATCGCAAGCCAGCGCTATGCACACTATAAAGCGATTTTAGAAGAGGAAGATAACGACCCATATAGAAGGAGTAAATTCTAATGAAAGTAGTCATTCAGCGTGTCTCGGAAGCCTCTGTTATGATTGATGGAAAAGTCCATAATCAAATAAATCAGGGTTTCGTTGTCCTTTTGGGTGTTGGTCAAACTGATGACGAACAAGACATTAATTACATGGTTCAAAAAATCTTAGGCTTGCGAATCTTTTCTGATGCTGAAGGGAAAATGAACTATTCCTTGGAAGATGTCAAGGGCGAAATCCTACTAATCAGTCAATTCACCCTCTTTGCATCAACAAAAAAGGGAAATCGTCCGAGTTACATTGACGCAGCGCCTCCCGGAATGGCAATTCCCTTGTATGAAAGATTCATCGAAGTGATAACGGCATCTTTAGGCAGCCGTTTAAAAACTGGGATGTTTGGTGCTGATATGAAGGTAAGTTTAATCAATGATGGTCCTGTGACCATTCAAATGGACTCAAAAAATAAGGCTTAATACCCTGATTCTTTTTCTTTGGTATCAATCGTATAAACTAAGCCAAAGTTCAACCCTGCTGCCGCAGCCCGCGTTTTGTGGTAGTCAGGGTATAGCAAACTGTTCGACAACGAATTTCCGTAGGCATCAACTCCTTTCGCATCTTTAATCCCATATTGTAAACGCAAGCCAAAAATAATTCCAAGGGGCACGCTTTTAAGGATTTTACGGTTAATACCAAACCCAATAAATGCGTTGGAATAGTTTTTTGCATAATCTCCAGATTTATCCATTGCGGCAGGAAATAAACCTTCACGCGTGTAAATAGCACTTCGAATCTTATTATATTGAGCTCCTAATTCAACATAGGCCCCTCCTTTGTTTTGGAAACGCAGGTAAATAGGCAATTGAAACGTTTTTAAATTTACCGTGGAGGTATAGCTTTGAGAAAGAATTTCACCCGCATATTCTGCGTTGTGGCCCCCGAAATTTGTTTCTAATCCTACACTAAAGAACCCCATGCGTAAACCAAATCCAAGTCCGTAGTTACTTCCCCAACTTGGTGCATAATCTTGTTCCTTACCTTGATCCGAAATATTCTGATTAAACAACCACGTAGAATTGAATTGACCTTTGGCGGCAATATCGAAGCCAAGTTGAGCCATGGATGTGCTTACAAATGAAGCAATAAAAAGGAAGGAATAGATAAATTTCATAGCATTAGTTTTTACAAGTATAGTAATTTCTATTTATTGTTATGTTGTCGAATGTATAAAATGTAAAACACCCCATCCTTTTTATCCAATAATTCCATTTCAGCCATGTAGTAGGGCGTTTGAAGTTTTTCACCAGGGCCGTATATAGGCTTAAAGTTTGAATTACTTACTAAGATATTGTATCCATCACCACCGTTTATATAGGCTTTTTCAATCTTCCAACTCACCCCTTCAGGAACCGTTAAACTGCTGCCTCCATAGGCGGATTTAACAAAGGAGGTATCTTGGGCGAACGTTATGCCTACCCAAGTCAACAAAAAGAAAGAAAACAACTTTCTCATGGAATAATATTGAATTCAATAACCGAATACCCTCGTGCGCAAAATGTAGCACTGGTGCATGTGCAAATCGTGGATCCTGCAGGCACCCAAATTGGAAGATTAGTCATTTGATTTCCAGCGCTATGAATTCCAAAACTTAATGGAATGGAGTTAATGCCTAAGTATCTACCATAGTAGTGATAGTAAAAACTTGGTGCCCCGCATATTGTGAAAAAACTCTGTGTCGACCCACTTCCATCTACCGCGTACGTGTCCGCACCAGCATCACTAAATACACTTTCAATTTTCCACACTTTGCCTGCGGGTACCGTTTGTGGAGGATCTGTATTTGAGATGATTTTAGCTTGGTTAAATTGCAAATTACCTTGTGCAATGCCGGTGAAAAATGAAGATAGAGTAAACGCGATTAATAGATGTTTCATGGAATAATATTAAATTCAATTACATTAATTCGTGCCACATTAACCCATGCCTGAAGCGTTTGTCCTCCATACAACCAAATCGGATAATGCTGTTCCCAAACAAAATAAGATGCACCATTATATCCCCCGTTTCCGGAACGAGCAGATCGAACAACATGTGCTGCACCATCAATTTTAATTTGATCGTCTTGGGTTAATGAACTTGAAACAGAACCAACAGATACTGAGTAGATTACACTTTCAATCTTCCAAACTTTACCCACAGGAACAGTTTCTTGGGCAAATACCATTTTGACTTGATTAAATTGAAGGTTTCCTTGGGCGTAGTAAAAGCCAACGGAAATCATTAAAAATACAGGGAGTGCAAAGCGCTTCATTAAGGGACAAGGTTAAATTCAATGATGTTGTATTGAGTGTTGTTTGACCAACCGGCAATGGTTGTCCCGGCTGGAAGCCAAATGGGACCTGACGGTAGGGTTCCTCCCGACCCTTGTGGAAACCAGTTTTGGCCGTTAATTACCAAGGAAGCGTATGCGTTACTTCCGCCATTTGTGTATGATTGCCCGCTGTTTTCTACTTTCCAAACCTTGCCCGCGGGCACCGTGTTAAGGGTTGTACCACTAAACAATAGGGCTTGATTAAATTGAAGGTTTCCTTGGGCTTCTAATCCACCAATAGAAAGCATGGTAAGAAAAAAAATTACAATGTGCTTCATTATGGAACGATATTAAATTCTAAGATGCTGGCCACGCCACTGTTTAGGCCGCTGAAAAAGACATTTTGCCCGCCAGTTATCCAATATGGAAAGCTATCGAATACTGGCCCATAACTGGTATGTGTATTTTTAAGGAACACTTGTTGTCCAGCAACAGAAACGCTAAAAAACGAAGAATAAGAACTCAACCCCACACCTTCTATTTTCCAAACTTTAC
>Ga0315905_10005107_pt1 | contig 13384 bp, 15 predicted proteins | sample LakEriMetagenome_5_FD_203522 | JGI IMG/M metagenome (GOLD analysis project Ga0315905, IMG submission 203522) | Freshwater fungal communities from buoy surface, Lake Erie, Ohio, United States - Buoy 4 MA121 | ecosystem: Environmental > Aquatic > Freshwater > Lake | place: USA: Lake Erie, Ohio... | reverse complement strand
ATCCCCTGTAACAGTTCCCACACCTGCCTCACTTAACATAACATTCGCATTTATTAGCTCAGCCTTTGTTTTACCACACCCTTTTACAGGACTTCCATCGGGCATCAGCAAATCATTCCGCCCATAAATAGTTCCATCGCCGTAGTATTCGCTATACGAAACATAGACATCTTCCGCTTCAATGTAGCCTACTTGGGTCTCTAAGGTTATAGGAGTTGACATTATAATATATAAATATATTTTAAAATTAATTTGAACTTTAGGATATCACTCCAACCCTAAGAATTTACGGCCGATTTTGCTCGTTATAAACATTCCTGCTCCTGCTGCAATCTGTATGTAAAACGTCTTACTTCTTTTTGTGCACATAAGTAAATAAATCGACATTGTAAAAAAAGTTACAGCCGATATCCAAAATAGGAAGGTGAACGAATCCATTCTATTCTAGCTAAAATATAAAAATTGATTTTTAGAGACCTTACATAGATTCGTCCAACTTACAAATGGGCTTTGACTTGTATATATCGTGTAGCATTAGTGTGTGCAATGAAACAGGGAAACTATTCTTTTACAGGAACGATCTTACAAAGGACTATACCATTCCTAGCATCGTTGTGCCAGAACTCTTCAGGCGTTTTCTAAAACAGCGTGGCTATCACCTACGACTCTATACATCAAGAATCACGGACGAATTGTCAACGAGTGTTGAGAATTTTCTGGATAAATTTCCAGATTGGTCTGATATTTTGGAAGATGATGATTATGAGGACTTCTGGAAAGAGTCGGATCACAATTCATTCAAGGATGCTCTTACATGGTTATCAAAACAGGAAATCAGCTTCATAGTATCTTGGGATTTCTGAAGATATAAAACACCCGTGAATAATACATCCATAGAAATGCCCAACGACTGCTGGAATAATATGACGGTTACAGGGAACGAAGAAGATATTAGTCGTTTTTACGTAGAAGAATTCAATGACGCGCCTGAATGGGCATATGAGATTTATGTAAAAGGTGTTGAGGGGATTCAGTTTCGGCTGTGGTCGCGCTGGCAACCGGACTTTGTGTGGCTCGAGGGACTTCTGAAGAAATATCCGTCGCTGTGGGTGAAAAATATTTGGCGTGAAGAAGGTGGTATGGCAGGCGTTTGGATCGGCGGCGGCGATAGCAGTCGCAATAGCAAGGATGGAATCAAGCGTCTCGAGTGGGATGATATGTGCATCGAAGAGAATGCGCACCGGTTTCGGACGGGCTAACCTATCAATCATCCAGAATCAAACACTTGATCGTGCTGATATTCGGCTCAATATACGCCTGGTATTTCTCCCTACACTTCGCCAAAAACCCCTCGTCGGTCAAAATCTCCTTTTTACGGAAATGATTGTCCAGAACCATCTCGGCAATATAATCCAAATTCTCTACGCCCTTCAACTCCAGAACTTCCCCCGTGCGAATATTGTGAATCATAAATCGCCTCCGACCCTTCACATTATATTCCGTCCTCTGCCACAACCACGCATACAGAGCCAGTTGCACAAAGTGTTCTTCCTTCAAAAACGCCACGCATTTCAATTCCCACAAGGCCTTACTATCCACCAGATCGGCGCGACCACAGACCTCCACATTCTTCCCATGAAAATCATACCGCTCTTCATCCATCGTATGCTCAAATACCGACGAGTCATTCTGATCCCCAATCGTATCCTTTAACACTCCATATAACCGCTCAATCGTTTCCTCCGAGAACCACTTATATTCCTTAATCTGCGCGATTTTGTGGATATAGCCAGAAATATACGCCGAATACACATTCGCCAATTTCAAATAATCCGCCGCCCCCGAAGGCACTTTCAAAACACTCTCAATCTTCTCCTTCATGAACTGTATCTCCTCAGACTTATTGAACATCATAGCTCGCGAAAAAGCATCTTGCAAATCGCTCAAAATACTTATGCTCCCCGTCAAGCGATGCTCATAGATCGTGGGAATCGCAATACCATTCAACTCATACACCATCTCAACAAGTCCCTCGGCCGTCTGGATAGAATCAGGAATACCAATATTCACATACGGCGCCCGAACAACCTCCATCTTACACAATTCCACAATACGCCCAAGCAGTTCGTCAGGAATAAAACGCGTCAAATCCGTCACCCGGCGCATCCGCGTATCATCCTTTTGCTCAACCTCCTGGACCCGCGAGACTCGCCCATGATCCAGCTCCACCCTCTTCACTGCAGGGCCAAACTTATCCTTCTTGACAAATGTAAAAGGGTGTGATTGGCTGTCTTCGGCGCATACATACAGACGCTCCATAGCGCGAGTGATTGCCACATACATCGCGTTTGGACAAATCGCCGTATCCTTTTCTTTTTCATAGAACGTGAAATAATTCGCGCTGAAATTGTATACAAATACAACTTTCCGCTCTAGTCCCTTGCTCTGATGGAAGCTGGAAAACACCACCTTGTTAACTAGCGCCTCGTCCCGCAACTCAGAATCATCTGAAATAGGCACATAGCAAGGGATTCCGCGCTTGACCAGCGTATTCTCCAAGATCTTGATGGGGTTGTGATCGTTGTGAGTGCGCACCGAAGGCGCCAGGATGAAAATGTCGTCCGGCTTATAAATAGTCAACAACTCCATGATCTGCTTGTAGACATATTCCGGCACCTTGAAGAAAATATTCCCAGTAATATACTCAACGGGAACAGCCGACTCTTTTACACTTTTCATCCTAGGATATCCGAGGACAACCTCGTTGATAAAATACTCCATCGGCCGCGTAATTCTGTAACTCGTCCGAAGATTCCGCTTTTTCCATTCATAAGGGGAAGTATACAATTGTTCGGCCATTGTGAGAAATCGCAGATCCGCCCCCTTTTGCGGAAAATCGTAGATACACTGCATATTGTCCCCGAGCACGAGAAGTTGCGAGGTCATCTTATTCATATCGGTGAGCGCCTTGTGGATGAACTGGAAATACAAGGGAGTCATATCCTGCGTCTCGTCCATGATTACAATGTTCGGACGAAAATTGTTCTTCAAAGGCATATTCATTGTCATAATAAGATTAAGGTCGGCATCAGTAACGCACTGCGATTTATAATGCGCCACGCCGAAAGAATGGTAGCTATGAACTTCAATGTTCGTCAGGCCTAGAGAACGGACACGATCGCGCGTCTCCGCCTTCAGCCGTGAATTGTATGTAAAAAGAGTAATCTTCTTATCTGGCACAGCATGTGCGAGGAATAGAACTGTAGTTGTCTTACCAGAACCAGCTACAGCATCTACTAATACGTTGAACCCTTCTTTTACACAGTCTATGATTTCCTGTTGTTCTGGAGATGGTCTAAGCATTATATATCATACGGGCTCCCGGTTTAGACCATACACCGCCCTCTAACAATCTCCTGATCATGTTGACGCACTGAAACGAATTCTGTGAAATCGTCATTGAATATAAGTGTATGTATTTTCTCCCCGAATTCTGCTTGTAGGATATTTCTATCCTTGGGGATATACACTCCTTCTCCAAACGCATCCATCCGCCCGTTTTCCAAAAATGTGATTGCACAATTTCTCCAAGAATATGTTTTATTTTTTATGGCCTCTTCCATCCGATTATAAAATTTCCAATGAAATAATTGTATGAGTATATTTTCATAACGCAATCTCCAAGGAACATGGACAATACTCGGCTTCTTTCCACTTTCCACCACCGTAAAATCCTTCTTTATATATTTCTCAATATCATCCCAATCTCCACATGGTAGATAGAAAATCCCACATTCATAATCCAGTGTTATCTTATATCTGTCCCAGAACTTGACAAGATGATGCGAAATGATTGTTTGATCCACTGCGGATGAATGCAATTCCCAGCCTTCTTCAGCAAGTTCTTTCATAAACTCTGGATTATATATCGATGCTTCAATATCGGCGAATAATTGCAATAGGCTGTTTTTATAACCTATGAATGTCCCGGTATTTATGTATTTATAGGAGCTGTTAGTAGGAAGACTATCGTAAAACCCCTTGTCTCTTATTAATTGGTGTGAATACCATTTCTCCACAGACCACACAATTTCTGTATTATATGACAAAAATTTATTTTGTATGATTTCCAAGGAATCGCCGTAAAATACATCATAGGCGTCTGTAAAACATATGATTGGATTTATGTTGATAGGTAGGCTCTGCAAAAACTCTTTTAACCACAATATTTTCGATAAAAACGCGAATGGCCGATTTAATCCAATAATTACGGGATCAAAACCGCATTTTTCTGCAGATTCTAGTAAAAATTTAAGTTTTGTCAAATCGTATACATTAGAAGGAGTAACAGGGATTATATTCATTGTTCTATAAGCCGTTGTGATCTTTATACCAGATGTATATGTATTATTAATTCGCAATCTCTTTCAAGCGACTCCAGAAAACGCGCGATGCAACCATGGATGTTTTACACGTCCACCAAAGATCCCGCATAGAACGTTTTAAACCGTGCCCAACTTCATAGTTATTTCGCGCCGTTAAAAGGGTATATGTTCCGTGTATCTTATGACGAAAGGCTGCTTTTAGTTTATAAAATCCCTCAGGCGTATATTCGCCACTATACGCGTAAAGTGGTTCATAATCATTAGGGTCAAGATTCTTGTAGTATCCTCCATTCTTTTTCTTGGGAAAGAATCGCTCCACATCGCCCACCTCACATGGTTGATTTACTGTCTGAATTTCCGGCCCTGCTACCTCATTCTCTGGGGGTAAAACGATGGATTGGATTAATTCGGGCGACAGTGCATATGCACCTGCAGGAAATTGAGAAGCCCCATATGTAGCAGTATAACCCACCATGCCTTTATAGCAGAGCATATATCCACACTTTTCTTTATACTTTTTACATTTACGAAGTTCAAGCTCAGCCATTATAATTGTGAGGGACCATCAAGGCTAAAAAAATGCATATCATTTTTATGACGAATTAAAGGCTTGCCTCTAATAAACCGACCACAAGACCTTGCCATAGTAGTGCCAGGCGAACCAGAAGAGATGCCTATCACTCATCCGCGAATTACAGTCTGCGCAAATAGGGAGAATATTCTCTATGCACATCAGTCCACCCTTGGCCAGAGGAAGAATATGACCAGCACTGAAGGATTCCTCGCTGATTATATTCTGAGAACACACGGGGCAGAAGACATGGTGTAGTCCGCCGTTTTTATTACGCCAAATGGATTTCTTGAACCAGTCCGAAAATGCCTCGCGCTTATTCATGTGGAAGGTGCGACTTTGATCCATTAGTTTATACATTTCGGCGACCTTGTTATTAGCGAAGCGGGCCGATTCCTTGGCTTGGAACAAGGTTTCGTCCGAAGGAGGAGGTTCAGAATATACAATCTCGCTCTGGCCTCCCACAGATTCCTCGGCGTTGAACAAGTCCTCGCATTTCAGGCCAAGCACAGGAATTTCCCGCAACTTGATGCCCATGATAAATCCATCCTTCCGAGGAAACTTCTTCGCGGGGAGTTGCGCATACAAACTCTCCTTGCGAATATCGAGCAATTTCAAGAGTTCTTCCTCAGAGATTTTCGCTTCTGGATCCGAATCGTCGTAGATTTCACGAAGTCTCCAACGAGACCTTTCCGACATGGGTGTAAAAGGGAGGACTTGGTATAAACCCGCTGCCGACATTCACTTTTACTCAAACTCATATTCCAAGTGTGGCTCCATAGAATAAATTATGAAAAATAGATTATACCAGTAGATGAAACCTGTTAAATGGGTTTTGTGTATATTTATCTTAGTGTTTATAACAATTCTTCTGTATATCACGAGTTCTTCTAAAAAATTTAAGATAGCTCCTTCGAATATTCATGGAAAGGGTGTCATATGTACGCGAACAATAGAGAAGGGCGAAATAATAGGGCTCGTATTAACGATGAATTTAAAAACTGTTCATTTATTCATTACACCCGAGTTTGGGATGTTTCTTAATCATAAACGAAACTCAAATATGCAGCTTCTAATGATTCAAGATGGTGATCTAGAATTGTATTATGCGGTAGCTATTAAAACAATATACTCAGGTGAAGAAATTACAGTAAATTATGATGGTAAAGATATACCGAATTATGTGGAAGGTTCTAGGCCAGAATATACACAATAAGTTTAAACAAATAAATTTGACCAAAAACTTCACGCTTAAATTAATTATATTTAACCCATTGGTCCGTCATCACCGATAACAATTCCATTCCTATTGAAATGAAATGTAACAGAACGAATGGTGGGTGAGCGTTCACGTTTCTGAAAATGAGTAACACGTTTTCCTGAAGAGGACATTCCTACAATTTTTCTCCAATCACGAACATCTGTAATTTCACCAATTACTTCAATATCACGATACAGTCCAAAAAAGGGTTCAAGAATATAATCATTATCAAGGGCATATGAAATCCCATCCATCACACTATCCTTTTCTTCTGCTTCATAAGGTCCTTTTAGGGTAAATCCTACAATCCCCGAGCCATATTCCGCAGGAGTTTTATAGTGCTCTTCAGGATTTAATATCATATAAATAGGATCAATCTGCCCCCTTTTTACCTCTGATGTAATGCGCACAAGTAAGGCACACTCAGAGTATGCACACACCACAATATCACCCACCTTTAATTCCATTCCCAACTTTGCTTTCTCAGGAGCATTTTCATTTGTTATAGAATAGCCATGAGCAAAGGGAAGATGAAGTTTCTTTGAATGTATCGTTATGAAAGGAGTGTACGTATTGGTTTTCCAAGGATTTTGACGCACAAAGGCAACGGATGTATAAGTAGCCTGAGATGCATCTTCAGTAGGAATCATATAAGGAATTTTATCGTAATGAATATTACCAATCTCATTATTTTCGGCATATTGCATAATAACTCATATAGAATATCAACAAACTTTTAGGCCCGTGGGCATTTTCAAATGGGCACTTACTCACTAAATTTGAACGGAACATTACTCACAAGACAAGTCCCCACCCCAAATGGATCTACGTATACCTGAAGAAGCTAGGCGCTATCATTGGCATGGACAAACCCTCCCAGATCTCCGCTATCAATGGCACGGTCCAACGAATCCGGCCCTAGTAGAAGCCCGTCGCGCCCAGGCGCGCGCCTCCCAGCTATCAGCCAGAGTATCCGCCGCCGAAGCGCGTAAACCACCTCCTCCGAAACGCCCTCAGAGCTATATGCCACCTAATGGCAGACCGCCCTAAGTGCAAGAGAATAAAGATAAAATATATTTATTATTTATAAGATGGAAAATATGTTTGGAATGGTAAAAGGGAAATATTTCGGAGAACCGCCATTATATGTAAATAAGGATCTGCCACCAGGTATGACAGATATACCAAAGACAAGCCTGGTGGCATGGGTTCGTAATGCACCCTTTATACTTATTACAAGCCCAAATTTCGTATGGGCGATTATTTCACTCTGTGTATACCTTTTTATGCCATATAATTTGGGGATAAATTCAACTGCTGCGATATCTCCTATTAATTCTGTATTTTTTTTCCAAAGATTTCCCATTTGGTTCAGTCTTACTTTTGGTTACTTTTCCTTTTGGCACGTGACATTATATTTATTAAATATGGGTAAACGCCCATTCATAAAAGATAGATCTTATAATCTAAGTAAGGTAATCCACAACGCATTCTGGACTACTTCGGGTATTGCTATTTGGACTATTTATGAAAATGTATTTGCTTATTTATGGTCTACTGGAAGATTGCTATATATATCTGATAAAATATCTATCAGCACGCCATTTGGCTGTATAGTATTTCTGGCTACCCTGATGGGTATACCCTTATGGCGCAGTATACATTTTTATTTTGCCCACAGGTTTCTCCATTATACGCCCCTATACAAACAAGTGCATAGTTTACACCATAGAAATACAGATATAGAACCATTTTCAGGGCTGTGTATGCACCCGGTTGAACATATGTACTATTTTGCTTGCATACTCCCCAGTCTTATTTTTTACTGTAGTCCTTTCGCATTAGTATGGAATGGTGTTCATTTACTTTTGAGTCCTGCTGCCAGTCACAGTGGATATGAAGATCATTTCCAAAGTGACCTATTTCATTATTTACACCACAGATATTTTGAGTGTAATTATGCAGGAAGTGACGCGAGTTTTATGGACATTGCTTTCGGAACTTTTAAGGCTTCTTTTAATGATCATCCTCAAGATAAATATGGACCAACCGCTCGCGATGATGCGAAGAGTACACTGTATTTACTACCCACAACGGAGTTTATTACATATATTATCGGCTCTTCTCTTTGCGTAGCACCTTGGGCATACTATAGTATTCAAGGTTATCCTATATCATCTAACAATGCCTTGGTTTTATCATCATTATTGGGAGGTGGCCCTGTATTACTTTCTATATTGATCACTAATATATTTAAAACAACTACTAGCTCTCATCCAGTAAAAATGTCTAAATTAGCAAACCTTTTACATCTTATTTTTGGATTGCTTTTTTGCAGTGCACCCTTAACATACGGAGCATGGCTCGTGTTTGATAAAAATTGATTTGTTGTACCTCGGAAAAATACAGTCCGACGAATGCTTACGCATATTGTGAAATTTCTAAACAAAGTGAAAATACTACCGAATGATAAGATACCTGAGAAGCTTATCCTTGGTCGCTGGTGTACATCAAACCGTGAATATAACGATCGGAAAATAGACATGGCTAATATAGATCATTGTGGCACATGCTTTTACAATTATAAAAAAGACACAACTAAAACACCTGATGTATCAAAAGAGAGCCCAGCGCCAACCCCCAAATAAATTTGAATAACACCCTTTTACTCCATTCTAATCCCAATGAACACCGCGAAAAAGATTGGTTGTCTCGGCCTTTTCTCGGGTTTCATCGTATTTGTAGGAGCTGTCTTGTATTTGCCATCAAACGGTGGACAAGTTCCTCCCGGCCAGACACAAGAAGAATTCGTCCAACGACAAAATGCCATGGTCGTGGCATCTACCCCTTTTACAATTATGTCGGCCAGTCTAGGAATTATTTGCGCCTACGCGCTCTGCCTTGGACTCACCCATTATCGCGATGAGATGCGGATGTTTTCTCAAGGGGTGAGACCCATTCCAAAGGAAAATCCTAAACCGAAAAAATCCATCTTGAAATCGGTGCGAATTTATCCTGAACCGGTGGCTATTCATTGAGAAAGTTAGGCTTCTCTCGCCCCGTATATACTGTCAAGCCCTTATCTTTTTTTGATCCCCGATAATATTTCCTATAAGATGCAATAGGGTCGCCGGCCACTTTATACTCGTCATCCATGGCCACTGCAAACACCTGGAGTTCATCTTCTGGGAGTCCAGGGGGCAGATTCGCCTTCAACCACTCGGCATGGGCGCGACAGGCGTGAACTCTTCCTGGCCAACGAAACTCGTATTCATCCGCTAATGCCAAGGCGAGTTCCACTGCCCACATATAATTCCCCAAACATTGCCGAATCCAGATGGTGCAGGGGTGGTGTAAGTGCACAGGACGAAATCCAGACTCATCCACATTCTTTCGGCGAGGCGCCGAATGCATATGGATAGGAACAGCCAGAAGCCGATGTGCCTGCGCAATCGCCACGGCAGAGCGCACGCCGAGAAGCGCAGGATAAGAAGCCGTCCAATGCGCCGAGTAAAGCATCTGGCACGCCTCCAGAATCATCTTGACCACGTGCTTGTCTCCATGTGCTTGCGCAGCCTCCTGGGGTTTCTTGCTGAGCACGAAGAGATTCATCGTGTGCTGGACTTCCCCCTTTAACACCCCTCGCTCATCAATTTTTATTGCACTTTATTCTAACCGCAAGGACGCTACGCTAAGAGATTATCATTTTGTTTTACTACTCCACTAATGCTATAATGAAGTTTCAAGCCTGAATATATGTCACTCTTATATTGACCATTATATTGACTATTGCCATATTTTACACGAAAAACTACTTGTTTTGTTGTGATTTCATGTATTAGACATTTATCCAAGGCATTTGATAATGGTGTAATATAAAACGATACATGCGGGCTAATTATATATGTGTGATCAAATGTTATAGGAATATCAATATAAAATTCATCTCTGAATTCTTTAGACACAGGCATACCCTTACGATTTTCTTTTGCAAATTCCCAAATTTTAGAATCCAAGCATTTCCGAATCTCATCTGTTAAAACGAATGGCGTTCCACCTTTTTTCATACAATACTCTTCATAATTATCGGGATTGATTTCAATGTATTCTGTTGAAAAGTCGTATTTTCCTTGAGTTTTCACATATGCAGCGAGTTCTGGGGTTGGATTTAATAAACGATACGCATATCTTACACTAGAACCACTCACGCCAGCACCACCAGCTACAGCAAATCTAAATGTATCTAATTCATCAAGAGCATATTCACCAAATTCTTGCGCTCCTGTGCAATAATGTATATCAGATTTACTCTGCGTAGAGCCTTGTATCTTTGTTTGAAATTGTTTCAACTCGGCGACGTCATTTACATTAAAACCTTCCATTACTTACATATATTTATATATTACAACTTTAAATATATATGAGAGAAGGAGACTGAAATATTCAGCTTTATAAATAGAATGGAACCTATGAAGGAGAAAAAGGAGGGTTTTAAGGGTGGCCGCGGCGGTGGCGGCGGCCGTGGTGGCGAGTCATTGGGCACTTCTATTCTTGGAAACTCAGGTCTTATGGTGCATGCTGGGGGCATTACTCAATGCTCTTCTACAGACCAAACATGGTTCTGCTGGCTTTCTCGTCTCGTCGGCATAATCCAATATGTGTTCTTTTTAATTGCTATTATTTTTATTGTGTATTATTTCGTGTGGCCTATGATATCAAAAAATCTAGGTTTCTCCGGCACACGCAGAGGTAAGGGACGTGGTTAGCGTAGTGTCCTTGTTGTTAGCGTAGCGTGATTGTCGTTAAAAATTATAATTAATATTCGTTGTATTTATAAGTAATCATGCATATAGCAATATTATTTTATGGACGGATCAATAAGTTCAAAGAACATTATAAAAATATAATGGAATCATTTAAAAACTCCAATACATTTGATATTTTTTATTCATGCGATAATGCTCCCTTGGATTTATTGCAGGAATTTATAGAATTATACAAACCTGTTTCTGTTATTAATGAAAAAATAGAATTAACAAAGACTTATGAAGATTATCCAAAACACCCACATACAAATAAAAATAATATGCTTTGTCATTTTTTAAATAAATCAAGAGTATTTTATCTTCTTGAAAAACATATAGAAATACATAAAATACATTACGACCTTGTAATATCACTCCGGCTAGATTTATTATTTGAAAATACTATGCCATTTTATACAGTTGAAGAAGATACAATATATATACCAGAAGGATATGATTATCTAGATTTTGCTATAAATGATCAAATCGCATACGGGTCTATTAGAACAATGAAAATATATATGAATATTATAAATAATCTAGAGATTATCTTAAATAATAATAAAACGCTATTACATCCTGAAAGTCTTACTTATACAAATATACTAAACAATGGGCTAAAAATAATACGTTTCCCTTTCAATTATAGGTTAGATAAATAACAACCCTCTCTAACTGCCACAAGAAGTGCACACCTCATCGTCCACAACGTGCTCTTGCCCGCTCTCCTTCAACTTCTGGCGCGCCTCCGCCGCCGCCTTGGCCTTTGCCTCTAGTTCCGCAGCACGCAAGGCCTTCTTGAGAGCCTCCACCGTCTTGGGCGACTGGCGCTCATCATCCGAGTCATCCGATTCAGAATCATCCTCTTGGTCCTCAGCAGCAGCCGCGCCAGTGCTAGCCCCAGGCTTTCCACCGCTCACCGCCGCCAGAAGACGAGGATCCACGGTGAATTTCTGCGCCATCACCGGCGCCTTCGTGCGCAAATAGTAGCATCCAGTTTTGAGCCCGGACTTCCAGGCGTAAAAGTGCATGCTCGTCAGTTTCGCGTAATTCGGGTCGGCCGCGAACAAGTTCAAACTCTGCGACTGATCCACAAACGCCCCACGACCCACCGCCATATCAATCAACACCTTTTGCTTCAGTTCATAGGTCGTCTTGTAGCGCGCCTGCATCTCCAGCGGAATCGCATCAATTCCCTGGATACTCCCATTCCGCGCCACAATCTCCTGCTTCATCGCATCTGACCACAGCCCGGTCTCCATCAACTCGGCCAACAGATACTTGTTGATCACGATGAAATCGCCAGCCAGCGTGCGCCGTGTATACAGATTACTCGTGAACGGCTCAAAGCACTCGTTGTTCCCGAGAATCTGCGAGGTACTCGCAGTCGGCATCGGCGCCACCAGCAAGGAGTTGCGCATCCCCTGCGCAGCCTGCAGGCGAAGGCCAGCCCAGTCCAAGCTCCCATCGGCCTCTGTCAAGGGCACTACCTTCCACAAATCCGGCTGGAGAACTCCCCGGCTCGTAGGACTGCCCGCAAAGCTCGGATAGGAGCCCTCGGCTGCTGCGAGGCGTGCAGATTCCTGCACCGCCGCGAAATACATGTGCTCAAAGATGAGCTGATTCAACTGCGCAGCCTCCTCTGACTCCCAGCTCATCCGAAGCATGGCGAACACATCGGCCAGTCCCTGGATACCGAGACCAAGAGGGCGATGGCGCATATTACTACGCTCCGTCTCGGCCGTCGGATAGTAGTTGATGTCAATCACACGATTCAAATTCTCCACCACAATCGCCACGACCCGCCGAAACTCCTCAAAGTCAAAGGCCTTCTTGCCATCGGCCCTGTCAACTACGAACGCCGGCAGTGACATGGACGCAAGATTGCACACGGCGGTCTCCTCCGGGCTAGAATACTCAATGATCTCCGAGCACAGATTGGACGACTTGATCGTGCCCAAGTTCTGCTGGTTGCTCTTCCCATTCGCAGCATCCTTATAACACAGGTAAGGAGTGCCCGTCTCCATTTGCGTATCCAGAATCTGAAACCACAACTTCTGCGCAGAGACCTTCTTCTTGGCGCGCCCCTCAGCCACATACTTCGCATACAGCTTGCGGAACTCATCGCCCCACACCTCCTGAAGCCCAGGGGCCTCATCGGGGCAGAACAAGCACCACTCGCCATCGGCCTCCACACACTCCATAAACAAGTCAGGAATCCAGAGCGCGTAGAAGAGATCGCGCGCCCGCTCCTCCTCAGCTCCCGTATTTAGCTTCAGCTTCAGGAAATCCTCAATGTCGGCGTGCCACGGCTCCAAGTAAACCGCAAAGCTCCCATTGCGTCGCCCACCCTGATTCACAT
>Ga0315905_10005105_pt1 | contig 13385 bp, 7 predicted proteins | sample LakEriMetagenome_5_FD_203522 | JGI IMG/M metagenome (GOLD analysis project Ga0315905, IMG submission 203522) | Freshwater fungal communities from buoy surface, Lake Erie, Ohio, United States - Buoy 4 MA121 | ecosystem: Environmental > Aquatic > Freshwater > Lake | place: USA: Lake Erie, Ohio... | reverse complement strand
GGCGGCGTCGGCGGCGGCGGCCCGGGACGGCGGCGGCGGCGGTGGCGGCGGCGGGGCGTCGGTCGCTTGCTCCGAGGCGGCGGCGGCGGCGGCGGCGGCGGCGGCGGCGGCGGCGCAGCAGCGCCTCGCGGCCGCCTTCCCCTGCTTCTCCGCGGGCGGCGTCGACGCGGCCGTCGCGGGCGTGCGCGCGCGCCTCGCGCTCGCCGGCAGCGTCCGAGGCGGCGGCGGCAAGGACGAGGACGACGACGCCGACGCCGACGACGCCGCGCGGGTCGTGCGCCACGTGCTCGAGCTGCTCGCCGAGTCGATGGACGCATTCGCGTCGCGCCAGTACGACCTGTACCAACTCGTGGTGAACGGGATCTGCTGATTCTAGGGGGGGAGAAAAAAAAGCGCTTTGCTCCAAAAGAGAGATAGTCATCACGGCACTACGCTCTTTCACCCCGCGTCTGCGCCGCCGCCCTCGGTCCGCGCCCCGACCGCGCCGCCGCCGAGCAAGCCGACGTCGCCCCACCGCGCGACCGCCCAGCCCCGCCGCCACTGCCCGCCCGGGCCCCGCGCCCCGTCCTGCGCCGCCGCCGCCGCCGCGGCGCGCGCGTCCACGCGAAACTCGCACAAAGCGCCGTTGGGCAAGGCCGATCCGCCGCCGCCCTGGCCGCCACCGCCGCCGCCGCCCCCCTCGGCCCAGCGCCGCGCCGCGTGCATCGCGCCCCCGTGCGAGACGACGACGACGCGCGCGCCCGGGTGCGCCCGCGCGATCCGGAGGAGCGCGCCCCCGATGCGCGCCGACAGCGCGTCGAGCGACTCCCCGCCGCCCGGCAGCGGGGCCCGGGGGTCGGCCGCCGAGCGGCGCAGGGCGGCGTACGCGTCGGGCGCGGCGCTCGGGGCGTCGGCGCGCCGGAGGCCCTCGAGGTGGCGGCCCACGTCGCGCTCGCGCAGGGCCGGGAGCTGAATGATCGGCGGCGGCGGCGGCGGCGGCGGCGGCGGCGGCGGCGGCGGGGGCGACGCGGGCGGCGCAAAGGCGGCGGCGATCGCGCGCGCGGTCTCGACGGCGCGCGCGAGGTCGGACGCGTAGATGGCTGCGGGAGGGCCGCCCGCCGCCGCCGCCGCCGCCGCGAGCGCCGCGCCTAGCCGGCGCGCTTGCTCCGCGCCGCCGGCCGAGAGCGAGGGGCCGGGGAGCAGCTGGCCCTGCAAGCGGCCTTCCGAATTCCACGGCGTCTCGCCGTGCCGCACGAGCAGGAGCGTCGCCGTCGACGTTGGATCGAGCGCCGCGAGCGCCTTGGCCAGGCGCTGGTGTGATTTGGTTGCGGGCGGGCGGGGGGGGGGGGGGGGGGGGGGGGGGGGGCCACCAAGGAGCCCCCCCGCCCGCCCGCCCCGCCCCCCCCCCCCCCCCCCGCCCCCCCCCCCCCCCCCCCCCCCCCCCCCCCCCCGCCCCCGCCCCCGCGAGGTGCGAACGAAGGAGACCCGACACGCGACAGCTCCTGTCGACGCACCTCTTTCTCCTGCGTGGCGCGCGCGCTCGCCATCTCCTGGGGGGTCTCGAGCTCGATCGCGGGACTAATCAAATGGCGAGAGAGGTCGCGGGCCGAGTGAGTCGTCTTCTGCGCGTGCCGGCGATGAAGCGTCGGCGTGCGCGGGCGCGCGGGCGGTCGGCTGTCGCGGCGGGATGTTTTGGGTCGTCGCAATCCCGACTCGTCGCTGCGTTCAATCGACAGCGCAATCGCGCCGACAATCACACCAGCCGCACGCGTAGTACTACGCCCGATCGCGCTCGTCTCCATATCACCTCCCATCACGTGAGCCGCTCACGTGTGCCGCGCGGCCGTGCTCACATTCACTCCCGCCGTGTCCCGCTCCTCCTCCGCGCGCGCCCCCGTGTCCCCGCCCCCGCCCCTTTTTTTTCCTCTCGCGCGCGCGCCACCACCACCAAAATGCTCCCCCGGCTCCTCCTCATCGCCTCCTCGGCTGCGAGGGGCGGGGCGCCCTCCTCGCTCCGGGCGTCGAACAGCGTCGGCGGCGCCGCCGCTCTCCTCTCGCGCGTGCCCTCCTCGGCCGCGACTTTCGCCACCGCGCCCAAGACCGCCACCCCGCCCGCCGACGCGAGCCGCGGCGCCACCGCAGACCTTTTGGACATCTTTCACCCGCAGTCCGTCGACGACGCGTCCGCCCCGCGCACCGTGCAGATCGCCGAGCCCATCTTCCGCGACTTTGGCGGCCGCCTGCGCTTCTCGGGCCGCGCGTCGACGATCAAGTGCTTCGAGAACAACCCGCTCGTGCGCGCCGCGCTGGAGGAGCCCGGCGGCGGCCGCGTCCTCGTCGTCGACGGCGGCGGCAGCCGGCGCTGCGCACTACTGGGCGACAACATCGCCGCCATGGGCGCGAAGAACGGATGGCAGGGCATCGTCATCAACGGCTGCGTTCGCGACACGGCAGATCTGCAAACCTTCGACCTGGGCATCAAAGCGCTCGCCCCGTTCCCGCTCAAGTCGAGCAAGCGCGACGCCGGGCAGCGCGACGTGCCCGTGGCGTTCGCGGGCGTGACCGTCAAGCCCGGCGACTGGGTCTACGCGGACGGCGACGGCGTCATCGTGAGCGAGACCGAGCTCAAGCTCGAGTCCAAGGTGTGATGAGCGCGCGCGTTTTTTTGGTTTTTTTTGTTACCCTCGAGTCGAGAGTCGTCACCCCCCGCCTCCTCGCCGCCGCCGCTCCAGCAGCTCTCGCAACCGCCGCGCGCGCTCCGACTCTGCCCCGCCGCCGCCCCCGTCCGCCGCCGCCGCCGCCTCCACAGCCGCCGCCACCGCGCGCCGCACCCCCTCCTTGACGCGCCGCTGCTCCTCCTCCTGCTCCCGGTGCCTTGCCTTCCACGCCTCGCGCCGCCGCGCGCGCCGCGCGAGCCGGCCCTCGCGGCTCCGCCCCGTCGCGATCGCCTGCCCGACCGCGTTGCGAACGCCGGCGTCGCCCGCGTCCGCGTCCGAGTCGAAAGAGCCTCCGCCCGCCCCCGAGCCCTCCGCCGCCGCGTACGCCTGCCAGCTGCGGTAGTGCCCCCCGGGCTTGACGGGGCGCAGCAGGCGCGGCGCGCGCACGCACTCGGCGCAGCAGCACCCTCTGAGCGCCGCGCGGCACGCCGCGCACGCCAGGAAGAGGTCGTTGCAGTCGAGGTTGGCGCAGTTGAGGTGCGGGAGCAGGGCGTCGGCCGAGCGGCACACCTGGCACGGGACGGCGGCGCGCAGCGGGGACAGGGACAGGAGGGGAGGAGAGGAGGAGGGGGCGGAGGCATCGGAGGAGGACGCAGCAGCAGCGGCAGCGGCCGCCTCGCCCTCGCCCTCTTCTTGCGCCTCCAGCCTGCGCCGCCGCTCCTCCTCGACCGCGCCCGCGTCCAGGAGCTGGTGGCCCGCGCCGGCGGCGGCGGGGCCCGCGGGCGCGACGGCCAGGCGGTCGTCGAACACGAACAGCGAGCCGCGCCAGCCCTGAGGGGCGTCGGGGGCGAACGCGGGCTTGTCGTCGCCGTCGCCGTCGCCGTCGTCGTCTGCAGCGGCAGCAGCAGCGGCAGCGGCGCCGGCGCCGGCCGCCGCAGCGCCCGCCGCAAGCAGCAGCTCGCGCGCGCTCGCTGCGGGCCCCCCGCCGCGCGCCCGCAGGTAACCCTGCACGCCCCCCTCGAGCGTGTACAGGTTCTTGAACCCCTTCTTGCGCAGGAACGCCGAGTACACGTCGCACCGGATGCCTCCCGTGCAGTACATCATCACGGGCGCGTCCGGGTCGCGCCCGCGCAGCGGGGCCGGCACGTCGTCGTCGGCGGTGCCGACGGGCGTGTCGGAGAAGGCCTCCTCCGCGGGGCGGTCGGCGCCGAGGAAGTGCCCGGCGTCCCACTCGTAGTCGTTGCGCACGTCGAGGACCGCGATCTTGTTGCGGGGCTGGTTTTTTGGGTGTTTGTGGGAGCAAGGAGCAGGAAGGGCACGAATGAGCGATGATGATGCGTCGAACTCGAAGGAAAAAAAAACGAGGTGGCGTTGGTGTCGGTGTTTTTGTCGGCGCCGGGCCCAAAGAACGCGCGCGCGCGCAGCCAAAGCAAAGAAGAGCGCGCGGCGCCGGCCTAGCCCCGTTTCGATGTCGCGCCCATTGTAAAACTCCGACGGCGCCACGGGACGGCCGACCCCCTTCCGCGGCCGCGGGCCTCCCCTGAGGAGGAGTGCGCCGCGGCCAAAAGAGAAAGGGGGCGGCCGCAAAAAGAGGGCGCCGCCGGCCAGGTGAGCGGCTTTTTTTTGTTTGAACGTTTTCTCCCCGGCCCCTTCACAACAAAACAAGACCAGCGTACGAGACAAAAAAAGAACTCACGTCCTGCGCCGTCGCGAGCATGCGCGCCCACGCGTCCGGCTCGAGCGGCGTCGCGCGCTGCGACGCGTCCGTCACGGGCAGCGCCTCCATCGCCCCGCCGGCCAGCGAGACGAGCGAGGGCCGGTGCTTGAGCCGCAGGCGCGGGTGCGCGTGCCCGTGCGGGTAGGGCCACAGGGTGTACCGCAGGCCTTTCAGGGCGGGCCGCTGCGCCGCCCACCGCGCGTACGCGACGCAGTCGGACGTGACGCCGCCCGCCTGGCAGTTGACGCCCTGGCGGGAGAGATAGATCCGGCCGCGGACCTCGCGCAGCGGCTTTGGCGCGGCGGCCGCGTTGGCGACGCTGCCGCTCGCGGCGTACGCGATCGCCTCCGGGCCGAGCAGGAAGAGGCGGTGGGCCTCGATCTCGGCGTGGACGTCGGGGAGGTCGACGAGGTGGTAAAAGTTGAGCACGCAGTACTCGGTGTCCGGGACGGACTCGCGCCAGTGGGGCGGGGCGGCGGGGTCGGCGCTCCCGGGCAGCGAGGCGGCGCCCGACGCGCGCAGCGGCGGCGAGGCGGCGCGGCAGCGGCGGCGGCGGCGGCGGTGGTGGTGGTGGTCGTCGAGGTGGGTGGTGGCGGCAGAGGCGGCAGCGACGCAGCCACACGACGCGCCCACCGCGTGGGCCATCGAACGCGCGCCAATGTGGCGGGACGGGGCCGGGAGAGGCGCGCGGGCGAGGGGTTGTGGTGCCGTGAAAGTGGTGGCGGGGCTGGTAAGGCGACGCCGCGCGCCCGCCGCGAGCGCGGACGGGCGCGGGGCGCTCGGCAGCATGGTTGATGGGGTGCTATGATGCGTGCAGCCCAACGCGCGCGGGTGGATTGGGCGCGCGCCGCCGCCCAAACGGGGGGGCGATTGAGCCGCAATCAGCGCAGCTGCGGGTCGGGATGATGGGGGCGGCGCGTCGAGCTCTCTCGCTCGTGGCGCGACCGCGAGAGAGCGGGCACAGGAGCAGGAACGACAAGCAGGTAAATAAGTTCGCGGTGAAGAAAATCAGAGGGATTTTGCAAGACGTGGAGCAGAGCTGAAGAGCAAGGAAGCACAAGGCGGGCCGCCGTCGCGCGGCGCGGCGCGAGCACGCGCGCGGCCGGCGGGCGCCCTCCCCCTCCCCCGAGCCATCAAACGGCAAACCCGGCGTGCGTCTCGCGGTACCGCGTCAACAGGTACTCGCCCGCCCGCACGGGCGCGTACCTGGCATCGCCGTACGCAGAGGGCGGAGGGGCGATGAGCGCCGAGAAGCTCGGATCCAAGAAAAAAGCGATCGACTGCCGCCGCCGACGCTCGCCGCCCTCCTTTTGCGGGGGGATGACGACGCGGTGCACGGCCGACCGCATGCGCCCGCCCGTCCAGCGCTCGAGCATGTCCCCAACGTTGACGACAAAGGCGCCCGGACGAGGGGGGACGTCCTGCCAAACACCCTCGTCCTCGCCGCCGCCGCCGCCGCCGCCGCCGCTCCGCAGCACCTGCAAGCCCGGCGACCCGTCCGTCATCAGAAGCGTCAGCATCCCCCAGTCCGAGTGGGCCCCGCAGCCGAGCACGCCTGCCTCGGCCTCGGAGGCCTCGGGAAGGTAGGAAAGCAGGCGCACGAAGGCCATGGGCCCGCTGCTGAAGGGGGGGTCGTCGCCGCCGCCGCCGCCGCCGCCGCCGCCGCCGCCGCCCCCGTGCTCGCCGAACACGGCGCGCGTGATGTCCTCGGGCGGCCCGACGCCCGCGGCCTCGGCCACGGCCGGCAGCAGGCGCCGCGCGAGCTCCGTCACGGCCGCCTGGTACGCCTCGCACGCCGCGCGGAAGCCCGGGCACGCCGCGCCGTCGGGCCAGACGTTGGGGCCGTGCAGGGGCAAGCCCGCCATCGGGGAGTCGGCCTCGATCGCCCGCCCGACGTAAAACCCCTCCTTCAGGTCGCCGCGAACCGGCTGGCGGGCAGGATCGAGCCTCTCGGCCTCGGGAGGGGTCCACCCGCGATTCTTCGTGGCGGCGGAAGCGAGGCACCGCCGCTTCTGCGCGTCCGGCAGCGCGAAGAACGCGCGCGACGCCGCCATGGCGCGCTCGGTCACGCCCTCGGGCACGCCGTGGTTGTCCAGGTAGAAGAAACCGACCGATTCGCAGGCGGCGCGCAAGTCGTTAGCCAGGCGCGGGTCATCGGGGCCGGAGTAGCTGGCGAGGTCGAGGACGGGGATGGGAGACGTTGTTGTTGCCGCTCGGGCGGCGTCAGCGGCGTCGGCGCTGGCCGTTGGGCGCGCGCCGTTGGGCTGCGGTGCCGCCGCCTCCGCGGCCGCTGGTGCTGCTGCCGCTGCAGGTGCCATGGCGTGAAGCACGCGGGTCACGAACTTCCGCTCGCCCAAGGCACGGGTGGTGTGGCAATCGGCGCGTGGCCGGGCGCGCGGGACGAGGACGCGACAAGTGTGAGCGATGAACAACCCCCTCCGGAACGCCCCGCGTGCGCGCGAGGGAGCGATCGATGAGACGGCGCACGCGCGCGTGCGAGTTGTGCAGTAGAGCGTGTGATATTGCCAACGCGTGGGGTGGAATTGTGTCGACCGGGCGAGCGTCGACTAAGAAGCACGCGCGCGTCGCGCAAACGCGCCAACCGCGCGCGCGCTCCCTCCCGCCTTTCGCCGCCACACACAATGCGCGCGCGCCCCGCCCGGTCTCTCGAACAAAGCCGCCTGCGCTGTCCCGGACACGCCCAGGTGCGCATCGCCGTCCGCTTCTTCGTCGCGACATCGATCGAAACGTCCCCATCTGCCACCGAAGACGAAGCGCGGCGCGCCGATCGAGGAGTCACCCCCCGCGCCCCTCCAACCGAGAGACCGATGTCGCGCGCCCTCGCCGCGCGCCTCGAGCGCTTCCTCCTGGCCGCGCGCGCGCGCAGGCGAGCGCTCGAGGGGCAGCTCTCGGCCCCCGCATCGGCCTCCCGATCGCTCAGCGCAGCAGCATCAGCCGCGGGCCCGGCCGTCGCCACCACCATCGCCGCCGCCGACCTGACCGCCGCCGGCGCGCGCGGCGTGCTGCGCCTGCGCGGCCCGGGCGCGCTGCAGTTCTTGCAAGGGATGGTGACCAACGACATGCGCCCGCTGATGGGCCCGAGCCCCCGCAGCACGATTGCATACGCGGCCCTGCTCACGCCAAAGGGCAAGCTGATCGAGGACGTGTTCGTGCACCGGTGCGGCGGCAAGGAGGGGGGCGGCGACGGCGGCGGCGGCGGCGGCGGCGGCGAGACGCTGCTGCTCGACGTCGGCGCGGCGTCCAAGCGCGAGGCGCTCGCGTGGCTGGCGCGCTACCGGCTGCGCCGCCCCCTGCACCTGGACGACGCGTCCTCGGAACTGCACGCCTGGGCGGCGTGGGGGCCGGGCGGCGCACCTCCGCCGCCCAAGACCGCGGCCGCGACCGCGTCGGCGCCCGGGTGGCGCGCCGACCCGCGCCTGCCGCGCGGTGCGCTGGGCTGGCGCGGCGTCTTTGCGGCCGCGGCGGCGGATCCAACAGCATCAGCAGCAGCGGCAGCAGCAGCGGCAGCAGCAGCAGCAGGCCACCGCCGCCTGCGCTACGCCCTGGCCGTGCCCGAGGGCGCAGAGGAGATGTTGAGCGCCGGAGGCAACAACAGCAGCGGCAACGGCAGCGGCGACGCTGCTCCTCCTCCTCCTTTGCAGCAGCAGCAGCAGCAGCAGCAGCAGCAGCAGCAGCAGCGGGCGCCCAACCCGCTCGAGTTTGGCCTGGACGCGCTCAACGGCGTCAGCTACGACAAGGGCTGCTACATCGGCCAGGAGCGCAACAGCTTCACGCACTACCGCGGCGTCCTGAGGCGGCGCGCCCTGCCCGTCCGCCTCGTGCCCCCTGCTGGCGGCGGCGGCGGCGGGGGCGACGGCGGCAGCGGCGCCCCGCTCGCCGCCGCCGGCAGCCCCATCGTCGACCCCTCGGACGGCCGGGCCGTCGGCACGCTCATGGCTTGTGAGGGCGACGTCGGGCTGGCGCACCTGCTGCTCGCGCGCGCGCTGCCGCCCGGTGCTGGGGGTGCGGGGGACGTTGGGACGGCGCCGCCGACGCTGCTGGTGGGGGGCGGGGAGGTGCGCGTTGTCCCGCTCGGCCGCCCCGCGTGGTGGCCGCGCGAGTGGGGGCGGGAGGAGGCCGGAGGGGGCGCAGGAGCAGCAGCAGCAGCAGCAGCATCAGCATCAGCAGGATAAGGAGCGTCCTCCACTTGAAGAAAACCAGCTTACACAAAGCGCGCGCGCCCAAACTGTCGTCCCTCTCTCTCTCTCTCGCTCGCTCGCTCGCCTCTTCAACGCGCGCCGCCACCCCCGCCGCCGCCGCCACCCGCGCCCGCCGGCGCCGGCCGACGGTACGTCCCCCCGCGCTCCGCCACCACCACCAGCCCCTTGGCCGCCATCAGCGCGAGGTACGCCGCCAGCTGCTCCTGCGTCACGCGCCCCTCGTACTTGGGCTCGCCCACGCAGAAGAGGCGCAGCAGGCCGTGCAGGCGGTCGAGCGACAGGCCCGCGGCGCCGCCCATGTTTGCGAGCAGCCCGATCGCGTAGCCCTCGAAGGGCCCCACCTCGGCGCGCAGTCGCGCCTCGGCGCCGCCGCCGCCGCCGCCCGCGGCACCGTCGCCGCCGGCCCCTCCGCCGGCGTCGGCCCAGGTGAGGTCGGTCGCCTCGTAAGGCGAGGGCGCGGCGGCGGCGGCACCGGCGGCGGCGGCGGCGGCGGCGGCGGGGGCGGCAGAGGGGGCGGCGGCGGCATCGGGCCCCCCGTCCCCGCCTCCCCCCCTGCCCGCCCCGCCGTCCGCGCGGCGCACGCGGTCGTACACAACCTCCCCGTCGACGCGGCGCTCCGACAGCACGCCCGCGTTGACCCAGAACAGCGCCTTCTGGCGCACGACGGCCGCGGGCACGCCGAGGCGCTCGGCGAGCGCCGAGGCCGCGACGGCGCCCCCAGGGGCGAGCGGCGGGCGGCCGTCGCCCGTGTCGCCCACACCCCCGCCGCCGCCGCCCTCGTCCAGGGCCAGCAGCAGGGCCGCGTGCGCGGGGGTCACGCGGAACGTCAGGGGCGGGTGCGCAGGGCCCGCGGGCTGCACCTCGAGCTCGACCAGGCCCAGGGACGGGCGCCACGCGAGGCGGCGCGGCGCCTTGAGGTGGGAGAAGCGGCGTCCGTAGGCGCGCATGGCCGCCGCCACGCTCGGGGGCAGGGCGAGCGGGCGCTCCTGCGTCGACGGCAGCGAGGGCCAGTACAGGCGCGAGGCGATCGTGGCGTCGAGCTTTGGCAGAAAGGGCGGGTCGGCGTCGGCGAGGGCGTCGGCGTCGGCGGCGGCGGCGGCGGCGGCGGCGGCGGCGGCGGCGGCGGCGGATGCTTGGTCGTCGGCGGCGTCGTCGGCAGCGACGACGACGGCCGGCGCGGGCGCTGCTGCTGCAGCAGCAGGGCCGCCGCCGAGCCCGTCGTCGGCGTCCTCGTCCTCGCCCTCGCGACCACCGCCGCCGCTCGCGCGCGCCCCGCGCTCCGCCGCCGCCCGCTCCCGCCGCGCCGCCTCGGCCGCCAGCAGCGCCCGGGGGCCCAGGGCGTGGACGCCGGCGTTGACGCGGCGCGAGTCGGCCACGTCGCGCAGCATGACGTCCGCGGAGCGCAGCGCGCCCTCGCCGAAGCGCATCTTTAGGAGCTCGAGGGTGCGGAGCTCGCGCGTGGCGTCGTAGACGGAGCCGCCGGCCATCGCTGGCGCGGCGGCGGGCGGAGAGCCGCCGCCGCCCCCGCCGCCGCCGGCGGGGGGCGGTCCGAGCTCTGCCGGGCGCGAGGCCGGAGGCGCGAGCAGGCGCGCGCCGAGCATGGCGCGGTACTCGGCCAGGAAGAGGGCGGGGGAGCCGTAGATGGCGATAAGCATCGGGACGACGTCGACGCGCGGGGGGCGGCGGCGGGCCGGCGCGGCGAGGGGCGGGGGGTCGGCGCGGCGGCCGCTGCGGCGGTGGTGGCGGCCGCCCGCTCCCTCGTCCCCCTCGTCCTCGTCCTCGTCCTCGTCCTCGTCCTCCTCCTGCAGCTGCCGCGCCAAAAGCTGGAGCGCCAGCTGGTCCCCCTCGGCCTCGGTCGTCGGCCACGCCTCGCGCGCCTCCTGCGCGGTCAGGACAGGGCCGCACGGAGCGGCACCACCGCCGCCGCCGCGGCCACCGCCGCCGCCGCCTCGACGCGCCGCCTGCTTCCCCGCTCCTTCCTCATCGTCGTCCTCGTCGTCCTCGTCCTCCTCCTCCTCCTGCTCCTCGCGCATCAGCTCCTCGAGCAGCAGCGGCGGCGTCCCGCCGCCCTCCCCCTCCCCGCCATCACCACGCCCCCCGCCGCCGCCGCCGTCGCCCGTCAGCAGCGCGACGACGCACCGCACCGCGTCGGGCCGGCGCCGCAGGTGCGCCCGCACGGGCGCCACCACGCCCCGCGCCAGCGCCCCCGTGGGGTCGACCTCGGCGAGCGCGCGGATGGCCGCCACGTACGTGTGCAGCACGTCCGGCGTCAGGGCGCCCGCGTGCAGCAGGCGCGCCCGCAGCTGGAGCCGCACGGCCCCGGCGAACGCCGAGGGGGCGAGGGAGGTGTGCGCGAGGCAGGCCGCCGCGTCGAGCGCGGCGGGGCGGCTCGAGGGCCAGTCGACCACGGCGTCGAAGAACTCGCGCGTGCGCAGGAGCCCCAGGGTCTCGAGGGCGAGGTAGGAGAGGCGGAGGCGCCACTCGCGCAGGCGCGGGGCGACGCGGAGGGCGGCGGCGGTCGACGGGGGAGGTCCGACATCGCCGCCGCCGTCGGCGCCGCCCTCGCCGCCGGCGGCGACCGCCCGCGCCGCGTCCGCCGCGCCCTCGGCCTCGGCAAGCAGCGCCAGGCGCAGCAGCTCGAACGGCGCCCCGCGCAGGGCCATGCGCCGCGCCCCGGGCAGGGCCTGCGCCTCGAAGGACCCGGACGCGCGCGCCGCCACGGCCTCGGCCACGTGCAGGCGCGCCGCCGACGCGACCGCCTCCTCGTGGAGGGCGAGCAGCGCGCTGCTGGCGCCGGCGCCGGCGCCGGCGCTGGCGCTCTCGTCGCCGCGGGGGCGGCGGCGCCCCTGCTGCTGCTGCTGCTGCTGCTGCTGCTGCTGCTGCTGCTGCTGCTGCTGCTGCCCCGCCCCCGCGGCGTTCTCGTCGACGCCTCCGGCGAGGCACCCGAGCGCGCGGGCGCAGCGGCGCGGGCCCTCGGGCCAGCGCGGGCCGAGCGCGGCCAGCGCGCGCGCGGCGGCGCGGCCCGGGCGGCAGATGCGAGGAGGGCGTTGTTGTTGTTGTTGGTCGTCGTCGTCGTCGTCGTCGTCGTCCTGCTCGTCGTCGTCTTCGTCGTCCTCCTCCTCATCTTCGTCGTCGTCAAACTCGGCCATCGCCCGCGACAGCTCGCGCACCTTGGCCGTGTAGTACCGCCGCAGCAGCGACGCCAGGCTCGCCGGCGCGCCCGCCGCCAGGCGCGCGCCGCACGTCGCCGCGTGGCGCCCGGGCAGCGCGGCGACGGCCGCCACCTGCGCGGCCAGCTCCGGCGGAAGGCGAGGGAGGCCGTCGCCGTCGGCGTCCACGTCGGCGTCGGTGTCGGGCCGGAAGGAGGCGCCGCGGCTGCCGTCCCCGCCCTCCCCGCCCCGCCGCCCCCCCGAAAAAGCCTCGGCCGCCGTCGCCACGAGCAGCCGCCGCGCCAGCGCCGCCGCGCGCGCGCGCTGCGCCAGCACCGCCGCGGCCAGATCCTCCAGCGCGCGGCACAGCATCGACTCCTCGTCGTCGTCCTCGGCGTCGGCGGCGTCGGCGCCTCCTCCTCCTCCTCCTTCCTCGTCGTCGTCGTCCGCCGCCCGCTGCTGCTGCTGCTGCTGCTGGTGCTGCTGCTCCTGGTGCTGCTGCTGCCGCCGCCGCCGCCGCCCGCTCGAGCCCCTCCTCCTCCTCCTCGAGAGCGCCGCCTCGACGGCCGACAGGCGCGCCCAGAACGCCGGGACGAGCCGCTCGCGCAGTTCGCGCGCCGCCTCCTCGAGCTCCTGGTCAGCGGCCAGGGCGCTCCCGCCCGCGGCCGCGACGGCGCGCGCCTCGGCCTCGCTGATGGTGACGACGACAGGAGGGGCGCCTGCGGCCGTGGTGGTTTGCGCGGCGGCTGCCTGGACGCGCGCGCGGTACGCGCGCCACGCGGCGTCGGCGGCGGCGACGACGGCGGCCTTTTGCTGCCGCCGCCGCCGCCGCCCGTCGTCGTGGTCGTCCGCGCTGGGCGGCTCGAGCGGGGCGGAGGCGTCGCGCATCGCCATGGCGGCGGTGGCCATGGCTTGCGTCTCTCGCGGCGTTCTCTTCCGTCTCTTCTGTGCCACCAGAGAGAGTGCTCCTTCCTTCTTGCCCGTCGTCGTCGCGGGGCTGCGTCAGTGCCCGCCGCGGGGCTGTAAAACGTCCGGGTTCGTCGTCTGAGGCTAGGGGCAGATGGCCCCGGGTGATGTTGTGGGGGGGGGGCACGCTGGAGCAGCACGACGACGCATGTTTCAAGCGTGGCGCCGGCGACAGCAACGGGTCCCGCGCGAGGCGGATCAGCCGGCTGCCGCACGCGCGATCGCCACCTCGCCGCCTCAAACCCGCGCGCCCGTCCCTCTCTCCACGCCTCCCTCTCTCTCCCACACACACACGACTCGCGTTTGACTTGGTGCCCTCACCAGTCGCCGCGCCAATCCGACGACCCCCCCAAAAACCACCACGCGCGCCGCGCGCGTCCCCTAAAGAAAGCCACTCGTTTTTTTTTGAAATCCGGTCGCAAACCTCTCCGCCGCCCCGCCCGCCGTTATGGACGGCGACGTGAGCGCCACCGCTCTTGCGGCATGGATCACGTACGGCGGATCGATTAGCCAGAAGGCCGCCAAGGGCGGCAAGGTCGAGCGCTCGTTCGTGAGCCCCGCGGGTGAGTTTTTGGCTCTCGTCTCGAGTGTCCCCCTTTCTTTTTTGAAGTTTCGTTCGCTCACGCGCGGCCCCCCCCCCCCCCCGGGGGCGCCCCCGCCGGCGCCCCCCCCCGCCCCCCCCCCCCCCCCCGGCCCG
>Ga0315905_10005104_pt1 | contig 13386 bp, 15 predicted proteins | sample LakEriMetagenome_5_FD_203522 | JGI IMG/M metagenome (GOLD analysis project Ga0315905, IMG submission 203522) | Freshwater fungal communities from buoy surface, Lake Erie, Ohio, United States - Buoy 4 MA121 | ecosystem: Environmental > Aquatic > Freshwater > Lake | place: USA: Lake Erie, Ohio... | reverse complement strand
ACCGGTGAAGAGATTCTTTGCATTCCATTCAGATTCGCCGTGGCGCAATAAGATCAATTCGTAGTTGGACATAGCCCTATCTTGCCACGTGCGAGGTAAATAATTAAATCAAATGCTTAAAGGCATCGAGATTTGATAAAGATTCGCCGCGACTGACACGCCAAGCCCATTCGCGACGGATTGAATTGGCAAAGCCAAGTTCTAGCAGTGGATTAAATGATGAATCAGAATATTGCAGAACCGCGCCTACTAAACGATCTATCTCGCGATCATTGACTGCAGCAAGTGGCAGACGACCAACTAGAAAAATATCGCCTAACTCATTAATGGCAAATGCGATGCCATACATACCTGCGTTCTTGGACATGCACCAGGCGTGGACCGCACCTTCATTTTCATCAGGTTTACGAATTACAAAAGCGTTGATGCTCAAAGAGTGATCCCCAACAATTAAGGCGCAATGGGTCTGCAATTTTTTCTCACCAGGCAGAGAGATCAGAAAAGTGCTGGAATCTTTCTGCTCATATTCCAAGTCGTGCGAATCTAAAAATTCTTCAATCACGATCCGAGGATCAATCGCGGTCATTAATTAACCGATCGACTTATTTACGCGAGCTGCCTCGGTGATGACTTGATCGTAAATATCTAGCGTTCCGCGCGCAGTAGCATCCCATCCGAAGTGCGAAGCATGTTCAACGGCGCCCATCGAAAGCAGAACACGGCGTTGTGGCTCTTGCAGCAAGCGCGCCAGAACAGATGACCAGGCGCGCGGATCGTGTCCATCAACTAGTACCCCAGAAATACCATCGGCCACTGCGGTGCGAAGTCCGCCAACTGCAGTTGCGACAACAGGTGTGCCACACGCTTGCGCTTCAAGTGCAACTAAACCGAAACTTTCGGAGTAACTTGGAACGCAAACCAAATCTGCAGCGCGATACCAATCAGGAAGTTCGGTACGCACAACAGGTGGAGAAAATGAAATTACATCATCAATACCGAGCCAAGTAACAAGCTCCTTCAATCGTTCCACTTCGCTGCCGTTAGCACCTGATGCTCCGCCAACAATAAAGACGCGCAATTTAGGGCGCAGGAGTGGAGTATGCGAAAGCATTTCGGCAGTAGCGCGAATTAATAACTCTGGTCCTTTATGTGGCTGAATGCGCCCCACAAAAGTGATCACAAGCGCATCACTTGCGATTCCAAGTACTTTACGAGCAGCAGCACGTCCTGCGCCAGGAGTGAAGTTATAGAGATCAACTCCGGGAGTCACCACGTGAACAATGTCAGGACAGGAACCGTATAAAGAAACCAGGCTGGCCGCTTCTGCATCAGTATTAGCAGTCAGAGCATTTGCCGCAGCAACAATCTGAGTTTCACCCTGCACGCGAATCATTGGTTCAGGCGTTTCACCTTCTGCAAGATTTAAATTCTTAACTCGCGCCATTGTGTGCATGGTGTGTACCAACTGCATCTTTAACTCTTTCGCAACTGGCATAGCAACTTTTCCTGATAACCAGTAATGAGAATGGATTAAGTCATATCGTCGATCACCCGATAACGCTTTCTTAAATTCCGCACTTAACTCCTTAAAGTGTGCCGGAACCTGCTCTTTAGTCCAATGAAGATCGTGCCCGGCATCCAAGTGATGAACATTTACACCGGGTGAAAGTTCAACAACTGCAGGTAGATCTAAATGATCGCGCCAGGTAAAAATATCTACTTCCACACCTTGTGCCGCCATTCGCGCTGCACTTTCGGCGACGTAAATATTCATTCCGCCAGCATCGCCAATTCCGGCCTGCTCAAGTGGGCAGGTGTGGACCATCAACATGGCCACGCGACGTTTCATGTCCCTAATGGTACGCGCGTTTAAATCGTGGCGCGAATGGTGCCAATTACACGCGGACCACCCATTACTTTTTCAGGCGTAAGCGCTGTATCGATACCAAAATCTTTCAAACAAGCATGCACAATGGTACGAAATGCGCGTAGTGAACCATCACTTACCTTAAATACAAAAGTGCGACCATCGATGAGTGAGCAAATATTTACCGCTTCTGCACCATCTTTCATAAATAACCCAGACACTTGCTGCATCATCTCTGTGTTGTGGCGGCCAACCCCACCAACCATCTCAGGAAATGCCCGCGCTGCGTTCATAACGCTTTGATGAACCTGATCAGTTGAAATAGTGATCGCACGAACTGCGCGAGCCAAACCAATTAAAGAAAGTAAGAAGAGTGGTGCACCGCAACCATCAGTGGAAGTCAGTGTGATTTTCTCTCCTGCTAAATTCTCTAGCTCCGCTTTGATCGCTAATTGCAGTGGATGGCTCGCTTCCAAATAAGTTTCAATCGGCCAACCATTTTTCACACACGTCGCCAACATTGCGGCATGTTTTCCGCTGCAATTCATTGCGATTTGCGTTGGTGGATTTTCTCCCCAAGCGCGGCGTTCGGCATCACCAAGCGGACGATCGAAAGCGCATTGCAAAGCGCTTTCAGACAAGCCAACCGATGCCAAGATTTCGCGAGCACCATCCAAGTGCATCTGAGCACCAGAATGACTTGATTGCGCAAGTGCCAATAGGCGTGGTTCTAAATCCAAACCGCTGCGCACCATGGCAGATGCTTGTGCGCATTTAACTGTTGAGCGAGGAAAGATCTTGGTTTCTACATCGCCAAGTGATTTAAAGATTGAACCATCCGCATTTAGCGCGGCCAGAAAACCACGATGTTCTGATTCAACAACGCCATCGCGAACATATTCAGCTAAGACTGCGTCAACGAACATTGTTTCCGCTCTCTTTACTCAGATTGGCGTTCTAGTGATGACCAAATATGTGCCTGCAACTCTTGGCCTTCAGCAGCCATGTCGTACGCGAAAAACAATTCACCGGCAACAAGGCCATATAAACGTACACCAGCTGTAACAATCTTTGCCGACGGCGCTGAATAGGCCTGATCCATAACTAACTGAATCTTGGGACCATCAAACTGTCCCACCCATCCTTCAGAAATTCCAGTGTTATGTGAGATCAATACTTCTAAAACATTATTTGGTTTAACGCGCCAGAAACCAGTTTCTGATGCAGCAGGGCGAATGATTTCGCCATCTTTATCAATGATCCAAGAGCGCGAGTAATAATTCAAAAAGGGGCGACCATCGTGATTAAAGACAACTTCATGCGCATATTCAAAACTTTCAATAGTCGGATAATCACCACGACCTTTGCCACGCCAAGTACCGACCATCCAAGCCAATGGATTTAAATCTGGGTGCAGCCCTTCAGGAATTGTAAAGACCACTTAGAGTCTGCCCCTTCGATATGTACGCGCATCGCGAGCTTGAGATTCGCGCCGACCACGAAAACCGTAAATCACTAGCGCAACACCAATCACAAGAGAGATAACTCCGAGAAGAACAGCGCTAACGATTTCCACGCCTTAATAGTAAGGGTTTAGAGCTTCTTCACCGCCCACATAATGACCAGCATCGCCAGCAGGACAATCAAACCTTGTCCGATCGTCTCCATTTATGCGGGCACAATCACTTGTTGCGATGCGGCTACATTTTCCACCATCAACTGCGCATCAACTGCTGTGGTGCGCTTTACAACCGCTAGCGCAATTGGACCAAGTTCAAAGTGGCGCGCAACTGTGCCGAGAAATCCGACTTGGATTTCACCGTTCATTACTGGTGTGCCAGGTGCCGGCATTACTACTTGGCTGCCATCTAAATGCAATAGCACCAAGCGACGCGGAGGATTACCGAGATTGAAGATCTTTGCAACTGTTTCTTGACCACGATAACAACCTTTATTCATATGTACCGATTTATTTAAAACGCCTAATTCATTAGGGATTGATTTGTGATCAGTCTCAAAACCTATACGTGGTCGCCCTGCCGCTACACGTTCTGCATCTAGCGCCCAAGTGCCAACTTGCATTGCAGTAGCCCCAAAAGTTTCCTGCATCTCTTTTAATTCAGCGCGCGGAACCAGAGCATAAGGCCCACCAATATCAGTTGCTACACCCGGTGCGCGAAGCACAACAAATTCACTCGAAGCATCACGGACATCGACGCGCAACATAAATTTCATTTTCTGCAGGTAAGTAACCAAATTTTCAGAATATCCCGGATCTAAAACCAGCCAAGTTGTTTCGCCATCGTCCACTAAATTAAATTGGTACTCAACGTGGCCTTTTGGATCCAATATCAAGGCTGAAATCCATTGGCCAACGCCAAGTTCAGATAAGTGTTGTGTTGTTAAATCGTGTAACCATTTCAGACGATCAGCACCAGATACAGCAATAACATTTAGATGAGAGAGATCAGCCCAAGCTTTACCTTCAAGCATCGCCTTCTGCTCTTTATTTGGTTCACCGAAATGCCAAATAGCGCCCTTATCGACGCCATCTTCAACCAATACCGCTGTCATAATTATTTAACGCACGCGGCGCATAACCCATAAACTGCGAAGTGAGTGACATCAGTTTTAAAGCCGTAATCATCAGCTAAATTTTGTACGAAGTTAGTGGCTGCACTAATAGGTGCATCGCCAACAGATCCGCAATCACTGCAAACTAAATGCAGGTGCGTCAGCTCTTCGGCTGCGTGGTAAGTCGCTCCACCGTGACCCAAGTGGGTGTGCTGAACAAGGCCAACGTTTTCAAGCGTTTCTAGGTTGCGATAAACAGTTGAAAGATTGATGCCGGGATGAGTGGCACGAACTTTCTCGGCAACTTCTTCTGGTGTGGCGTGGCCGAGCTCGCGCACTGCAGATAAAACGAGTTCGCGCTGTGGTGTTAAGCGCAGACCTTTATCGCGGAGTTCATGTTTATCAGCCATGGGTTAAGCCTACCTTCTATGCGAATTGAATTGAAGTATTAATAACTGGTAATCGGTGAATTACTTAGCTGTACGAGCGCGCAAGATGAGCAAATACATCTCACAACCAAGACAGAAATTAAATGCTGCATTTAAGAACGCTGCGGCAAGTGCAAACCCAACTGCAATTGTGAAGACTGCGCCGGCTCCAACCACAGATGCGATCACGGCAACGAGCGCAAAGCCAAGTCCAACCGCCTGTGCAAATTGTGGCGGGCGAACATCTTCGAAAGTTACCTCTGACTTCAAACGTGGCTTAATCAACTTTTTGAAGATAAGTGCATAGGGAGTGAATTGCGGACCGCGAAGTGCGCCGATCGCAAAGACGATTGCTTGGAAGGCGATTACCCAAAGGTTCGATGTAACCAGAGCAGTTGCTAATACAACGGTCGTGATCACCGCAGACCAACGTGGACCACGTGCATCTATTGATACTGACATTTTTACTTCCTTCACTTTTATCGCTTATGGTTTGTTGTGCTTAGTTTTTAGAATTGCAAACTAAGCACAACAGATTGCGCCAGTTAAGCGACCGTAATCAAGCACACGGCGCTTTGTGAAGTAACTGGTTTTGATGCGAAACATAGGAAAAGAGTAAAGCGATTTGCGCGAATTGACTACTTGCAAGCCTTTTGCAACTTCAGTACTCAGTGAATGGCAGAGATTGCAGCCTGTACCTGAGCGCGCTTTGGCGTTCCCATTGCGCGGCCGACTTCAACACCAGCGCCATTTAAGAACAAAGTTGTTGGCGTCGAGCGGATATCTAATTTGCGAACGAGTTCCAGATGAGATTCCGCATCGATATGGGCGTAATGAACATCGGGCATGGTTTTGACCATATCTTCAAGTAATACTTTTGTGGCACGGCAAGGGGTGCAGAACGCTGAAGAGAATTGCACCATTGTGGCTCGTGATCCGAGTTCGGTGCCGACGATTGCAGCGGTGAGCTTTGGCCCATTTACCGTCTTCTTCTTACGAAACTCTCCACGGGTGCGCTGATACCAAATGCCGAAGCCAGTGGCGGCGACCAGCACGATCGCGAGTGGAATGAAAGTTTTCACGGCGGTAGTCTAGAGCCCATGGCCAAGGTGTTGTTACTGACAAATACCAATGGCGCCAGCGCGGAAGTTCTGCCATCACTCGCTCTCTTGCAGCACACAGTAAAAATCTTGCCTGCAGAAGCGAGCGTTCTTATTGATTCCCCTGTCATGGATATCGTCCTTGTCGATGCCCGTCGCGATTTACCTGCTGCGAAGAATTTAACTCGCTTACTAACTTCAACCGGTGTCGGCGCACCAGTAATTGCAATTACCACTGAAGGCGGACTTTCTGCGATGAGTGCAGACTGGGGAGTCAATGATGTAATGCTCGATACCGCAGGTCCCGCTGAAGTTGATGCGCGCATTCGAATTTCAATTGGTACACATCTTGCAGCACTTACAGCAGCAGATCCAACCGCTGGAGAAATCCGCACCGGTGACGTTGTTATTGATGAAAGTACTTACACCGCCAAGATTAAAGGTCGCTCACTAGATCTAACTTTTAAAGAGTTTGAGCTACTTAAATATTTAGCACAACATCCTGGTCGTGTATTTACACGCGCACAGTTGCTGCAAGAAATTTGGGGATATGACTATTTCGGTGGAACGCGCACCGTTGATGTTCACATCCGTCGCTTACGATCCAAACTCGGCCCTGAGTTTGAATCAATTATTGGCACAGTTCGCAATGTTGGTTATCGCTTCACACTTCCAAGCGCTGGCAAAGAGAGCCAACTTTCCGAGCGGGTATAACCGCAATGCGCCATATTCTAAAGATTCATCGATCACTTACTGATCCACTCCCAACAACAAAGCGTGAATATGCAATCCGCACCTTTGATCCCAGCCAAGATAAAGATCGCTGGTTGGCACTTAACAATAAAATCTTTATAAACCATCCAGATCAAGGTAATTGGGCGATACAAGATTTAGAGAACAGAATGGCTGAGAATTGGTTTGATCCAGCAGGTTTCTTTCTTGCAACAAAAGGTGATGAAATCGTTGGTTTTGTCTGGACCAAGATCCACCAAGATTTTGTAAACCAAGAGCCAGTTGGCGAGTTATATGTTGTCGGTGTTGATCCCGATCACGCCCATCAAGGCATTGGCCGGGCAGTATCTGTCGCGGCAATCAATTACTTAGTTGCAAAAGGCTTAAAACACTCAATGCTTTATGTCGATGCCGATAACGAGAACGGCTTGGCGCTGTACACGAGTTTAGGCTTTAACTAAGAGTTATCACGCTCTTGGGTGGGGGTAGTACTATCTACAATTATGAAGTCAAAACCATCAGGTGACAGTGATGTGAATATCGACGCGATAGCTAAAGCGGCAAATGTAAGTCCAGCGACCGTTTCGCGGGTATTAAACGGAACGGTAAAGGTTTCAGTAGCACGTGAAAAAGCTGTGCGCAAAGCGATCGCGAAATTTAACTACACCCCAAATGCATCAGCCAGACATTTAGCTGGCGGCCGCAGCGGTTTGATCGCACTTCTGATGGAAGAATCAAATGAAGAGTTTTTTTACAATCCTTTTTGGAGCCAAGTAGTTCAAGGTTTCTCAACGACAATTTCCAATGCTGGCGCACTGCCACTTTTATTAGTTAGGCCAAGATCCGGTACTGAAAATTCTGTTTTCTCTACCCTGCTCAAAGGCAAGATAGATGCGCTGGCGGTTCTTAGTTGGCACGCATCGACAACTAATATTGCAAAGAATCTGGACCCAAAGATTCCCACGATAGTTGTAGGTGACTTTGGAAATTCAATTAATTCAAGTCACGTTGATGTTGATAATATAAAGGGTGGATTTTTAGCCACCGAGCATTTGATATCTAAGGGCTGCAAGAATATTTTGGCACTTACGGGTGATTTAAAGTTGCAATCTGCTCGAGACCGGTTGGACGGCTATAAGAGGGCGATAACTGGGGCTGGATGTAAAGTTAATGAAGAGTTGGTTTTGCAAGGTGATTACACCGGTGCGACAGCGCGAGAGTTAATCGCTAAAGCCCTAAAAAAGAAAATTAAATTTGATGGTATTTTCGCTGCAAATGACTTATCTGCCATTAGTGCGATGGAGATTTTGCAAGAAAATGGTTTTGATATTCCAAAACAGGTTAAAATTGTAGGATTTGATGATTCGCCAATTGCAAGCAGCAGCAGCCCTTCTCTAACAACTATTAGACAACCAATTCGCGAATTAGGCGCTGAAGTTGCACTTAGCCTGCTGGCGATTTTAGATGGCGAAGAAGTCGCAGATAAATTATTGGATGTTGAATTGATCGTTAGGCAATCAACAACTGCTAAATAGCTGAGTTAGCGGCAATAATCTCTTTATATTTATGAAAACTCATCTTTGGGGTGCGCTCTAAAGTATCGAAATCTACGTGAACAATTCCGAAGCGCTTTGCATATCCTTCTGCCCATTCAAAATTATCAAGAAGAGACCAAGCAAAGTAGCCCTTCACAGGAACACCTTCAGATACTGCTTTCTGCAGTGATTGCAGATGTGAGACGATATATGAAGTTCTTTTAACATCGTCTACTTTTCCATCTACCTTCACATCGTCATAGCCTGCGCCATTTTCAGTAATAACTAAGTAAGGAATTTGCGGCCAATCTTTGTGAACGCGCTTAACCAGATTTCCCAAACCTTCAGGCGTTACAACCCAACCCAACGCTGTTAAATCACTAGCCAAGTGCGCTGGCGCGGAGGAATCTACGCGTTGCGGAAAGGGCATAAAACCGCCTTCAATAGCCGGTTTATCTTCAGGTCTTGGGGAGCGGACAAATCCATCGCAATAATAGTTAATGCCTAGGAAGTCAGTCTCTACTTTTAATAGAGCTTCATCGCCCGGCAAGATGACTCCATTTACTCGCTCACCATAGGTAGCCAGTAGAGTTTTTGGGTAAGCACCGGTTGTAAAAGCTTCAATCCACCAACGATTTAAATTAGCATCGTTTAACTCTACAAAATCTACAACCTCTTTATCATTCGGAGATTCATTATGAATATTATTCATATTTACCGTCAAGCCAACGATCGCAGTTGGTGATTCTTTTTTAATCGCCTTGAGGCCAGCTGAGTGTGCCAGCGCGGTGTAGTGGCTAGCTTTAATTGCTAAATTGAAATCTTTCTTTCCTGGTGCATGCACGCCATTTGAATAACCAAGCCAAGAGATACACCAAGGCTCGTTTAGTGTGATCCAGTTAGTAACTCGATCCCCAAAAGCCTTTGCGCATGCTTGTGAATACTCCTCAAAAGATTTAACAATTTCTCTATTTGCCCAGCCGCCCTTGTCTTCTAAAGCCTGTGGCAGATCCCAGTGATACAAAGTAACCATTGGTTCTATATCCGCGGCGATAAGTGCGTTAATTAGCCTGTTATAGAAATCAAAACCTTTTTCTTCGCGGGTTGAGTCACCTTTAGGAAAGAGGCGTGGCCAAGAAATTGAGAATCTATATGCCTTTACACCCAACTCTTTTAAAATCTCGATATCTTTCTCAAATAAGTTGTAATGATCGCAGGCGATATCACCGGTATCTCCATTAACAACTTTTCCTTGAGTTTTAGAGAATGTGTCCCAAATACTTAATCCGCGACCATCAGTGTCAAAAGCACCCTCAATTTGATAACTTGAGGTTGCAGTTCCCCATGTGAAACTCTCGGGAAAACCTGAGGTCATCTTCTAAGTCCAATCTCGTATCTACGCTTCACGTCGCCTTAATATCCCTATATTTGAGTGTATGAAAGCGCTTTCAGATTTGATACTCTAACATAACAGAACCCCCTTCGCTAGGAGCAATTGATGAGCCCAGATCCACAGAAGTTACTTTTGTGGTCTGAGGAATTCGCTGATCACTTAGATAGCAAACTTCCTGACGATACTTGGAACTTTGATATCGGCGATGGAGCAAGCGCAGGCTTGATTGGTTGGGGAAATAACGAGCTTGAGTATTACACCGCTGAATCAGTAAAGATCGAAGGCAATTTAAAAATAACGGCTCAGAAGAAGTTGGACTCATCGCTGCAGTGTTATTACGGACCAGCACTTTGGACAAGCGGCAAGATACATACTGCTGGAAAAGTAGGGTTTAAATTCGGCCGCATTGAAATCAAAGCAAAGTTGCCTAGCGGGATTGGTACCTGGCCTGCGCTCTGGCTTCTTGGCGCTAACCTTTTAGATGGAATCGCTTGGCCACACTGCGGCGAAATAGATATTTTAGAAAATACAGGGGCGCATCCATTTCAAGTTCAAGGAACTATCCACGGTGATGGATATTTTGGAGAAGCGGGCCTAACTAAAATTATCCAATCTCCAACACCACTTTCCGATAACTTTCATAACTATGCAATTTCTTGGAATGAAGAATCTATCGAGTGGTTCTTTGACGGAAATAGTTACAACAAAATTACAAAATCATCTGTTGAGGCGACGGGCAAGCCCTGGCCATTTAGCCAGGAATTTTACTTGATAATGAACTTGGCAATAGGTGGTTGGTTTGCTGGTGATGTTGATCCAAAGTTAGAACGGGCTGAACTGGAAGTTGAATCAATCAAATACTTTTCTATCGATGGCGTTGGCGAATTAATTCTTCACGAGTGAATAATCACTTCACCGAGCCCATTAATCGTTGAGAATCTAATCCAATCAAAGCTCATTCGCGCCTGTTTTAAATCACTTTTGATCGGCCCGCCAAGGTTTCCACCCATAGCCAAGTTCATTATTAAATAAAACTCGTGATCAAAGACCCAGTCACGATCTACTTTCTGTTGGCTCCCAAATAGGACTCCATCTACATACCAATCGATTTGATCTGGAAACCAATCGATTGCATAGGTGTGATACTCATCAGCAAAGCCATTTGGCATAGCAACAGTTTGCCCGCGCCCGCCAAAGCCTCCTGATAACAAACCATGGAGATATCCGTAATTCAGCAATGGGTCTTTACCGACAAGCTCGGTCACATCAATTTCCCCACACCAAGGCCAACGTCGCTCATCTATATCTGCGCCAAGCATCCAGAACGCTCCCCAAGTGCCGGCTCCTACAGGCCCTTTAATTCGCGCTTCCATCCGCCCATATTTAAATCCAACTTTTCCTTTAGTGATGTACTTAGAACTTATCCATTCGCAAGGCGTCTTGTAGTAACAGTTATATTCATTTGCACCGGTAGTGGTTGCATCAATGTGTAGTTTTCCTTCAGAATCAATTTTTGCAAGTGATGGGATGTAATACTGACGTTCTCTATTTCCCCAGCCAACTCCTGCCGCGGTTTTTGTGCCATCACCATTTTCTGAAGCCCATACTTTTGGATCTGGTGCAGATCCTTCGCTGAGATTAAATTCTTCCTGCCAAACTTGCACATAATTTCGTTTAATAACTGGCACTTCAATGGCATTAGAGTTCGCACTATTTTCTTTAAAACCTTTAAAGGTATATTTTGCATTTAAATAAACTTCTAGCCCTTGATCGCCGGTGGCTGGGTTATACGTTGCAGATTTTGCCCCTGCTATATCTATCGAACCTTTGTACCACTGGTAAGAAATTTTTGAGTTTTTAGGTGAAACCGACCCTTGCTCAGTGATTTTAAAGGTGTTTGATGCATCTGTGAAAGAAACGCGTGGAGCTGCATTGACTATAACCTGACCAATTTTAGCGACGACTGAGGCAGCAGTTTTCCCGCCAGCAACTTCTTTAAATTGGATACTCTGGTTCTTTTGCTTAGCCGAGGCCTTAAAAGTTAATTTATTTGCGCCGGCAACGATTTTGCCATTAACAAACCATTGGTAGGTTGATTTGGTCGGCGTAGGCCACTTAGCAGGGGTAGCGATAAAAGTAAGGCCAGAGTTATCGGCATAGCTAATCGATGTAGGTAAGGCGTTGACATCCGAATTTGCTGGCGAAAGCCCCAAAGAGAGCGTTAGCGCTGAAAGCGATAACGCTAAAAGACTCCTCAGAGTTTTCGCAAACACTTCTTCCTCTTTATTTAACAGTCACTTTTGAGGTGTAAATTTTTCCATCAATTTTGACAGTAACTGTCTTTGCTCCGGCCGTGACCGGAATATTTACAGTCTGCATAGCAGAATTGATCTTCACTGTTGAATTCTTAGCGCCGGTAACAGCTACTGCAGCAGACTTACCTGCTGCACCAGCAATTGCGACAGCAAGTGAGAACTTTTTGCCAGACTTAGTAACTGAAGTGGTGATTCCGCGGTAATAATGGAATTCAACGCCTTCTGCAACAGTTGGGGTTGTTCCCTCTATTGAGGGTGCGAGAGTTGTAAATGCAGAACTTGCAGTCGGCATAACTGCGGTGGCTGAACTTGGCGCTGCATTTGGTTTTGTATCAGTATTTTTTAAGGTAAATGCCGCATAACCAAAGGCATCAGTGGTCGCTGTTAGCACAGACTTTCCACCGTTTACATTTAATGTGACAACTTTATTAGGGACTGCCGTTTTCCCATCGTCGCCAAGAACCTTATAAACAACGATTAAGTCGCCACCTATTGGTGCGTATGTTTGTTTTGCTTTGGTAGAAGCATTGATCACCGAGTTACTTGCATCAAGCATTGGAGTAACCAAAGTTATTGAAGGGTTTGATGCTGGGACAACAATCGGTGCTTTTGGCACAAAGTAGTGAAATTCAGTGATTACAGAGTGATCGGCTGGCTCGCTATTAACCTCAGGGAGCATCTGTGAATGGAGGCGATCTAACTTATCTTCGCTGTAGATTGGTAAAGATGTGTATGAATCCGGTTGTGGCTCACCAAGAGAAGGATCATCCAGGCTTTTAAGCGCAAAAGTAACATTTCCAAATGCATCGGTCAGGTGAATTACGTTTGCTTGATCAAATGGTGGGCGATCGATGCCTTTTGTCTTTACTCCATCAACCTCAACGATTGATTGCGCTTCGCTATAGCCTTTATTAATTCTCAGGTTAACCTTGGTGAAAGCAAGTGGCTTGCCATCTTTATCTTTTACGTTGTAGGTCAAGTTAATTGTTGATCCGACTGGAGCAAAGGAGATTTGAAATATTAAGCCTTTACCAAACCATCCCTTTGCAACCCACCCATCAGCCATCTGTTGATTAGACTTTGCATCGGAAGTGTTTGTTGCATCCAAGAATGGTGATTGTAAAGTTATTACCGCATCTCTTGGACCACCGGTAGCTGCAGTTGCCGAATTAAGGGCAAGTGGAGTAATAACAATTGCTATTGCGAAAGCAACTCCAAGGGTTGTGCGGAACTTAAACATTGTGGCGCCTTTCTTTAGTGAATTAGTTATTGGGTGATTCATTAGCCTTTGACCGCTCCATCCATAACGCCACTGACTAGGCGACGGCCGACGAAGATAAAGAGAATTAGCAAAGGCACGGTAGCTAAGAAGGCTCCACCCATTTGAAGCGCATAATCCAAACCATAAAGTGGCTTCAATTGGGTCAGAGCAACTTGAAGGG
>Ga0315905_10005103_pt1 | contig 13387 bp, 3 predicted proteins | sample LakEriMetagenome_5_FD_203522 | JGI IMG/M metagenome (GOLD analysis project Ga0315905, IMG submission 203522) | Freshwater fungal communities from buoy surface, Lake Erie, Ohio, United States - Buoy 4 MA121 | ecosystem: Environmental > Aquatic > Freshwater > Lake | place: USA: Lake Erie, Ohio... | reverse complement strand
ACTGACCACTGCTACCAGGAGGGACTGATATCCATGAGGTACCGTTCCAATAATTCATCGCGCCTGGTTGTGTTCCAGAGGGGAAAGAACCCATGGGTCCCTGAGGACCAACAGCTCCATCATTACCTGCAGGACCGGTTAAACCAATTGGTCCTTGAGGACCTTGCGGACCAACGGCTCCATCAGTACCCTGTATACCTTGAGGTCCCTGCGGGCCAACAGCTCCATCATCACCAGCAGGACCGGTTAAACCAATTGGTCCCTGAGGACCCACTGCTCCATCATTACCCGGTATACCTTGAGGTCCCTGAGGACCAACGGCTCCATCATTACCAGCAGGACCGGTTAAACCAATTGGTCCTTGAGGACCTTGCGGACCCACTGCTCCATCATTACCCGGTATACCTTGAGGTCCCTGCGGACCAACGGCTCCATCAGTACCCTGTATACCTTGAGGACCTTGCGGGCCAACAGCTCCATCATTACCTGCAGGACCGGTTAAACCAATTGGTCCTTGTGGACCTTGCGGACCAACGGCTCCATCAGTACCCTGTAGACCTTGAGGACCCGCAGGACCGGTTAAACCAATCGGTCCCTGAGGACCAACGGCTCCATCATTACCCTGTATACCTTGCGGACCCACTGCTCCATCATTACCCGGTATACCTTGAGGTCCCTGAGGACCAACGGCTCCATCATTACCAGCAGGACCGATTAAACCAATTGGTCCTTGAGGACCTTGCGGACCAACGGCTCCATCAGTACCCGGTATTCCTTGAGGTCCCTGCGGGCCAACAGCTCCATCATTACCAGCCGGACCGGTTAAACCAATTGGTCCCTGCGGGCCAACAGCTCCATCATTACCAGCCGGACCGGTTAAACCAATTGGTCCTTGAGGACCTGTAGCACCATCGTTACCAGCGGGGCCCGCTGGGCCCGTCAATCCAATTGGTCCTTGCGGGCCAACGGCTCCATCATTACCAGCAGGACCTGTTAAACCAATTGGCCCCTGCGGGCCAACAGCTCCATCATTACCTGCAGGACCGGTTAAACCTATTGGTCCCTGAGGGCCAACGGCTCCATCATTACCAGCAGGACCGGTTAAACCAATTGGTCCCTGCGGGCCAACAGCTCCATCATTACCCGGTATACCTTGAGGTCCCTGAGGACCAACGGCTCCATCATTACCAGCAGGACCGGTTAAACCAATTGGTCCTTGCGGACCAACGGCTCCATCAGTACCCGGTATTCCTTGAGGACCTTGAGGACCCACTGCTCCATCATTACCCGGTATACCTTGAGGTCCCTGAGGACCAACGGCTCCATCAGTACCCGGTATTCCTTGAGGTCCCTGCGGGCCAACAGCTCCATCATTACCAGCAGGACCGGTTAAACCAATTGGTCCCTGAGGACCATCGGCTCCATCAATGCCCTGTATACCTTGAGGACCTTGCGGGCCAACGGCTCCATCATTTCCCTGTATACCTTGAGGACCTTGCGGGCCAACAGCTCCATCATTACCTGCAGGACCGGTTAAACCAATTGGTCCCTGAGGACCAACGGCTCCATCATTACCAGCAGGACCGGTTAAACCAATTGGCCCCTGCGGGCCAACGGCTCCATCAGTACCCGGTATTCCTTGAGGTCCCTGCGGGCCAACAGCTCCATCATTACCTGCAGGACCGGTTAAACCAATTGGTCCCTGCGGGCCAACAGCTCCATCATTACCAGCCGGACCGGTTAAACCAATTGGTCCCTGAGGACCATCGGCTCCATCATTTCCTGCAGGACCGGTTAAACCAATCGGTCCCTGAGGACCAACGGCTCCATCAATGCCCTGTATACCTTGAGGACCTTGCGGGCCAACGGCTCCATCATTACCCGGTATACCTTGAGGACCTTGCGGGCCAACAGATCCATCATTACCAGCAGGACCGGTTAAACCAATTGGTCCTTGAGGACCTTGCGGACCAACGGCTCCATCAGTACCCTGTATACCTTGCGGACCCACTCCTCCATCATTACCCGGTATACCTTGAGGTCCCTGAGGACCAACGGCTCCATCATTACCCGGTATTCCTTGAGGTCCCTGCGGGCCAACAGCTCCATCATTACCAGCATGACCGGTTAAACCAATTGGACCCTGAGGACCAACGGCTCCATCAGTACCCTGTATACCTTGAGGACCTTGCGGACCAACGGCTCCATCATTACCAGGTATTCCTTGAGGTCCCTGAGGACCCACAGGTCCAGGGGTTAAGGATTGTTGCGAATACAACGCAAAAGGAACACTCAATAATTCAGACGTTTGGATCAGCGTATAATTGATTCCACCCAAGGGGTCTACTTCGGTTTTAAGAAAATAAGGCCCAGAACCCCACACGATTTGGTTAAATCCTCCCAACCCTGAGCCGTTCTGAGCTAGACCTCCTCCAACCTTTAAACTTAATAAACCGTTAGCGTTAGTCTGAGCTTGATGCGTTTCTACAAAAACTGCCGCCCCGGTTGATGTACCCTGCAATACAGATATCCGGACAGCTACGGATTGATTAATTACCAATGAACCGTTATTGTTACGAATGACCGATTGATGCATAATCCCTTGAGGTACTTGCTGCGCATTCAGGGTATGTAAATCATGGATAACAACCATACAAAAAGTCAGAAAGCCAACCAAGAAAATTGATTTATTGATGCCTCGGACTTGAAAAATTGTAGACATAATGGAATCTTTTAGAGAAGAAAAAATGACTTTTTTTATAGATTGTTACGGTTTTTTGAGGATGGATAGCACCCGTCTTACCGCTACATTGTAACTTGTTGATTCCGTTGGCTCAAAGACACATTCAGCCTTGTAGGCACCAGCAGACCAGTTCATGCTTTCCAATGGTAAGTCAATTCTTCCAGGGCCTTGAACCGTTTGATTTTTTGACCAAATCAAACGGCCTGCCATGTCCCGTATTTCGATGCTCCATCGTCCTGCTGATGGCCAACTTAAATGAAAATTCGTACTGGATTGAAACGGATTAGGATACGCCAAAACTTGCCAGGAATTGAATACTTCCTTACGTAATATGGGAGCCGACCACTGCCAATCATCGCGAACTTCACCCCAACCGTTGGCCAATTCACTTTGAGCACGATTCAAACGAATCCTACCCTCGGCCTCCCCCTTTACTTCCAAGATCAGAACCTCTTCACCTTCCCTAACCACCCAAGGAGCTACCCCGTACCAAACAACGGTAAGCTTTTGACCCACCTGATGGTATGTCAATCCTCCGCTAATTTCTGGACGGGTACAGCGGATAGCATAAACTTGGACCCTCTCTGGCAATTCTAAGCTCAGGGTAACTGCTCCCAAATCCATAGAACCTGTTAATCTCAAGGGTATCTCGTAGAGTCCCTCTTGACTTCCTATGAAACCTTGGCTATCCAAGGCTATCCATTGAGACCTTGGCGCAAGGCCCGGAACATAGGAACCGTTCACATCCCCCGCAAACAAAGCATCAATGCCCACTATTTGTTCTACTTGATGGGGTTGACGTTGGACCTGAACATGGTTCAAAGAATAGCGCCAATCTCCCGACGAGCCAAATGAGGCCAACGATCCCGAAGTCCTACGCATTATCAATAAGGCATCGTTGTTGTTCAAATGTGAATTCAGGTTTACATCACCCGCCAATGCTTTCAAACCCGACAAAGCAGACATACCCGTAAAGGCACGATTCACTAGCAAGGCATCGGTGCCGTTTACCCCGGACCAGGCTCGGTTGTCTGAAATAACCAACGAGTAGTTACCATCCATTACCATTCCCAAATCTGCTGTACCCTGAGCATCTGTAGTTCCTACAGCCATCTGTTGCCCTTGGCTATTCCTGAGTTGAATTAGCACAGAGGGAAGGGGTGATTGAACGGCGTTGAGATAATGCAGGCGGGTTTTTAATTGTAAACCAGGAATCAACCACTCGAAAGGCTGCTGTACACCGGCCTGACCAACAACCCCGCTCGCCAAAGAATAGTCATACTGGCCACTCACCGTCTCCCCTATCGAAACCGCCAAAGACGCGCCCGAACCATTGAACACGTCACCGCCTCCGCTCAAAACCGCCGTTTGGGCAAAAACACGCCCAACAAACAAAAAATGAATACTAAAGAAACAAAAAAAAGTAAGGCCTGTATTGTGATTTACCGATATCAATAAATTTTTAGCCATAATTTTTAGAAGCCTGTTTCTGCTAAATATATTAATTTTTGTGGGTAATCCAAAAAAATGGATGACATTTTTGGTGGAAGACTTAGTGTAATACTGACAATTAACGGTAATCCTCAGGACAACCGCGACTCAAAGTCATGATAATCTGCAGGGCACTTAGGGTATTAAGCTTATTTCTTCGACAAGCAAAGTAGGCCTCGAGCAGTTCCACCTTAAGCCGAAACTGATCCGGTACTTTGTGAAACAAATCCAATTACATGCACAACAGATTTTGGGGGAGTCAGCATTGAACTTCAAACCTAAACCTAATAAAGCACCCCCCCAGAAATTCCGGGGGTCGATTGAGGTAAATCCCTGCAGCAGCGAACCCAGAGGTCGTTGGTCAAAGGTTCGAATCCCCCTACGCCCTATCCTAATCCTTGACGCAACGAACCGATAAGCCATGAGTACGGTCGTTGATGCTGGAGTTAGTATAGGGGGTGCTGCTGTACAAGTCAAGGCTATGGGCAACGGACCCGGAATAGAGGGAGGAGGACCACCAAACTGCGCTGAAGGTCGCGTTGCTGAAATCTCCGCCAAAGCCCCGCATGCCGCCCGGCAGGGCAGTGAAACCCGAAGAATTCGTCGTTCCCGAGGCCGGTGAATCCCAACCACCGGGAGTGGGCTGAGTCGCTGTGCTCCTAATTGCACCTCCAGCCGCCCATGACCCCCCCAAGTAGTTCTCAAGGGTAGTCCACTCCCCATCCGAGGGAACATGCCAACCCGTAGGGCATAATCCCCTTATATCCGTCACCGCATGGTGATTGTACAACTTCCCATACAACCCATCATTCACTAAGTCGTTGTTGTAGATCGCATAGGCCCCTGATGTAGTATACTGCCAACTACTGTTACTTAACCCCGATTGTATACTATCCCCATTCCGATACCTACTGGTCTTCAAATTACTCTTCATCCACACCTGCGTGCCAATCTGTACCGTTTCGTAGCCGTTATTATCCACATCGGATACCGGACCACTGGAACCCATGACACAGCGAACCGACATGCCGGTAGAACGGTAGTTGGTGCTGCGGTAGATGGTGCTGTTGGCGGAGATCACGTTTCGGTACCAGGCATTGGAGCTAAGACCGGTGCCATTACCGTCGGAGGACCAGAAAGACCCGCTGGAAGTCAAGCTAGAGAAACCTCCGGAGAAGCCCCGCACGCCGCCCGGCAGGGCAGTGAAACCCGAAGAATTCGTCGCTCCCGTGTTCGGTGAAGCCCAGCCCCACGCTGCGGGTTGTATCCCTGTACTCTTCAATGCACCTCCTGCATTCATTGGAACCCCCAGTTGGTTCACAAGGGTACTCAAATCTGCATCAGATGGAACACGCCAACCCGAAGGGCATAATCCCCTACTATCCTTCACCGTGTAGTGATTGTACAATTTCCCAAATAACCCATCCTTCACCGGGTCATTATTGTAAATCGCATAAGCCCCAGATGTCGTAGTCGACCATTCACTGCTACTCAACCCAGTCGGAATCGTAGCCCCATTTACATACTTGCTCACTTTCAAATTAGTTAGGGTCCAGCACTGGTTTCCAATTTGTACCGTGTTGTAGACATTCCCATCAATATCGGTTACCGTGGGGGTACCCGGACAACGCACACCAGGAAGAGACTCGGTCATGAAGCTTACCTCATTCCCATACGCCGTGCCCACAGAGTTGGTGGCATACGCTCTAACATAATAGTTGGTTGAGGCCGTGAGGCCAATTAAGGTACTTGTAAATACCCCAGTGCCTGTTCCATCGCTCGTCGTATTGTCGGCGGTATTTGGATTCTGGACTATACCATAGGCTGAACCTCTTCCCGTGACCGGGGATCCGCCATCCGATGATACGTCGCCTCCTGTCATTGCTCCAATCCATGTCACCGATGACACGGTTGTTGTGGTTAGTTGTGGGGGAGTAGGAGAAGAGGTTGTAAAGCTCTCCTCATTTCCATAAACTGTACCCACAGAGTTGGTCGCATACGCTCTTACAAAATAGTTAGTTGAGGCCGTGAGGCCACTTAAGGTACTTGTAAATACCCCAGTGCCTGTTCCATCGCTCGTCGTACTGTCGGAGGTAGTTGGATTCGGGTGTATACCATAGGCTGAACCTCTACCCGTGACCGGGGATCCGCCATCCGATGTAACGTCGCCTCCTGTTATTGCTCCAGTCAAGGTAACCGATGACACGGTTGTTGTGGTTAGTTGTGGGGGAGTAGGAGCAGAGGTTGTAAAGCTCTCCTCATTTCCATAAATTGTACCCACAGAGTTGGTCGCATACGCTCTTACAAAATAGTTAGTTGAGGCCGTGAGGCCAATTAAGGTACTTGTAAATACCCCAGTGCCTGTTCCATCGCTCGTCGTACTGTCGGCGATAGTTGGGTTCTGGACTTTACCATAGGCTGAACCTCTTCCCGTGACCGGGGATCCGCCATCCGATGTAACGTCGCCTCCTGTTATTGCTCCAGTCAAGGTAACCGATGATGCGGCTGTTGTGGTTACACGAGGTAAACATCCACCCCATGACCAAGTAGGGACGCCATCACAAAAAATCAAAAACTGACCACTGCTACCAGGAGGGACTGATATCCATGAGGTACCGTTCCAATAATTCATCGCGCCTGGTTGTGTTCCAGAGGGGAAAGAACCCATGGGTCCCTGAGGACCAACAGCTCCATCATTACCTGCAGGACCGGTTAAACCAATTGGTCCTTGAGGACCTTGCGGACCAACGGCTCCATCAGTACCCTGTATACCTTGAGGTCCCTGCGGGCCAACAGCTCCATCATCACCAGCAGGACCGGTTAAACCAATTGGTCCCTGAGGACCCACTGCTCCATCATTACCCGGTATACCTTGAGGTCCCTGAGGACCAACGGCTCCATCATTACCAGCAGGACCGGTTAAACCAATTGGTCCTTGAGGACCTTGCGGACCCACTGCTCCATCATTACCCGGTATACCTTGAGGTCCCTGCGGACCAACGGCTCCATCAGTACCCTGTATACCTTGAGGACCTTGCGGGCCAACAGCTCCATCATTACCTGCAGGACCGGTTAAACCAATTGGTCCTTGTGGACCTTGCGGACCAACGGCTCCATCAGTACCCTGTAGACCTTGAGGACCCGCAGGACCGGTTAAACCAATCGGTCCCTGAGGACCAACGGCTCCATCATTACCCTGTATACCTTGCGGACCCACTGCTCCATCATTACCCGGTATACCTTGAGGTCCCTGAGGACCAACGGCTCCATCATTACCAGCAGGACCGATTAAACCAATTGGTCCTTGAGGACCTTGCGGACCAACGGCTCCATCAGTACCCGGTATTCCTTGAGGTCCCTGCGGGCCAACAGCTCCATCATTACCAGCCGGACCGGTTAAACCAATTGGTCCCTGCGGGCCAACAGCTCCATCATTACCAGCCGGACCGGTTAAACCAATTGGTCCTTGAGGACCTGTAGCACCATCGTTACCAGCGGGGCCCGCTGGGCCCGTCAATCCAATTGGTCCTTGCGGGCCAACGGCTCCATCATTACCAGCAGGACCTGTTAAACCAATTGGCCCCTGCGGGCCAACAGCTCCATCATTACCTGCAGGACCGGTTAAACCTATTGGTCCCTGAGGGCCAACGGCTCCATCATTACCAGCAGGACCGGTTAAACCAATTGGTCCCTGCGGGCCAACAGCTCCATCATTACCCGGTATACCTTGAGGTCCCTGAGGACCAACGGCTCCATCATTACCAGCAGGACCGGTTAAACCAATTGGTCCTTGCGGACCAACGGCTCCATCAGTACCCGGTATTCCTTGAGGACCTTGAGGACCCACTGCTCCATCATTACCCGGTATACCTTGAGGTCCCTGAGGACCAACGGCTCCATCAGTACCCGGTATTCCTTGAGGTCCCTGCGGGCCAACAGCTCCATCATTACCAGCAGGACCGGTTAAACCAATTGGTCCCTGAGGACCATCGGCTCCATCAATGCCCTGTATACCTTGAGGACCTTGCGGGCCAACGGCTCCATCATTTCCCTGTATACCTTGAGGACCTTGCGGGCCAACAGCTCCATCATTACCTGCAGGACCGGTTAAACCAATTGGTCCCTGAGGACCAACGGCTCCATCATTACCAGCAGGACCGGTTAAACCAATTGGCCCCTGCGGGCCAACGGCTCCATCAGTACCCGGTATTCCTTGAGGTCCCTGCGGGCCAACAGCTCCATCATTACCTGCAGGACCGGTTAAACCAATTGGTCCCTGCGGGCCAACAGCTCCATCATTACCAGCCGGACCGGTTAAACCAATTGGTCCCTGAGGACCATCGGCTCCATCATTTCCTGCAGGACCGGTTAAACCAATCGGTCCCTGAGGACCAACGGCTCCATCAATGCCCTGTATACCTTGAGGACCTTGCGGGCCAACGGCTCCATCATTACCCGGTATACCTTGAGGACCTTGCGGGCCAACAGATCCATCATTACCAGCAGGACCGGTTAAACCAATTGGTCCTTGAGGACCTTGCGGACCAACGGCTCCATCAGTACCCTGTATACCTTGCGGACCCACTCCTCCATCATTACCCGGTATACCTTGAGGTCCCTGAGGACCAACGGCTCCATCATTACCCGGTATTCCTTGAGGTCCCTGCGGGCCAACAGCTCCATCATTACCAGCATGACCGGTTAAACCAATTGGACCCTGAGGACCAACGGCTCCATCAGTACCCTGTATACCTTGAGGACCTTGCGGACCAACGGCTCCATCATTACCAGGTATTCCTTGAGGTCCCTGAGGACCCACAGGTCCAGGGGTTAAGGATTGTTGCGAATACAACGCAAAAGGAACACTCAATAATTCAGACGTTTGGATCAGCGTATAATTGATTCCACCCAAGGGGTCTACTTCGGTTTTAAGAAAATAAGGCCCAGAACCCCACACGATTTGGTTAAATCCTCCCAACCCTGAGCCGTTCTGAGCTAGACCTCCTCCAACCTTTAAACTTAATAAACCGTTAGCGTTAGTCTGAGCTTGATGCGTTTCTACAAAAACTGCCGCCCCGGTTGATGTACCCTGCAATACAGATATCCGGACAGCTACGGATTGATTAATTACCAATGAACCGTTATTGTTACGAATGACCGATTGATGCATAATCCCTTGAGGTACTTGCTGCGCATTCAGGGTATGTAAATCATGGATAACAACCATACAAAAAGTCAGAAAGCCAACCAAGAAAATTGATTTATTGATGCCTCGGACTTGAAAAATTGTAGACATAATGGAATCTTTTAGAGAAGAAAAAATGACTTTTTTTATAGATTGTTACGGTTTTTTGAGGATGGATAGCACCCGTCTTACCGCTACATTGTAACTTGTTGATTCCGTTGGCTCAAAGACACATTCAGCCTTGTAGGCACCAGCAGACCAGTTCATGCTTTCCAATGGTAAGTCAATTCTTCCAGGGCCTTGAACCGTTTGATTTTTTGACCAAATCAAACGGCCTGCCATGTCCCGTATTTCGATGCTCCATCGTCCTGCTGATGGCCAACTTAAATGAAAATTCGTACTGGATTGAAACGGATTAGGATACGCCAAAACTTGCCAGGAATTGAATACTTCCTTACGTAATATGGGAGCCGACCACTGCCAATCATCGCGAACTTCACCCCAACCGTTGGCCAATTCACTTTGAGCACGATTCAAACGAATCCTACCCTCGGCCTCCCCCTTTACTTCCAAGATCAGAACCTCTTCACCTTCCCTAACCACCCAAGGAGCTACCCCGTACCAAACAACGGTAAGCTTTTGACCCACCTGATGGTATGTCAATCCTCCGCTAATTTCTGGACGGGTACAGCGGATAGCATAAACTTGGACCCTCTCTGGCAATTCTAAGCTCAGGGTAACTGCTCCCAAATCCATAGAACCTGTTAATCTCAAGGGTATCTCGTAGAGTCCCTCTTGACTTCCTATGAAACCTTGGCTATCCAAGGCTATCCATTGAGACCTTGGCGCAAGGCCCGGAACATAGGAACCGTTCACATCCCCCGCAAACAAAGCATCAATGCCCACTATTTGTTCTACTTGATGGGGTTGACGTTGGACCTGAACATGGTTCAAAGAATAGCGCCAATCTCCCGACGAGCCAAATGAGGCCAACGATCCCGAAGTCCTACGCATTATCAATAAGGCATCGTTGTTGTTCAAATGTGAATTCAGGTTTACATCACCCGCCAATGCTTTCAAACCCGACAAAGCAGACATACCCGTAAAGGCACGATTCACTAGCAAGGCATCGGTGCCGTTTACCCCGGACCAGGCTCGGTTGTCTGAAATAACCAACGAGTAGTTACCATCCATTACCATTCCCAAATCTGCTGTACCCTGAGCATCTGTAGTTCCTACAGCCATCTGTTGCCCTTGGCTATTCCTGAGTTGAATTAGCACAGAGGGAAGGGGTGATTGAACGGCGTTGAGATAATGCAGGCGGGTTTTTAATTGTAAACCAGGAATCAACCACTCGAAAGGCTGCTGTACACCGGCCTGACCAACAACCCCGCTCGCCAAAGAATAGTCATACTGGCCACTCACCGTCTCCCCTATCGAAACCGCCAAAGACGCGCCCGAACCATTGAACACGTCACCGCCTCCGCTCAAAACCGCCGTTTGGGCAAAAACACGCCCAACAAACAAAAAATGAATACTAAAGAAACAAAAAAAAGTAAGGCCTGTATTGTGATTTACCGATATCAATAAATTTTTAGCCATAATTTTTAGAAGCCTGTTTCTGCTAAATATATTAATTTTTGTGGGTAATCCAAAAAAATGGATGACATTTTTGGTGGAAGACTTAGTGTAATACTGACAATTAACGGTAATCCTCAGGACAACCGCGACTCAAAGTCCTGGTAGCCAAACCGGCGTACCAGGTCAAATCGGCCTTCGCTGAGCCAAATTCCGATAGAAGGGAGCTCCATCCCGTTGAAGGTATGGGTTTTGACCATGGTGTAATGCATCATGTCCAGGAAGATCAAATCATCTCCCGGTCGAAGGGGCTGCGGGAATCCATAATTGCCCACCTGGTCGCCGGCCAAACAGGACTGTCCGCCCAAGCGGTAGAGGTGAGGATGCGTGGCCGTGGCCTGCATCTCCGCCCCTAGGATGCGAGGCTGGTAAGGCATTTCGAGGACATCGGGTAAATGCGCCGTGATGCTGCTATCCAAAATAGCCACCGGCAAGGCCTCGGTTTCCATGATATCCAGGACTTGGGACCGGAAATACCCCGTCTCCCAAACCAAAGCCGAACCCGGTTCCATGATCAGTTGAAGATGCGGAAATTGAGCCTTGAAGCCCGCGATGGCCTCGGCGGCTTGCTCCAAATCGTAATCCTCTCGACTCATCAAATGCCCTCCCCCCAGGTTCATGGAGCGAACGCGTTGGAGCCATGGACCAAAATCACGGGCCAAAATCGCCAGGGTTTGGGCCAAGGCGTCCGCCCCGCTTTCGCAGAGGTTATGGCAATGCAAAAAATCCGGTTCCAAACCGGCCTGCTCCAGGGCCGAGTACCCGCGCTCCAAATCTTGGAGACGGGTTCCCAAACGAGAGCCGGCAGCGCAAGGGTTGTACAGGTCGGTGCTGACCGGCGAATAGCCCGGGTTGATACGCAAACCCAAATGAATATCCGCACGATGGCTCCTAAAGGCCGCCCCGTGTTGCAAAAGTTGCGAGACCGAATTAAAGGAAACATGGTCCGCCATGCTCGCGATCTCCTCCACCTGCCCGGTGGGATAGGCCGGCATAAAAATGTGTTGCGAACCCCCAAATCGAGTTGCCCCCAATCGCAATTCGTGCAGAGAGGATGCCGTGGTCCCGTGCACCGCCTCTCGCATGGTTTCAAATACCGAAAACATCGCAAAGCCCTTGAGGGCTAGGATAAAATGCACCGGAATCCTGCGCTGCAATTCGGTATAGAAAGCCATATTGGCACGCAGTCGGTCTTCGTCCATCACAAAGCTTGGCGATGGAATTTGATTCCAAGCCAAGCGACCCGGGCTGTAGGTTTCCCGCAAAGCCCTTAGGGCCTCCAAATCACGCATGGGATCCGTAATCGTCAAAAGGCGAAGGACCATCAACGACTTCGTGCCATGGAAGGCCGTAAAGCCCCAAATCCTTCATAAAGGGGTCCGGATTGAATTCTTCTACGTTGAAAACGCCCTTGCCGGACCATGTCCCTTCCATCATCATTTTGGCACCAATCATGGCCGGTACCCCGGTCGTATAGGAAACCGCCTGGGCCCCGATTTCACGGTAAACTTCGGCATGATCGCAATTGTTCCAAACATAATAATGCTTGGTTTGACCATCCTTCAACCCCCGGATATGGCAACCAATCGAGGTCTGACCTTGGTACCCCGCACCCAACGAAGAGGGCTCGGGCAAGACTGCCTTGAGGAATTCCAAGGGGACAATGGACTGACCCTGAAATTGAATCGGGGCAATGGACGTCATCCCTACGTTCTCCAAAACCCGCAAATGGGTTAAGTACTGTTGACCAAAGGTCATCCAGAAACGGGCTCTGCGCAGGGTTGGGAAATTTTTGACCAAAGATTCCAATTCCTCGTGGTACAGGAGGTAGGAATCCTTGGGTCCAACCCCCGGATAATCAATCGGTTGATGAATGCTCAACGGCTCGGTTTCGACCCAACGACCGCTTTCGAAATAGCGTCCCTTTTGGGTGATTTCCCGGATATTAATTTCGGGGTTAAAATTGGTTGCAAAGGCTTTGCCATGGTCCCCGGCATTGCAATCAACGATATCCAGATAATGCAACTCGTCCAGGTGATGCTTGGCGGCATAGGCCGTGAAGACTCCAGTCACGCCAGGGTCAAAGCCACATCCCAACAAAGCCATCAGACCGGCTTCGGCAAAGCGATCGTGGTAGGCCCACTGCCAATGGTATTCGAATTTGGCCACGTCCTTGGGCTCGTAATTGGCGGTATCCAGGTAATGCACCCCGCATTGGAGGCAGGCCTCCATGATGGTCAGGTCCTGGTAAGGAAGGGCCACATTGATGCAAAGGGTGGGCTTGAAATCCTTCATCAGAGCGACCAATTGGGGAACCTCATCCGCATCCA
>Ga0315905_10005102_pt1 | contig 13387 bp, 11 predicted proteins | sample LakEriMetagenome_5_FD_203522 | JGI IMG/M metagenome (GOLD analysis project Ga0315905, IMG submission 203522) | Freshwater fungal communities from buoy surface, Lake Erie, Ohio, United States - Buoy 4 MA121 | ecosystem: Environmental > Aquatic > Freshwater > Lake | place: USA: Lake Erie, Ohio... | reverse complement strand
GCTGATCTGATGTCGGTGGGGCTTTGCGTAATTGGCGCAACCGCATTGGCGGTGGCCACGCTTTCGGTGCGCGGCGCCAGCGCGGGGGGCAACCTTCTCATGGTGGTGGGTTTGCAGATGCTGGTGGGGTCCGCCGCGCTGGCCGTCGTCGCCCTGCTGACCGAACCCTTGGCCTTTACCCCGACCCTGCGGCTGGCCTTGGCCTTTGCCTATCAGATTTTGGTGCCCGGCCTTGCCGCAACGCTGATCTGGTTTCACCTGATCGGCCGCATCGGTGCGGTCAAATCTTCGGCCTTCCACTTTCTCAACCCGTTCTTCGGCGTGGGTATCGCCGCGCTGTTGCTGGGGGAAACCATCACCGGGCTGGACATGATTGGCGTCGCGATTGCTGCAGGCGGGATCCTTGCCGTGCAACTGGCCAGAATTCGCGGGGCAGGCGCTTAGCGCGTCTCGCCCAAGATGTCGCGCAGCAACGACCCGACCGGGTCTTGCTGTTGCCCGACGCCACCTGTCTGTCCTGTGCCACCAAGGCCTTGACTGGGGTTCTGGAACACTCCCAATCCCGGCGCTTCGTCTGGCCGGGCACGCGGGCTGGGCACGATCATCGGCAATTCCTGCACCGGCAGCCCATCATGTATGCGCATCATCACCTCGCGCCAGATTTCCGCTGGCAGTCCGCCCCCGGTCACTCCTTCCAAGGGTGTGTTGTCGTCATAGCCCATCCAGACCCCTGCGACGTAATCGGCGGTAAAGCCCACGAACCACGCATCGCGCCCCGCCGATGTGGTGCCCGTCTTGCCCGCCGCAGGCCGCCCGTCCAGCCGCGCCCGCGCGCCTGTGCCGTCATTGACGACCTGCGCCATCATATAGACCAAAAGCTGCGCCGCTTCCTCGGTGATCACCCGCTCTCCGATCCCGGTTTCGGTGAACATGTTCAGCTCTTCATTGCCCGGCACTTCCAGCAGCCGAATGCCAAAGGGCGCCACGGACGACCCGCCGTTTAAGATCCCGGCATAGGCCCCCGTCATCTCGATCAGGGTGGATTCACTGGCCCCGAGCGCCAGTGCCGGACCGGCGGCCAGATCGCTTTCAATCCCGAAATCGGCAGCGATCTGACGAACGTTTTCACGCCCCACGGCCTCGGACACCCGCACAGCGGGGATGTTGCGGCTTTCAGCCAATGCCTGCGACAGCGTCACCAGACCCTTGAATTCTTCGTCATAGTTTTTGGGCGTCCAGGGGCCTGAACCGGGAATGTTGATCGTCAGCGGCGTGTCCTCGACGAAATCCATCGGGCTCCAGCCCTGATCCATCGCGGCGGCATAGACAAAGGGCTTGAACGACGATCCGGTCTGCCGCAGTGCCTGCGTCGCGCGGTTGAAACTGCCTGCCGCCTCAATCTGGCGGCCGCCGACCATGGCACGCACGGCGCCATCTGCGCTCATCACGACAATCGCCGCCTGCGCTTTGGAGCCTTCCTTGACCTTGTTGTCAAAGACCCACGCCAAACCTTCCTCAGCGCGCTTTTGCATCTCGGTGTCCAGCGTGGTGCGGATCACCACATCTTCCATCGTTTCGGTGGTCAGGAAAGAGGGCGCGGTTTCCATCACCCAATCGGCAAAATACCCACCCGATTTGGCCTGCGCCGCCGAAGACAATTGCGCGGGGTTGGCGCGGGCCTCGTCCGCCTCGGCTTTGGTCAGATAGCCCTGCTCCTCCATCAGACCGACAATCAGATTGGCCCGGTCTTGGGCGCGTTGCAGGTTGTTGGTGGGGGCAAAGCGCGAGGGGGCTTTCAAAAGCCCGGCCAGCATCGCGGCTTGTGCCGGGTTCACCTGATTTGCCGAAATGCCGAAATAGCGCTGCGCGGCCGCCTCAAAGCCCCGAGCCCCAGCGCCCAGATAGGCGCGGTTGAAGTAGATCGTCAGGATATCGGCCTTGGAGTACTTCGCCTCCATCGCCACCGCATAGGGCAGTTCCTTCAGCTTGCGGTAGACCCCGCCCGACCGGCAATCTTCTTCGTATTCCGCCTCGGACGCCCATTTCGTTTGGTCATAGGGGACGCCAAGGCATAAAAGCTTGGCCACCTGCTGGGTGATGGTCGACCCGCCGTTGCCGGACAATGGCCCGCGCCCCTCTGAGAGGTTGATGCGGATGGCGCTGGCAATGCCGCGCGGGGACACCCCGAAATGCAGGTAAAACCGCTTGTCCTCGGTCGCCACGACGGCATTGAGCAGATGCGGCGAGACATTGTCTGAGGTGATCTGCCCGCCAAACGTCTCGCCCCGCCATGCAAACACCCGGTCATTACGGTCCAACAGCGTGACCGAACCGCGTGCCCGGCCATCCAACAGGTCGGTGACAGGGGGAAGCTGGGCATAGAAGTAGTAGACAATGCCGGCAAAGATCAGTGCGGTGACGATCGTGATCCGCCAGACGATCCCGAAGAAGAGCCGCCACAGAAACCCTAAAAACCGAGAGATCAGCCCGCCCTTGCGCCGTGGCGCTGCAGTGCGGCGCGGTTTGCGCGGTGGTTTCGGTGGCGGTGTGCTGGCCGCGCGGCGCGTGGGTGTGGGCGCGCCATAGCGCCTATCTGCCACCAAGGGCCGCTGCCCTTTGCCCGTTCCCGCCATGCCTGCCCATTCCAGTATTCTTGGTTTTGTTGTCGCCCACCTTAACGGGTTCTGCACGCTTTGCGAAGGGAGGTGGGCAATGATTCGCCTATCGGTTCCGCCTAAAAATGAGGCAGCGGCGCAAATTTATGCAGCAGACACCCGGTATTCCTGACATCGCCCCCGCTCGCGACCGCCGCAAACTTGTGCTGCACCTGCGAAGGCCGCCTCATCTGACCATACGGCTTGCTCACAACGGGCCGAAGACTGGGGAAGCAAGTTTTTTGGAAAGGGGTGCGACATGAAGATGATCATTGCCGCCATCAAGCCTTACAAGCTCGACGAGGTGCGCGAAGCGCTGACCGCGATCGGCGTTCGGGGCATGATGGTGACCGAAATCAAAGGGTTTGGCACGCAGTCTGGCCATACCGAGATTTATCGTGGTGCTGAGTATGCCGTGAATTTCGTGCCGAAGATGCGGCTTGAAATCGTCGTCACCGACAGCATGGCCGAAACCGTGGTGGACACCATCACCAAAACCGCCCGGACCGGAAAAATCGGCGACGGCAAGATTTTCGTCCTCGATGTGGCCAAAGCCCTGCGCGTGCGCACGGGTGAAGCCGACGATGACGCGCTTTAAGGGGGAACCGAGATGAAAAAACTGATGCTTTCCACGGCGTCCCTGCTGGCGGCACTGCCCGCCTTGGCACAGGAAGCCACCACCGAAGCGGTTGAAACCGTGGCCGAGGCCGCCGCCCCCGTGATGGACAAGGGCGATGTCAGCTGGATGATGGTCTCGACCGTCCTTGTGCTGTTCATGACCCTACCGGGCCTTGCGCTGTTCTACGGCGGTCTCGTGCGGTCGAAAAACATGCTGTCGATCCTGATGCAGACCACCGTCATCGCCTGTGTGATGATGATCGTCTACGTGGTCTACGGCTATTCCTTCTCGTTTGGTGGCTCGACCAGCCCTTGGTGGGGCGGCACGGGCAAACTGTTCCTGTCGGGCGTGACGGTTGACAGCATGGCTGCCACCTTCAGCGCGGGTTACGTCATTCCGGAATACCTGTTCATCGCCTTCCAGATGACCTTCGCCGCCATCACCCCCGCCCTCATCATCGGCGCCTTTGCCGAACGGGTGAAGTTCAAGGCGGTTCTGGTGTTTTCGGTCCTGTGGGGAACCTTCTCGTATTTCCCGATTGCCCACATGGTCTGGGACGCCAACGGCTATCTCTTCGCCAAGGGAGCCATCGACTTTGCAGGCGGCACGGTGGTGCACATCAACGCTGGCATCGCGGCCTTGGTTGGCTGCATCGTGATCGGCAAGCGTATTGGCTATGGCAAGGAAAACATGGCGCCGCATTCCATGGTGATGACCATGATCGGGGCATCCATGCTGTGGGTCGGCTGGTTTGGCTTCAACGTCGGTTCGAACCTTGAGGCAAACGGCGGCGCGACGCTGGCCATGATCAACACCTTCATCGCCACCGCAGCCGCCACGCTGGCTTGGTCGGCGCTGGAAGGTCTGCAGCGCGGCAAAGCCTCGATGCTGGGCGCGGCCTCGGGCATGGTGTCGGGCCTTGTGGCCATCACCCCGGCCTGCGGCACGGTTGGGCCGATGGGCGCGATTGCGCTGGGCGTGATTGCGGCGGCGGGCTGCTACTTCTTCGTCACCGTGGTGAAGAACAAGATGAAGTATGACGACAGCCTTGATGTCTTCGGCATCCACGGCGTCGGCGGCATCATCGGCGCAGTTCTGACAGGCGTGTTCTCGGCAGCGGCCTTTGGCGGGGTCAAGGGCGACGACTATGCCATGATGGCGCAGCTCTGGATCCAGATCGAAGGCGTGCTGATCACCATCGTCTGGTCAGGTGTGGTGTCTTATGTCCTGTTCAAGGCCATCGACATGACCATCGGCCTGCGGGTGGACAGTGACACCGAACGTCAGGGCCTTGACCTGACCGCCCACGGCGAACAGGCCTATCACGGCTAAGTCCGCCTCCAAGGCAAGGAAAAGGCCCGCTTCGGCGGGCCTTTTTCATGTGCCCAGACTGATCAGTCCGGTCCCCAGCACCGCGAGCCCGGCCCCGATCCACCCCGGCAGGGCGGGGGCCTTGCCCGTGACGATCCAGATCAGTGGTAGGATCAGAACCGGTGTGGTGGATGTCAGCGTGGCCACAATCCCGACATTGCCCACCGCCAAGGCCGCCATCATCAGGCTCATCCCGAGAAAGATGCCGAGGAAGGCCGACCCGCCAATCGCGCGCAGGCCTTTCAGATCGGGCAAGCGGGCGGCCCGTGCAAAGGGCAGCACCATCAGAGCGACATAAAACCCAAAACCCAGACCTGACCGGATTGCCATGGCGGTAAAGGGCTCTACCCCGTCAGCCATCGCGGGCCGTGCCAGTAGGCTGCCACCGGCCTGCCCAAGGCTGGTGATAACCCCCAAAACCACGCCTTGCAACAAAGGCCGCGTCGGGCGGTCGCCGGGATCGGCCATCATTACCGCCATGAAAATGCCCCCAAGGATCAGCGCAATTCCCGCCCCTTGCAGCCCGTTCACCACCTCGCCCAAAAAGAAATAGCCAAGGATCAACCCAAAAGGTGCGGCCAATGAAAAGAGCACCGCCGTGATGCGCGGACCGACGGCATGAATGGCCGCGAAATAGGTGGTCGATGCCAGCATGATCCCCGAGGCCGAGGAGGCCGCCAAGAGCCAAAACTGCTCGCCCGTCACCCCGCGCCAACCGCCCAGCACAACCGACGCGGCGGCTGTCATCAAAAAGGCCAGCCCCATTTGCCAGCGGCCCAGCTGAAACGGGCCAACCCGGCCCTGAAGCCCGGCAATCATCATCGCAGACAGCGAAAAGGCAATTGCCGCCGCCAAAGACAGGACGACGGCGATCATCTTAGATCACGCTGGCAATCGCCGCAGCCAGGATCGGCACTGTGCGCGTGTTCAGGCCGGCAATGTTAATGCGGCTGTCGCCGACCATGTAGATGCCATGCGTCTCGCGCAGCACATTCACCTGCGCCTCGGTCAGACCCAGACGGCTGAACATGCCGCGATGGGTGGCGACAAAATCAAAGCGATCAGAATTGGTCGCCCGGCGCAGCGCATCGGCCAGCGCCTGCCGCAAGGACAGCATGTTCAGCCGCACCTCTTCAAGCTCGGCCTTCCAGTCGGCGCGCAGGGCGTCGTCTTCCAGAATCATCGTCACCAGACGCGCGCCATGATCGGGCGGGAAGCTGTAATTCTGCCGGTTCAGAAACGCGAGATTGCCCTGCACCACGGCCTTGCGGTCCGGGCTGGTCAAGGCGATCAGCACGCCCGTCCGCTCGCGGTAAATGCCAAAGTTCTTGGAGCACGACGCGGCGATCAACACCTCGGGGAACGACTGCGCCACCAAACGCGTGGCAGCGGCATCTTCTTCCAGCCCGTCACCAAAGCCCTGATAGGCCAGATCCACAAACGGCACCGCCCCGCGCGCTTTCAACAGTGCCACCACTTGCGACCATTGGTCCATCGACAGATTGGCCCCCGTGGGGTTGTGGCAGCAGCCATGCAACAGCACCGCATCACCCGCCTTCACCCGGCCCAGATCTTCCATCAGCCCGGCGAAATCGATGCCCCGCGTGGCGGCATCGAAATAGCGATACTCGGCCATGGGCATGCCCAGATAGTTGATGATCGACGGATGGTTCGGCCATGTGGGGTTCGACAGCCAGACCATCGCCCCCGGTGCCGACATGCGGATCAGCTCCAGCGCCTGACGAATGGCCCCTGTGCCGCCGGGCGTCGCCACGCTTGCCGCGCGGTCGGCATAACCGTCGCCCAGAATCATTTGCACCATGGCTGCGTTGAACGCGGGCTCGCCTGCCAGACCGGTGTAGGTCTTGGTGGTCTCGACCTCCCACAGCTTTTTCTCAGCCGCCTTCACCGCCCGCATCACCGGCGTTAGCCCAGTGGCGTCCTTATAGACACCAACGCCAAGGTCGATTTTGTCTGCGCGGAGATCGTCACGATACATCGCGATCAGCTGCAAGATCTTGTCTTGCGGCTGCGGGTTCAGGGTTTCCAGCATTCTTCAGCCTTTCTCGACGGCCAGATCTTCGTACATGCCCCATTCGGCCCATGAGCCGTCATAAAGCGCGTGGTTCTTGTGGCCCATCCGCTCCAGCGCCAAGGACAAGACCGCCGCCGTCACACCCGACCCGCATGTGGTGATGGCGGGCTTTGACAGGTTCACACCCGCCGCCTCGAACACGGCGCGCAGATCGGCCACCGGCTTCATGGTGCCATCAGGGTTCAGAAGGCTGGCATAGGGCACATTCTTTGACCCCGGAATATGCCCCGCCCGCAGGCCGGGCCGGGGTTCCGGCGCCTCGCCCTTGAAGCGCGCGGCACTGCGGGCATCGATGATCTCGGCCTCGCCGAGCTTGGCGGCATGGGCGACTTGCGTCACATCCTTGACCAAGCCGTGCTGGCGGCTCACGGTGATGTGGCGGTCGCGCAGCACGGGCGGCATGTCTTCCACTTCGCGGCCCTCGGCCTGCCATTTGGGAAAGCCGCCGTCCAGAACGGCAACATCCGTCTTGCCCATCAGCCGGAAGGTCCACCAAACGCGGGCCGCCGAAAACAGCCCAGATCCGTCATAGACCACCACCTGATGCCCATCGCCAATGCCCATAGCACGCATGCGGCTGACGAATTTCTCGGGCGGGGGGGCCATATGCGGCAGGTTCGACCGGCTGTCGGTGATCTCGTCAATGTCAAAGAACCGCGCGCCAGGAATATGGGCGGCCTTGTATTCGGCCTTCGGATCGCGGCCTGCGTCGGGCAGATACCAACTGGCATCAATCACCCGCAGATCGGGGTCAGACCGATGCGCTGCCAGCCACGCGGTGGAGACAAGCGTCTTGGGATCGTCGGTGAGGGTCATCGGCGTCTCCTGTCAGGGATGCCTCGGACCTAACCCGACAGGGCCTTTCCCGCAAGTGTCGCGCGGCCAGAACCCCGCCCTTGACGCGCAAATGTGCGATTTCATGGGCCGCAGGTGCTAACCAGCTCTGCGCGACCCCGCTTAGTCGCGGTTGCCCTGCTTCAACAGCCGCGCCTTCTGGCGGTCCCAATCGCGCTTTGCCGAAGTCTCGCGCTTGTCGGCCACCTTCTTGCCCTTGGCGATGCCCAGCTTGACCTTCACCATACCCCGGTCGTTGAAATACCACTTCAACGGCACCAGCGTCATGCCCTCACGGCCAATTGCGCTCCACAGCCGCGAGAGTTCTTTGCGGCTGACCAACAGCTTGCGGTGACGGCGCTCTTCATGGCCCCAGGTTTTGGCCTGCAGATAGGGCGCGATATAGCTGTTGATCAGCCACAGCCCACCGTTCTCAATGCTGGCGTAGCTGTCTGCGATGTTCGATCCGCCCTGCCGCAGGCTCTTGACCTCGGACCCCAGAAGCATGATCCCCGCCTCTAAGTCGGATTCGATATGGTAATCGAACCGCGCGCGGCGGTTTTCGGCAATGAGCTTGTTGTTCGGATCGGACATCTTGGCCATGATCGCCCCGAAATAGGGGGTTCAGCCCCCCAAGTCCAGAAGGGGTCGGGCATGTTACTGCAAATCAGCGTTGGGACTGGGCTTTTGCTGGCCAATATCCTGATTGCCGCTGTGGCAGCCATGCTGTTGGAGGTGCTGTTTCAACGTATCCACCCTTGGATGCTGCGCGAACCGCATCGGCCAAAGCTGGTTCTGATGATCGCAGGTGTCTCGCTTTGGGTTTTGGGAGTGATCACCGCCGGGGTCTGGCTCTGGGCCTTTGCCTACCTGTGGATCGGTGCCTTTGGCACGCTCGAGGAGGCGGTCTATTTCTCGCTGGTCTGCTTTACCACGCTGGGCTTTGGCGATGTTTTGCTGCCGCAAGACTGGCGCATCCTTGCGGGCATGACAGCTGCCAACGGATTTCTCAACTTCGGCCTTCTGACCGCGCTTTTGATCGAAGCGCTGCGCCAAATCCGGCTGGGGCAGGTGGAACGGCGCAAGTCGCGCTAGCGCCGCCCTCAGCCGTTCTCGCGCAGAATGCTGCCCGCCAGATAAAGCGAGCCGCAGATCAGAACCCGCGCCTCAGGCGAGGTCGCCGCAATCGCGGCCAAGGCCTCGGCCACCGAAGCCGCGGTTGTGGCGTCAATCCCCGCCTTAACGGCAGCCTCCGCCGTGACCTCGGCAGGAAGCGTGTTCTTCTCGCCGGGGATCGACACGGCATGCAGCCGCGTCGCATGGCCCGCCAAGGGGCGCATGTAGCCCGCGACATCCTTGGTGTTCAGCATGCCGCAAATCAGATGCGTCTCGCGCTTGGGCATCCGCGCCAGTGTGGCCGCCACCGCCTCACCGCCCGCCGGGTTATGCCCGCCGTCCAGCCACAATTCGACCTTCGGCGCGCTGTCGATCAGCGGACCATGGCGCAGCCGCTGCATGCGTGCGGGCCAATAGGCCCGCGTCACCGCCGCCTCGCAGGCTGCCTCATCTCGACCCAAGGCGCGCAGGGCTGCAATCGCCGCACCGGCGTTTTGCACCTGAAACGGCCCCGGCAGGTTCGGCAACGGCAAGTCGAGAAGGCCGTTTTCATCCTGAAACACCAGCCGCCCGCCCTCTTCGGCGACATGCCAATGCTGCCCAAAGGCCAATACTGGGGCACCCGACCGCGCCGCCTTGGCCTCAATCATCGCAAGCCCCGCCTCATCCTGCGGGCCCACAATCACCGGCACGCCGCGCTTGATGATCCCAGCCTTTTCACCGGCAATCTCGGGCAGGGTTTCCCCCAAGTATTGCTGATGGTCCAAAGACACTGGGGTGATGATGGTTAGCGCCGGGCGGTCAACCACATTGGTCGCATCCAGCCGCCCGCCCAGACCCACCTCAAGCAGCGTAAAATCCGCAGGCGTGCGCGAAAACGCTAGGAAGGCCGCGCAGGTGGTGATCTCGAAAAACGTGATCTCATCGGGGCCATTGGCCGCCACGCATTCATCCAAAAGTGCGGTCAACGCGGGTTCCGAAATCAACTCCCCCGCCAGCCGGATGCGCTCATGAAACCGCGCCAGATGCGGCGAGGTATAGGCATGCACCCTTGCCCCCCCCGCCTCCAGCCCGGCGCGGATCATCGCCTGCGTGCTGCCCTTGCCATTGGTGCCCGCAATATGGATCACCGGCGGCAAGGACCGCTCGGGGTTGCCCAGCACCGCCAAAAGCCGATGCACCCGGTCCATCGTCAAGTCGATGACCTTCGGATGCAGCGTCATCATCCGCTCAAGGATCAAATCCGAGCCGTTCATTACGCCGCTCACTTTGCGTCAGCCGCCACGGCCAGATCGCCCGGAGGCGGCAAATCGCCTTTGATCGCCGGCGAAAGGCCCATCAACATGCGCAGAACCGTGATCAACTCATCGCGCATATCCTTGCGATGGGTCACGCGGTCCAACATGCCATGGTCCAACAGATATTCGGCGCGCTGGAACCCCTCGGGCAGCTTTTCGCGGATGGTCTGCTCAATCACCCGTGCGCCCGCAAAGCCGATCAGCGCGTTCGGTTCGGCAATCTGCACATCACCCAGCATCGCATAGCTGGCCGTGACCCCGCCCGTCGTCGGATGGGTCAAGACCACGACGTAAGGCAGCCCCGCCTCCTTCAGCATCTGCACGGCCACCGTGGTGCGCGGCATCTGCATCAGCGACAAGATCCCCTCCTGCATCCGCGCGCCGCCTGCGGCGGAAAACAGCACGAAAGGCCGCTTCAACTTCACCGCCCGCTCGGCCCCGGCCAGAATGGCGTTGCCGACATAAAGCCCCATCGACCCGGCCATAAAGCTGAAATCCTGCGCCGCCGCCACAATCGGAGTGCGGCCCATTTCGCCCTCGGCCACCAGCATCGCCTCGCGCTCGCCACTGGCCTTTTGCGCGGCCTTCAGCCGGTCGGGGTATTTCTTCTGATCGCGGAAATGCAAGGGGTCGGCGGGCGGCTCAGGCACCTTCACCTCGGTGAAGATCCCGCCATCAAACAGCGCCGTGAACCGGTCGCGCGGGTTGATCGCCATATGGTGATCACAGGACGTGCAAACATTCAGATTCCCCGCCAATTCGCGGTGAAACAGCATGGTTCCGCATTCCGTGCATTTGGTCCACAGGTTCTCGGGCACCTCGCGGCGCGAAAACAGCGAATTGATCTTCGGTCGGACGTAGTTCGAAATCCAGTTCATCGCCTGCCCTGCGGTCATGTGGTTGCCCCCTCAGATATCCCTCAGGGGGGCGAATTGCAACGCCGGGGGCAGGGCATGGGCAAGCACCTGCAGCCCCGACCTTTCATCTTGGCAAAAATACTCCCGCCGGAGGCTTACCCGGCCAAAAGCTTGCCCTGCGCCTGCCCAATGATGCGCGCCAAGACGATCTGCCCCTCGGGCTGATCGGTGTCAAAGGCCACTTCGGTAAACTGCTCGGTGCGGCCAAGGCGCGGGGATTCCATCAAGATGCGATGGGCCGCGCCCTGCTGGCTGTCCATATGCCGCGCCAGCGCAGCATCGCCCGCCGCCCGCAACCGCGCGGCGCGCAGCTTGATCTGATCCCCCGGCACCTTCGGCATCCGCGCCGCAGGCGTGCCTTTGCGGGCCGAAAAGGGAAAGACATGCAGAAAGGTCAGATCACAATCGGTGACCAGCTTTACCGAGTTTTCAAACATCTCTTCAGTTTCGGTCGGAAAGCCCGCGATGATATCCGCCCCAAAGATCATATCAGGGCGCAGGCGGCGGGCCTCTTCACAAAAACGAATGGCATCATCGCGCAGATGGCGGCGTTTCATCCGTTTCAGGATCATGTCATCGCCCGCCTGCAACGACAGATGCAGATGGGGCATCAGCCGCGGCTCCGTCGCAATCGCCAGCATCAGGTTCTCATCCGCCTCAATGCTGTCGATGCTGCTGATGCGCAGCCGCACAAGGTCGGGCACCAGCCGCAGGATGCGCATGACCAGATCGCCAAGGCGCGGTGCGCCGGGCAGGTCTGCGCCCCATGAGGTCAAATCAACCCCGGTGAGGACCACTTCCAAAAACCCCTTGTTCACCAACCGCTTAATCTGCTCCACCACCACCCCGGCAGGCACCGACCGCGAGTTGCCGCGCCCATAAGGGATGATGCAAAAGGTGCAGCGGTGATCGCAGCCGTTTTGCACCTGCACATAGGCGCGGTGGCGGCCAAAGCCGTCAATCAGGTGGCCTGCGGTTTCCTTGACGGCCATGATGTCATTGACCTGAACCTTCTCTGTCTCGCCGATAAAATCGGCGGGGCGGAGCGATCTCCATGTCGCGGCCTGCATTTTTTCATGATTGCCAATCACCCGCGTCACTTCGGGCATGGCGGCAAAGGTTTCCGGTTCGGTCTGCGCCGCGCAACCCGTTACGATTACCGGCGCACCGGGGTTTTCGCGGGCGAGGCGGCGGATCTCTTGCTTGGCCTTGCGCACCGCTTCGGCGGTGACGGCACAGGTGTTCACCACCACAGCGCCCTCAACTCCCGCCGCCTCGGCCAACTCCTTCATCGCCTCGGTTTCATAGGCGTTCAGGCGGCAGCCAAGGGTGGAAAACACCGGCGGGCGAAAGTTTGGCAGGTTCATGGGTGGGCGGCCAGAAATGCGGCCGACAGCCAGCCGTTAAAGACATGGGCCACCGGGCCAGTCATCCAGACGCCATCGTCGCTCCAGTCAATCTCAAGGACGCCACCATCCAAATCCAGCGTCACGCGCCGCCCGGTCAACCCGCGCAGATGCGCCGCCACAGCCGTGGCACAAGCCCCAGACCCACAGGCCAGCGTGATGCCCGCCCCCCGCTCCCAGACGCGCATGCGCAGATGATCCGGCCCGATCAGGCTGGCAAATTCCACGTTGGTGCGTTGGGGATAGAGCGGGTCATGCTCATAGCCTGGGCCAAGGCCCGCCACATCCACCGCCTCGGCATCCGGCACGAACAGCACGCAATGCGGATTGCCCATGCCCACCGCCACCGGATCTCCCGCCAAGGGCAGGTGCAGCGGATCCACCTTATGCGCCAAGGGCACTGACGGCCAATCGAGCTGCGGTGCGCCCATGTTCACCGACACCCGGCCATCCGCCATCCGCACCGCCGACAAACCGCCGCGTGCCGTCACAAGGGTGACCGCGTCCTTGCCAAGCTGGCGCATCATGTAATCCGACACGCAGCGCGTGGCATTGCCACAAGCCCCGGCGCGGCTGCCGTCATTGTTCCAGAAGTCCAAACCGAAATCAGCCTGATCCGAATCGCGAATCTCGGCCAGTTGGTCAAAGCCCACGCCCCGGTTGCGATCCCCCAGCGCGCGCGCAAGCGCCGGCGTGACCACGGCGGTCTTCTGCCCGCGTGAGTCAATCACCACAAAATCATTGCCCGCCCCATGCATCTTCATGAAGCCAAGGCCGGAAGGGTCGCGCATTTGGTCCATGCCGACCATATACGCCCCTCATCAGGATTTCGCCAGTCACCCGCGCATTTTACCCTTGACCCCACCGCGGCATCCTCCTAATCAGCGGCCCTGTTGTGGGCCGGTAGCTCAGTTGGTAGAGCAGCTGACTTTTAATCAGCGGGTCACAGGTTCGAATCCTGTCCGGCTCACCACTTCATCCTGTTCGATCTGTTGAAAACCGTGTGAGAGTGGTGGTGCCCTCCCGCAACGGGGCCTCGGCATGTGCCCCGGCTGTATCCCCATGATTCTTTTACCG
>Ga0315905_10005101_pt1 | contig 13389 bp, 9 predicted proteins | sample LakEriMetagenome_5_FD_203522 | JGI IMG/M metagenome (GOLD analysis project Ga0315905, IMG submission 203522) | Freshwater fungal communities from buoy surface, Lake Erie, Ohio, United States - Buoy 4 MA121 | ecosystem: Environmental > Aquatic > Freshwater > Lake | place: USA: Lake Erie, Ohio... | reverse complement strand
CGGAATCCGCGGCGGTCGGTTTCGCGAGGAACGCTGCGAGTGCATCGCGGCGATGCGCAAACCAATAGACCTCAGCGAGCGCCACTGCGGCCTCACCGGCCTGCGGTGCGCGACTCTCGACCAAGCGCGTCAGTCGCGCGATGGCATCGTCGATACGCCCAAGCCGTTGCTCGACCAGCGCGCGCCAGAGATTCGCCTGCGGGTCGAGCGGCGCGAGTTCGAGCGCCATCGCCAGATCTCGATCCGCGTCCACAAGCCGCCCGAGGTTGAGATGCGCATAACCGCGCCCAATCCAACCGGGAAGTGAACGCCGACTCTGCGCAATGAGCGCATCGGCAACGCGCACGGCGCCATCCATGTCGCCTGCTTTGATGAGGCGTTCAAGTTCGGCTGGCGTTGGTGGCGTAGGACGACCAAGCTTCGAGCTGGGCTTCGGGCTGGGCTTCATCGGAAGCGCAAGATACGCGACACGGACCGCATCCACGAAATGCTGCTCGCCTGAAATGAACGACGCGCCCGGGTGCCCGAGCGCGTCGAAACAAATTTCAGCATGACACCACGTTCAGCGATCGTGTCGCGCGCGAACCCGTCAGCGGCGACGACGGCTGTTGCCCGCGAGCCCCGCCAAACCAAGCAACGCGAGCACACCGGGTGCCGGAACGATCGCGAAGTTCGTGAGGTCGAAGCTGCCGTCGATGTTCTGGCCTGCGAGTGCCGCAGGAACCGTGAAGCCGAACTGCATGTTGCCGATGTTCGAGAAGATCGCCGCGTACGTTCCGCCACCGAGCGAGATGATGTCGCTGCTACCTTCACGAAGGTCGAAGGAAATCGTGGTCCACGTGTTCGGGAGGACTGCGACCGACGAAATCGTCGATGCGCCTGGCGTGTTCACGGGCGTCGCAAAGCGGCCTGTGACCGTGACCGACTCCGAAAGATTGTGGCGGAACGAGAAGGAAACACCCGTCACGCCAGCGGCAATCCAATTACCCACGTACGCGCCGCCGGATGACCCGTACGACTGCTGCGCGCGAATGACCGTCGGCGGGAAACCGCCAACGGTGGTTGAACTCAGGTTGAAGATGCTCGTGACGTAGGCGCCGCCATCAGGGCCGCCCGTGGCAGACCAATTCAGCACCGACGCACCATTCGAGTTGCGCCAGTTCTGTGGGCCGGCCGCGAAGTTTTCGGTGAAATCCGTGATCGCCGCCGACGATGATGCCGCGACACAACCAACAACGACAGCCGCACCAGCGGTGAACAATCCAGCCTGCATGAAGTCCATCCCTTTTTATTTGGCCGAGTTGTTGCGGCGCCTCCCAAGCGCCTCGAGAACAACCCCTCGGGCTCTGAACGTAGCCCTCAACGCGCGACGAGGCAAGCAATCCCACCGACGAGATCGGAAATTGGTCGAGTCGTTGCGGAGAGCGCGTGATTTTCGGTCGTCCGCAGCGGTTTGCATCGCCTGCATCCCGTGAACGCAACACGGAAAGGCGCACCCGTGCACCACGCTCCATGCGATTGATTCAACGCTCCGTGCCGCATCAGCCGCAATTCGCGCCGCAAACCGCGTCCACGAGCATCGCTGCACGCGCGGGAATGCGATCGAGGAAGAGCGACGGCTCGAGAACTTCGAGCTCCATCAAGAGCGGTCGCCCGTCCGCACCGCGCGCGAGATCGACCCGCGCATACGCAATCTCCCCGAGTTGCAGCGAGTCGACATGTGCGAGAATCCGATCAGCAAGCGCGCGTTCGTCGGCCGCTGGTTCCACCAGTCCGCGCGACTGCTCCGCATCATTCTTCCACCGCGCACCTTTGTGGACTGCGTGCGAAAACTTGCCGGCGAAAAACACGAGGTTGGACTCGCCGTGCACGACCACCGACGTAAGGCAGGGTTGGACGAGAAGATCGCGCTCTGCGTGTTCGAGGTGATGAACTTCAACCGATCGGAAATCCCCGCGCGCCACACGAATCGTCGCGAAGCTTCCTGCAGAAACCGCTGGCTTCACGACGAGTTCACCAAACTGCGCGAAGTGCGCGGACCAATCAATCGTGTCTCCCGCGCGATGAAGCACTGTTGGAACGACATCAATTCCCGCCTGCGCGAACTCGACGAGATACGACTTGTGCAAGTTCCAACGAAGCACCGCTGGGCTGTTGATCAAACGTGTCGCAGCGGACACGCGATCGATCCACGCGCGAAATGCCTCGAGATGCGCGAGGTAGTTCCACGTCGAACGCACGATCGCCGCGTCATACTCGCGCCACTCAATCGATACGTCTTCCCACGCGACGATTTCCGCGGTGACACCGCGCGACGCGAACGCCCCGACGAGGATCTCAAGATCCCAATCGGGGCGTGGAAGTTCACGACATGTCACAAGTGCGATGCGCACGATGGGCAGGTGCTCCGAATCACCGTTCGAAGCCGACCGCCGCTCGGTACGCGGAAACGGCCGATTCCAACGCACTGCGCTCTGCCGGAGGAACTTGCGCAAGAAGGCCCAACTTCTTCCATGTGTCGAGCTTCGACTCGGCGTCGATGCCTGCGTACACCGTGGTCGAATCGATGATGCGCTTCCCGAGGATTTCCTCGAGTTGCGCTTGCGAGTACGTCGGGCGGACGTGCGCCGTCGACTTCGTGCCGTACTGCTGCAAGTTCGAAGCGAAGATGCCCGCGGCACTCACGGGGAGGAAGTCTTCGTAGCGCTGGCCTTCGTACTCGACGAAGCCGAGTTCGACGAGTTTCATGAGGTCGGTCGGCAACGCGCGGCCAGCGTTCGCAGCAGCGATGCCGTGCGCCGTTGGTGCGTACCGCGCGTAGACATAGCCCTGGCCGATCAATCCAGGCAGCGTCTTCGCAAACGGCGCAAACGGCGCGCGATATGCCGCCTCGTACGCAGCCATGTCGCGCTTCGGAAGACTCGGGTCCTTCTCGCGGCCCGCATCGGCTTCGGCGAGGCACGTGTCGTAAAGCGCGCGACCAGTTGGCGTGCACGCGTAGAAACGCTCTTCGATTTCGCCGAATCGCGCGGTGTGCGTCGTCTCGGCCACCGTGCCATCCTCTTCCGTAAAGCGCACGGCCTCAGTGAGTGCCTTGTAGGCGTCTTGACGCAGAAGCACCGGCGTATCTTCGCTCGGGCCCTCGGTGAAATCCTTGAATCCCGCGTGCTTCAACTTCGAGAGCGCGTATTCCGGCTTCGCGAATTCCGCTGTGAGTTGCGCCGCGAGTGTCGTGAGAAGCGATGTCAATTCCGCGGGAGACATCGCGGCGCGACTCCACTTCGCGATCTCATCCAGCGGAATGTGCTTGAAGTGCAACTTCATCGAATCGCGATGCGTGTCTGCCGCGGTTTCCGCAGCGATGCGGCCGAGCACGGTTTCTGCGCGCGCTCCGAACCACGTGGCGTCTTGCTCGCCGAGGCAGTGCTTCATCGCCGCGGTGTAGAGGTCGATCGAGAACGTGTTCGGCGTCAAGTGATTGAGGTGATGCGACTGGAAGCACGAAATGTCGGCTGCGATCTTGAAGCCCGAGGCCGAAAGATCCTTATAGAGTTGATGCCCGCGCGCAGCGCCCGTCCACTTGAAGATGCGCTCCGTGCACTCGCGAATGAGATCATCCGCATCCGCCGCGGCGAGCCCGCCTTGGCGCTCACTCTTCTCAATCAACTCCTTCGCGCGCGCCGAGAAAACCGTGCGCTTCGCGAGAACCTCTTCGATGCGCACGCGCGTTTCGGGGTCGAAGTAGTCGGTCATCAAAAGGGACGTGAAGACGCGATGCTCGGGACGCACGATCGAGCGAAACGCCGTTGCGATGATCGGCTGACTCTTCGAACCGACGCACGTCATGTCGTAGAAGTTGTGCGGCTCCATCGCGAAGCACGCGAAGAGACGACCAATCCAGCGGTATTCGTCGGGGCGTCCGATGCGGATCGCGCCGTGGCGTTCACCGGACGTGCGCTCGAGGTCTTCGTCGCTCATCGTGAAGCCTGGATAGAGCTTCGAAAGCAGCGTGCAAATCGCGCGATTCGTCGCGTGATTGACGAGAAGCGACTTGTCGTAAAGCGGCACTTCCTTTGCGAACATCGCGGAGAGCGCTGCGAAGAGGCGGTTCTGCAGGGCGACCTTGTCGACGAGTGTGGTGCCAGTGGCGAAAGTGGTCATGGCGCTTCCTGAGGTTCAGCTCGCTCGCGCCGAGACGCGACCCGTGCAAAGGGTCCATGCGCGTCGGCGCAACGAGAGCCGGGATATCGGCAAGAGTAGCCAAATCTCCGCGGGGAGAATGCTATTGCGGATACGTTTGTCCGCGATTCGGGCGCCGTGCGTGGTTGACGCGCAGGTCCGAAAAATGCGGCGGGCGGCGGAGAACCGATGCATCGGCCCCCGCCGCCCAGCCTGTGCAGAGGGCGTTTCGCCCCCCGCCGCGCTCCGAGGGGGAGCGCTGCCCGTTGCGACGCGTTCGCACATGCCTGACCAGGCGGTCGAGGCGCGTCCGCTTCCGCGATGTCTTGATTTCAACTCACCCGTCAAGCACGCATCAACCATGTGAAAGCAGGTATCCGACGATCGTTCCACCAAGCGCGATGCGAATCAGCCCGCGCAGCGCAACAAGTTGCGGCGTCATTGGCACGCGGCGGAGAAGCCAGCGATAGGTCTCGGGAATGAGCAGGAAGAGCACGCCTCCCGCAAGCGCGAACCAACCGATGAGCGTGACGACGACGCGCGCATCGGTCACCCACACGTTGTGCAGCGTGACGATGAAGAGCCCCGAGAGTAGCCCGTAAAGCCCCGTGAGAAATGGCGCGAACGGATGCGCGGCCGCGGTCGAGAAGGCATCGATCCACGCACGCGATCGCAACAGAAGGCTCAACCCAACGACGACGAGCGCAGCAGCCAAAATCCACTCGACGAGTTGCTCGCGCGTCATCGAGTCGAATGTGGTGCCGAATGCCGAGCCGACAGATGAGCCGACTGCATCTTCGCCCAGTGCGTCGACCGAGGTCTTCTCCACGGTCGCGGTCGTCTCATCAACGACCGATGCATTCTGCGCGAACGCCAATGCGCCTTGCGCGAACTCCACGAAGTCCACGAAATCCAGGAAACGCGGCATTTGCATTGTTGCCATGGCGCCCTCCTTTGAGCTTCTGCGCGTGCAGATGACAGCACATGCACACTAGAGTGGCCACGCACAAAGTCGAGCGCACCGCTTCGAATGCGGGAGCATCAACTCGGATCAGGAAGGAATTCGCACGCACGCGTGCTTGAGGCGTGCGATGTGCGCGGGAAGTACATCGAGCGAATGCGATCACACGCCGCACCACGCCGCTGTTACTGCGCGAACTCCACGCGCACACTCTCGCGTTCAAGTCCCTTCGCTTCGAAGAATGCAAACGGTTGAAGTCGCGCGATCAACGCAAGCCACGCATCGGGCACGATCGTCAAACGCGTATTGAACGCTTGTGCAACGCCGTTGTAGTACGTGCGCGCCATGGCGATGCGGTTCTCAGTGGCGGCCAATTCCTGTTGGAGTTGTAAGAATGCATCGGACGCCGTGAGTTGTGGATACGCCTCAGCGATCGCGAGAATCGGCCGCGATACTCCAACAACTTTCGCGTCATTCCCGCGCGCGGCGTCTGGGGAAATCGCGTATTGCGCGCGAAGCAACGCGATGAGTTCCTGCGTTCCACGCTCGTGTGTTTGCAGGCCCTTGATGGTTTCTGCGATACGTGGGATGAGATCGTGACGTCGCTTCAATTCGACATCGATGTTCGACCACGCGCGTCGCACGCGTTGTCGCAAGCGAAGTATCGAGTTGAACGCTGTAAGTGCCCACGCAAGGATCGCAACCAGCGCAAAACCAACAACGGCAGCGACGTAGATCGCGATCGTGGTGGCCTGTGAAAACCTCCCATTTCGCTCCGCGATCACTACACCCACGATGAAGAGGATGAGCCCGAAGATCATCCAAAGCCACGTGCCCCATGCGTATCCACTCGCAACCGCTCGCTCGTCGCGGACAGAAATCAAGAAGTGCACGGCGTCACTACTTGCCGCGATTTCCGCAGCAACAGTGTCCTTTCGCTCACGCGCAAGCCCCATCACAAAGATCGCACTATGGAGTGGAATCGCTTCTTCCGTGAACGTGCGCCGATGGTCTGAGTCGCTCACCGCGCCCTGCGGACCTTTGCCGTAATAGAGCGGATCACCTCGACCAACCGTTCGACTGAAGACGGTTCTCGGCTCGATCTTCGCGCCGTCCGGCCGGACGAGAATGTGCCCTGAGTCGTCCTTCAGATAGAACGGCGCAGATTCGCCGCCCGCTGCAACCGTCTTGACGCCCGACTCGCGCCGCGTGCGCGTGCGGCGATTTCCCTTGGAATCGGTGTAGGTCTCCGTGACCGTGCGACTCCAGTGCTCGCCGACCGTCCATCGATACTGGACGCATCGACCTTCCCAGAGATAGCTCGTAAATGGTTGCGTCGTTTCCGCAGTACCTTTGAGTTCAACATCACCGATGAAAACGCCGGCCGCTTTCGATGTCGGCATGTCATCGATGAAGCGTCGCATACGCGAAGCGCGCACCGCAGCCCACACGCAGAGCAGCGCAAGTCCACCGCCGATCGCAGGCGGAATCAAGAGTGCCGCGGGTTGATTCGCGAGCAGTATGTGTGGCACAAACTCTTGCATGTGTGCGCTCTCATCCACCTACATATTGATTGAATCTAGCCTCGATAGTTCCGCACAATGATGATGATTGCAGCAAGGAAAAAACCAACTCCCATGATCGTGTAACGAACTTCTGGCTGACGAAAGAAACTTCGGTACGGTCGACGCTTTGGCGGTAGCGGAACCGTGCTCTCGCCCGCCGTGATTGCAAACTTGATCGGCGTCGCGAACACGGATGATGCATTGGCCACAGGCGGAATCACTTCCAAGTCCCAACGACCGAGTGCCGGCAGCGGCACCTGCGCGAGCGGTTCTCTTCCTCCTTCAATCGCGAAGTTGCCCGCCGATCGCAGATCGCCATGCACCGCAACTGCGCTTCCTCCTGCTCGACCGACACTCGAATCAAACGGCCCCTGCCACGAAAGAAAGATCCCGACGATTGTTGGGTCCTTCGGAGACATCACAAGCTTCGCAGGCTTTCCCTCGATTTCACCAGACCAAACAACACGTTCATCGCGCTCGCCTGTGCTCACCGAGGTGGTCGCTGAAGACGTCGGATCTTCGGCGGACTCGGTGGCGTCGCTCTGCGCAAAGAGGGGTCGAGCGGTCGCGCCAACAAGACATGCAGCAAAAAGCAGGCTGCACAGCATGTGCCTGCACAGTCTTTGCATACAAAGTCTTTGCATACAAAGTCTTTGCATACAAAGGCTTTGCCTGCATAGGCGCAAAGTTCCACCGATCAAAATGGAGCAGGTGTCGATCATGTTGCGCAGTATGACTTCCGCGAGCGGCCAACGCGCGCGTCAACCCCACTGCGCAAGCAGAATTCCAAGATCCGTCGCGTTGACCTCGCCGTTGCCATCAAAGTCAGCAGCACCACGCGTGCCCGCTGGCACAGCGCCCCACGTCGCCAAAAGCCGCGCGAGATCCGTGCCGCTCACGAGACCGTCGCCGTCGGTATCGCCGGGCTCCAAGCGCACCAGCGTGTACGGCGCCAACGACGCGCCCGCATTCACGAGAATCGTGCCGGACGCGTTCGCGTCGACCACTTCGACCGACGCCAATGTCGACACGTTGAGGTTGACGATCGATCGATCAAGCCGTCGCAAAGAGTCGCCAAGCGTCCACACGAACGGAACGCGCTGGTAGAGCGGCGTCAACGCGTGCGCGAGCATGAGATCGGGCTGCGGCGCGGCGACCACTTCGAAGTTTGCAAACTGCGCCGACGCGTCGACTGGCCCGAGGTCGGCCCACGACGATGGCCCGTTCGCACGGAAGAGCCGCGTCTTGTTGGCATGCGTGCCAAAGATCGCAATTCCAAGGGGATTTCCCGTCATGGAGTTGCCGGCGATCGCGGTCGCTTCGCTCTGACTTGCTGCGGGTAGAAGCGGCGTGATCGTGCCGTTCGCAAACCACCACACAGCGCGCCCACCCGACACGCCCGCCACGGTGCCATCGAGGCCGACTGCGAATGCTTGCGTCGGCAGCCCCGCTTTCAACGGCGGCAAGACTGTTCCAACACCCGTCGCGTTCCACCGCACCGCTTGCAACGCGCCCGCGACGTACGCGCTTCCAACAGCGACTCCTGTTCGTGAGACGGCGAATGCGTCGATGCCGCCTCCGCCTGCGAGCGCGAGCGATTCGAAAGTGCCATCGGGCCGAACGCTCCACGCGCCAGTCACACTCGTCGCGCCCCAACCGACGGCCCAACCCGTCTCTTCGACATCGTTGACGATGCTCGTGCTCACGTCACTTGATGCAAGCACGTGGACGCTGCCCGATGGCAGCGCCGTCGTCGTGGCCACCACGGTCGTACAGGCGCCCGTCACAGGCGGGCACCAATCGCCGAGCAAGAGCAATTCGTTGTTGGGTCGGAAGCCGGCAGGAGTTGCGAAGGTGAACGTGCCGAACGCGTAGGCGACGACCTCGCCCGTCGGTGCGACGACGAACGGCCGCGCGCCGCCGGTGGTCGATCCACATTGCGCCACGCACGCGACGCGGCCATCGTTCGCGATCGCGACACCAAAAAACGGCGCGACCGATGCGGGGTTCGTTGGTTGGCAGAGATGGACCACACCTTCCACTGGCCGCGCGAAGAAGCGCGGAGGCGCGGCGTTGGCCGTCGCGGTCCACATGGACGAGATTGCGAGCGCGATCGCCGCCGCGGACGAAACCGCGCCGGAACTGGCGAAGCGTTCAATCGTGTGACACGGAAGTGACATCGCGGCAGTATCGCCTCGGATTTGGGCCCAGACAATCGACGCGTGAGCGCTTCCGCGCGAGCGGCCGACGATCTCGCGCGCCGAGCACTTCGCGGACTATCAAAGCCTCGTGTTCGAGGCCGCCGTCTCGAGAACGCGCTTCGACTTGGCCAATTGAGGTCTCTTTTTCGTCTCCGCTCAGGCGAACTTCACCGGATCCTGTGTTCTCATTTTGGAGGCGTACATGAGCGTCGTACATTCTCGATCTGTGGCCGTCCCACTCACCCAGCACACCCTCATCGCACGACTGCGCGATCCAAACGACGAGATCGCGTGGATGCGCTTTGAACAGAGTTATCGTGAACTCGTGGTGCGATTTGCGATGAAACAGGGCCTGCAGCCCTCCGACGCAGAGGACGTTGCGCAGGCCGTCTTCCAGTCGCTACTCTCAGCCATGCAGGGATTTACGCTCGATCGGTCGAAAGGACGCTTTCGCGATTACCTCTTCCGAGCGGTCCGCAATGAAGTTTCCCGACAAGCTGGAAAACGGCGTCCAATCTCCGCGTCGGAGTGCCTAATCGAAGTGAAGGACGGGTTTGTTTCGACACCGGTCGAGCAAGCTGCCGATCCGACGTCAGAAGCTGAGGCGCAGCGCGCGTTCGAGAACGAATGGATCGACCACCACTTCAGAATGGCATTCACGGAGATCCGGCGGACATTTTCGCCGGACAGCGTGGCCATCTTCGAGAGGCTCCTCGCGGGGACGTCGATCGAGAGCACAGCGGAAGCGTTCGCGACGACGACACAAGCCGTGCACAAGGTGAAGCAACGGATTCGCGATCGCATGCAGGAACTGGTGAGCGCGCAGATCGCGGAGGAAGACGGTTGACGTTGCGGCACGACGACGACGCGTCCACGCCGCGCGCGACCAGAGATGCGACGAGCGATGCCGCGATCGGGCCCACGGATAGAAGCCCGTTCGATGGACCTCCGACGAAGCGCGTCACGCCAGAGATCGCTTCCACCATCGCGACGGAGACCGAAGTCGCGCGCGCATTTCTTTCAGACGATTGGATGCGCCGTACCGCGCAAGCGACGCGCCACGACGCGAGCGACCAATCGCTCGGGCAACTCGCGGGATATCGCCTCATTCGCATCGTGCAGCGCGGCGTGCAAGGCACGGTCTATGAAGCGGTCGAATCGCGCACGGGCCGTCGGGTGGCCATCAAGCGACTTCCGCTCCATGATGCGACGAGCATTGAAAGTGCGCGTTTTGCCCGCGAAACCGAGGCACTCGCCGTACTTCGACACCCAAACATCGTCTCACTCCTCGCAGCACCGATCGATGATGGCGCGCGCCTCCTCGTCATGGAGTGGATCGACGGTGTTCCGCTCGATCGCTGGGCCGACGACACGTGGTCGCGGCTCGGAGCGCGTGATGCGACGACCGCGGTTGTTGCGCGTCTCGAGAAAGTCGCGAGCGCCGTCGCATCTGCACACGCGCGCGGCATCATGCACCGCGATCTCAAGCCGTCGAATGTGCTGATCCTTCCAACGGGCGAACCGAAAGTTCTTGATTTCGGCCTCGCGAAAGCACTGACCGGCGCGACGGAAGTGACGCGCGCCAACGGATTCGCAGGAACTCCCGCATGGGCTGCGCCTGAACAAGTGACGGGAGATCCGCGAGATATCGACGCGCGCACGGATGTGCACGGGCTTGGACTCCTGCTCTACCGAGCGCTCGCTGGGCGAACTGCGTTCGATGGAACGCTCCCGATTCTTCCGCTTTTTGAAGCGATCAAGACTGCAACACCTGCGCCGCCCTCACGTGAACGGAAGTCCGTCGCGCGTGAACTCGATTGCATCACGCTTCGCGCGCTTGAGAAGGAACCCGCGCGTCGATACCAGAGCGCAGAGTCGCTCACGCGTGATCTGGCGCGCTTTTTGTCGGGCGAACCAATCGATGCACATCCGCCGAGCGCGTGGTACATCGCGCGCAAATTCGTGCGCCGACATCGCGCGATGACGGCACTCGCCGCGATCACGGCAGCCGCAGTAGTTGGTGGCACCGCTCTCTCCGCGGTACTCGCTCTCGACGCACGCGACGCACGTCACGCCGCAGAGCAACGCGCCGACGAAGCCGATCGCGCACGCGATCGCGCGGAGCGGATGAATGGATTCTTCCAGGAATTGCTCGCCAACTTGCGTGAGCGCGAAGTGGCGGGCGATCGTGCGGGTGCGCGCGAAATCCTCACTCTCGCAGCGGAGAGTCTTGAGCGCGCAGGCACACCAAGCGAGTCGGAAGTCGATCTTCGCCTCACGCTTGGTCGCGCGTTTCATGAGATCGGCGACTATGGACGATCTGCGAATGAGTATGCGCGCGCTGCAGCGCTCTTGAGCGAAGCAACGGATCCGGTTCGTCTGGCGCAGACACTCATGTCGGAGAGCCAAGCGCTTGTACGTACGACCGAACGTCGCCGATGCACAGCAACGGCACGGCGCGCACTCGCAATCTTCGAAGAAACGCACCAACCGCCCGCGCTTCTTGCAGAGGGCCATGCGACGCTCGCGCGTGCGCTGCACTACGAGGGGCCGCAACCAGAGTCGCTTCAACACGCGGATCGCGCGATCGAGCTCGCGCGCGCGGCGAATGCACCCATGACGGTTGCGAACGCGCTCTCGACCGGCGCACTCGCACTTGAGAAACTCGGCCGTTTGGAAGAGGCCACAAATCAAGCCGTCGAAGCGGCGAACTTGGCAAAATCTCTCGACGCAATGCGTCCGCTGGATCGTGCTCGGCTTCTTCACAACGCTGCGTATCTGCTCGAGCAATCGGGGAAGGCCGTCGAGTCACTCGCGCTTGCGGAAGAGTCGCTCGCGATTCGCGAAGCGCACTTTGGCAAGGGGCATCCTGCGACCGTTACAGGCCTCGGCCGCGTCGCTGCCGCGTTGCGTCGTCAGAACCGCTTGGAAGAAGCGATGGCGATCTATGACCGATCGGTCGAGATCGTTTCGGACGAAACGCCGGAGGCTTTCGCCATCCGCGGCAATACACGCCGACATCTTGCACGGACGCACGAATTGCTTGCTGCCCAGTTGCGTGGATCGGATCCCACCTCTTCAAACAAACATCGGGATATCGCGATCGATTTGAACGCCATCGCGGCGGAAGAGTTGATGCTCGGAGAGGCCCTCAACTCGCGCACCGTGCATAGTGCCGTCACTTCGCTTGCGCGTGGTATCAACGCACGCGATGGACGCGAAGCGCTGCTTGCGTATGCACGTGATTTCCCACGTGAACTCGCACAGATTCGTTCCAACGACTCGAGTGACGCTCGCCGTGTCGCAGAAGCACATTTGCGCGCAGCCGTCATACCCGTCCTCGTCGATGCAAGACGACAACCGTTGTTCGTCGCAGACCAAGAGTGGATTGCGCTCGTTCGCGCAGACCTCGCGGCGGTCGATGCGGAATCCGAAGTCGATGAAGCGTTGCACATCCTCGTCGAACTCGGGCTTTGCGAACTCCTTGGCTCCAGCGCTGATCCTGCGGATCGCTTGGAGTCGCGGACGCGCGCCGAAGCGCTTGTTTCAAGGGCGCGCTCGGTCGTCGGCGAACTTTCGCCGATCACCGCGCGATGTGAGGCGCTCGTACGTCGGTGACCTCGGGTCGCTGGCTTTGAGCGGTACACATGGCGGCGATACCTCTCCCGAGGCGGTTTTCGACAATTTGAATCTCATCTGAGAGATCGCTCACTCTCGCGCGGAAGCACTCTGCAGCGTTTGTCTTCGCGCAGGTCTCGTCCGACCTCGCGCGACTGCCCGTTGCGAGGAGGCCCGATGTCTGATCGCACGACCGCACGTGGCGTGATTGCCCGTACCCGCAAGCCTGTCGGCAATCCCATGCCCGCGGCACCTGTCGAACTCGCCGTGGAACGCGCAACGCGACCATCGGCGACGCCATACGCCGACGCGTGCGCGGCTCCCGAGAAAGCCTGCATCGAAACGTGGTCCGCCGCGCTCAATCTCCGCGCGTTGCTCGCCGAACACGGCTCGAACGTCTGGGTTGTTTCGGAAGCGCAACTCCTCGCCAATCTCGACTCGTGGACACGCATCGCGGGTACGCGTGAACGCGTGCTCTTTCCGGTGAAAGCGAACCCTTCACCGGCTGTCCTCGAGTTACTTGCCGCAGCTGGCGCGAGCGCTGATTGCGCATCACCTGCCGAGATTCTCCTCGCGCGACTCGCGGGATTTCCAAACGCGCGCATTGCCTACAACTCACCCGCCGCAGACCTCGCGACCGCGTGGAGGTTGCTCGTCGCAGGCGGCACCGTTGTTGCTGACTCGCGCGAGTTCCTCGCGGCACTCGACGAACACGCGACTGCCGCGCGCGAGGCCGGCGACGCACCCGCGCTCGGACAACTCTTTGTACGCGTCAATCCTGCGATCGACATTCGCTATCGAAAGTGCGAAGCGTGGAGTGAGCTCACGTCGCACGCGAAAAAGACGGGGAAATTCGGCATTCCCG
>Ga0315905_10005100_pt1 | contig 13391 bp, 13 predicted proteins | sample LakEriMetagenome_5_FD_203522 | JGI IMG/M metagenome (GOLD analysis project Ga0315905, IMG submission 203522) | Freshwater fungal communities from buoy surface, Lake Erie, Ohio, United States - Buoy 4 MA121 | ecosystem: Environmental > Aquatic > Freshwater > Lake | place: USA: Lake Erie, Ohio... | reverse complement strand
ATTGAAGTTTCTAATGTAAAAAAACAAAACCTGCCACAGAGCAGGTTTTGTTTTTTACCTAAATGGTATAATTCAGACATTAAAACTTCAAAATACGTCCTATTTTATGTCTAAAGAAAATAATATAGAAGAATCAAATTCTTTTTTTCGAAGAAAGGTAGATGATATTGATTATCAACATAAATCTGATATTAATCAAGATTTAGATCGATACAGTATAAAATTCATTAAAGTAGTTGGTGTTGTAGGAGTAATTCTAGGACTAATCATTTTAATTGCATTTTGGGTTTGGGTCATTCGTTGGTTATATAAAGTTTGGTAAAATGTCATTTCAAGATTTCTTAATTCAATATTATGGTAATCGAATTAAAGAATTGACATTGGAAAATGTTGGTGAGTTATCAATATTAAATAAAATCCTACTTCTATTTTAATTCAAACCATCTCTATAACCCCAGCTGCTCCTTGTCCGGTTCCAACGCACATGGTTACAATACCGTATTTTTGATTTCTGCGCTTAAGTTCATTCATGATTTGAACAGTCAATTTAGCTCCGGTGCATCCGAGCGGGTGACCAAGTGCAATGGCGCCTCCGTTTACATTAACGATTTCTGGATTTATCAAGCGAAAAAGATGAGCTTATTTGATGTAAAGATTGACCAAAAAACAAAGTCAGAACTGTTACAAGAAAAAATTTGTAATTTAAATTACCTTACACCTGTTTTTTAACGTAGAATAGATGCATCATTATGAAATGAGGAAGACTTATACATGCAATAAACACAAAGAAAAGGGAAAAAACAGCCACTGGATTTGGTGAGTGATTATAGAAAAACACCATTAAGGAAAATATCACTAAAGCACCAATGGTAAAAGGTATTGATTTTACATGTAAAACACGTGAGCTTTCATTTAGTCCTTTTTTTAAATGGCCCCAGGCATTGTAACTATGTTGAATTATAAAATAGAGACCAAAAGCCATTAGTAAAGGCACATAAATACCTAAAACCAAAAGAAGAAGTAAGCCGAGTAGAGAGTGGGATTTGGATCGTAAGAAGTTTAATAGAATAACGATTGCAGCAGAGAATGAAGCTAGAGAAACCCAGTTTGTATGATTTAATAATAGTAGTGAAAAGTTGGCGCCATTTTCTATTCTAGATATAATTTCTATTGACTCTTCCCAATGCGTCGAAATGATAAAAACTAAAATACTAAAGCCCAATAAAAATGCGGTGAAATATTTAACCAAAGAATTTATTTGTTCTTTATTTTGAATCAATTCAGATTCGCCAAAATGAAATGATGAGTAACCTACAAAAATTAAAAGGGAAATGATCGGGAAAAAATACCAGAAAATAAGGTAAGCCCACATGATTAATAAATAATTAAAAATAAAAATGGGTAGAGTTGTTTTTTTATCCCCGGATAACATATGGTCTAATGCCCCATGAGGAATACCAATCCACAACAAACCAAGTGAAAATGAAAAGTAATTAAAATTTTGGGCCGCTTCGTGGTTAAAAAGAGATAAGGTTAAATGGACAATTACCACAAAAGCTGAAAGGAAATATCGAAGGAGGTTTTTGTTTTTTAAATAAATAAATAACGCTTTTAAAAAAGGTTGTATGGGTAATGATAAGAAAATTCTGATTTCTTCACGAAGTGGAGTTTTCTCCTCTAAAAATGAAAAAACAGTAAGAACAGGAACCTTGTTAAATAATCGTGTAAATATTTTTTTACCCAAAGATGGCCACCGCAGCAAAATGAGTAAGAGTAAGTTATCGTAAAATTTAAAACGTGCTTTAGATTCTGTTTTGATTGAATTGAAGTGTTTAAGATTGTTTGATGCCACATGTTCTGTAACCTTTTGGGCGAAATAAAACATGTTTTTAAATCCATAACCCGTGCTGGGTTTAATTAAATTTGCACTCGCTCCTGTATTTAAAATACCCTCTAATTTATTTTTAGGATTGTTGAATGTTGTCATTGGAATACACCCAACTTCTTCTCCTAATTTATCATAATCCCCAAATGTATTCGATATGAAATCTTCTAATAAATTTGAAGCATAGTCCAAATTTATTTTTTCAGAACCAAACCGAGTCAACTCAACCAAAGCCTCATTTGAAGAAAATGGAATAACATAAAAAAATTGAGTGAAATTATTTTGCTCAACATTAAAGTTCATCATATCAAAAGTGTTTTTATCAAACACATCATTTAGACATTTAATATGCAGCCCGTAAAAAGATTGATGTAGGTAAATATCATTTTTTGACAATGTATCAAATGCGGACGGTCTGCTATCGAAAACATATTTTGAATAGTGTTTTTCATGAGCTGTATGTAATGTATATATTTGATTTTCAACGGTAATATTTGTGACTAGGTGTTGGTGAAAATCAAGTTGGGTTTTTTGAATCAACGCAAAAACTGAGTTGTATAAATCGATACTTCTAATGTAGTGATATGGCCGATTTTCGATTGAATCTACGTGGGATCCATTGACCCGAATATGTGTGAATTTATAAGAAATGATTGAACTGAGTTCTGAAACTATAGCTTCATCTGGGTCAGCCCAAAAACAGTATGTTTTATCATTTTTTGTTTTGCTATCTGATTCCAAAACAGCAATTTTTTTATCGGTAGTAAGGCCGTTTTTTATGAGAGAACTGAGAATCAAACTATTACTCGCTCCCATTCCTACGAAAACAAAATCATAAATTGTTTTTTCACTCGCCATATTTAATGATACTTAAATTCAAATAACAAATTCAACTTTTAGATTTTATGGGATGATAAACTTCAAAACAGGAGAGAAATCAAAAGATTCCTCTCTCTGTTTCTGGAAAGGTTATTAAATTACCCCGTTAAACCGCCAAAAATAAAGTTGTAATGTCACACCTTTCTTATGAGCAAAGATACTCAATTGAAGTATTATTGCGAGACAAAAAATCTAAAAGTGAAGTAGCCAAATTGCTAGAAGTAAACAAGACGGTAATCTATCGAGAAATTAAGCGTAATAGCGATGAACGTAATGGAGCTTACAAAGCCAGTTTGGCACAATCAAAATACGAAAAGCGTTTGTTTTTAAAACCCAAATACAAGAAAACAACACCAGAGTTAAAGCAACAAATTGTCACTTTATTAGAACAAGATTACAGTCCAGAACAGGTAAATGGTTTTATGAAAAAGAACAATCAACAAACACTTTCTTATGAGTCTATTTATCAAATGATTTGGAAAGACAAAAAAGCAAAAGGAACACTTCATGAACATCTTCGGCGAAAAGGTCGGCGTTATCGAAAGCGTGGTTCCAGCAAAGATTCAAGGGGTAAAATTGTAGGTAGAGTTGGGATAGAAAAACGACCAAAAGAAGCAGAAGAAAGGAAAGTTTTTGGTCATTTCGAGCTTGACACCATCATAGGTAAAGACCATAAAGGTGCAATAATAACGCTAAATGAAAGAGCAAGCGGTATGCTCTGGATGAGAAAAGTAGAATCAAAAGATGCTGAAATAGTAATTAAAAAATTAGCTGAAATGTTAGAAGAAATCAGACCTTATTTAAGATCAATAACAGGAGATAACGGAAAAGAATTTGCTGCTCATCAATTTATAACAGATGAATACTGTGACTTCTTTTTTGCTAATCCATATAGCCCTTGGGAACGTGGTTCTAATGAAAATTTGAACGGGTTGATAAGACAATATTTACCTAAAAAAAGTGATTTTAATAACTATACCGAAGAGCAGATTAAAGAAATTGAAACTAAAATTAATAACAGACCAAGAAAAAGGTTTGGATATGAAACCCCTATATTTGTAATGGAAAATTTATTGTTTAACCCAAAAGTTACATTTGTCGCTTGAATTCAGCTCGCAAAAAATCAGCCTTTTACCAAATTATTAAAAATTTATTACTGCACGTAAAATCACTGGATTTATTCGTAACTTTCCGGAATATAATTTTTAAGTTAAATGATGAAATTTATCAACAAATGGTATCCTATAATAATTGCTTTTATTTGTATGCTCTATTCAATTGGATTGGGTATTGCTGGCAATACTGAAGGGGCTCAATATTCCGCGCACTGGCCTGGGACAATTTTATTGTTCGCCATTGCAATTAGACAACGCAGAAAAGATTCATAAGATGAGTGTTTCAATGTACATCATTGGGTTTGTGATATTTTCTTTATACATGACCCTCACGGTTTGGAATATCTATTCCTCAAATAAAAAAAAGAAAAAAGATTGATTTCAAATTAGAGAATCAATCCTAAAACGCTTGCCTAGAAAATATTAAATCTCCGTTCGTACAGAATAGGTTAGATTTACTTACATTATCTCTATTACTCCTGCAGCTCCCTGTCCGGTTCCAACGCACATGGTTACAACACCGTATTTTTGATTTCTGCGCTTAAGTTCATTCATGATTTGAACAGTCAATTTAGCTCCGGTGCATCCGAGCGGATGACCAAGTGCAATGGCGCCTCCATTCACATTCACAAGATCCGGATTTAATCCCGTTTCTTTGATGACAGCCAAAGACTGTGAAGCAAAAGCCTCATTTAACTCGAATAAATCAATGTCGTTTTGGGAAAGTCCTGCTACTTTGAGTGCTTTTGGAATGGCGTCTACCGGTCCTATTCCCATAATTCGTGGATCGACTCCAACTGTAGCATAGGAAACGAGTCTTGCAATCGGTTTGATATTTAATTCTTTCACCATTTCTTCCGACATTACCATAACAAAGGCAGCGCCATCAGAGGTTTGAGAGCTATTTCCAGCTGTAACTGAACCATCTGCAGCAAAAACTGGCTTTAGTGTGGAAAGTCCGTCAAGAGTACTTGCTCTTGGGCCTTCATCTGTTTCAACCACGTATTTGTGTTCTTGCCGTTTTTCGTTTTCGTCTAAAAAGATATGCTCAACCTCAATCGGCACAATATCGTCTTTGAATCTTCCTTCTTGAATAGCTTTTAACGCTTTTTCATGTGAATTTAGCGCAAATAGATCTTGGTCTTCCCTACTTATTGAATAGTCTTTTGCAACCGCTTCGGCCGTTAAGCCCATTCCCCAATAATACGTGGGATTGCTTTTCCCTTCTCGCGGATTTGGAACAATTCTCCATCCTCCCATTGCCATTATTGACATAGACTCAGCTCCACCAGCAATAATACAGTGTGCCATTCCCGCTTCAATTTTTGCCTTCGCAATTGCAATGGTTTCCAAGCCTGAGGCGCAATAGCGATTTACAGTCATCCCGGAAACTTTATCTGTTTTCAAACCGAACAAAGAAATCATTCGACCCATATTCAACCCTTGTTCTGCTTCGGGAGTTGCATTTCCAACAATCACGTCATCAATGCGTTCTTTGTCTAAATTCGGAATTGAAGCCACCAAATGAGAAATAACTTTAGCGGCTAAATCATCTGGTCTATAAAAACGAAAACCGCCTTTCCCTGCTTTACCAACTGCAGAACGAAATCCTGCAACAATATACGCTGTTTTCATGGGTTAATTTTTTGTTAATTTAAAATTTAAAATTTTGAAAATTAAAGGCGCAACTGACAAGAAAATGATTCCCAAACATACTAAATCGATATTTTTTCTAATCCATTCTATTTCTCCGAGAAGATACCCCGCGATACACAATCCAAATACCCATAAAAATCCGCCTACTAAATCGTAAAGGAAAAAGATTCGGTAATTCATTTTTCCAACGCCGGCTGCAAAGGGCGCAAAGGTTCTAACAAAAGGTACAAAACGTGCCATGATTATAGCTTTCACACCATTTTTTTCAAAAAACTCTTCTGTTTTGTCCAAGTATTTTTTCTTAACAAGTTTCCTGTTCTTGATTTTCCATGATAATACCCCTAAACCTATTTTTCTGCCAACCCAATAGTTGCAATTATCTCCAACTACTGCCGCTATGTAAAGTAAAATCAACAGTGTTGACAAATCTAAATGACCAGTTTTGGCGAACAAGCCGGCAGTAAATAATAAAGAATCACCCGGTAGAAAGGGCATTACAACCAAGCCTGTTTCAATAAAAATGACTAAAAATAAAATCAAGTAAACTGCAGTTCCGTAATGAGTAAACAACCAGTCAAAATCCAACTCAAAAATGTGTTTAAAAAGTTCTATCATATTAATTTCTTAAAATTTTACCATATTTCACTATGCTTTCTATGCGTTCTAGCGTTTTTCGTTGCATACAAAGTTCCACAAATGCTTTTCGCTCCAAATCTAATAAGTATTGTTCTGAAACAAGCGTATTTTCTGATAAATCGCCACCGCAAAGTACATAACCCAGTTTTTCTGAGATAAATGCATCGTGTTCAGAAATATATTTGCCACTCAACATGGTATTGGCGCCAACATAAACGATCCCCAGCCCTTCTTGTCCCACTACAGTAATGTTTTTTCCTCGTTTTGGGGCAATATATCCATTTTCAGCCAGTTCCAAACACGCTGCTTTTGCTCGAGCCAATTGATAATAGCGGCTTACTACAACCTCATCAACACCTTCACGCAAATATCCTAAATCAAAGGCTTCATAAGCCGAAGTAGATACTTTTGCTTGACCAATAGTTAAGAAACGCTCGCGCAGTCGATTGATTTTAATATCACCCGCCATTAGTTCGTCAGATAATCGCTTCGCAAATTCTTTGGTGCCTGCGCCTGCTGGAATTACGCCTATTCCAAACTCAACCAAGCCGATATACGATTCTGCATGGGCAATAACTTTATCGGCGTGCATGCACAATTCGCAACTTCCTCCCAAGGTTAAATTGTGAGGCGCGACAACTACTGGAACATTGCAATAACGCACGCGCATCATTACATCCTGAAAGGCTTTAACCGCAAAATTCAATTCATCAAAATCTTGTTCGACTGCCATCATAAAGATCATCGCGACATTTGCTCCAGCAGAAAAATTTTGTCCGTTATTGGAAATCACCAGCCCTTTGTATTCTTTTTCGGCTAAATCCATGGCTTTATTCATCCCCTCAATAACTCCCGCTCCAATTGAGTTCATTTTCGTATGAAACTCTAAGTTCAAGATGCCGTCACCAAGATGAACTATTGTTGTATCTGAATTTCCCCACACTTTGTTTTCGGAGCGCAAAGAATCCAAGTGAACCAGATTTTCTGTGCCCGGAATTACCTGATAAGATTTTGAATCTATATCAAAAAACAATTGCTTTCCTTTTTCTGATTTGTAAAAAGAAGTAAATCCAGCCGCTTTCATTTCTTCAACCCAAGCGGCCACTTTTTTATTCTGGTCATTAATGAGTTTCAATCCTTGATCCAGTCCAAGAATATCCCATGTTTCAAAAGGGCCGAGTTCCCAGCCAAAACCTGCCTTCAAGGCATCGTCAATTTTGTAAAAATCATCTGAAATTTCAGGAATTCTATTGGAAACATAGGCGAAAAGTCCACCAAAAATTTGTCGGTAAAACTGACCTGCTTTATCCATCCCCATCAACAACATTTTAGTTCGTTGCTTCAGATCTTCAATCGGTTTTGCCATATCTAACGTAGGGAATTTTACTTTTTCAGGAACTTTGTATTCCATGGTGTTCAAATCCAGGGATAAAATTTGTTTGTTTCCTTTCTCATCCTTTGATTTCTTGTAAAATCCTTGCCCGGACTTCGATCCCAACCACCCATTTTCAACCATTTTGGCAATGTAATCAGGCAATTCAAAAAGCGAGCGCTCCTCGTCATTAGGACAATTGGCTTTCAATCCGTTTGCTACGTGTACCAATGTATCTAATCCAACAACATCACACGTTCTAAACGTAGCAGACTTCGGTCTTCCCATAATGGGACCTGATAATTTATCCACCTCATCAACCGTAAATCCAAGTTCTTTGACGGCATGGAATAGTGACATAATTGAATAAACTCCGACTCTGTTGGCAATAAATGCAGGTGTATCTTTACATAGCACCGTCTTTTTGCCCAAATAACGCATTCCATAATCCATCAGAAAATCAATTATTTCTGGCTTTGTGTGTGGCGTTGGAATAATCTCCAATAATTGTAAGTAGCGCGGTGGATTAAAGAAATGTGTTCCGCAAAAATGCGCTTTGAAATCTTCGCTTCTGCCTTCGGTCATCAAATGAATGGGAATTCCCGATGTATTAGAAGAAATGAGCGTTCCAGGTGTTCGGTATTTTTCAACCTTTTCAAACAACTGTAATTTGATGTCCAATCGCTCTATTACAACTTCAATTATCCAATCACAGCTCGAAATTTTCGATAAATCGTCTTCAAAATTTCCTGTTATAATTCTTGAAGCAAAGGATTTTCGATAAATTGGAGAAGGATTTGATTTTAACGCAAACTGTAAAGCTACATCCACAATTCTGTTTCGAACAGCCTTTGATTCAAGCGTCAATCCTTTTTTGGCTTCATCGGGCGTCATTTCATTTGGAACAATATCCAATAATACTACTTCACAACCGATATTGGCAAAATGACAGGCGATTCTGGATCCCATTACGCCAGAACCTAAAACTGCAACTCGTTTAATGTGTCTATTCATCTAACTTTAATTTGAATTAATCTGTTTTAACAACTTCATCAATTATTTCATCCATCACTTGCATCGTTTTAAAAAATCCATGAAGTTCCTTTTGGGAGATTCGCTGTGAAATTTTCTCATTAAAATCCACCAAAAAATCGCGAACTATATTTCTTTTTTTCAATCCTTCATTCGTGAGAAAAATCAAAACTTTTCGTTTATCAAGACTTGTTATTTCGCGCCTTATCCAACCTTGATCTTCCATTGACTTCAGCGTCCGAGACAAGGAGGTAGGTTCCATTCCCATTCGCGGACCCAAAGAAGTGCTTGGTGTACCCGTTTTATCAATGTTCATCAATATAAAACCGGCTGAAATAGTTAACCCATGAGCCATTGCTTTTTGATTATACATGCGATATATTCGGTGCCAGGCATGTCTCACCTGAACATCAATCAAACCCAGCTTTTTTTCATTCATCGCAACAAATATACGTATTATTATGCGTGCATAATATAAAAAACCCGTATTTTTGATTAAATTATTTGGTTGTAACGATTCATGAAGCAGATTCGCGTAAATATTGTGGTTATCCTTTTGGCAGTTTCTGTCTTATCCCTTTTGATTATTCAGACCTTTCAAGTTATTCAACTTTACGAGCGTAAAACCATTCAATTTAATAATAATCTAAGGACTTCGCTTGAAAGGATTGCCTTACGACATGAAAAAGCGGAAGATATTCGAAGATATATGCGCTTGGTAAACAATGATTTTAGCGCTCAGTACAAAGACATATTAAAGCAAGAATTTAAAAATCTTGTTCCTAAAAATGAAACAGTTTCCATCGCTGACACCACTATTTTTGAAGGGGGAAAGAAGTTAAGTTATCTAATCATCAAAGGCAAGGCTGTTGATTCGTTGTCTGGTGTGACGACCGAACAGAAAGTGTATGCACGAGACGTAAGAGAGTTAAAAGATTTATTTGATAAGAGCAATAATCCACTGCCCACAAATGATTCCATGAAAATTGCGATACAATTGGACGAACAAGTACTTCAGCAAATATTCAAAAAAGCTCGTTTTGTAAACGATATGATGGTTCAAGCATTTCGTGATAATATTTATAGCGATCAAAGTAGACGAATTGATATTGCTTTTCTTGATTCTGTAATTCGTAATGAATTGGCAGGCGATGATTTACCTCAAAATTACAAGTTTGCGGTTGCTAATGATTCGAAGAAAGTTTTTAGTTTTTCGAGCAATCCACAAACGTATGATCCAAAATTAGTCTTGGGTGAAGCAGGTAAAACAGTTTTATTTCCCAGCAATATAATTGATGAAAATATTCATTTGTACCTGTTTTTTCCGGATAAACGAAGTTTTGTATTACAGGAAATGCAAAATTCACTCATTATTTCGTTGATTTTAGTTGTTTTCATTATAGCTTCTCTGATAATCATGTTTAGAACTATCATGGAACAAAAGCGCTTGTCTGAAATGAAAAGTGATTTTATATCTAACATGACACATGAGTTTAAAACTCCAATTTCCACCATTTCGCTTGCTTGTCAGGCGATGAGTGATGCAGATATGATCGATGAGCAATCAAACGCAGCTGTTTCTCCGTATGTGAAAATGATTAATCAAGAAAATAATCGATTGGAAACCCTAGTTGAAAGTATTTTACAGAGCGCAGTCATTGAAAAAGGTGATATTAAATATAAAGATGAAGAAATAAATTTGGTTCAACTTGTTGAAAATGAAATTGAAAAAGCCCGGTTTAGAATAAAATCTATCGATGGAAAAATTGAATTTAACGATAAGTTTGAATCCGTTGAATTTCAGGCGGATAAAATGCATGTAACGAATATTATTTCCAATCTATTAGATAATGCGATTAAGTATAGCAAAGAAAATCCCTTGATTAAAGTTTCACTAGAATCAGATAATAAACACGTATATTTGAACGTTAGTGATAATGGAATTGGTATAAAAAAAGAACATATTCCACGTTTATTTGATAAATTGTATCGCGTTCCCACAGGCAATATACACAATGTCAAGGGTTTTGGACTTGGATTGAGTTATGTAAAAGCCATTTGCGATCATTATAAGTGGGAGATAAAAGTAAAAAGTAATTATGGTGAGGGTACAACCTTTACTATTTTATTTAAAAACAAAGGAGGATTAACATGAGTAAGAAATTTTCAATATTATTAGCAGAAGACGACGAAAACCTAGGTCAATTGTTATTTACCTATTTACAAAACAAGGGGTTTCACGTAATTTTAACGAGAAATGGGAAGGTGGCGTATGAACGTTTTACCAAAGACACATTTGACTTCTGCATTTTTGATGTGATGATGCCTGAAATGGACGGTTTTACACTAGCTAAAGAAATTCGTGAAGTAGATAAAAAAGTTCCGATTCTTTTCCTAACCGCCAAATCCATGAAGGAAGATCGTTTACAAGGCTTTGAAATTGGTGGGGATGATTACTTAACTAAGCCATTTTCCATGGAAGAATTATTGGCTCGTGTCAATGCGATCCTTAAAAGGGTAAGCCCAGTGGAGGTAAATGTGAATACAGAAATGTATATTGGAAAGATTCGCTACGAGCCTGAATTAAGAATATTACACGCACAAGAAGGACCCAAGAAACTTACCACAAAAGAAAATGATTTGCTGTTACTTTTGGTAAAAAATCAAAACGAGATTTTAGATCGGCAGGCGACTCTTCGTGCTGTTTGGGGTGATGATAATTACTTCAACGGAAGAAGCATGGACGTGTATATTGCCAAATTAAGAAAGCTGCTCAAAGAAGATGAAAATATTGAAATAATGAATATTCATGGAAAAGGATTTAAGTTATTAATCCGCTAATTCCTGAAGATTTATCCTGATGAAGGGCTCCTTTATTTCAAACCTTTTTCTTTCTTTATTTCTTAATCTTTTAATTAAGCCCGTTTCACTTTTAGTGATTGATGCAGAAGTCCAAAATAGAGTTGGCGCAGAAAATTATGGCTTGTATTTTTCGTTGTTGAATCTTACCGTACTTTTCAATATTCTTGTGGATTTAGGCATCAATAATTATACGATTCGAACCATGGCGCAAGATCCGAGTTTGGCTACTAAACACGTGGGTAGAATCATAGTTCTTCGACTTTTTTTATTTATCGTTTATTGTATATTTACGCTATCAATTGCCCTAACAATTGGTTACCGTGGTCACGAACTACTGTTAATTGGTGTTCTGATAATAAATCAACTTCTTGTAATGTTTACGGCCTACGCACGAAGTTATTTTTCCGGGTTACATTATTTCAAAACAGACTCCTTAATTTCCGTCTTTGATCGCTTTTTATTAATCATTTTTTGTGGCTCGCTTCTCTTTTTGAATATTACTTCCAAACCCTTTCAAATTGAATGGTATATTATTATTCAAACGCTGTGTTACCTCATAACGGCAGTAATCTCTTTTGTGTTTTTATCTAAGATTATTACAATTCAAGAATTTTACTTTGACAGACAGTTTTCCCTACAAGTGATTCGAGAAAGTATTCCTTATGCTTTACTCATTGTGTTGATGTTGTTTTACACCCGATCTGATTCAGTAATTCTTGAGCGCTTGCATGAAAACGGGAGATTTGAGGCGGGTGTTTATGCCCAGGGCTTCCGACTTCTAGATGCTCTATATATGTTTGGGATGGTATTCGTTATGTTGTTGTTTCCCATGTTTTCTCGTATATTAAAACAATCCAAAAAAGATATTCTTCCTTTGCTCCAAACAAGTGGGAATCTGTTAATCGGAGGTAGCGCAGTAATAGTTATTGCACTCTATTTTAATTCAGAAACAGTATTAAATTGGATTTACGACGCAAATATCAGCGAATCCTCTAAATCCTTTAAATGGCTGATGTTGGGATTCTTTTCCCTTAGCATTAACTTTATCTTTGGAACTCTTCTGTCGGCAAATGGCAACTTTAAAGTGTTGAATTATTTAGCTGCTATTGCTGTATTAGTTAATGTTGGTTTAAACATCATTCTCTCACCTGTTTATGGTTCAGAAGGCGCAGCTTTTATTTTCTTTTTAACGCAAACGGGTGTTTCAATTACTCAATTTATATTGGTTAAAAAGATAATTGGGTTCGTATTTATTCCGTCACTAATAATGAAACACCTTTTGGTAATAATTCCTTTAATTATAAGCGGATTGTATTTTTCTGAAAGTGCTAGTTTGTTTATAATTCAAATTTCCATCGGTAGTTTACTTCTTTTTGCCTTGCGAATTTTAGATCTACGTGAACTTAAGAGCTCTTTTCTTGCCCCAAAAGAAACCCTTAACAATAATTGAACGTACAAAACGTTTGTAAAATTAATAGTCTAACTTTGCACTTGAAAACAAGCTAGTTTATGTCACAATCCCCGTCTGATTTATCAGAAAATAGAAATGATTTCATTCAATTTGTGTGGTTAAATCGCAAATTTATCATTGGTTTTACAGCAGCAGCAACCGTAATTGCTATCGTAATTTCATTTTTACTAACACCACTATACTTATCCACCGCTATCGTTTTCCCTGCTGCGTCTTCCACGGTTTCCTTCTCTGAGCAACGAAATGCGAAGTCGGCATCTATGGATTTTGGTGAGGAAGAACAAGCTGAACAATTGGTGCAAATTCTACAGTCCTCTAAAATTCGAGATAGAATTGTAAAGAAATTTAACTTGATGGAGCACTATGAAATTGATCCTTCTGATAAGAATAAGTATTACAAATTAGTCAAGGCTTACGAAGGAAATTTCACGTTTACTCGCACACGGTTTGGCTCGATCAAAATTGATGTGCTAGATAAAGATC
>Ga0315905_10005098_pt1:2500-13392 | contig 13392 bp, 13 predicted proteins | sample LakEriMetagenome_5_FD_203522 | JGI IMG/M metagenome (GOLD analysis project Ga0315905, IMG submission 203522) | Freshwater fungal communities from buoy surface, Lake Erie, Ohio, United States - Buoy 4 MA121 | ecosystem: Environmental > Aquatic > Freshwater > Lake | place: USA: Lake... | reverse complement strand
ATTTTAATGCCAATTAATCCCCCCCCCCCCCCCCCCCCAATCACCGCATCTGCCAACCTTCAAGGACGCCGCTGCGGACACCGGGCCCAAGAGAGAGAGAGAGAGAGAGAGAGAGAGAGAGAAGTTAATTGCCAATCAAATAGATGACTGAAGGTCGGTAAGTACAACGCCAGGGTGACACCGCCGCTGGGCACTCGTGGCCCAGCATTGGCGGCGAGTACTATACCCCCACTCTCCGTTCAGCCTGAGGAGGAGGAGGAGGAGGAGGAGGAGGAGCGAACAGACATGTTCCAGGTTATCTATGAGACATTTTTCCAGATCGTGGAGGACTCGGATGTACTTGTTCCGGAAGATGAAAACTTTCTTTCTCAGCCAAGTCGTGCAGGCCAGGCAAGCTGCTTGCTGGTATAGGGGGACCCTACACCAGCAAGCACTTGCTTGTCAGCACCAAGCTTGTGTAGCTTTCAGCTTTCAGCTACAGCTACACAAGCACCCGGTGTTTCGTTGCGCGTAATCCCAATAATACTTGCATCAACCTTCATTACACTAACAAGATTCAAAGAACGTTTGAGATTCGATCGCTGGTAAAAAAGCAGCCATTTTCAGTGCGAGCCGTTCCTTCTCGGCAAGTTTTGCGTCCTGCCCCTCGTCACATGCGCCCTGCCTCCCCGCCTCGCCCCCCGTCACTTCCCCCTCGCCGCACGCCCTTCTCGTCCAATACCGATGCAGCTGGTGCCAACGTAATGGAATTTGAGTAATACCATTTGAACAACGCCGAGCGAGCACTCCCTGAGATCTGATGTGAGAATCATTACCGCCCACGTCTGTGTTCATGCAAGTACATGACCCGCGTGTTTGATATAAGCTTGGAATTCTCATGCAACGTGCCTGGGATGCGTGTGCGTGCTGGTTTGGATATGCCACACGGATCACTTGGATTTGGTCTGCAGGCGAGGTCTAGCGTGCATGTCTCTACACGTACGCACAATCAGGCCAGAATGAAAACGGCATCAACATTTCACGGTAGATCCACGGCAGTACGTCACCAGCAGGTCCACCCTCCGTCGTCCATACCAGACAGGAAAACCTGACAGGGTCACACAGCGAGTTCGGCGATAGGCAAACTTTTCACCTCTTCGTCATGCATCGTGATCCTGGGATCCACGCGAATTTCCGTGCCCATTATATCCCACATGATGACGACGCAGTCGGAAGATGATGAAACGAAGCGCCATTTGTTTTCGTAGGAGGCACGCCATTGTGAAAGTGCAGCGAGCTCCGCATCTTCGCCGTGTGCACACAAACTGCCGACGATTTGCCACAAAGAAAACATCTTTGAGACAGGCGGGACAATTTTCAGGGCCGTTACACTTTTATCGTGCCCTACGAACTTTTTGCCCCGATTTCCACCCAATTTTTGGGCAATACGCGCGGCCTTTACTAACGCCCTCACGATTCGAATGGCTAGTGCTATACGGCCCAGTACACGTGCAGCACGGAATCCAGTGGCTGCTTTTTGTGTTTCTTTGTTGCTGGATTGCTCGGAAACGGTGCAGTACAAAAACCCTTCTTCCGATTTTGCCAAGAGAGGTGGCGGTATGTACGCACCTTTTTCGTTGATGATCGCCTGCTGATAGTCAAAGGCAACTTTGAATGCCGAAACGCCGACGCTGATAGCGACAATTAGCACATCCAAGTAGGCCCAAGCCTTGCCCCAACCTAGAGGGACGAAAAAGTGTTGGCGTTGCAGCAGGACCTGGCCAAAAACTTCCTGCGAGAAGATCCATAGGACAAGACATGTTATTATTGCTGCCGGGAGCGGCTCACGTCCGAAGCAATCCTTGATACTTGGATCTGGGTTGATGGACTCGTCGTAGTAAAGCCCGATGCTGATGTCGAGAACTATAAGACTTAGAGTGAAAAAGGAAAACGGAATCGAGTCGAGAAAAATTGCCAATTGTCTCCTCCAGCCAGAGGTGCTGGTGATTTCGGATGTGATCATGGTGCGCATGTAAATTTTAGAATCCTCGCACCCCACAAAGAAGCGCAGATGCTCCTCCATCACCACCGGCTCGAAGTCGTTAATAGGTGCTGGAAAATCCCAGCTCCCGGATGGTAGCGCCGGCTTCTCATACTCGTCATCAAAAAAATCTAGCTCCCACATCTTGACCGTTTTGTCCAGCGCGCACGAAAACATGTGCATCTTGCCGAGGACATAGGTCAAGTGCACAGCCGTCACGCTTCCGGTGTGGCCTTTGTAAGTCTTTAGCACCCTGTTTGTGCGTAGGTTTATCATGCGGAGTGTCTTATCCAAACAGCCAGTAAAGAGACGAACTTGCGAATAGGGATCATAATCAATATAGTGCCATGTATGCGACTTCCTTGCCAGCTTCAAGTTCTCCAAGGATATTGCGACGTGGCCCATGTACTCCGGCGCACCGAGAAGGTCCCAGTCGTAAATGCGCACTATGATGTCCTGTTCAAAGTCAAAGTCGTCAAATAGATACCTTTCGTTCCACACAGGGTTGAGATTCTGGTAGATGATTCGGCTCTTGTGCGAGTGATGCCCCACTGACACGACGACGAAGGGATCTGATTTTCCCGTCAGGTCCATCGCCGGAAGGTCTTTGCCTTGCCGAATGATGACTGAAAGCAACTTGGTGTTGTTGAGCACATCAAATTCCAGGTCTGCATGCACGAGCAACTGCCCCGGTTTTATAACCAGCTCCTCGCGCACATTCCTCTTGACTCCCCGGTCCGGTATTACCTCAAGTCTGAGGCACATTACAGGGGCCGGATGTTCAATCACAGTCAAACAAGAGCCTTTATCCACGCTCCACATCCTTATTGTCTTGTCCAGCGAGGCGCTCAGCAGCACGGTTTGGTTCAGACACTTCTTAACGGTCAGCGCGTTGATGGGACGAGAATGCCCCACAAAATTTTGCACCACCTGGCCTGTGTCTATACTCCACATTTTGGCAACCTTGTCGGCACCCGCAGTGAAAAAACGAGGTAAGATCTCGTCCTTAACAGTGATGATGACGTAGGGATCACTAAAATGTAGTGCGCCGTCCATGGCAGGCAAATCCTTGGCCTGAAGTAGAAACACCGTCAGCTGCTGCTTTGCATCACTCCAGCTGGTTTTAAGCTTAATTTTGCCCTTGCCCACGGGTTTCCCACCCTGCGTGATGGAATACCACTTGTTTACGTCTACTGCTGCTATCTCTGTCCCGTTCTTGAGAATATCAGTGCGTAGCCTTATCTCCACCTGTCCCATGTAGTCGTGATGGCCAAGCTCGTCAAAGTCGAACATCTTGACATTGATAGTCTTGTATGTATGCTCACAATCAAACACCCATCGGTCCCTTTTCGGGTCTCCCCATTCTGGATTCAGCGTCTGATGTATTGGGCGGCTTTCCACAGTTTCTTGGGAGACCCCTGCAATGTGGCACAGGGTTATAGCGGTCACGGATGCAGTGTGCCCCTCAAAAATATGCAGACAACCGGAAGTGGCGACATTGTACATGCGTGCCGTGGTATCCACAGAGCCAGTGAAGAGGAATTCTCGGTTGTCTATCGTTCCGAACTCCACGCACGTGATTGGCGACATATGGCCTTTATACACCTTGATTAGCGACTTTTTGGGCTGAATCTCTGAGGTATGACCCACTTTGCGATGCTCGAGTTGATATTCGGCATTCCACTGCGTTTTCCGTGCTGCGACGGGCACTGGTGCTCGCCGTTGAGGTTGCTCAACCTCCGGTGCCGGGAGGTACGCCGTGTGCGCTTCCTGCGGATTGCCATCCAGTTCCGGTCTGTCCGGCAGCCCCGGAAGCTCCATGCGTGAGAATTTCATCGACAACGTCGGCGCCCTCGCCTTGTGCTGCGCCATGGGACCAGCGCCGCGCGTTATCCGGCGGGATGCTTTCAACTGAACTGACCCGCACCCTCTCCCACCCGCGGCCCGCTCACCCTGCTCGGCGCCGCATGAGCTGCTCCTCACCTGATAGAAGAACCCTGGCTGGCGCCAGGGTTTCTATCTGGTGAGGAGACGTCTGAAGATTTTTTTTTCGCCGTTCGTGGAGCATAGAAGAAACGGTATCACTTCCTGCCCGGCCCTACACCGCGCCGGCGGTGGCCGACGCACGCATGCGCACGGGCTCGGGTAGTGCGGAGATTTCCGAGGCCGATGATGAGCGCAAGCAAGGAGAGGGTCGCGGCGCCGCACAACACCACGCCGTATCATTCGCGCAGAATGATATGGCTGTGGAAGACGCCGAGCAGGATGACGCAGGCGGAGGACCTCTCCACGCAGGCTTCAAGGCTCGTGCTGGTGTGCTACTGCAAAAATCGCTGGTCAGGGTGGACACAAATCAAACTTTGAACCTTTTCGACCCGGTGCGGATCAACGACTTTTTTAACCTCATCGAAGCGGCCGATTACGACGCCATTCGGTGAGAGATCCTTCACAGTAGTCGAATGTCATTGCAAGTCATGCACGCATAGTCAACGCAGTTACGTGCATGCGAACAAGGCAATCATGGACAAGACACACACACACACACACTGAGTCTCTCTCTCTCTCTCTCTTTCTCTCTCTCTCTCTCTGTCTCTCTCTCCCCCCCTATCTCTTTCTCTCTCTCTCTCTCTCTCACCAGGGCGCAGGTCTTGGAAGAGCCGAGTATCATAAACATAAGAGGAAGCGGGAAGTTCGAGGGTATGCGTCCTATACACCTCGCGGCAAGCGAAGGCCTTGATCGCATCTGTGCATTGTTTCTGCGCCAAAGGGTGGAATGCAAACTCGCCCGAGACAGGCACGGGCGTGAGCCGATGCATTGGGCGGCAATTGCTGGGAGCATTAGCACGATCAAAACCCTGTATGACGGCGCATGCTTTGCGAAAAACACAGTAGATGAGCTTGGCTTCACTGCACTACACTATGCAGCAATCTCGACAGCTGCGACGGACATAATCCCCTTTCTGGTTCGTATAGCCGGCTTCGATATTGCGCAAGGCGTCACAGCGCAGTCTCGGGAAGACCATATGACAGCCGGGGGATATCTTTATGCAATTAGAGCCATGTGCTGCACAGGTGACACTGCCTTGCACGTGGCTGTAAAGGCAGGCAGTGCGGTCGCATGTAAGCGCCTGGTGAGCCTGAAGGCGAATGTGAGAGCAGTCAACTCAGTGGGCAGAACGCCTCTCCACGATGCCGTGGCAGTACAGGGATTGTGGTCTGAAAATGAATCCAACGGCGGACCTGCGAGCACTTTCAAATTGCTCATCAGCGCTGGAGCACCAGTACATGCCGTGGATGCAGATGGACAAAGCGCACTGCATGTCGCTGCTGCTTTCAACACAGTTTACGCTCTGGCATACTTCATGGTGCACACTAATATGGATGTAAGCGCCCAGGACCTCAAGGGTATGACAGCTTTGCTCATCGCCGTGAAACACGGCAACCTGGAAGCGGTAAAAATGCTTCAAGGTGTCAACCCAAGCGTCCTCGACGACGTAGATTTCGAAGGCAACTCTGCGCTGCACATTGCTGTTCGATTGAAAGATGATCAGGAAATGATTCAATTGTTGGATCTCCAGTGCCTAAACACTGAGCTGAAGAATAAAGCAGGGAAAACTGCAGAGGAACTGGCTGTTGAGGCAGGCAAATCTGGTCTCGCGGAAAAACTCCGGGAGTACGCCAAGATCCACGAAAAAATGGCTCTTGACGCCATCAGAGCACAGACAGAGATGCAGGATGGGGAGCTCAAGATCAAAGAATTCTACAGGAAGGCATCCGACGACAAATCGCCCACGAACGATGCCCAGGAACTGCCACCCCTGAAATCAGGCATGTTCGCACATTTTGCACATGATCAACGGCTCCAAAGCTTTGTCGAGCAGTTTTCCACCAAGACCTCGCCAAGATCACCAGAAAAATTGCCAAGGGCCTCGCCGAACAGTTCAGCCCTTGCCGAATCGTCTGTGCAAACGCGAGGTCTTGACCAAGCAGGCTCGAAGTGGGACCCGGTGACCATGATCAAAGACTTTGTCGACAGGTTTGCAAGCCGCTTTATTTTTGATCGTTGTACTTCGTGGAAAAGAAAGGGTCATGGCCTTGACCCGCCGCTGGCAAAGGCCACCATGGGCTACGAGGATATGATCACCCTCTTAGAGACGCTTGGACTGATGGATCAGCTTGTCGCGAGACCCGAGATCTACAAACTCTTCTGGACCAAAGCGCCAGGACAAAGCAAAGCAAGCCCCAAAGAAATAACATTCTCTGCTTTTCGCTCCCACATGCAACATCTAGCCACCAAAGCGCCACCAGAAATGATTCAACGATTCCTCTCCCAGCCAGAGGAATTTCAGATAGAAGACGACCATGGTGCAGGCTCAAGGTACAGCAGCTCAGAAGAAGATGAAATGGATTGCAGCTCCAGCAATGCAAGCCATTTGCAACGCAGTCACATTGATCGCACTGATTACATTCCAACCATCTCCGGTGTGAACGGCCAGTCGCGTGGATCATCACGAGGGCTTACAAGCAGCTCTACATTCATGTCGAGGGGGACAAGCCGCGGGCTAGTGAGCAGGGACCGCCAGTCGCGTGGATCATCACGAGGGCTTACAAGCAGTTCTACATCCATGTCGAGGGAAACAGGCCGAGGCTCAGAACTGCGCCCAGAACGGACTGGAGCTTCGTCATGCGAATCGCCGGCGAGGCGCACTCATACCTGGTCGCCGGATCATCTCTTTGATGCTTTCAGAGACTTTTCGCTTAGCTCACCGGACAAAGTGCGTGTTGACATGGATGCCGGCGCTGTCCAGCAGCCCTCTTGGGCCTCCGGCGGCGGCATGCAGTTCTGCAAGAACAAGTTACACGATCTAAAGGAGTTAAGTTGCGGCAAAGTGGATCTTCACCAATCAATGGACGGGAAAACGCTTGGCAGGGGCCTACGCAGTTCGTCCCGGCTTAGTACAGGCGTTTCAACTCGCAGCGGAACTTGTCTGTTCCAGCCGCCGCCGAACTCGTTGATATGGAGGCCCATGGGGTGCAGCAGGAGCGGCAAGGTCATACAACTTCTTGAGCAGCGAGGTGAAAATTACTCGTCCATCTCTGACCTTTCACATTATCTCAAACCCATCTGGATCGAGTTCTCTCCACCGGTTGCGCCAATGCCCCAGCTCATAGATGGTGCGCACGAGGCCACATACGCCGTTTGTTTCGAAATGGGCGACTATGTGGGCTGCTTTGAGGTTATTCAATCGAGCCTCAACCACACGTCTCGCGATCAGGTACACATGCTCGTGCAGAGAAAGCAACCAGACTGTACATCCAGAACAGATCACGCTGAGTATTGGGTATGGAACCTACTGAGAAGATCCGCGCATGCGCTAACGCTACACGCCCAACACTAACATTGGTACTGCAGGTGGACCTTTTCCAGCGCATGTATGCGCAAGCTGTTGTCTTTTGCAACTCGTACGCACGGCGCTGTATCAAGGCACGCAACCTCCCTGCAGCCGCTGCGCTTCTCCGGAAATCAGAAGACATGACCGGCCCTAGTGTCGCAGATTACCCTGGTATTTCTTCATCATTGCACACAACAATAAAAACCATAAAGCCCACAATGTACTGGTGCTTAGGAACGCGTGCTTCCTTTCACTAGCTGCGCAGGGACGGTAATACAGACTTAATCGTCTTGACAATTATATACGCTGCAGGACGCAGAGCCCTACGTGGATGGACCATGGATACCCATGCTCAGTACTATTTTCAACGAAAGAAGATGAACGCGGCCCTTCATTACATGCAACGTGCAATAGACTACATCGCTCGCATCAAAAGTGCAGAGGGCAAGGTAAGTCTGCTTTGTGTTTTATGATTTCGCAGGTTGTGCACGATTTGGTCTCAGGGATACGGGTGCGGTAGGGGGAGGGAGGCAAGGGCGAAGACGTTTAGCAATGGTCTCAGGGATACGGGGGCGGTAGGGGGAGGGAGGCAAGGGCGAAGACGTTTAGCAATGGTGTGGCCGAAGATTGACTTCTACTGACGTGTTTAGAGTCTTCCGCCATCCTTCTGCCAGGCGACATGGCGAGCACATTTTGCAGCAATCCTATTCCGCTGTAATCGCGCGCCGGAGGCTGTTGAATTCCTCAAGGTAAGGCTAGGCCAAAATCGTTTGCTTGGTTAGATGCAATTGCCACCCTTAGATGAGCTTACTTTTGCACATAACCTCCTGGAATGGAGCAGGACGCGCTCTCAGGGGTGGTTGGTGCCGCCGATGGCGCGATTTCAAAAGAACATATTCTGCATGGAAAGATTCCACACGCGAACCGCAACCTGGCAGCAGCACTGTGCTTCAACCTGAGCGTGTGCCAGGCTCAAATGAATCAGTTTGAGCATGCCCTCACGTCGTCGCGCTTTGCGTTGCTCCTTTGCCACGGTACGTGCGCGCTGGCTCTCTGCGTGCGCATTCAGTCCAAACGAACAAACTCGCGCAACGCAGATCGTGTTTTTTATTCGTTTTTTCGTTTCCAGCAAGCGAGCTCGATCTGACCGAAAATTGTGCATGCGCCCCAACGGCAGAACAAGGAGAAAACGTGCACATGAAAAGAATGCGAGGCCTTCACGACTCACTAGTTGATATTCTGAAGGCTCGCGAAGCTGTTCCCCTATTGAGGACGCGCAAAGCTGTGCGTCAGCCACCCAGAAGTGAATCAACTCCTCCAGGAATATAATCGAGTTAATGAAATGGCCATCAGCAAGTTCATTTGCCATCAGCTTTGCGCGTGCTTGGCCGGTCAAACGAATGCCGGCCCTGGGATTTGTCAGTCGCGGCGCGGATCACGGATACCGCCTTGTAAGCATAGAGCAATGAAGTCATTGAGTGCTGCAAATAAACAAATATCACGCATGCCATGACCTCATGTCTCATGAAAGAGGACATTCGCCCAATACACAGGATGCAAGAGCACAGAAAAGCAGATTGTCTTGCAGAAATGAAAAACACATCAAGTTGGCCGAGGCCTCGGGCGAATGATTCATGTGTGCTTCATTTTAATTCAGTACTAAACTTGTGTCTAATTGTGCAAGAAGACTTTCAGTATAGCCGCGCCTGGCTTCCTGTCAAATGGTTCTAGTTGATGGCTAAAGCGGTTCGAATGGGCCTGAAGTATTGGGGAATCTAGAAAGGAACTGAAAATGGACTAGCACTCTTCGTCTTCCTCTGTCACAAGGTTGTGTCGTCTTTCTCCTTTTCTTTCAGTCTTCTTCCATTGGCACCGGTCGGCTCGGTGTCTACCAGCTCGGAGGGCCGTCCCAGCCAACATATGGGGGCACAAAACCCTTTTCTGCAGTCGCCAGAGCAAACGCCGTCTTAAAGAAGTGCGAACTAAACTGCCCAGCTAAAGCGTCGGACTGAGCGAGGAGGAGCAAATCACAAAAAGCACTTTCAGCCAGGATGCGGCGGTCATAAAGGCCTAATCTCATTTGCAGCATGCGCGGCAAGTCTCCAAATTGGGAGGCAGGATTAAGTTGTTCCCTATCAAAGGGTTCGAGAACCATCCAGTGCATATCTGGCGCGGCATCCTTTAATTCCCGCACCATACTTGCGCTATCGGTCGCCAAGAACACGCCGCGAAGCTTGTAACGATCGTAGATTGTGCGAATTTGAGGGAGCAGCTGCATGGCCCCCGTGCACATTCGCTCATGGCCCTTCTCACAGGCGTCGCCACGGCGAATGTGTACGCCTAGGGAAGGAGACACCCAGCCGACAGCACGTTTCGCAGCCAAGACCAGACGCTGGAGGTGGAGGTTTGGGCGCATAACAAATTGCAGCATATGCGCCATATACCACAGGGATCCTTTGTCTTTGAAACGCTCCGGCGTTGATGTCATTGCCAACGTCCATTGTCTATCTCCAGCCCCCACCCTCGCAGCATTTCCCGGTTGCCGTTGAATGTTTTGTTCTGCATCTGCCACTGCCTGCATGCCGAAACGGGAGCGACTAGCCCGCCAGAAACTTTCGACCTCACCGTCAGTGAGTGCGTGTGCCCACACACCTGGGAAAAGTCAAGTCTGAATAATTCAGTATGTTGTGCATGTGTGGCGTGCGCGTGTGTGAATTTGTGTGCATGTGTGTGGAGGTGTGTCTATCTGCGCGAATGAGTGAGTGTGCTTACAAGTGTGTCTACTTGTGTTTTATCACGTACTTGCAACGCCCACAGCAGTTGCTACAGCTACTACGCATAATAGCAGCTGCAACGCATACCCGCGAGGCCCACGAACCCACAGCCCATCTTGCCGTGGCCCAGCTGCAAGATCCCAACATCCGCAGGGAGCTCAGCTATAGGGGCGCGTGCGAGTGTGGTATGCTGGGTGGCGCCGACCTGAAAGTATGAATATTGCATCCATTTACATTCGCAAGCATACAGCACACACAAGCATTCTTGCATGCCCGCACACACGTTAATACGCTCGCACATGCATGCATGCATGTAGTTAATGGTACAAATACGCTACGCACACAGTCATGCATCAAGCACGCATACGGTATGCGACTGCCTGCACACGCGTGCAGGAATGGATATATGCTCGGCTGTCACACGCACGCGCAACTGGTAGCACCCTGTAGCCATTGACGAAGAAGGTGTAGTTGACGACACGCTCCTTGGCACCAGCGCCGTTGCTGCGAAACGATTCCCAAACGGCGTCTGAGGAGGAGGAATTCCGCTCCACTTCTTGTCGAACTACCGCAACAAGCTGCCACCCTGCCACACTTACGTTGTACCCACATCCTAAGAAGCGGACCCCCTCTTCTACCTCTCCCCCAGCGGTCTCCTCAATGGCCGCGTCATCTTCTCTCCCTCTCATGCCCTTGTATGGCTTT
>Ga0315905_10005097_pt1 | contig 13392 bp, 10 predicted proteins | sample LakEriMetagenome_5_FD_203522 | JGI IMG/M metagenome (GOLD analysis project Ga0315905, IMG submission 203522) | Freshwater fungal communities from buoy surface, Lake Erie, Ohio, United States - Buoy 4 MA121 | ecosystem: Environmental > Aquatic > Freshwater > Lake | place: USA: Lake Erie, Ohio... | reverse complement strand
GCAAGATAAGATTTATCCTAATAAATTAGCGTTAAAATTTGAAGAACAGATGCGAAAAAAAGCAGTGTTTATTGATATTGAAAATGGCGATGAATAAATAAGAAATTTTAAAAATATGATGTTTTTATGATAATTTTACAGTTTAAGTTTAGATTGTAAAATTATGTTATGAGACATATTGATATTATGATTTTTGGAAAACTTTTTGGCAAAAAATAAAAATACACACAAATTTTCATTTCCTCAATTGATTTTACAGGGTAAATATAGCCTGTAAAATACAAAAATAATGCAGAAAAATGAGGAAATTTGTTTTTACAGGGTAAATATAAGCATAAATAACATTTGCAAAATCAAATGCGTAAATTGTTTTTATCGTGTATATATAGACTGTATAACAAACGACTTCCTCCCAAAAAAGTAAAATGTTTGAAATATTCCAAGGTATTTTTACTCTACAAATACAATTTGCTGAGTAAAAAAGCAAATTGTATAAATGATGAAAAGCGGGGTGTTAAGACTTTCCCAAAATATTTTTTTTTTGTTTCAGAGTATAAGTTCTAATAAATTCATCATATTTATATTGTTTTATCTTTCCTTATATGGGGTAAATATAGGGTGTAAAACCATAAAATTGTTGTATTTTAAGAGACTTTTTATATCATATTTTTTGTGTATAAAACAAGATATAATAACAATTTTATTTTTTAACCTTTCATCTAAAGCTAAAAACTACAATTTAAAAATAAAATATTTATATATCATAAAATGAACGAGTGTAGATATTGTAGCAAACGCATTAATAGAAAATATGACGTAGAAAGACACGAGGAAATTTGTAAAAGTAATCCGCTTAATGATAAACTTGAATGTAGGCATTGTGGAGAAGAATTTACTAGAAAAGATAATATGAAAAGACACGAGATAAAGTGTAAGATTAAAAATGAGGTATTGAAAGAGGAAAGAATACTTGATAAAAAGATAGAACTTACTAAATTAGAAATAGAGCTTAAGAAGTTAGAATCATCCATAAGTATTAATGGTAATAATAATAATGTAAATATTAATAGTAATAATACAACCGTTAATATAGCCTTAGATATATCACAACAAAGATTTGACTCAATAGTAGATGAGAGATATACATTTGATGTATATGAGGCTCAAAGGATAGTTGATAAAGTTATAATGCCATTTTTCTGTAATGAAGAAGGAGTGAATGTAGCAACTTTAACAGATAGGGATAGAATGATATTAAAAATATTGGATAAAAGCACAGGAAAGTATGTTAGAAAAAGTCCAAGTGACATTTTAACTATATGTAATAAGAGTATTCCTATGAAAGAGAAAACAAATGAATATGAAGATAGGGTCATGCTTGATGTTTATGGTAATAAAAAAGACTTTATACCAGAAGTTGCTATAGATACTAGGATATTACTATCAGACCCTAACAAGCTTAAAACATCAATGAAAATAAAAAGTGGAGACTTTTATCAAAAGTAATTTTACAGTTTAAAATCAAAGTGTAAAATTATAATTTATTATATCTTTTTAGCTGAAAGTCTAAGATATACATTTCTTAAATAATCAGGGATAGTTTGACCTGTTAAATCTGTGCTTTTAGTTGATGATGGGTCGAATACTAACACATTACCGTTATGGTCCATTATCTTTATTCTCAAGTTGTAAAATCCAGGACTAAATTTAACAGTAGGAGTATAGGATGTAGAAAAGGTGACAAAATTACTTGTAGATGAAGGGTTAGAAGAAGGTATAAAATATTGAGGACTTGGTCTAACGTTAATAACAGCATTATCATATACTATATTAACAATTGAACTATCAACGTTCCCATTATCATCTTCGTTATATATACTCACATATATATAAGGTATATCATTTACTGTTTTCTGACCTCCATATTGCTGACTTAAATTGACAAGAGGTCTATTAGGTATTGTTAAGGATATGATGTTCAAACCAAAATATACTGATGAGGCTATACTACCAGGGAAAAATTGAAGGTTATAATATACGGAAGGATTTAGTTTTGCAATGTATATATAAGGACCTATAAAATTACCGTCTATTATTAAGTCATTTATATCATTAACATATAATACATATCGTTCAAATTCATAGACTATATTAGTAATAAATGTCTTTTTTATAGAACCTGTGCTAGATGGGTAAACTATATAATAATTTGATGTAGTATCAAGTGTCCCGAATAAATCATAAACCCACATAAAGTATGATCCACTAGTTGAATAACTATAAACTAATCCTATAGCGCTTAATTCACTTGATGAAAGATTGTATGCAAAATAGTTTTCAGATCCTGTAATACTGTTTATATTATCAAAACTTCTTATTATTTTTGAGGTGTCAATATAGTTGTTAAGTTCAAACACATAATTCGTTCCAGTATAATTATCAGCTTCAGTAAAGTTGCGTCTTATGATAAAATTCTTGTTTAAATAAGAGTCATCATAAGCTCCTTTTATAAATAAAGTATGTTCTTGATATTCATTAGGAGAGAATGAAATATCATTCAAAGGTGTATTTGAGTATATTTTACTAAATTTTTGACCCAAGGTATTAATAGACGAACTTTCTATGGCATAGTTATAGATGTATGATACGTAAGTGTTTAAAGGCTCTGTATTTGTTTTTGATAAACTTCCGTCTTTATTATATATGGAAGTTGTTGAGACTATATTAGAGTTATATATATTTGGTAAAATTAAGAAGCTATTATCAGTCGAATATCTCTTCACATCATTTACTGTAAGATTGGTTGAAGGAAAAACTGTATAGTTAGATTGAACATAAACACCATTGTAAAAGATATATGAAATCAATAATGAATTAACAAGGTAATTTATGCTTTTAATAATCTCTTGAGCTTTACCATTCTTGTCATAACTACCTATATTTGAACTATTAGAAATACCTGTAACTATAACGTAATTATTCTCAAAACCTATATCGTAAAGTTTTACATCTCTATTATCTTCAATTGAATATATACTGTTATTGTAAATATAAGCACCTGCAGAGCTTAATTTAAGAACAAATCCTGTCGTTGCAGACACTCCGTTAAAAATATACTGAAGAGTAGTTGGAAAAGTTGTAGTTAGACCTGACTGTGTTCCATATATAACCATATTTGGACTGTTTGTATAACCACATAATATCAAACTATCATCTGATGAACTATATTGAAGCTTACTAATAATATCGCTATTTATACCAGCTAAAGGAATGACCCAAGAAAATGTTCCATCTATCAAGTTCATTTTAGCAACAAAACCATTTTCTTCAAAACCTTCTTTTATAAGCTGTGTAGAAACTGAAAAACTTCCAGTCGAATTTAAATAGTTAAATTGACAACTATCGCTCCATATACCTGGAATATACAAAAATCTATTACTTGAGTCAATAACAGCGTTTGATATATTTACATTTTTAGACACAATTGTTTGATTTATATCACCTCCTAAGAAGCTTGAATAAGAAGGTATTCCTAACTCGTTCATTTTTAATATAAAAGAATTACCAAAATTAACAGATGCATTATAGGTTTGACTTGACAAAATTGGTTGTTGTCCTTCTAATGAAAAGTAGGGGTCTGTAACGTCATATAAATAAATAGAGCTATTTCTTAGTAGGAAAACAAGCATAATTTTATTTCCATAGTAATTTGTAGTTATTTTAGCTGTGCTTGAAGCTAAAGATATATTTCTAAAAGCCAAATTTTCACTCATAATATTTGTATTTGTATCAACGTTTGACATCATTACATAGTCATTACTTATTTCGCTAATTCCGCTTGAGGGAGGTCGTGATCCAGTCCATCCTGTAGCTGAATTAATAACAGAAGTATAAAATAAGCTATTAGAAGTTGAAATCATAGCAGTAGGAACATTTGAGTTAAAATCGGTATAATATGAGGGGAATTGTCCTATATTACTAATATTTTTATAATCAGTGTGGTCAACAACAACAGCACTATCAAATAACGCTGTATAACTGCTTGTATCATACCCTATTCCTACTACAAATTTATTATTATAAAAGGTTGTTGAAACCGAGTTTTTAGTCTGAGGCATAAGAAGTGAGTATGTAGGATAGTTATATACAAAAAGGCCAGTAGGATTATTTACATTTATATTTACAGGGTTTCCGATATACGCATTAAAATTTATAAGATTAGCAAAATTTGGAAGGTTATTATTAGATATATAAAGGGTGAGAATTGTGTCATCGTATTGAGGATAATATCGTATAAAACCAGCTTGATAATTTATAAAATTTGTATAACTAAAAACGTAGTTAAAGTTAAATACAGAATTTGACATTGTATATGAAGATATTTTATTGTTATTATTAACCATAAAAAGACTTATCGTGTCATTTATAATTACAGGAAATGTTTCAGCTATATAAGAACCTGTTGGAGATACTATAGTTTGTGTAAAAGTTATAGTTTCCGGTAATATACCATCATTTGAGGGTGCTGATAGTGTGAATATAGAACAATTATTTTGATGAGATACAAATAGGTAGTAATTATTATTATAATAAATATTTGAAATGTCATAAGGAATACCTGTAAAAGAGTATGAATAAGAATAAGAAAGATTTGATGTCTCTATCGATGTTATATCATAAAGATGAATATCTGAAGGTGTTGGAACTGCTAAAATTTTTAAGTTATTACTTTCTAATAGTGTATCTGTTGTTCCTGTATAACCTCCGGGTATTGTAAGTGTCTTATCTGTAACAAAATCATAGTGAGTATTCGTAAGCGTAGTAGTTGCATATGAAGTTGTATAAAAATAAATACCGTAAAAGTTTCCTGCTTGTGTTGTTCTATTCGAAGTTGCTGCATACAATATATTATCACTATCAACATTCACTATTTGATTAAAGTCTTGATATACTAAACTATTTGACAACGGGAGGGTCTGTTGAGCTATAGGATTATCTATATCATCTATATTATAAAATGAGATTGCATTACCTGCATTTGGAGATTGGATTAAGAAATATTTTGTTCCTGAACCTGTTCTAACCCGTAATTCTCCAAGATAAGATGTTGAAGCTGCTGAAGTAAAAAGTTGTTTTGTCAGGCTATAATCAGGGTTTAATTTATAAATAGTCAATGTAGAGCTTCCAGGATTAGGTGCAATAACAAATTCTTGGGAATCGTTTTTAAAGTATCTTAAGTCTCTCACTCCAAGATAATCATAAGAACCAGTAGATGTTAAACTAATTGTATTTGTCAGAGTGTCGTATCTAAATAATCTAGCTTCTGTGTTTCCCAAAGCTGTAGAATTTGTTGAACTATACTCTATAAACATAGCATAAATATTTGTTCCTGTTTTACTATCAAGCCAAGCGCATGGCCAAGAATGTCTAACATTTGCAGATGTTCTTGGAGAAGGACCTGATGTTGCATACGATAGAGTATTTGTGCTTGTATCTAACTTGTAAACATCTACAGTTCTTTTCACACAATTCCAAGCAAAAGAAAATATATTATCTGTACCTGTTGCATGAACTACTGATATCTTATAATCTATATCTTTTATTCCTCCTAATAGAGTGAGACCTTCAGAACCTGTAGCATAATCAATGCTATAAACATACCCGGTTGCTCCTGCTGCACTGTTTTGAGCATAAAAATTAGCCTGAAATCCGTATAGTTTATTATTAACTTCTACAAAAGCGAAATCAAACACAACAAAATAATTTGGACCTGTGCCTTGTGTAAATCCTGGTACTCCTGGATATGTGACCTTGGTTTCTTTAATAAAGTTTAAGGAGCCTGTAGATGTTTTTTGATAGTACAATAGGCCTCCAGTTTTATTTTGGAAACTTTGAGGGTTATAAGAGGTCGTATTGTATGCAATATAGTAATCATATCCGGTATTTTGATATTTTATCAAGTAGTTTCCTTTAGGAGTAAATGCAGGAAGACCTCCATTTGCACATTCTATTGTAGGCGGATCATTGAAAGTATAATACTTATACGGAGACAGTGTTATAGGATTTGTGTTTATAGTTGATATAACACTATCAGAACTGTCTATAAGCAAGGTATTATTACCTGATGTAAGAGTTTTTCTAAGATCAAAGTTTGATGAAACTATATTATATCCCCAATTTCTGTTGTCATATTGACCCAAGTTTCCTTCACTATCAAGTTTAAAGATACAATCTGAAACAGAACTTCTGGGATTTTCTATAGTTAAGAGAGTATTTATAACCCCATTCTCATATTTATTGATAATGACATTTGATGCGGTAAAGTCAAACATAATAGTAAGATTTTGAATACTATCAAAGGTGAAATTAACATCACTAGTATAGTTACTTGTTCCTGTAAATGTTCCTTCAGGTAATGTTAAATAAACTGTCCAATTTACAAAACCTAAAGTTGTTATATTTGAAATAAAAAATGAGGATAAAGAAGGGTATATATTTTCTGGAAGACTTTCTGTAGATATATCATCATAATAAAATACAGGACTTACTCCAGAGGGTATAGTACCGCATATAAATATGTTTCCATTTGAATCTTTTTTATAGTTTTTCAATACTGCATTTTCTACTTTAAATTTATTGTCAATAAAATCAGGGTCTATACTACATTGATTAAAAAACATATTACCAATAGGGTCACCGTAAGAATAACTTCCAGTACTTGTATTTGTCTTAAATGATACTGCAAAATCGCAGGGATTCGGATATTTGTCAACATCTCTAAAATTTGAGTTTATATCTATATTGTAAGTAGGATTTGACATTTATAAAACTAAATGAAAATTAATTTTTTATATAAAAAATTAATTACAATCTAAAATGGGTATTTTCAGATTCTTTAGGCATATCTCTAAGAAATATCCCCAAGCATTGATTTGTTTTAAGAAAAATGGACCTTCGGTTGATACTTCAACAGATGCTTGTCTTATTGATTTAAATGCTGTATTTCATCCTTGTTGTCAGGTTATGTACGAGTATGGAAATGGGGAGAAAACAAAGTCTATTTTTTGGACTAACAAGAAGAAGCAAATGACACCCGAGGAGATGGAGTTTAAAGCTTTTAATATGATATGTAATAAGATTGATGAGATAGTGAGAATAACAAATCCAAAGAAATATTTATACTTGGCAGTAGATGGAGTTCCTGGACTTTCAAAACAAACACAGCAGAGGCAGAGAAGATTTAAGAGTGCAAAGAATCCTTTACAAAATGCATTTGGTTTTGACCCTAATTGTATAACTACAGGGACAGAATTTATGGAGAGATTAGGTAAGCATCTTTTTGAGTTTATAAAGAAGAAGAAAAAATATGAGTGGAAAGGACTGCAAGTGATATACAATGATATGCATTGTCCTGGAGAAGGAGAGCATAAGATTGTGAGATGGATTGAGAGTGAAAAATTCATTCAAAGTTGCACAATAGTATCTCCAGACGCAGATTTGATAATGTTGTCTTTGACGTTGCATAAGCTGAAGAAGATATACATTTTTAGAGAGAATATTTTCGATGACTTTGATGCTGAATATTTTTTTGTTGATATTAATGTTCTAAGAAGATGTATTTTGGGTGATATAAATTATCAGTCTCTTGAGTATCCTTTTAATGAGAAGAATGTGTTGCGTGATTATGTTGTATTCAACTTTCTTATCGGGAATGATTTTCTTCCTCATATTCATTCACTGGAGATTACAAATCAGGGTGTTGATATATTGTATAGTGCTTATATTGATGCGGTAATGGAGAAGGGTAATTTAATAGAGGAAAAAATGAAAACAATAATCTTTAGAAAAGAAGCTATGACTGAGTTAATGAAGAAATTGTCTGAGTTAGAGATAAAGATGCTTTTAGATAAGCATGGAAGAGGGTATGCAAAATTTCCTGATAAGTTGATACAGAAACATATGATAGTTGCCTCAAAGGGGATAAATATAGATTTTGATAATTTTAGAAAGGATTATTATGTGACTAAATTAGAGTTGAAAGAAGAGTATTTAGAGAGTGAAATACGAAGAGTGTGTAGGGAGTATATGTTGGGTATTTTATTTATAGCAAGATATTACTTTAAAGGAATACCTACATTTAGTTGGTGTTATCCATTTCATTATGCTCCTTTAGTAAGTGATTTATACGCTTATTGCAAGGATGCAGATTTAAACTTTGATTTTAACATTGATAGACCTTTAAGTATGTATGAAAGTTTATTGGGCATATTGCCACCTTCATCTTTTCATTTATTACCTAATAGTGTGAGAGAAGGGTTAAGAGACAGGTTGTTAATGGATATTGATTTTTTGGAAGAATTTGAGGTGGATTTAGATGGATGTCAACAGGAATATGAAGGGAAGTGTATATTGCCAATTGTGGGGTATGACAAGTTGAAAAAGTTATTTAACATGATAGAGTTAAACGAGGATGAAAAAAGGAAGAATAATATTGGAAATATCTATAAGTTTTAAAATTAAGTTTTAAAGAAAAGTATAATAATATCTAAAATGTCAGGTTTAGATATTATTATAGACCCGGAAGTAAATATGAATACTCAGTCATATTACATTATACAAGAGTATCTTAAAAAGGTTCCTGTAAAGACAATTATCGAGATTGGAGCATCATCTGGAGGAGGAACAACTGAAGCTTTAATTAAAGGTATTATTGCAAATGAACATCATAAAGATGTTAAGATGGCTTCAGTTGAGGTAAGTAGAGCAAGATTTAAAAACTTGAAAGAAAGATATAATAATGTTCCATTTTTTACACCTTATAATATTAGTAGTTTGCCATTATCGAGATTTCCTAGCGAGGAACACGTTGCAAAGTTTATTAGAGAAACAGGTATTCATGGAGGTAATGTTGATACTGTAATAGATTGGCTTAGACAAGATATTCAATATGTTAAAGACAATAATTTTGACGTTAATGGGATACAGAAAATAAAGAAAGATTTTGGTGTTCAAAAGTTTGATTTAGCAGTTATAGACGGCAGTGAATTTCTTGGAGATGAGGAGTTCAATGAATTACCTAATTGTGATGCTTATTTTCTGGATGATATTTATGTTTATAAAAATTGGAACTCTCATAAAGCGTTAGAAAAGGATGTTAGATATGTAAAGATATTTGAGGAAAAGATAAGGGGAGGAAGTAGTTTATTTTGCAAAAAAGAAATTCTTGAAAAATATTTTATTTAGATATAATCAACTTGTTTTGATATTGTATTTTCATCAAATTTAGAGATGTTTTGATGAGAGTAAATGGTATTCACAGGACACCATGTATATTTATGAGTTCCAAGTAAGCCTGCTAAATAAGAAAAGGTAGAATTACTACTGATAAGATTTGGAGCATAATAAAGCTTACAAAAATCAGTAAACATATCATCGCCTGAAGATATAGTAACATACATATTTTTAACTTTTGTTGCATATTCGTGGATCATTCTTACATATTCAATTTCCCATGGATATTTTAACTTATCAACAACAATAATTAATTGACTTACTTTCTTTAAGGAAGAAATTACGTCAATATACATATCTGGTTTCATAACTATTCTATCACCGATAAAATCGTCAAGTCTAAGATGAAGAATATATTCGTTTTTAAAATCATACTTATTGTCTCTTAGTTTATTAGCTAAGAAAGATACTTTGATATTATCGTTAATATACTCAGAATTATAAGTGTTAATTGCAGCGTTAATATATCCTTTATTTTTTATAATATGTTCATCAAACTGAAAATAACCGTCTAAATATACATTTCTATTTATAAGGGGAGAAATGTCGTTTAATATATTAAAGAAGTTATCATCGGTTACTATAAAGGGATTTTCTAGAGTAGTGTTATATACATATTCAATGAAGGTGTCATTTTTAGAGAGTTCATTTTGAACTACTTTCATAGCTATATATTGGAACAAGTTATTACCAAATCTCCCAGAGACTTTATAGCTGATTTTCATTTTAATATAATATAATTATAATTTTAAATATTTATTCATTCAAAACAAATATAAGAAGCTAATCCCATTGCAAAACCTCCCCATAATGTGTCAGCTATAGCATAACTCCATTCATAATCTACAAATATTGCCTTATTTGTAAGGTCAAATGTTCCGTACATTAATAATCCTATAGTTGCGCCTATTTTGAAGGCATCTTTTTTAGTTATAGCAAATGGTTGGACAAAGCGGTGATAAGCAAAAGCTGCAAGAACATAAAATAAAGCTCCGGCAACCATATCTACTTGAAGAGGGGATTTTTGTATTTTTTCAATTTGAACTTTATGTATAGGTCTTGAGAGCCATAACGCATCAATAATACCAAGAATAACAGGAAACTTAAGGTAATTCATTTTATTATTAATAAGTTAATAAAATAAATTTTAAAAGATATTCTTTTAAGAATAATAAAATGGACTTAATAACATTCTTTTTTAGATTGTCATCTTCCCTTAAACTTTACCATTGGAATACATCATCTTATGCGAGACATGTGTCAAGCGGAGACTTATTTGATAGTATAATTTCAACCACAGATAAATTTATGGAAACTTATTTTGGAAGGTATGGTAAGACTGGAATTTCATCAGTTGATGCATCAGCTGAATTGTATGATGATAGAGAAGTTGTTTCTTTTCTCAAAGAAGCTATAATGTTCTTGAATGATATAGTAAAAAATAGATTAGTGAAAGAGACTGATACTGACCTGTTGAATATAAGAGATGATTTGGTGGGTCATATTAACAAGACCCTTTATCTTTTTAAGTTTAATTAATTTTCCTTCGGAAAATATCTTTCTTAATAACTTATGATATAGTTTAAGACTATATATGGTTGTAAGTTATTATGGGCTAAACCACCACCGGTTGAACCAGTATCATGAGATACATTTACGTTGTCAGCAACATCCATTGTAGTTAAACTGACTGCTGGATTAGCTGTATTAGATTGATTTTCATAGGTGTGGGTATGAGGTGGAATTTCATCTACAGATAAGGTATGAGCTCCAGTACCTCCAATATTACCTAATGTATTAAAAACTGGTTCAGATGCTTTCAAACCAACAGCTACTCTTCCTTGTAAGTTTGGAAGATTAAATGTTCCGGTTCCATTACCAGCACCATAAATAGTTCCTATGACGTCAAATAAACGTGAATAAGTGGTTCTTGAAACCTCAGTACCATTACAGAGTAAAGTACCAATAGGAGCAGCTGTACCTCCATACATTGAGATAACACCAGGAATAGGATAGCTATAAATTATTTCACCAGAAGTCTCGTTATATCTAAGCATTTTAAAGTCATCATAGTTTTCATTTCTGTTAATAGGCTTAACGAAGAAACCTCCTGTAGAAGAACTATCAAGAGAACTACTAGTAGCATTTAATATGATAGAGTAATCGTGCTGACTAGAGTAACCGGCCTGATGTCCAATAGCTATAGTATGATCTCCTTGATTACTTTTACCTGATTCATAACCAATTGCTATTGCGTATCCAGATGTTGGAGTAGCGGTAGTACCTTGATTTTCATAACCTGCATTAACTCCTATAGCTATTGATTGAGATTGCTGATTAGTTTGACCTGCATTAGGGCCAATAGCTACTGATTGAGTTTGTTGATCATTTTGACCTGCGTTAGGTCCAATAGAGACGGAATAACCTCCTCCTGTTCCTTGGTTATTTTGACCTGCATCATAACCTATAGCTATAGAATAATCACTTTGATATTGTTGTGCTGCTTCATATCCTACAGATACTGAATATTTACCTTGATAATTTTGAGAAGCGTATCCTCCAATAGCAATTGACCCGGTTCCTTGATATATATAAGAAGTAACACCAAGACCTCCAGCACCTGTTCCTAAATGAATATTGTCATTTTTTATATAAAGGTCTTTTACAGGATAAAAATAAGGTTGATTATCTATCAAACTGTTCATTAAGACTGTATTACCGTTTCTAAAAAGTCTAGGATTAACTATAGTTGCAGCCATTTTATTATTGAAAAAGATATTATTTTTTTTATAAAAATAATATGTTACGGGGAGTGTCATCTCTAAACCTACGAGTTTTATAAAAGTAACAGGCCCACCGAGCCTGCTTTCTTATAAAAACAGGTTGTTTTAGAGATGCACCACACGATAATTACCTCATTATTAACTGAATATAAAAGCGAGTATAATAGCAGGTTTAAAAAGGTCTGGAAATATAAATTCTTGTTTTCCACCTATTGCTTTATTTCTGAGGTGGTTTAATACTGATAATATATGAAGAAGTAACACGCCTATAAGTATCTCATAATTATTAACTAAAAGTTTATTTTCGATAAGTAAAACAAGTACTTGAACATAGGTAAACATACTACCTATTGTATCCATAATTATAAGTTTATCATTAGACTGGAGTTCTAATTTATATTTATGGAAGGGTATATGACCTCCAAATTCGTCAATTAGAAGCATTATGAAAATTTTATAAACTGGGGTTATATTACTTAGGAATATGCTTAGAATAATAATTTGCCTTATAAAAAAGTATAGATAAAAGTTTTGCATTTATTATAAGAATAGAAAATAAAATTAAATAACTTTATGACAAGCTCTACACTTCGGAAGATATATGTCAGATGAACCTATAAGAGTCTGTTCATCACTTTTTATACATCTTTGGGTAAAAGGAGCATCTTTTCCACAATCTGTACATATTGCTTTTAAATGTCTAATAGTATCAGCTCTTGAAATAAGACTATTTATAGGTTCAAAAGGCATCATTTTATAATCACTATTTAGTCCAGCGCAAATAATTGTTTTTCCTTTAGATGTCCAGAAATCTACAAATTCATCAATGTCTTCAAAAAACTGAACTTCGTCTATAATGAAGGCATCATATTCGATAAGTTCAACACTATTTATAAACTTTAATTTACCCACAGATATATATTTTCCAATTGAGAGAGAGCCATCGTGAGTTGCAATTTTACCTTCATTAGAGTATCTTGTATCAAAGGAATGATTAATACAGATATATTTCTTCTTAGAAACTTGAAATTTTTTCTCAAAGGTTAAAAGCATACTGCTTTTACCAGAAAACATAGGGCCAATTATAAGTTCAATACTCATCTTATATTCTTAATTAATAAGAATAAAAATTTTAAATCATTTTATAATCTTATCCTAAGTTGCATTTAAAAGTTGGTAGATTTTGTCTCGACAACCATGGTAAAAAAGATTTAAACATTCATTATAACTTATAATAAATGTTTATTCCTCGTATAAAAAAATCCCTTAAACCAGGGCATATTTCTTTCACTTATGAACTTACTTATTTTGATTTAAT
>Ga0315905_10005095_pt1 | contig 13393 bp, 5 predicted proteins | sample LakEriMetagenome_5_FD_203522 | JGI IMG/M metagenome (GOLD analysis project Ga0315905, IMG submission 203522) | Freshwater fungal communities from buoy surface, Lake Erie, Ohio, United States - Buoy 4 MA121 | ecosystem: Environmental > Aquatic > Freshwater > Lake | place: USA: Lake Erie, Ohio... | reverse complement strand
TGCGGCGGCCGACGAGGGGGGAGGCGTCTTGTTGCTGCGTTGGGGGGCGGGGGCAAAAAGCAAAAGAGAGAGAGCACAAAAAAGAGGGTCGTCGTTGTGTGGGGCATGTGTGGTGTGGTTCACCGTAAAGAAATGGAGGGCGGGGGAGGGGGCGGGGAGGGGTCGCGCAGCAAAAAGGCGGCGTCGGCTCTTCTTCACATCCAATCACCTCCGCCCGCCCGTCGTCAGGGGCGCGGCCGCAAACTGCGTCCCGTACCCGCTCGTCGTGCCCCAGTTGTTGCTGCGGAAACCGCCGTTGTACGGCCCCCCGCCGGCGCCGGCGCCCGTGATCACCGTCAGGCCGCCGCCGCTTGCGTCGCGCACGCACGCGTTGCCGTCGGCCGAGCAGCGCTCGCTCGGGCCGCAGCACAGCTTGCCGCCGCCGCACGCGCGCGCGGCGGGGCAGCACGAGGCCGCCACGCACGCGTCGCCCGCGTCGCACCCGCACCGCTTGCCGCACACGCTGTCGCGCGGGCAGCACGTGTGCTCGTCGCCGTTGGCGCCGAGCCCCGTCGGCGCGAGGCAGGCCTCGCGCCCCGCGTCGCAGCACAGGCCCCCGCTGCCGCAGGGGGCCGCGCACTGGGCGCCCGCGGCGTCGGCCAGGGCCGCGGTCGCCGCGGCCGCCGTCGCGTCGGCGCTCGCAAAGCCAAAGCCCAGGCTCTTCGGGATCATGTCGCCGACGACGCTGCCGGACTTGGGCACCTCGAGCCGCGTCGCCTTCGCGGCGCCGTCGGCGCCCGCGCGGTCCGACCACAGCGAGCACGCCATCGCCTGGCCGTCCCACGAAAAGTGGTGGCAGTTGGCCACGCCCGCGCACTGGTGGCAGCACGCGGCGGCCGTGGCGGCGAGGGTGGGCCTGTCGCGGTTGAGGGCGCCGCCCGAGCGCGGGGCGACGGCCGTGTTGGCGCGGAAGGCAAAGGCCGAGCCGGCCGCGCCCCCGCCGGCCGCGGCGGTCGCCTCGGCGCGCGCGCGGCAGCCCTGCGGGTCGCTGGGGTCCTGGACGAGCATGAGCGAGCCGCCGTCGTTGAGGGCCGCGGCGTAGTTGACGACCGAGCCCGCGGGCTGGCGCTGCAGCACGGCCTGCTGGTTGAGCAGGGCGGCGGTCGAGGTGCCGGCCGGGACGGCCGCGCTCGCCGGGGCGAGCGCGGCGGCGGCGGCCGTCGGCGGCGCCTGAGCGGCCGCCACGCAGCGCCCTTGGGGCGAGCACTGGTGCCCCGGCGTGCAGCCGCAACCGCTGCCGCACGGCGGGCCGCTGTTGGGCGCGCAGCACGCGCCCGAGGCCGCGCACGTCCAGGACGCGATCAGGGCGCCGCCGTTGCCGCCGGCCTTGGCGACGGGCCCCGGGCAGCACGACGCCGCACCAGAGCCCGAGCACAGGCGCGCCTGCGGGCACATCTCGGGCGAGGGGGCGCGCGCGAGCGTGCCGCTGACGAACGCGCGCGACGGCACGGCCCACAGGCCCTGAAGCACCGAGCCGCCGCCGCCGTTGGCGGGGTCGGCCGCGAACGCCAGCGAGGGCGCGTCGTTGCTGTCGTCCTCGCTGCTGGCGACGACGGCCGCCGACAGGCGCTTGGCGATGGCCGGCTTGCCATTGCCGCCCGCCGACGCCGCCTTGAGCCAGCACTTGCCGCCGTCCGCGTCGAACGAAAAGTGCCCGCACCCGCCCGTCGTCGCGCACAGCTCGCAGCACGCGCGCACGGTGGCCGTCGCGCGGCCCTCGGCGCCGGCCAGGTCGCGGCCGCTCCCGGGGTCGGCGCCGCCGACGAGGCGGGTCGCCGTCAGGACGGCCGTCGCGCTGCCGCACGGGTCCTCTTGGTAGCCCGCGCTGCGCCAGCGGCGCTCGGCGTCTGAGGAGGCCGACGATTTCTGCGCCGCGTCGTCGAAGAGGAGCGGGCCCGCCGTGCCGGCCTCGCGCGCCGACGCCACGGCCGTCCGCTTGCCGGCGACGGTGGTGCTTGGCCGGCCGCCCGCCCGAGCGTCGAGCAGCGGGCGCGGCAGGGCCGAGCGGCAGCGCGCCGCGCCGTTCGAGTCGGCGCCGCACGACTCGCCGTCGGCGCAGCACGCGTCGCCGCACACCCGGGCGCGCGGGCAGCAGCGCGTGCCGCCGGCCACGCACACGCCGGCGGCGGCCGTGCAGCACGAGGGGCTGCCGCTCAGCCACGGCCCCCCGCAGACGGCCGCGGAGGGGCAGGGGGCGTCGGCGACGCACGCGAGGCCGCGCGCGGGGCTGAGGCACTTGCCGGCGCAGCAGCTCCAGTTGGGGTTGGGGCACGGCTTGGCGGACGAGCACGACGCCGCGACGTTGGCGTTGTTGCTGCTTTTGCTGGGGGTCGTCGGGGGGGCGTGGGGAGCCGAGTTGCCTTGCGGCCCCGATTTGGCGGCGGACGCCGTCGACGCCGCGGCGGCTGTGGGGAGTTGTGTGTGTGTGTGTGTGTGCGTGCGTGTGTTTGTAAGGGGCGCGGGGCGTGCCAAGAGGCCGCGTGCGTGGGACGGAAGATGATGCGTTAGTTGCGGGCGCAGGCGGAGGCGGGGGCGCAAGGGCGCGCGCCGTGCGCAAGGGCGCTGCTCGCGGGTCGTTTGGTCGTGCGCGATTTGCTTTTTTGCGGAGACAGCTGCTTCCGCGGAACGTTCCGAGCACGCCGGCGCGGAGGAGGCGCGCCCGGCGCGATAGACTTGCCTAGCAGCAGCAGCTGGGCAAGGGCCAGCCCCGCGGCGCGGGCGGCGCGACGAGGCCGCGACATCGCGCGTGACGGAGACAGACAGACGGACGCGGGGTCGAAAACACGAACACAGTCGAGAGGTTTCGGGCGCGCGCGCGGCAGGAACGAAACGGGTCACGTCGGGGTTGGGGAGCGGCTGGTCGGAAAGAGGGGGTGCGTGGAAAGTCAGTGTGTTGTGTGGGGGCGCGGGGTGGATCCCGCGCGAGGTCGAAAAAGGCAATCTCGCGACGAGGGGGAGCGGAGAGCACAGCGGACGGACGGACGCAGGTCATGCTTCGTACGTCAACCCCCGGCGCCCGCTGGCTACGCCGACGCGCCCGGCCCGCCCGGCAGACCGATGAGCCATCACTTCGTGTGCCGTGACCTAGACCGGGCGATGGGGCGCCGCGGGCGGGCGGGCGCGCAACGCCATCACGGATGACGACGCTCATCCGAGCGCGCGCACGCCACGCACGCACGCTCGCCCGGCGTCGGCGCGGCGTCAGCCGGAGCGCGGTGGGGCAGGCGCTTTGTACGGCCAAAAAAGCGTTTTTTTTTTTGTTTTTAAACCCGGGGCACGCCCCACGGCCCCGCTAACAGCTAACACACAACTGGCGCGCGGCGCACCTCCTCCTCGCACCACCATCCCGGCCCTGTCAAGATTCACGCGTCGGCACCGCCGCCGCCGCCGCCGTCGCCCTCCCCGCTGCCCCCGTGGCCGCCGCCGCCGCCGCCGCCGCCGTTGCCGTGGCCCGCGCGGGGCGAGCGCGAGCGCGAGCGCGAGCGCGACCGCGACCGCGTGTGCGTGCGCCGCCGGCGCCGCCCGCCCCCGCGCTTGCGCCGTCGCTTGCCGCCGCCCTCGCCGCCCGCGCCCCCCTCGCCGCCGCCGGGTGCCGCCGACCGGGACCGCGAGCGGCTGTAAGGTGAGCGCGACCGCGACCGCGACCGCGAGCGCGACAGCGACCGGGAGCGCGACCGCGAGCGCGACAGCGACCGGGAGCGCGAGCGCGACGGCGACCGGCGCCGTCCCGGGCGTCCGCGCGGGCTGCGCGAGCGCGAGCGCGACCGCCCCCGCCCGCCGCGGTAGCCGCCGCCGCCGGCCCCCCAGTCCCGCCCCCGATCGCCGCCGCCGCCGCCGCCGCCGCCGCGCGACGGCGCATACTCCGGCGCGCCCGCGAGCGCCGCGCGGTCGACCTCGATGCGCAGGACGGACCGGTCAAAGGGGTTGCGGAACTCGGACCCCTCGAGGCGCCGCAGGCCGGCGTCCAGGTCGTGCCACGAGTGGAACTCGACGACGCCCGGCCCGGGGGCGCCGCCGCGCCCGGGGCAGTTGGCAAACGCGACGTCCAGGCCAGCGCCGCGCACGTGGTCCTTGAGGTCCTGCCAGCTGGCCGACGGGGGCAGGCCGTGCACGAGGACGCGGTAGGGGCTGCGGCGGCCGCCGCCGTAGCGGGAGGGGGCGCCCCCGGGCGGGGGGGGGGAAAGGTGGGCGGCGGGAGGAAGGGCGGGGGCGGGCCGCCGCCGCCGTAGGGAGGCGGCGGGCGCGGAGGCGGGCCGCCATAGCCGCCGCCGCCGTAGGCCGGAGGAGGGCCGCCGTAGCCGCCGCCGCCGTAAGACGGGGGCGGGGGGCCGCCGTAGCCACCACCACCACCACCGTAGCCGCCGCCACCGTAGCCGCCACCACCGTAGCCGCCGCCGTACGGAGGAGGAGGAGGCGGGCCGCCATAGCCGCCGCCGCCGCCGCCATAGCCTCCTCCGTAGGCCGGCGGCGGCGCGGCACCGCCGCCGCCGCCGCCGCCGCCGCCGCCGCCAGGGGCAGCAGCCGCCGACGCCGCCGCCGGGTACCCGCCGGGCGGCCCGCCGTCCAGCTTGGCCTCGAGCGTGCGCCCGGCAAAGTCGATGCCGTTGCGCGCCTGGGCCGCGCGCTCGGCGTCGGGCGGGTTGAGAAAGTCGACAAAGGCGGTCGTCGCCTCGCCGCGCGGCGCGCGGATGTCGATGCGCGTGATCTCGCCGTACTTGCCGAGCAGGTCCACGAGCTCGGCTTTCTGCACGTCGGCCGGGAGGTTGCCCAGCTGCACGGTGCGGCGGTGCGCCATGGTTCCACGACGCGTCGTTCCTCTCGTCACTTGCAGGAGCAGCTTGCGAGTTCGCGCTCGCGCACGCGCCGTTTGTGTGCAAGCGGAGCGTTGGACGTGGGAGAGATGGACGCGCTGGGGCGCGGAGTGACACTGTAGCACATGTGAGAGACGAGGATCGGCCGAGCCGGGCGCTAGCTTCAAAAGCAGCGCGCGCGCGCGCGCGTGATCAGCCGGCCCCGCCGCCGCCGCCGCCGCCGCCGCCGCCGCTCTTCGTGCCCGCCAGCGCTTCCTTTGCCTGGCCCAACCTCCGTCCGAGCGCCCGGTCGATCGCGTCGGGCGTCGCCTCCACCCACGCGCGCAAGCTCCAAGTCTGCTTCCCCCCCTCCTCCTCCTCCTTCTCCTCCCCTTGCTGCTCCTGCTGCGACGGCCGCAGCAGCCGCACCCCCAGCCGCGCCGCGAGCGCCCAACGCGCCTCGAGCGCCGGCGCCGCGTGCTCGAGCGCCGCGGGCCAGCGCCGCAGGTCTGCGTCGGGCCTAAAGGCAGGGCCACCGCCCACCACAAACTCCCAACTGGCGCGCAGGTCGGCGGGCGCGCGGCCCAGCGCGGCCGGGGCGGTGGCGGCGACCACGCCGAGCAGGGGCGGCGCGCTGCCGGTCGCGGTCGCCGTCGCCCCCGTCAGAAAGAGCAGGTTGTCGCGCACGCGCGCGGGCGCATACCCCAGGAGCGCCGGGTCGGCCTCCACGGCCCCGAGCACTTGCCCTGGAGACAGCTGCGCGCGCGTGCGAAGCGTTGCGAGCACCTCGGCGGCGCGGCGCGTGCCGCTTTCGCTGAGAACGACGTCGGGCGCGGCCGCGAGCGCCGGCACGAGCGCCGCCGTCGCGCGCCGGCTGGCCTCGGGCTCGTTGCGCTTGCCTCCGGCCATGAGGGCGAGCAGGGCGCGCAGCTCGGCCGCGTCGGCCGCGGCGTCGCCGCCGAAGAGGCGCGCGGCCGAGGGGGGCGAGGCGGCCGAGCTCCGCTGCAGCGCGGCGGCGGCGGCCTGCCATGCGGGCGGCGCCTCATCGTCGCCGCCGTCGGCCGCGATTCCGCAGGCGCGCTTGACCTCTGCCAGGGCCTCGCGCCATTCCGCCGACTGGCTCTCGCGCGCGTGGCTCTCGCGCCGCCGCGCGAGCAGGAGCTCGGTGGCTAGGGGGGAGAGCGCGGGCCGGTTCCGCGCACCGCTACCGAAAGCGAGCAGCTGGTGGCCTGCGCAGGCACCGCGCGCACGCCGCCGCAGCAGCAGCAATGCGCCCCCGCGCGCGAGCGTGGAGAGGGCCGAGCGCATGTTCAAGTACCAGGGGGCATCGTTGTCGCAGGTCTTTGGCGTCCGTGTCGGGAGGAGGAGCGACGGGGGGGGTTTTGCCATCGTCGTCGGCATCCGGTCGCCGGCCGGCGCGTCGCTCGCGTCAAGAAAGGCGCGGAAGTCGCTTGCACGCGCCCACGCAGCACAAAATACGTCTAGCAGCAACCACACCGCACAGCAAGGCAGATGAAGCCGCGTCGACGCGAGCGGCGCTGAGAGGACAGACGCAACGATGAGGAAGATGGGCGCCAGGAGGAGGCCGTGGATCGCCCTGTCGCTGGTGCTGCTGCTGCTGCTGGGCGCGCTCGCGACCAGCACTGCAGCATCATCATCATCATCATCATCATCATCATCAGCAGCAGCAGCAGCCGCAGGCGATGGAAAGCCAGCACCATCATCATCAGCTGCAGCGGCGGCGGGAGACAAAGGCGGTGGCGCCACCGCCGCTGCAACCGCCGCCGCCGCCGCCGCCGCCGACGCCGCGACTGCTCGAGCAGCAGAGCTCGACGGCGCGATGGCCATGCTGCTGGGCGTCGGGCGCGCGCGCGACGTCCCGGGCGCCATCGAGCGCCTGAAGCGCCTGGCGGAGCGCGTGCCTCCAGCTGACGAGAACAACGACGACGTCAGCACGCCGCCCCCCCCACCCGTCACCGCCGCCGCCGCCAAAGCCCCCTTTGTGCTGGCCGCGCTCGCGGCCACGGGCCTGTTCTCCCCGCTGCTGCCCCGCGACGACCCGGCGCAGGAGCTCCGCTGGCTCCGCGCCTCCGCGTCCGCCGGCTGCGTCGAGGCCGCGCTCGCGCTCGCCGACCGCCAGAGCCTCGGGCGCGGCGGGCTGGCGCGCGCCGACTGCGCGGCCGCGCTGCCGCGGCTGCGGTCGGCGGCCGCGGCCGTGGCGCGCCGCTCGGCCGCGCTTCCCGCGTTGCCGCTGTGGCGGGGCGAGGATAGGGACCAGCATCAGTCGCGGCGGCCGCCGCAGCCGCTGCCGCCACCGCTACCCCTGCCCAGCTCGCTGGCCCCGGACGACGCCGTCTCGGCCGCTCTCACGCACAGCCACCTGCCCGCGCCCAGCCCGCGCCTGCGCGACCGCTGGGTCGACGCGGGCGTCGCCAGCGACGACGCGGTCGACGCCGCGGGGGAGGCGCACGCGGCCGACGAGCGCGACCTCGCCGCGGCAGACCTGGACGCGTCGCTTCGTAGGGGGCAGCGTGGCGCGGCGGCCCGGCGGCGCGGCGGCTTCCGCCGCCTGGTCGGCGGGCGCGGGCTCGGGCCGGCCGACCCTGCCGCGGCGCAGCGGGACCTGTCCTCGGCCGCGGCGGCGGGCGACGGGTACGCGATGTACAACCTCGGGTGGATCTACCTGGCGGGGCCCGACGCGGATGGAGGCGGAGGGGCGGCGGCGGCGGCGGCGGCGGCAGCGGCGCGATCGCAGCAGCAGCAGCAGCAGCAGCAGCAGCAGCAGCAGCAGCAGCAGCAGCACCCCCCGGAGCCCAGCGCGGCGGCCGTCGGCGCCGCGCGCAAGCTCTTCGAGAAGGCGGCCGTGCGGGGCGTGCCCGCGGCCGCCAACGCGCTCGGCGTGCTAGCATTCGCCGAGGGGGACAGCCGCGACTACGCAGAGGCCGCCGACGGGGCGGCGGAAGCGACGGCGAAGAAGAAGAAGACGGCGTCGGCGGCAGCGTCCTCCGCCGCCGCCGCCGCCGTCCCCCCTCGCCTCGCGCGCCAGCGCCGCGCCGCGTCGCGCGCCTACCCGCTGCTCCAGCGCGCGGCCAACGAGTCGCACCCAGATGCCATGTTCAACCTGGCGCAGCTGTACGCGCGGGGGCTGCTGCGCCCGGGGCGCGAGGAGGAGCAGCGGCGGCGGGTAGAGCCGGCGGGCGGCGGCGCCGGAGGAGAAGGAGAGGTCCCGGGCCTCGAGGCGGCCGAGCTCGTGCCCGGCTCCGCCGCGGCCGCGGCGGCCGCCGCCGCCGCGCACGCCGCCGCGCTCTCGTGGTACCGCCGCGCGTACGACGCGGGCCACTGGCGCGCGCCTCTCGAGATGGCGCTGCTGATGGCGGACGGGGGCGGCGGGGCGGGGCCGCTGGCGCGCGCGGCGCCGGCCGGCGGCAGCAGCAGCAGCAGCAGCAGCAGCAGCAGCAGCAGCAGTAGCGGCAGCAGCGGCAACGGCGACGGGTCCCCGACTGTCTACCAGGCCCTCCCCCCGCCCGACTGCAACGGCGCCGACCGCCTCCTGTGGCAGTTCGTGGCCGAGCGCGGCGGCTGGGCCTCGGCGCAGCGGCGCGCGCTGCGCGACGCCGACGCGGGGCGCCTGTGGCCGGCGCTCGTTCGCTACCTGCTGCTCGCCGAGCAGGGGTGCGAGCTCGCCGCGGCCAACGCGGCCTTTCTCTTGCAGCGCGGGAGCAGCGGCGCGGCTCCGGCGCTGCTGCTGCGGCGGCCGCCGGCGCTGGTCGGCGCGGGCGGCATCGCGCGGCCGCCGGCCTGGGCGTTGGCGGCGGGGGCGGACGGGGAAGGTAGGCAGGAACAGCAGCAGCAGCAGCAGGAGCAGCAGCAGGCCAGCGCGGGCGCGCTCGGCGTCGTGCCCGGGCGCGAGCGCGCGCTCCTCGCCGCGCGCCTGCTGCAGCGCTCGGCGCTGCTCAACGCGACGGGCTCGATGGTCGACCTGGGCGCGCTGCTGCTCGAGGCCCCCTGGCTGCTGCGGCTGCCGCCGGCGCCGGCGCCGCTCCCGGAGGACGGCCGGGACAGTAAGCAGCAGCAGCAGCAGCAGCAAAAGCAGCAGCAGGGGCGGTGGCGGCGGCAGAAGGCGGACGATGGCGCCGCCGTCGCGCCCGCTGCCTCGGGACAGCCGCCGGGCGCCACCACGGCGACTTTTCTGCCGCCCGCGGCCGTGATCGGGCGCTCAAGGCTCGGCAGCGAGCGCGCGGCCGTGGCGGCGGCAGCCCTGGCGGCGTCGCCGTCGTCCTCCTCATCGGCCGACGCCTCGGCCGCCGCTGCCGAGATCGCCGCCTCCAAGCCCTTTGCCTGGACGCGGCCCGGGTCGAGGCTCGTGGCCGTGGGCCCGAGCATCCAGGAGGACGAGCGGCGGGAGGAGGAGCAGCAGCAGCAGCAGCAGCAGCAGCAGCAGGGGCGCGGCGGCCGCAAGAAGGGCGGCGCGGACGACGAGGAGGAGGACGAGGAGGCGGAGGAGGAGGAGGAGGAGGAGGCGGCGGCGGATGCAGAGACGAACGACGACATGTTCGGCGCTCTGCGCTCCAAGCCCCGCCGCCGTCCCCCCGCGCAAAAAAGCGCCGCCGCCGCCGCCGCCGCTGCCGCGCGCGCCGCCGCCGTCGTGTTGGCGCCGCCCCCCCGCGACGCCGCCGCCGTCGCGGCCGCGTGGTTCGAGCTCGCCGGCGACCTCGGCGACACGGAGGGGCACTGGCAGCTGGCGTGGATGTACGCGCGGGGCGGGCGGGCGGTGGCGCGCGCGGCGGCCGCCGAGACGGAGGAGGGAACGGAGGAGGACGAGGAGGCAGCGCGGCCGCCGCCGGCCGCCGCCGCCGCCGCTGCCGCCGCCAACTCGTCGCCGCCCTCGCCCGCCGCCCCGCGCCACGTCCCGGACGCCGACCGCGCCATGGCCGACGCGCTCCTGCGCGCCGCCATCCGCGCCGACGCCTCGTTTGCCGAGCGCCGCGCCGCCCTGGCCGTGCTGCGCGGCGCGCTGGCGCTCGAGCGCGCGGCCCTGCGCGCGTTCGGGCCCGGCTTTGTGGCCCCCGCCGCGCGGCTGCTGGCGTCGGTCGTTTGGGGCGCCGGCTCGCGCGCCGCGCGCGCGTCGGCCGCCGCGGGGCTGCTTGCGCTGCCAGCAGAGGCGGCGGTGGGCGGGCGCGCTGCTGCTGCCGCCGCCTCGGACCCGCCGCCCCCGCCACCACCCCCGGAGCTGCCGGTGCCGGCCGTCCTGCTGCGCGCAGAGGACGCCGCCGCGGCATCGCCGCTGGGCTGGCCGCCGGGCCCTGGGGGCGGCGCGTCGTCGTCCTCCTCCTCCTCCTCCTCCTCCTCCTCCTCCTCCTCCTCCTCGCCCGAGGACGCGGCCGCGGCCGCGCCTCTGCTCGCGTCCGCGTGGGCCTCGCTCGCTTCGGCGGCCGCGGCCGCTCTGCGCTGGGCCGCCCGCTCGGACGCCGAGGACGTGCTCCTGTCGCTGCTGGTGCCGGCGCTCGCCGGCGTCGTGTGGGCGCGCGGCCGGCGGCAGCAGCGCGCGCAGGCGCAGCGCGCGGCCGAGCACCGGGCGCGCGTCGGGGCGGCAGACGCGGCGGCGGCGGCAGAGGAGGCCGAGGAGGCGGAGCGGCGCCAGGGGCAGGAGGAGGAGGAGGAGGAGGAGCGGCGGCGCGCCGCGGCGGCGGCGGCCGGGGCTCGGGCGGACGCGGAGGGACTGCGGCAGCGCCGTCCCCTGCCTGGTGGCGGCGATGGGGATGCCCTTGCTGCTGCAAACGGGGGATGATATGATAGGCAGGTAGCACATTTTTGTTCCTTCTCCACACACGGTCCCCCGCGCCCCTTTTTTTCAGCCGCCGCCCGCCCCCGCCGCCAACCACCGCGCCGCGCGCGCGTTCCACGCCCGCCGCGCCGCCAGGCGCGCGGCCAGGCGCTCGCCCCCGGCGCCCGGGCCCGGGTCGACGGCCGCGGCCGCCGTCGCCACGAGCGCGCCCAGCTCGCGCTGCCGCGGGGTGGCCGCCCCGGGCGGCGCGCCGGCGACGACGCCCGAAGAGGAGGCGACGGCGCCCCTCTTTGCGCCGCCGCGCGCCCGCGCCGCCGCCACGGCCGCCCGCAGCTCCTCGTCCAGGCGCCGCTCGGACTCCGTTACTGTCGCCGCCGTCGCAGCCTCGCCACCACCACCGCCGCCGCCGCCGCCGGGCCCCAGCCGCAGCAGCTCGAGCCGCAGCGCCGCGCCGTCCGCCAGCGCGTCGAGCCAGCCGCGGCCCGAGCCGCCGGCGATGCCCCGGGCGGCCGCGGCCGCGCCGCGCGCGGCCCCCGCCGTCGCGTAGCGCCTCAGAGCGTCCAGGGCGGCCGCCGCCGATCCTTTGGAATCGGCGGGCGTCGGTCGCCACCCGCGCGCCGACAGCAGGAGGCCGAGGCTGCGGTTGAGGCTCTCGAGGGCCGGCGGGACGGCGGCGGCGGCGGCGGCGGCGGCGGGCGCGCCCGCCGACGACAGCGCCAGCAGCTGCGCGGCCGCGTCCCCGGCCTCGCGCGCGTGCGGCTGCAGGCGGGGCTCGAGCCGTGCGGCCAGGATGTCGAGGGCGGCCGAAGGGTCGGAGGCGGACGACGGCGACGTGGCGAGCAGCAGCAGCCGCGCGGCTGCGCGGCCGACTTGCTCCTCCTCCTCCTCCTCCTCTTCGGCGGCGGCGGCGGTCTGTTGGGCGGCGGCGGCGGCGAGCCGCGCTGGCCGCTCTGCTGCCCTTGCTGCTGCTGCTGCTGCTGCTGCTGCTGCTGCTGCCGCTGCCGTCGTCGTCGCCACCTCGGCCGACTGCCCTGGCCTCGCGAGTCCAATCGCCCTCTTCACGGCCGGGACGGGCGCGTCCTCCGCCCGGGCGGCCAGCAAAAATAGCAGCGGCAGGAGCGGCAGCAGCAGGACGAGCGGGGTTGCGCGGCGGGCAGGCCGCCGCCGCTGCCGCCGCCGTTGCCGCTCGGGCGCCGACATGTGTCCGGCTTGCGCGCGCGCGCGCGCGCCCGGTGACAACGGAGCGTGGGACGCTGCTGTTGCGTTCTAGCGGCTGTCCGGGCGAGAGTACGGACCCGACGCGCGGAAGAGGGAGCGAGCCCACTCGGACTGCGAAGAGTAGGAAGGCTTTGTGCGCGGGAGCGCGCGCAGCTCAGCCCGGGATCAGCACGCGGGGCCGTTCTAGTTGGCACGTAAGCACGTGGCTACGCACGCATGTGTTGTGTCTTGGGGGCTCTATGCGCGCGCTCGGCAGCCTCAGCGCGCGCGGGGTCGTCGCTCACACGGCGCGGCGACGACTGCCGCGAGCAAGCGGGGCGGGGCGGCTGTCGACGGCGGCATGCGCCGCCTCGCGCCCTCCCCCCCCCCCCCTCCCAGCCAAAGCGCTGCGTCGCATTCGCATTCGCAACGCGGTCGACTCGAGCCACCGGAGCGGTCGGCTCGAGCTGCCAGCCCGCCTCGCCTCGCAGACCTGCAGGGTCACACAAAAAAACTCTCGCTTTGGCGATCGCGGGCGGGCGAACAAAAATAACCAATCCCGACACTCGCCTTCGCTTCCTCCCTCGCTCGCTTGTCGAGGCGTGGTCATCGCAGCTTGATCCGGGGGTACTTCCATCCCAAAACGCCCCCATGGGCGCGCCGGATGCGGCGTTTCCTCCCTTGCGCCGCCGCCGCCGCCACGAGAGAAGGCCCGCCGCGGCGCGCCCGCCGCCGCCGCCCCCGCCGCTCGACCCCCCCGCCCCGCCTCCTCGCCGCCCCGCGATCGTCCTGCTGGCGGTGCTGGCCGCCCTGGCAGCCTACGCCAACTCCCTCGGCGGCGCCTTCGTCTTCGACGACTTTTTCGCCGTCGTCGAAAACCCCGACGTCACGCCGCGGGCGCTCCTCCCCGAGCAGCAGCCGTCGCCGCAGCGCGCCGGCGGCCGCCCCGCCCCGCTCGGCCCCGCCCTGGCCCCGGCCCCGGCCCCGCTGCCGCCGCTCCGCGACGTCTTCCTCGCGCACGACTTTTGGGGCCAGGACATCTCGAGCGAGGAGTCGCACAAGAGCTACCGGCCCCTGACGGTGCTCGCGTTCCGCTGGACCGCGCAGCTGTGGCGCGCGGGCTGGTGGGGGGCGAGGAACGGCGGCGGCGGCGGCGGCGGCGGCGGCGGGCGCCCCGTCGTCGCGCCCCCCTCCTCCTCCTCCTCCCCCTCCTCCTCCTCCCCGCCCGTGCCCCCCTGGCTCGACCCGCTCCCTTTCCACGCGCTCGCCGTCCTCCTGCACTGCGCCGCGACCGCCCAGGTCTTTCGCGTGGCCCGCTGGCTCCTGGGGAAGCGCCACGCGACGCAAAAACAACGACCACAACAACAGCAGCAGCAGCAGCGGCAGCAGCAGCGGCAGCAAGGCGCCGCGCTCGCCGCCGCGCTGCTCTTTGCCCTCCACCCCGCGCACGCCGAGGCGGTCGCGGGCGTCGTGGGCGCGGCCGAGTCGCTCGCCGCCGCGCTCGCCCTGGCGGCCTTGAGGCTGTACGGCGCTGCGGCCGACGACGACGACGGCGACGACGACGACGGCGGCGCCGGCGCCG
>Ga0315905_10005094_pt1 | contig 13396 bp, 30 predicted proteins | sample LakEriMetagenome_5_FD_203522 | JGI IMG/M metagenome (GOLD analysis project Ga0315905, IMG submission 203522) | Freshwater fungal communities from buoy surface, Lake Erie, Ohio, United States - Buoy 4 MA121 | ecosystem: Environmental > Aquatic > Freshwater > Lake | place: USA: Lake Erie, Ohio... | reverse complement strand
CACTATGGTTGTACGCGAACCGGTTCAAATTAATGTTGCGGATTATCCTGAACTAAACGGGATGTCAGAAGAAGAAATGAAAGACTACATTAAAGATAATTGGTCTGACATGAAATCAACAAATGAAGAGTGGTACGACTCCCTTTATGACGAATGTATGCAATCCGATGTAATGAGAGAAAAGATTACAGGTGAAGAACAAGAATGTTATTTTGATTGATGAATGATTAAATTTAAAACCCCATCGAATTCGATGGGTTTTTATTTTGTAATGTATTTATTATTATGAAAAAGATTGTAAGACTAACTGAATCCGATTTAATTAAAATTGTTAAAAGGGTGATAATGGAACAGAATGAGAAACCTGTTACTGTTAAAGAATTAAAACGTGATGGGTATGATGTTTCACCGGGGGATATTCCCTTAGATAATCACAAGAAAGAAACGTTAATAGATAGTGGTATTACATCGGTGGGACAAATAGATGCGGGAGCAAGATTAACCTTCAACGAATTATTAAAAAAGAAAGGTATTAATTCCCAACAAAGGAATAAGGGATTTTCTGTAAATAGGGAATTGGACAATGGGAATATAGAGTATAAATGGATAATCATTCAACAATAAAAGAAACCCCCTCAAATTCGAGGGGTTTTTTATTCTATAATATATTTATTCTAATATGGAACGTTCACAACTTGAAGAATTGTCAGATAAGGCTTTATTTATTTTTATAAAAAAAATTGAAAATGAAACTGAAATTGATTTGGAAGAAAGTATTTTTGCTCAAACTTGCAAATCAGTAGGAAAATTATTTAATTTAAAAAATTTAGATTATATTGATTTTAATTACATTGCCTCGACATATAATTTAAATGTCCCATCTGTTTGGGAGGGCGAAAGATTAACCGGTGAGTTAAATAGGCCTCAGGTTAAACTTTATTCGTTCCAATTCTATGAAAGAAGAATAGAAACCGTTGAGACTACTTATGAGTTATACCAGGAAAGTTATAGTGATAAGTTGGTTGAGGATACTATAAAAATACGAGAATATGATGGAAATCTTGAATGGTGGGATGGAAAAGAGGTTGACCGAGATTATCTTGATGGAGAAACCACCGACTCAGGATTTGTCAATGGCTCAATAAGAGAAGTAAATAAATAATACATAATGAAAAAAATAATTAAATTAACCGAGTCAGACTTGGTAAGAATTATTAAAAGAGTAATTTCTGAACAGGAAACTCAAGGGATTACTGAACAAGATTTTATTAAGTTATTGGATAGTAATGGATTTACAAGATATACAAGTCAAGGAGAGTTAGATTCTGATTTTGGGTCAGGTAAGGTGAAATTTGGAAATGCTGAATGGTTTTATGCTATTAAACATGAATCCATATATTGTTTCAAAATCAAAAATGGAAAAATATTTTGTGGAAGAATAACAACTACCGTAAAAAATCCAGGATTCTTCCAAAAATATGGAATAACGGAACCAAGAGATGTTTCGTTTACGACATATTCTTTTGTTTTCCCCTTACAAGGGGAAGATATGACTAATTATAACAATGCGGTTAATAACTACATCTCAAATAGAGACAAGTTATCAGATATGACAACACCTGATGAAAATGTTTTATTGTCTTTTATAAAGCAAATTTCTGAAATTCTTAGACCAATGGATGTGAGAAACAAAACAAGTATCCAAAATGGAATTAATCAAGCGAGACAAGATTTAAAATCATTTCCTGAAGATAAACAATCCTCAATTTCACAGGAAATTGAAAAGGTTGTCCAAGACGCAAAAAGTCTTGGATATCAGGTTACTTAATCTTTTGTTAGTTCGAATTTCATTCCGCCTGAACCTTCTGGTGGAGGACCTTTTCTTGCATTATCTTTACAAGCAACACAAGGTTTAACTCGATTTATAGGTAAAGATGTGTTATTAATTATCTTTTTTAATTTGTTTGTTGTGATTCCGTAGATTTTTGCAATTTCATCATAAGATTTATTTTCATGAAATATTAATCTTCTTAAATCCTCTATTGGTATTATCATAACTTATAAATATTTATAAATTGGGTATATTTGATATTTATTAAGTATGAAGGATTTGATTTTTAAAATTTTAAGAGAGGAGGCAGAAATGTCTGAAATGGGTATAAAGGTTAGCCGTTTAAAATCCTTACAACCAAAACAGTATCTTGTTAAAACAACAAAGAAAGAAGAAAAGGCGACCGAAGAGAAAAAAAGACTAAAGACAATAACTGAAAAAGTTAATACACTATTTTCCCAAATTTCAGATGACCTTAAAAATTTAAACTGGGAAGACATATATCTTCATCCAAATGGTGTATTTTTTTACGTGATTCTTCCATCAAAAATTAAAACAAAGATGAGAAGACTTGCTGACCTATATGGTGAGCTTGTTGAAAATGATTATACAAATTTGGTTTCCCCTAAAGAAAAAATTGAGCAATTTTATGATGATTATTTCGATTTCTTGGAAGAGGATTTTATCTATGTGTATGTTGATAAACCAAGAAACAGAACTCACTTCCCAAAGGGTCTACCAAAAACTTTATTAGGTTATAACATCGGTATTAAGATTTATAAACAAATGCTTAATACTTTAAATTTCATTCAGTCTGAACCAAACGCAACCAAAGAAGTCCAAGCAATTTATAGAAAATTAATTGAATCTCCCGATGTTAATTGTGTCATTTACAAAGACCTTGTTTTATTAATTAAAAGAAGTATTACAAAAGACGAAAAAATTAAAATTGTTGGAGAAAGCATATACGAAAGATATCAAACAAGACCAACAAGTAAAAAACTTGTAATTAACCAATCCATTATTCTTGACTCAAGTTTAATGAAAGAGATTGGAGAAAATAGATTACAGTCAATGATTGATGACATTTATCATTATTCAAAGGACAATTTCAGGGTTCCTTTTGAGGATATGGATTATGATTATTCTTAAAAAAAAATATTATGAAACAGAAAATAAAAAAGAAACAGCCATCATTCTTAGTTAAGATGTTTATGGATGAAAATGACATAAATGAGAAATCAATTGTTGGATTTGGAGCGTTTATTATGATGGTAGTTTGTCTCGGAATTGACATTTACACAGGATTCTTCGGAATGAAATTTCCAATTAATGAATTTGTATTTGATGGATTCCTTTATATAACTCTTGGGGCCTTTGGTATTGCATCAATTGACAAATATGTTGCCGCAAAAAAGAAAATAAATGAGGTGACTGAAGACGAAGAAGAAATAACTGAAGGTTAAATCTAATGGAATTTGAAAGAGAAGATATAGAACAAGAATTTAACAGAGTTGAATCTGCCATTAAAAGGTTCATGAAAAAACAATATTGGTGGATTGAAGACATTAATCTTAGTAAGGAGTCCTTTCAAAAAAATAAAATGTCATCAAGAGCATTAAAGTCTTATGATGTAGATTTAGTTATTGACAAAAAAAATATGGATTGGATTAAAGAAAATTCTGAGGAAATTGACAGTGCCGAGCAACAATTTCAATTATTATTCAATACTGTATTAGGTTCTTTGACTACTTTTGAATTTAGGAATCCGACTCACGTTATAGTTGATATGACACCAGTAATACAAGATTCATTATAGAATGTTAGAAAAAGAAAAAAAAATAGCAGTTCAAAAATATATTGATACAATGTCTAAAAAGACAGGTATTGAATATATACACACCCAAGAAGATGGCTCCGATTGGATTGGAATAGCAATTGATGTTTCAAGATACGACAAGAATTCAAAAAAATATGATGAAGAATATTTTAATAAAATATATTCTGAACCGAAAGGATTTTTTAAATCAAGAACTTGGAAGCTCGGTGAATTTATTAACACAATGAAACGACTATTATCGATTGATGAAACTAATAATGTTAAAAGATGGTTTGACTTTAAAAATTACAATCATTTAGATAAAGTATCAGACGATATTAAAGATGCAATTAAAAAAACCAAATTCCCGCAAACACAATTTAGATTTGAAACTGAATTTGATGAGCCAATTATATCAATGAGATTTGGTAATATTCCAGCTGGGGATAGAAATACATTTTCAGAATTTCTTGACGAATTAAAACAACTAGTTGACTATGATTTAGATGTTTATCGTTGGGTTTATAGTACCGGACCAATAAGATAAGATTAGTTTAGGTAATCTATTTAGTTTAATATAAATTTATTTAGAATATATCTTTAAAACAAATATTATGACACAAGAAGAAAAATCAAAAATTTATTCGTCTCTCTTATTTGAGAATGATAGGATAAGCAATCAAATTAATTCAATTAAAGGAGAATCTTTAGAAATGAACGATTCCCAAATGGCTCAAATAAGAAAATTACAATCAAGACAAGGACAACTTGTTGAGCAAATGAGAAAATTAATGTATTAATTTGTTTAATATATTAAAAAACCCCTCAAAAGAGGGGTTTTTAATTTTCTACATTTTAGTTTACAGAAATAACTTCCAAATCAAAAATTAGTTTCTTACCTGCGAGTGGATGGTTCATATCCAACACTACAGTTGATTCTTTTACTTCTTTAACTGTTACTTGAACTGGTCCATATTGGTTTTGTCCTTGAAGCATGTCTCCTTCTTTAACATTTTCAGGTACTTGAGTTAGTGGTACTTCACTAATCATTTCAGGGTTAACAAATCCATAGGCATCTTTAGGTTCGAGTTCAATTGTCTTTTTTTCACCAATTGACATTCCTATAAGTCCATTTTCAAAACCCGAAATTAATTGTCCTTGACCCAAAGTTGTAGTTAGTGGTTCACGTCCTTCTTGAAGTGATGTATCGAAGATTGTACCGTCTTCGAGTCGGCCAGTGTAGTTAACGGAAACACTATCTCCGTTTTTAATTTGCTCCATTTTTATAATTTTTATTAATGATACTAAAGTTTTCTAAATATATCAACAAACAACAACGGTTTATTTGTGACGGTTTGTACATTGGTGGTCCAGCATTCCGTGACCACGGTTTACACGCATAGTTTTCTTCATTACTTGAGTTGATTTCTTGTGATGTGCTTTGTAATCATATCCACGATGACTTGTAGAACAAGAACCGAGAAGAAGAATTAGTAGAATGAATACTAGAAAAATCAAAAATGCTTTAAATGGGTTTTTCATAATTGTTGGGGTTTTTAATTGTGATACAAATATACGTCAGATTTTTTCTTCTACAAAATTATTTTTTAACCATTTTGGTTCATAACCATTTTTCCATACAGCAAATCCCATCTTTGCCCCACGATAATAATTTCTATATGACTCTACAACATCAGATACTTTATATTCATCGGGCGTTGCCTTTGGTGGTTCAGTAAAACCTATGTCTTGAATTTTTGGTTTATTAATTAGACACCACTCAATAACATCCTGTGATTTATGACGTTTTCCGTACCTATTAGTGTATTCTTTACAAAGGGCAAGCCCAAGTTCACAAAGATAAAGATAGTTGCTTAATGAGGACCTGGTCCATATTGAACAGGGGTGGTTCTTATGTGATAACTTGTACGGTACTTGGGGGGTGACTTGGGGGGTCATATGATGGACACCACACAATAACTGAGCGGTCTCAAGAATCATTTTAACTACATGCTTATCACAATGGTCTTTTGCACATTTATTAACATCCCAATCTAAAAAAAATATATTCATAGATGCAAATATACTAAATAATGAAGTATTTATATAAAAAAATCAAAAGTATGAGACAATTATTTAAGATAGACGAATCCGAAAAGAAAAGGATTTTAGAAATGCATGAAAATGCAACCAAGAAAAATTATTTAAGTGAACAACCAACTCCAGCACCTGCAACAACTCAAGAACCCCAACAAAGACAACCATTTGTGTCTTTGGATGGTGTGAAATATAATTTACCGGCAATAAAAAGCGATGAAGACCTTAACACTTTTACAGCTCAAGAATTTTACAATGGTTATGGTAAGTTTAATAAAGTTCCAGGGTATACAGAGGATTTACGTGTCCACGCTGGATTTTACGTTGATGCTCTTCTTCATTTAATTGCTCAAAAAGTTAATGATAATCAATCAATTTGTGATGCATCATTTGGTACATTAATCGATGACAAAATGATGTCAGATGCCTACCTGAAATATAAATCAAGGGCTTCAGGATTAAAAGAATCACCCTTAGATGCGACTAGATTTTACCAAATAGCATCAGGTTTTTTTGGGTCTAATGTAAATATAACATCTGATGATATGGTAATACGAGGAAAAGATAATCTTAAAAAAGGTACAATACTATTAGCACAGGCTAATATTAAAAAATTACCAAATGCTTGCACGGCATAAAAAAGGGGACTAATGTCCCCTTTTTTATTTAACATTAACACTGAAGTCTTGCTCTTTAGCAAATCGACCCTCAACTTGTTCAGATAGGTTAAAGTACTCAATCAAAAAGATTTTTTCATTAGTGTCTGTTTTATTAGTAATCAAATACGTTGTACCATCTTCTGTTGTAACGTCAAGTTCGTGAACATTTTTTCTAACTTCTACAATTTTAGAAGTGTATTCCCAAGTCACATATTGAGGGCTCATCGTGAACATTTTTTTATTCAAGTCAAAGACGTAATTACAATCCCCATTTCCAAAATAACTGTGGTTAACAAGATTTTGTTCTTGAGATTCTTTTAGTGTCAAATTCTTTGGTCGAAAATATACCTGTAATCCTTTTGTTGAAACGGTAATGATTTGAGAATTAGAAATAAAACTTAAAAGGATAAAGGTGATTGTGATGATGGTACTTTTCATTTGTTTTGGATTTATTCTACAAATATATGTTGTTTTAGTGATATACTCCAAATTTTCTTTAAAAAAAGATATTTATAAAAAAAGTTTTTACATGAGAAATCTATTGAATGAAGAGATTGACCAAATAAAGTATTTGTTAAACTATAACAGAGGACTCACACTATCAGAACAAAAAAATAATTCATTAATTAATGAAGATACTGCGCCAGGTGGATTAGGTGGTAATTGGAACCCTTCTACAGGTGAATACACAATTGTTAAAGGTGATACATTATCTAAAATAGGAAAGGCATTTGGTGTTAAATGGATGGATATATGGGAAGAGAATAAAGACACATTAAGGTCAGGACAACCAAATTGTGGAAGATATTGTGGATACAATTGGATTTTTGTTGGTGAAGTTGTAACAATTCCTGGTAAGGTTGAAACTATAACTACTACTACAACTAATGATGAACCAGTTGATAATACATCAGATGATACAACATTAGATGACACTACCGATAATACGGTGGTTGTTCCACCAGTTGTGGTACCTTCAGGGTCTGAAGAAGAAAAAACAAAAAGGGAGATTAGACGTGATTGTAAGGACGAGGCCAAAAAACAAGGTTTAAAGAGATTTACAAAAGAAAGAAGAGAATTTATGAGAAAGTGTAAAGCTGAGGGAGGAACAAATGCTGAGAGTGACGAAGAAAATACCCCAACTGAGGACAAACAGACAGGGAAAGAAAAAAGACAAGAAAGAAGAAAAGTGAGAAGAGATTGTAGAGCTGAGGCTAAGAGTAAAAATTTAAAAGGTAAAGAAAAAAGAGAGTTTATTAAAAAGTGTAAGGATGAGGGAGGAACCGATACAGAATAAATTTAGAATAAAACATTATATGAAAAACTTATTAAGAGAAGAAATAAATCAAATCCAATACCTTTTTGGGTACAAAAGAGGTTTCGTAATTTCAGAACAGTCCGACCCTAACGTGGATAAAAAAATTGAACACTTAACGAATATTAAAGAAAAGGAAACTGATGGAGGTGTAAAGGCCACTTACGATAAACTAATTGATTATTATACAAAAATTAAAAATGGTGAAACTGCTGAGAGTCCAGATAAAAGATATACAGATTTTATAGACTCTAAATTTACTGCTCAAACCACAGATACACCTACACCAGAATTACCAAAAATAAAGCCTGAAACTGACATGCCAACATTAGGAAATCTAACTGGAACTGACCTAACCTCCGCTTATAATGTTTTAATAGGACATTTTTCAAATAGCAAAGATTTTGATGGAATGGCAGCATTTAGTACTCTCCTTAATAATAGAGAAAAAAATACAAATATGATTGAGTTACAAAAGTACTTAAATAGTAATACTTCGGTTAATTTGGAGCAAGTATACGCCAGCATTTCAGATAAGTCAGGATATGAAAATAAAGGTAAAGGAATAACTAAAAAATAAAAATGAAGAGTTATTGAAAAGGAGTTTGCTAAATCAATGGCCGTTTTAATAGCCGAACCAAATGAAGATAATCAATATTTTACAAAAAATCTTAAAGGAACAAACAGTTGAGCCAGCGGCTCAGGATGTAACATCAACAAAGTATACTGAACCAGGTGAACCTAAAATTGCTTTGGATTTACCTGATGAAAAAAAAGTGGATGTTAATAAAGATAGTTTGGATTCGGTTATTTCTTGTTCAGGTTATGAACCATCTACTTCTGAATTTAAATTAGCTAAAATTATTGCAAATAAAGAAGGGTGGGTTAAAAATATGAATAATGGTAAAGGTAGTAGAAGTTACAGAAACAACAATCCCGGTAATTTAGACTATTATGATGGATTAAAATCAATAGATGGTCAAGTAACAAAAGAAACAAAATTAGACGGCTCAATTGGTAGATTTGCAAAATTTAGTTCTCCTTGTTTAGGCTCAAAGGCGTTAATAGAAGAAAAAATAGTAAAGTGGTCAAATGGTGAAATGCCGGCTTATGGGTCGGCACCAGGATACAAGACAGGACAAGTACCGACATTAAAACAATTTATGTATACCTACGCACCTCCAAATGAAAATGATACAACAAAATATATTAATGACATTCTAAAGTCATTAGGTAATCAAGAATTTACACCCAATACATCTATGGCAAAAATTTTGCAAACTTAATATATTTATAAATTATGGGAAAAGAAATCAAACTTACAGAAAGTCAATTAGATAAAGTCGTTAAAAGACTTATGAGTGAAAACGCTCGTTATGTTATGTCATTCGACGAGTTTATGAGACACAAGAATAAAGACCAGCAATATACTTGTGGATACGAGAACTTATGTTTCTTAGTTCACGATGGAAATTACCAAATAGATTTAGGTGAGAAATTTCACGAAAAGCACAAAATTCCTAATGGAGTAGGTGGAACTATCTATCACGATGGAAACAATGTTTATTTCTGTCCTAATTTTGGTGACGATAGGCCAAAAAGAACAATTCAGGTTTTCTAAATTTTAATTTCTAAAATACTAAAACTACGAGGTTCTTCAGTATTCCATTGGTGGTCAATTGAATATTCTTTACTTTTTAAGTTAAATCTTATGCTTCCTTGAGAGCCCTCGTTGATTTCCCAACCACTAAAGTCTTCAAGAACAGTATAACAATAATCCTCAATTCCTGATGGTGTTGGAACTGTATCACCACCAAGTTCCATATTATTCTCAATATACCCGCTATCCCCACCACCAGTATATGTGCAAACTATTTCAGTTACAGAATATTCTTTAAAGATTTCATCAAAAACTTCTTCAGGAATTTCTCCACTACTTCCAGTATCTTCATGACCACTAACAGTGAAATTACAATTAACATCAATTGTTTTATTTAAACAATCAAAATCAAAATCTATTGAGAAATAATCAAGGTCATCTTGGTCGTGAAATTCATCATTATCAAAATCATCAGGGTCAATATCATTTAATATTCTTTCCATTAGTAACTCAATTGGTTTGAATTTTTCAATTATTCTTCCATTTGTATAAACATTGCCTCCATAAGTGAAACTACCGTATTCAAAATAACAAGTTGCATTTGCGGTGGTTGACCCAAAACTTCTAATATATATAAAATATTGTGATAAGGATTTCTTTTCCTCAGGTGTTAATTGTATTTCCATATCTATAAATATTATTTGTCTTTGTTTAGTTTCATTGTCTTCATCATCCATTTTGGTCTTTCTTTATTCTCCAAAGATTCTACCCATTCCTTTGCAGTTGGGACATAACCATCACAATCTTCCCTAACGTGCATTTCCCCAACGTATCTTGTATAAACTACTTTACCATCAGAATTAATAAATGATTGACCGAATATCTTTTCCATTTCAAATATACCTTCAGAGTGATGACGAAACATTCTATGAATTGAATGACAAATCCACCCTTTTGTTTCATCAAGCCAATTGTGCATGGGCAAATAATCTTCAATTTTTCCACCCCAGATTTTAACTGAGGATTCCGCATGTTCAACTGGATGAGCCATTTTCTATTTGTTTTATTGATGATGTTATTTGTAATTCTTTACCTAATGCAAATAATCTAAAAGAATCCATTATAAGTTGCTCAAGAGCAAAAGGAAATAAATCAAGATGCTTATCAACATCTTCAACATAAAGTGTAACTGAACAAGAGAAGAATTTCCCGTTTGTTGAATATGTAAAATCCTCAACAATAACTTTTGACTCTTTCCCAAATAACTCATTTAGTTCTCTTTTATGGACTTTATTTATAGTTGTTTGAATATGCTTTTTCAAGTTTCAAATCCATTTTAAATAAATTAATTCTTTTATTAACTATAATTTTTATATAGTGTTTGATATCTTTTTTAATTTTGTCAAAATTTATTTCAGTATTCTCTTTGAAGATTGGGGCTTGTAAAAAGGTTTGAGGTATTCTATAATCCAAAACAAAAAGTTCCCGCAATGTTTCAGTTAATTTAAATTTTGTATTAAATTCTTGTGAATCTACAATGATTAATGTGTCAACATCTATACGGTCTTCAATATATTTTAATGACACAACATCAATCCTTTCTATTAGATTATATTGAGATGTAATATATTTATTTAAATAATACTCAAGTAATATTCTTCTATCCATTCTGTAATGAAATATAGTAAAGAAAAAGAACAATTTCAAAAAATTTTTGGAAGTGTCTTAAAAAGAAAATACAAATGCATCAAATCAGTGAATGTTGATGATGAAGAATTTGAAGAGTCCTTTGGCTCAGAAGGATGGGCTCCATCATTTAGTGTTTATGTAGAATGGAGTGTTAGAGAGGCTTTAGAATATAATGAAAGTTTTGGTAACTTATCATCACTTGGTTCAGAACTATTTTATACTATGTTCCAAAAAAGAGCCGTTCCCTGGATTAAACTTAAATCAAATTTCTTAGATTAATTATGAAAATTAACATTAAAAATAATAGTACATTTAACTTACAAAAATTTGAATCAATCAAAGAATTTTTAAAGTTTTGTCAAGAAACTTCCCCACTTAAACAAGAAATTAGTTTTATGTTAGTAAATGAAACTAATCAGGAATTATTTAATGGAGATTATATGATTGGGGTTAGTGGTAAAAGTTTTAAAGAATCGTTAACTGACATATCAAAAAAATGGATATCTGAGTTTTCAAAACAAAGAAAGATTAATTGCGGAGAAAAGGAGGTTGTCCTGATGGTTGATTATTTTTTAAAAAAATTTCCTTTTTTAAATTTTAACTAATATATTTTGTCTATGAATGACCACTATATTAAGATAAACAAATGTATTGATTCGTCCAAAACAAGGTCACATTTTGACGCATGTGAAAAACTAATTTCTAATTTTGAAAATCTATTTTGTTCTAAAAAGTGTAAAAATAAAAAATACACTAAAGGTCTTATCAAAAATTTAATCCACCGTTTGTCTTTGGCTAAAAATAAATTTTATTAAGGTTTAAAGAACAAATTTTTGGCACTTATTTTTGGGGCCTGTTTGTTTAAAATAATTGCCATTTCGGCGACAACAACAACAGCTACGACAGGAACCCAAGCTCCTGTAACAACACCTGTGATTGCTCCGACAATTAATATTCCCTCACCGATTGCAATTCTTTTCCAAACAACTCTTTTATTTTTTTCTTGTTCGGCCTTTCCAACCGCTAATTTCTTTTCAAATTTTGCTTGAGCTAAAGTATCTTCAAGAATATGGGCTTCATCTTCCAATTTATTATAATTGTCGTATAGGCCAAAGAACGCCTCACGAGACAATAGAAGTGCCTCGGTGCAGTTATCTGCAAACTTGAACATTGAATCAAGGTTTGTTTTGTAGTACTCCTTGTACGCCAAGTTCTTTAATACTTCTGCCTCCTGTCTTTTTGTTAAGAATATCCCAGTATCCCCTTGGTATACTATCCTCTTGGGCATCAGAGGTTGTTGACCATAGGCTGTCAAGCTGCTTATCACTATAGCGAGGGATATTAACAATTTTTGTAATAATTTTTTCATTTTCTGTTGTTATGTTTTGAATTAATATTTTCTGTTGTTCGTCGTACTTTGTTTGGGCTTCTATATTTTTATCCACCAAAAGATTTACTGAGTCTCTCAGGTCCTTAATTACTTGAGACCTCTCAACCTCAATGGTTTCGATTAGTCGGTAACGATTCTTGAAATTGTACCAAAGTAAAAATACAAGAAGTAGAATTACCAAAATGTACCAATGTTTTTTTAATATCTGTATCATTTTCATAAATTATTCAGTTGGAGGTATGTCATCTTCATTTTTATTTTTTCTTTTACTAAATATGTTTTCCATTGCAGTTAGACCCATACCACCTCCCGAGATAAGGGCTAATCCATCAAACATAAACTCAGGTATAGTTTTGCCTAAGAATGTAGCAATATAACAAAAAATTATGATATTGACAATAGCAATTACTGCAACTACCCTTTTTGAGGACACACCACTACTACTAGAAAACATTTTAGAAAAGAACCCTTTAATAGAATCTTTACTCATAACTTTTAAATTTTATTTTTATCTACCTTGACCTCTATAAGGTTTTTTGTAATTCTTTGATGTTTTATTTGATGTAAATTTTTTAGAAGAGTGACCTGCCTTTTTACTACCAAAAGTAACTTTTCCAGCCCCACTTGTTTTTGATGTTTTTGTTGACATAATATTGTTGTTTATCTTATAAATATTCAAGTATTTATTATTGATAATTGGCTTTAAATTAATTAAGCATAAACGTTAAATTTAACTCAATGAATAATGATAACTTGGAGAAAGACGCTACGCAAGAATCTGGCGACGATGTTCCTCATAGTGGCAACATTTTTCAACCCACTTGGATTCGATGTATTATTCAAAATGATAATGGACTTAACAGGTTCCTATTGGACTACTACTTTCATTTTTTATTGCGTCTCAGCATTCTTCTTTGGGTTATATTTTTTATTCAAAAAAGCATCTAAATGAATATTAATTTATTAGTAAAACAAATTTTGCAAGAGGCAGCAAAA
>Ga0315905_10005093_pt1 | contig 13396 bp, 15 predicted proteins | sample LakEriMetagenome_5_FD_203522 | JGI IMG/M metagenome (GOLD analysis project Ga0315905, IMG submission 203522) | Freshwater fungal communities from buoy surface, Lake Erie, Ohio, United States - Buoy 4 MA121 | ecosystem: Environmental > Aquatic > Freshwater > Lake | place: USA: Lake Erie, Ohio... | reverse complement strand
TCACAATTTTCCCCCCGACTATATGTAGGGTCGTGGTCCCGGGCCTTGTGGTACTCTGACGGGGTCAGAGGATCTGTATGTGACAACGTGGGTTTCAAATCTGTTTCCTTTTTGTCCTATTCCTTTGCTCTTTGACGGGCCGGCGGCCCCCCCTTAAATTTTGTGGGAGATCTGAAAATTCATTGAAAATGCGTGGGGAGTGGGCGTTGGAATGCGTTCGCCTGGTGCTGGTAATCTGCGTAACAGCACAGACGGCGGGCGGTAATCAGCGTAACAGCACAGACGGTGATGGAGGCGCAGGGGAGGCCCCGTGGGACCATGCGCTCGAGCATCTGCTCTGGGACGTGGGCGGGGCCGGTGGCCGGGGTCCGCCGCAGGCCCAGGCCCGCGCGGCGGCGGCCCTTGCGAGGCTGTGGCAGGACGATGCAGAGGCGCTGTGCCACTTGGCCTCGGCGATGGCAAGCGTCGGACATACGCTCAGGGCTGACGCAACGTGCCGTCGAGCCCTGCGAGTCCAGCCGCGGGAGCCATGCGCCATCTTCTGTGTGCTGCACTTTGCGCTGTGGACTTGTGACTTTGATTCCGTGGATGCGCTCCGTGCCCGTGCTGTCGCGGCTGTTGAGTCTGCGGTTGCTGCTGGACCCGACGCTCAGCCTGCGGGCCTGGGGCACTTGGAGGCGCTGCTCGTTCTGCCAGAGTGCCTCTTTGCGCGCCATCTCCTCCAGCAAACGCGATTTTTGGGTGCTGCCTCGACAGGCGGTATAATTTTGCGCATGCCTGGGCCAGATGCAATAGGGCTGCAGCTGCTTGAGTCGGGGACGGGACGCGTAGGCAGCCGCGCACTCGTGGTGGCCCTTCTGACCTCAACTGCCCGTCAGCATCCACATGGCTACGCGCTCCTGGCTGCACTGCGAGGTCTGCCTGTACTCTGCTAGGATACACAGGATCTAGTTGCCTGCAAATGGAATTGACCTGTGATGGAGCCTGACAAGTGTGTCCCAGCTTGACGCTGTATTGTGTGTGTGTGCGGAGTTGCACACTTCAGGTATACGCCAGCACGGAGGGATCGAGGTCAAGTGCTTTGACACGTACCCGCACGCTCAAGAAGAAGATGAGGTGAGGGTGGGCATACGAAAGCTGTGCCATGGATGGGCGGGGATGGCGGCAGGGACCACCGCGCAAGAGCTGGCGCGCGCAATCAACGGGGCGGGCTTCCTGGTCACTATTGATGTGGATGCGTGGGCCGACAGTCAGGGGGGGGGAATGCACGTGGCGGCGCTGACGTATCGGCCTTCGATGCTGGCGGTGGCAGCGCTGGGCGTAGTCTCGCCAACGCGTGCCTCTCATCACGTCCTTGTGTCGGACGCGGTGTCCTCGTCACCTGATTTCTTGTCCTCGACTCCTCAGTTCTTGTACGCCACCCACGTCGCAAGCCCATCCCACCCACTCGCGCAAAGGATGCTCCTGTACGGGCATCCAGCGCAGGGCGGCCAGACCTCGTTCGTGTCGCCTCTCGCAGAGGACAGCACCTCCATGATGGGGAGCACGAGGGTTGGAGGGCACGGGCGTGCAGCAGCGGGTGCTTCTCGCAAGGACTTGGGGCTCAAGGAGGATGCGCTCATAGTGGGATGCTTTCACGCTGAATACAAGGTGTCGCGAGACCTGGTGGCTGCGGCCGCGAGCTTGTTGAGGAGGAACGAGCGAGTGCTGTTATGGATGGGCTTCATGTCAGCACTGGCCCGCGCGAGCATCGAGAGGGAGCTGCATGTGCACGGGGTCGTGGCGCCACAGACCAGAACTGCAATGCTGCCGGGAAACATCCAAGGGATGGGGCATTTAGAAGCGAAGGCCCATGCCGACCTGGCCCTGGACTCGCCAGTCTACAGCGGCCATTCGTCGACGGCCGATCTGGTCTGGGCGGCTGTCCCGACCTTGACCGTGCCTGGCGTCTCTCAGACCACGCGCCTCGCTGCCAGCATACTCCTCTCTCAGCCTCCTCCTCCAGCACCTAGCATTGGACAAGTGAGGGGCTCCAACAGGGGCACGCACACTCTCGCCTCCAACAGGAACACGCGTACTGACAAGCCGCGTCCTGGAGCAGCCTGGGTGGCTGTGACGCTGGCTCGGAACCAGGACGATCTAGTCTCGCTCGGACGCTTTCTCGTCGCCCACCCACACCAGCTCACGCATATCCGCAAGCAAATGGCAGACCTCGGCGTGTCCTGGGGGCCCTTTGAGGTAAGCCTTTCCCTTTGAGGTAGGAGGAGGAGGAGGAGGAGGAGGAGGAGTGGCAGAGGCTTCTTGATGCTTCTTGATGCTGTCTGGGCAACAATTGACAGGTCAAGGCATGGGCCGGGCGGCTGGTGCGAGGGATGGGCATCGCCCTAGACCTCTTGCTCGCCTCTGCCTCTTCGTCCGCCTCTGCCTCCTCTGCGTCACACACACTCGACCATCACATTATCGTCACGCGGGCCTGGGCGTGAGATGCTCCTTGGATGCTCTTCCTCCCTCCCTCGATGCTCTTCTTCCCTCCTTCAGGTGTATGTTGCATGTTTGCATACTGTTGGGTATTGTACACTCCTTCGATGCTCTTCCTCCCTCCTTCCACCTGTGAATAAACACGCATTAATAAACACGCATGAGCACTCAGTGTGGCAGGGTGAGAGCAGCAGCCCTGCCGTAGGTTGCGCTGCTTCAACTGGAGGGTGTGCAGGGCGAGCTGGCACAGTGTCCAAGAGTATCCAGAAGACCGAATCTTCAAAAATATGCAACAAGCAACAACTCTGATTGAAACAGCAGGCGCGCTGTGATATGACAGCGCTCGATGCGAACTAAATGTCAGCACACCTACGCGCCGTTACTGCATGCGCACGCGTGCGTGGGCGTCATGCAGCCGAACGTGTGTGGCCTAACGTGTGGCGTTGCTTGTGCTCCTAGTCAGCGCCAGCGCTTCCTAGTGTGGCCCGTTGGCCGTCTGAGATTTGGTTTATCGACCCGAGATTTGGTTTATCGACCCCCCTGCCTCAGCGGGGATTAGGTCTTTTGGTGGGGGTTAGGGCCGGAGGGCATTCATCACAGAGCTATAGAGTCAAGTTGAAGACCGCCTAGTCGGGTGCTTTCATGACAGAGCCCGCGCCAGTCCATTCATTACAGGCATCACCCTAATGTCGCCACCGCGCGCAACGCCGGCAACACCGACCCCAACACCGCTCAACTCTAGACCGCCCTCCACCGGCAAGCTGCCGCCTGAGGGGCACCTGCTGCTACGATACAGCGTACAGCTTTTCTTTTCGTGGCCCGTCTGGACGTGGCGAGCGAGGCTCACGTCTTCCCTCAGACTCACGCCTTCTTTCAGCCTCACGTCCTCCCCATCAACGCACCCCTCACTCCAAGCCGATGCTTGAGAAAAACTTGCTGGCCGTCTCGTATCCCTATGTCACACAGCACGCAGCACGCCGCATGCAACAGAATACGCCGCACAACACGCCGCATGCCACATCACACAGCACGCCGCATCACACACAACACGCCGCTTCGTCATACACCTCTACACCCAACACGCCGCTGGCAGGCAAGATCAAAGTATCCTGGCACGCTTATGAAAGATCAAGGGCCTAAGGATCAAGCGCTTGCATTACCCCATAAGCATGAGCGGTGCATGGGGTGCACAGGATGCACCCCATGCACCCCATGCACAGGATGCACACCAGGCAAGGGGACTCAGAAAAATAAATGACAGGGGAGGACGAGGGAGGATTGACAAGGCTCACTGTGACAGGGCTCTCTCTCTCTCTCGCTCTCTCACAGTGACAGGGCAGGAAGAGGGAGAGGGCGCGGACCAGGAAGCAGGCAGCGTTAGCAGGGAAAGCGCGCACTATCACAGGGACCAGCCCGCGGTAAAAGCCCTTGAGACCCTCCTTGGCCATGATGTCCTTGGCCACCGACAGCACTCCCGAGTAGACCCCGGCCGGTGCCACCTGCCGCGTCACCACGTCATGCATGAGACACCACGTGGCAAGTGTGGTGGTGGTGCGCACATGGTGTCAAGTGTGATAGTGGTGCAAGTGCTGTCCTCGGTGGTGCGCAAGTGCTGTCCTCGGTGGTGCCGAAGCGCATCATCATGTCATCATGTGCAGATAGATGTCCAACAGTTTCGGGCTGGGGACCTGATATCGCGACTTGACCGTGTCGATCGGGAGCATGGCGCACCAGTTGGCAATCCCCGCTAAGCCCCCTGCCACGAATGTTGCCCCCACCCCAGGTCCTTTCTCTCCCTGCCCATTCGCACAGGGCATTGGTGGAGTGGGAAGACTTGGTCAGGCAACGGGCAACTTAGGAGACGCGGTGAGGGGGAGGCAACTTGGCAGACGCCGTCAGGCAACTTCTCAGGCAAGACATGCTCCCTGCGCCACCAGACAGCTGTCTCGCCGTCTGCCGAGCCTTGCCTGGCCGCCAGCCTTGCCTTGCCTTGCCCCCCCCCACGGACATCTCGCACGCTCAATGCACTTGGGTGTGAACAGCAACTGGAGTGGAGGCAGGATGAGAAAGATTTGAGAGGAGAGGAGGAATGGATAGGCGAGGGGAGCGCGGCTGCATAGAAGCCTTTCCTCACACTTTCCTCAGGGGTCCACGCCTTCTTCAGGTACTCATAGGTACTGAAATAGAAGAAGGAGGCCACTCCATCGCGAACGCAGCTGCCACCAAAGCACACAGCAGTTGACTGCACCATCGCACACGGCAGCACACAGCACGTGACAAGATTGCACATCATCACGAGCCCTCAAGTCCCATCCAGTCACGGGGCAGCACACGGCATCTCTGTCTTTTCCACCTCTGTCTGTGCTTGACCACGCGAGGGGGAGACGGACGCGGCACCAGACCCACGGCCATGCTAGCGGGCGCCGCGTGAGCGACACAGCCTACGGTTTAGGATTCAGGGGAGCACCCTAAACCTTACATTTTTAGGGTTGAGGGGAGCACCCTAAACCAAGGTTCAGCGGAGCACCCCTTTGTCACTGACGCGGCGCCCACGGTCCGGCGGGCATCAGAGCTGCCTTCGATGCCGCCGCCCGCACACGCGGAATCTTGAGAAACAAGCAATCACTTTTGACGGTTCTCAAGCAATCACATTCGACATTCAGAGTTGTTGCTTGTTGCTTGTTGCCTGTTTCTCAAGATTCGCGACCGCTGCCCCCGACGCGTTTGACAAGCTGTTGGTGGCCCTCATTCGCCACCGACGCCTGCCCCCGACGCAAGCGGCCTAGACCCAAGCCTAGACCCAAGCTCATAGCCCCTCAGCTCAGCACCCACGCCTCCATTGTGGCACGCAGGGAAAAGACGCAACGCACACGCAACCAAAGTACGCAACGGCACGCAGGCAGCCACCCAGAGGTGCCGGCCCCTTGCTGGCTGCAGCGGCGGGGGAGTGGAGGAAGGGAGCAGGCGTGGGGATTAGGGAAAGGGCGTTGACGTCATGGCAGAGGCTCAAGCGATGGCAGAGCCCTGGCATATGTATGCCAGACTCACGTGATGCCAGAGCCCCGGCATATGCCCATCACTCCGCCTTCCTTGTAGAGCCCGTTGATGAGCTCCTTGTACCCGTTGTACTTGACACCTTTGTACGAAGGGCTTTCCTGAATCTGCAGCACGCATTTCAAGCGCTCGCCTGCACATCGTGTGGCAAGTGTGCAGACCCAATCGCGTCAGCCAATGTTGGACATTCCAACAGCGAGTGTTGCACACCAACAAGGCAATTTGGACACAAGACAATTTGGGCACAACACAAAAAACAACACTGGGCTTCTTCCCGGGCTCCCTGGGGAGCGGCGCTCTGCACACGGCATCGGCGGATGGAGACAGGGACGCAGGCAACGCTACGCTGTGGCAACTAACGGGACACAGGGCACCGGCAACCAACGCGACACAGGCAACCAACGCGACACAGACACAGGTTACCAACGCGACACAGGCTACCAACACCACGCTGTCAACCCTCGCACCTGGGCCCAGGATGGGCGTGGTAAAAAACGACGAGAATGCGCCGGCTAAGCCGATCTGGGTCCACTTGCCCTTCTCGAAGGCATCAGTGTCGCAGAAAATGTTTTTGCCGATACCGTAGCCAAGGAAGCAGAGGGCATACATGGGTGCCACACCACCGAGCGGCGCCGCCATACCCCTGTACAGCCCGTTGAACTGCGCAGGCGTGAGGGCGCGCGCCGCCGCCAAGGCGCACCGGGGCCCGTTCAGTGCATGCATGCATGCTGGCATCGTGACGCGGCCGCGGCAGCGCGCAAGAGGCCCCCAAACGCACGCACGCACACACATGCACGCTCACCCCCTCCTTCTTGACGATCTTGGACGCACAATCCACCATGCCCGTGTACGGGGGTGGCTGGCCCGGCACCAGCTCCATGGTCTGGATGCGCACCTTGATCGTGTCGAGCGGGTGCCCCACCAGCACCTGAGCAGCCGTGCAAATGTGGTTAGTGTCATACACAGCCCGCGGATCTACAGTGGGCGGCCCGGCACATGCGGCGGCAGCGGCAGGCGCGCGGCCGCTCTTTTCTAAGAGGGCCCGCACCAGGCACGCGCCCCCAACGCCGCCGCACAGGAACGACTTGAGCGCGGACGGCTGCTTGGGTGTGACCTCAGACATCCTTTTCCTGCGCACGCCCACAGCGCGTCAGAGAGTGACTGCACACAGGCACCACGCGCACAAGCCCGCACGCTCGCAGATTCAAGCTGTATGCTGCAGCTCCCAGTGCCATGGGTGTACACAGGCAGCGGACACTGGTGCATTGCTGAGTGGGAATGGGGGAGCATCGAAAACAACTCCAAGGGATCATCCGACTGTGTGTGCGTGTGCGTGTGCACCACCCAGTGTGTGTGTGGGATCTTGCTTTGTCTTTCCTCTTTCCCTTGCTTCCCTTGATGCGCCCCGTGGTTCCACGAACATGAAGTTTACGGAAAACGTTTCTCCGTTACTACTCCGTGCGCGTGCACTTTGTGCCTTGGCACCGAGGCAGCGGGTGTCTCGGTGCCGCCGCCACGGTCACCGGGGCGGCCGCAGACGAGTATAACCTGAATGTTGTTGACTGTAACGCGTCTGTCACTGTCGCACGCCGGTCTTCCATCTCAGTCAGTGGGGGTCTGGGGCGTACCCCCAGCCGCCGGAGGCCAACGTAAAATGGTTTTCCGTGGCCTCCCCCGGGCCTGCTGGGAATTTGTATCAAGACAAAAAAATTTACATCCTGATTTACTCAAAGACGTCATCGGACGGGTGAGCGTGTGGGGAAGAGGCAGGGAGCATCGCTGCGCACCCGTTTTGGAGGTGGAACTCAGATCGTGCATACACGCGAGGTGGATGTTTTGGGTTGCCCTGCTGTCACAGCGGGTGGTGGAGATGATGGAAGTAGTTACGGTGGTATGCGCCAATGCACGAGCGCGTCCGGAGGACTGAATCTTGTTTCCTGAAACGAGCAGATGTCGGTGCAGTCCGAGTGCCTGGTACCCGCTGTGCCGAAATGGATGGATCTGCAGCCCGGCGGCAAGCCGGCCTACCAGGCCGAGCGCCTCGCGGTAACAGACCGTTCTCTCGTGCAAGCGCCTCAATCCATGTGTGCCAGTACGTCTTGTCTCGGTGTCGCGTGCACGGCGCGATGCCGGCAACAGAATGCTCATGCGAATCCGAGCAGCGGCACTGGGGCCGCAGGTGCGGGACTCTCGCTCGGGGTGTAGCTCAGGTCTGCCGCATGTCGTGTGCCATTCTGTGTGCAGCTGTTCCAAAAGATCAAGGAAAGGAACGATGCCGAAAAAGCAAAGCTGCCGAATAACCCCATTAAGATCACCCTGCCAGACGGCACTGTGAAGGAGGGACTAAGTCACAAAACCACTCCTTTTGAGATCGCGATGGGTAATGGACTGGCACAGCTTCATGCTCCAATGATGTTGCATGCTCGCCCCAATGATGCTGCATGCTCCAATGCTCACGCGTCCTCGCGTCGCACCGCCGTGCCTTGACCTAGGGTAGTCGTCGAGAAGGCACGCCGTAGGGAGGACAATGTGGGGCGACTGCGGGGAGAAGGGTGCTGGGCGTGGGTTGAAGAGTGGTTGACGGGAGTTGTGTTGGGGTGTGGGAACAACACGGGTCGCAGGCATCTCCAAGGGCTTGGCCAGCAACGCCGTCGTTGCCCTCGTCAACGGACAGGTCTCCAACACAATCAACACACTCCAAATCGCCTGGGCACCACAAGGAGTATGTTGGCGCATGGCGGTAGGAGGTAGTATGTTGGCATCGGGGCTGCAGAAGCCACTCGTGTGCGCTCGATGCCTCGGGGCTGCAAGAGGAGGAGCTGCCTCGGGGCTGCATACGCTCCATGCAGCATGCAGCGTATGCATATAGCATATGCTTGATGGAGCGTATGGGGTCACAAAGGCGCGTGTGGAGCGTGTGGAGCGTATGCGCATGAGCTAGGATGCGCTTACGGAGGCGCTCAACGTAAGGGGTTACGCTGGGCGTATGCGATACGCTCCCTAGTCCGTTACAGCATACGCTCCCTATGCGGTCACAGAGGCACTGAGCAGACGCGCTGGCGTATCCTGTTCCTGTGCCTGTATGGAGCATTAGCTGCCGCGCGCGGTGCGGCGGGCAGGACGATGGAGGAGATGCAGGAGCGCTCATGTTGATGCAGGAGCGCTCATGTTGATGCAGCATCTGCCCTCCTAGTTCTCGCCGTGTGCTTGATGGAAGCGGCGCCCTCCGCCTCCACATGCGCTCGTCTGTCTGTCAGTCTGCTCGGCTAGCACTGCCCTGAAGCACTCAAGCACCAGCCTCCCAACCCAAGCTGTCGGCCACAAGGCCAAGCAAAGCTGTCGCCAACGCGTCCTTTGCCGTGTGCCTTGTGCGTTGTGCGAGGCGGTTGTGGCGGAGAGTGGTGGTTGTCTCTGAGATCCGTGGCGGTTGTCGCTGAGGTCGGGGGTTTGCGTGTGTGCGCCCTGAAGCGCGCTGTCACGGCGTCCTTGGCGCGTGGGCGCGCTGCTTGGTGCCGTAGTGTCTTGTTGGTGCATTGCAGTAGTGTCTTGTTGGTGCAGTAGTTGCAGTAGTGTCTGGTTGGTCACGGCACTGGGCGGGAGGATGGCACGTGCAACACAGGGCTGGGACATGAACCGGCCTCTGGAGGAGGACACGGCGCTGGAGTTGTGCAAGTTTGACTCGCCTGCCGGCCGCGAAACCTTCTGGCACTCTAGGTCTCTAAACCCCAAAACCTCTGGCACTGACGTCTGAATGAGGCGCTCTGTTTCGGGCCCTCTAGGTCTGAAAGCACGTGGGCGTCTGACACAAAGCACGTGAGCGTCTCGCTTGCCTCTCTCAGCGCACGCGCCGCCAACGCCTCTCCCACTCTCTCCTAACCCTCCCACTCTCTCAACCCTTCTCGCACTCCCTCCTACTTTTGGCTGTGGGCATGACAGCGCGCACGTGCTTGGGCTGGCGCTGGAGAACAAGTACGGCGCGCACTTGTGCGTGGGTCCCGCCATCGACGACGGCTTCTACTAGTACGCCCCGCCCCGAGCCCCGAGCACCCCCCTCCCTCTCCCCCACCCTTTGCCTCTTGGCTCTTGCCTCTTGAATCTTGCCCCAAAAAGGCGGCGACGCGGAGGCGAGCAACTGTCTCCATGCGGAGGCGAGCAACAGTCTCCACGGCCGTCATGGGCAGGCGCGCTAGGTGGCTAGGTGCGGTGCGCGTGCATGTAAGGCGACGCTTCTGCAAGCCTTGGTCACGCACACAAGCGTCGCCTTGGTAGGTGCGGCGTGGCATGTATGCACGCTAGGTGCGGCGTATGCTGCCTACCCCTCGGCGTATGCTGCCTACCCCTCTCTCTCTCTCGGCGTGTGCTGCCTACCCTTACTCTAGGTGCAGCGGCTGTCTGAAATGTGGCTGCTAGGCTATGCTAGGTGCAGCGTAGGGATGCATGCGCTCCTAGCATAGCCTATCCTAGGTGCCATGCATCCCTACGCCTATCCCACTATCCCATGCCATCTTTCACTTGCCTTGCCTCCTTGGCGGCTTGGCAGGGTAAGAGGGCACATGTCTGCCCTCTCACCCTGCCAAGCCGCCAAGCCTTGGCGCCTCCTCCTCCTCCTGCCCTCCCTCTGGCTAGTTTGTGTGGGAGGAGCAGTGATCTAGTTGAGCTTGTGAGCCCTTGTGGCAGGGGTCATGTGGGTGGCGTTGAGCTGTCGACTTGTGACCCCTTGTGAGCTGTCGACGTGTGACACAAGTGTGGGTGGCGTTGAGCTGTCGACTTGTGAGAGCTCACAAGGGGTTATGTGTGCCGCCCTCAGCTGTCTTGTCTACTCCCAACCAATGTGCTACTCCCTACCAGTGTGGTTGGCGTTGAGCAATGGTGTCTAGTGCCTACTAATGTGGTTGGCGTTGAGCAGTGATGTCTACTGCGGCGGATCAACGATTTCCCCCAACGACAATGACGGCATCCAGAAGTCCTACGAGGAGGTGTGTCCTTTTCTCTCTCTCTCTCTCACTGAAACATACACACTCTCGCTTTTCCCCTCGCTCGTTCACGCGCGCGCTCTCGCTCGCTCTCTCCCTCGCGCTCGGTCTTTCTCTCTCGCACCCCCCCCTCCTTGCTCTTTGGCTTTGGCTGCCTCTGGGGCTGGAGCTGCCTGGATGCTGAGTGAAAGAGAAAGAGGAGTCGGCGGACAAGGGGACGAGGAGACAGGAGGGCGGGTGCTAGTGGCGGGTGCTGGTGGGGGCGACAGGCAGCTCTCCAGTTTGCGCATGGCATGCCCTGGTGTTGCCCGCGAGGGCGGCGGGCGACAGGCAGGTGGCGAGATGGTTGGTGAGGCAAACAGCCCCGCCTATTCCAGCAGATGCATGTGATGCTGTCGTCGCGGATTACTGCTGACATGCAGTCGTCGGAGAGTACAGCTCCGAGAGTGGCAGCCAGGCCACGCCCAGGCCAGCGAAACCCAGCTGAGCCAGGGCAGCTTATGCGCTCGGCAGCGGGCCACAGGCGCGATTACGCGAGCGATGACCTGCCGCCCGCCTGCTGGCAGGTGGTAAAGGGAAAGTACGCGTTCGAGCGCATCGACATGACCAAGGAGGAGGCGCTCGAGATGTTCAAGTACAATGACTTCAAGACGGACGTGCTGAAGCGGAAGGTGCCGGACGGAGCCAAGTGCACGGCCTATCGCTGCGGCGACCTCATTGACTTGTGCCGCGGCCCCCACGTGCCCGACACTTCGCGCGTCAAGGCCTTCAGCGTCATGAAAAACTCGTCGGCTTATTGGCAGGGGCAAGCATCAAACCACACGCTCCAGCGCGTCTACGGTGTGACCTTCCCCGACGCAAAGGAGCTGAAGCAGCACTTGTTCAGGATCGAGGAGGCCAAGAAGCGCGACCACCGCAACGTGGGCCCCGCCCAGGAGCTCTTCTTCTTCCACGAGCTTTCGCCCGGCTCCTGCTTCTGGCTCCCCCACGGCGCGCGCATCTACAACAGACTGGTGGAGTTGATGCGCTCAGAGTACTTCAAGCGGGGCTACCAGGAAGTCATCACCCCCAACGTCTTCAATCTCAAGCTCTGGGAAATCTCCGGGCATGCAGCCCACTACAAGGAGAACATGTTTATATTTGACGTGGAGGGGCAAGAGTACGGGATGAAGCCGATGAACTGTCCGGCCCACTGCCTCATGTTCGCCATGCGGCAACGGTCCTACCGCGAGCTTCCGTGGCGCCTTGCTGACTTTGGAGTCCTCCATCGCAACGAAATGTCCGGTGCTCTCACAGGCCTCACGCGCGTGCGCCGATTCCAGCAAGATGATGCGCATATCTTCTGCAGAGCCGAGGATGTGCAACAAGAGGTTCAGGACATGCTCGGCTTCATCGACTACATCTACGGCATCTTTGGTCTCAAGTACGAGATGTTCCTCTCCACCCGGCCGCAGAAGTACATCGGCGAGAAAGCCACGTGGGACGAGGCAGAGAAGCAACTAGCGGCCGCCCTCAACAACAATGGCCGCCAGTGGAAGGAGAATCCCGAGGACGGCGCCTTTTACGGCCCCAAGATTGACATCAACGTGTTTGATGCGCTTGGACGCAAGCACCAATGCGCCACCATCCAGCTCGACTTCCAGCTTCCGATCCGCTTCGGCCTCAAGTACAATGCGTCATCTGGCAAGGACGCTGTGGAGACTGAGGAGCGTCCAATCATCATCCATCGTGCCATCTTTGGGTCCTTGGAGCGCTTCACGGCCATCCTGATAGAGCACTTGGCCGGCAAGTGGCCCTTCTGGCTGTCGCCTCGCCAGGTTGCCATCGTGCCCGTGGGCGCTGACCAGTTCGCTTACGGCGCCGAGGTCCAGGCCATCCTCCGCAACGAGGGCTACCACTGCGACTTGGACAACTCGTCCAAGACCCTCCAGAAGAAGATCCGCGACAACCAGCTCGCCCAGTACAACTACATCCTGGTCGTCGGCAAGGAGGAGGTCGAGAACAAGACTGTCAATGTGCGCACCCGCGACAACCAGGTGCACGGGGCCAAGACGCTGCCCCAGCTGCTCAGTGATTTGAAACAGATCGACAAGAACTTCGTCAACGACTCCGCCGCTCCAAATTCCGACGAAACAAAGTAATGAAGTCTTGTAGCATTATGGTACGGGCTGTTGAAGATGTCTGAGCGGTTGAAGATGTGTGAGCGGTTCAAGGTGTCTCTGACTGTCTCAGCTCATCTCACAAGGTGTCTGTGGTCATCTGACAGGGTGTCTCAGCTCACTCACACTAATTGCAGTATTGCCAGTGCATCAGAGCTTGTGTGTGGCAAAATGCAATCTTTTTTCGCAAGGCAACGTCGAAGTTGCTGCGCGCTGGCGCCTCAAGAGCGCTGCTCTGACAGCTCAAAGGTTACTCATGAAGGTTACTCATGGAGCATTGTTCCTAATAAACTCTCTCTCTCTCTTTCTCTCTTGAGTAAAGACGTTCTCCTTGACGGACGAAACAGAGCATCTACATATAGATGCACCTACATATTGATGCAAGCATCATCGGGTCTGATGTTTCCATCAACGCGACTCTTGTATACATCAACTCTATACTCGGAGAGTAGCGTTGATCCTGTGTGTTCCCATCACAGTGCATCGCAAGACACACTGAGGAACTGTACTCTACAGAACTACTGGTGGAATCACGATGCACGTCTAATTTCCAAATACGTTCTGGCTATACAGCATCTACTTACCACTAGTGTGAGTCATCATTCTGTGCGAGTGTTCCTTTGTTTTGTGCTGTGCTTTCATTTCATACCGAACACAAGTATTTCGTACCCTGATCATGGTATTTCATACCAAGTGGCCAAGTTTTCATACCCCCAACAACCAATTTCATAC